>Ga0307513_10013160_pt1 | contig 10165 bp, 14 predicted proteins | sample 15_EM_MG_FD_202174 | JGI IMG/M metagenome (GOLD analysis project Ga0307513, IMG submission 202174) | Populus trichocarpa ectomycorrhiza microbial communities from riparian zone in the Pacific Northwest, United States - 15_EM | ecosystem: Host-associated > Plants > Roots > Unclassified | place...
GACGATCAACGTATCGACATTGATGTCGCGCTCGCCGCCGCCGGCTGCGACGATCATGTCCATCGCGCCGCAGGCTTCGATATCGTCCTTGAAGCCGGCATCGTCGAGCGCAAGACCGGCGGCGAACACGCCGATGCGCTGCCAGTTCTCCATCTGGCGCTGGTCGCCGCGCTTGGCGATCTGCTGCGACCAGTCGATCTCCGGCAGCGGATGCACGGGATAGGGCTTGAACTTCTCGGTCTCGACGATCGCCTTCGGCGCGCTGGATGCCGAAAGCAGCGCGATATGCGCATCCTTGCCGACGCCCTGACAGGTGACGATGCCGATGCCCGAGATGACGACGTCGTTTGCAGCCTTGCTCATCCAATCACTCCCTGCGCCGCGATCGCGTCGAGAAGCCCGATCTCGCTGGCACGTTTCTTCACGATATCGCCGAGCGGCACCTCGGAAAACGGCATGGTGCGCAGCTTCAGCTGCGCATCGCAGACCTTCCTGCCGCCGCTGGTGATCCTGGCCTTGGTGACCGCGAAACCCGAACCGTCATGCTCCAGCACCGCCTCGATGTCGAGCACGGCTTCCGGTTCGACGAAGGTGCGCATCTTGGCCCCGTCGACCGACATCAGGAAGGGCATGGCGGCAAAATTCGTGACGGCAAGCACCAGCATGCCGGAAGCCTGCGCCATGGTCTCGATCAGGAGCACGCCGGGAACCAGCGGCATTCCGGGAAAATGCCCCTCGAAGACGGGGCTCTTGGCGGGCACGACGGATCGCGCCGTCAGCGTGCCCTTCTTCAGGTCCACCGCTTCGACGCGGTCAATCATCTGGAAATATTCCAGCAGCATTCGGATCCTCCGGCCCGACAGGCCATATCCGCCCGCCGGTGACGCCTAAAGCGCGTCTGGTTCGCACTTTAGGTCTTTGTTTTTATGCATGCCGTTGTCCCAAAACCGCTGCACACTTTTGGGCGGCATGCACTAGTTAGGAACGAAACCGCCCGGCCGCCATATTCAGGGCGGCAGGGCGTTCAAAAAAGACTGTTATATCGCTCAGGCCTTGGCTGCTTTGAGCTCGTCGATCTTGGCGCAGAGATTCTTCAGCACGAAATATTCTTCGGTGGAAACCTTGCCTTCGTTGACTTCCTGCGTCCACTTTTCGAGCGGGATCTTGATGCCGAATTCCTTGTCGATCGCAAAGACGATGTCGAGGAAGTCGAGGCTGTCGATACCGAGGTCGTCGATCGTATGGCTCTCCGGCGTGATCGTCGCGCGGTCGATCTCGCTGGTTTCTGCAATAATGTCGGCAACTTTATCGAATGTAGCGGTCACGCGCTCTACCTCATGAAATGACGATTTAAACCTCCTCATAGGCAAATCCATTTCAAAAGCCAATGCTTTCGTCCCGGCGCTGCGGCAATTTGGCGGAAAGGTGTTGCTTAAACAGCAAGGAATACGGCCTTTGCAGGCCCCGGGACAGGCATCGAAGCAAGAGGCGATGCCCCGGCAGGAAATCCACCCTGTGCCGGTGCGCGAGCGATCGTCCGAATCAAGCCCGTAACGCGGGAGACTTTGACATGGATCAAATCGCCGTCCCGGCGAAATTGATAATCATCAAGCGCGCGCCAAGAAATCGGGATAGCTGAACCCGTGACCGGAGCGTAATCATCTCGGGCGTGCCGGGGCATGCTCGCGCACGCCAGGGCATGCCAGGGAATTCGAAGGGATCAGGACATGGACGTCGCACGCAGTGAGATTCCCGAGGCCGGCATTCCCCTCGCCTGCCGTTCCTGCCAGGCGCGGCACGGCGTTGTCTGCGGTGCGCTGTCGAGCGGCCAGCTGAAAGACCTCGCCCGCCACTCGCTGCGTCGCAAGATGGAGGCCGGCTGCGAGATCATCGCTCAGGGGTCGGAAAGCTCGTTCTATTCGAATATCATGCGCGGGGTGGTGAAGCTCTGCAAGGTGATGCCGGACGGGCGACAGCAGATCGTCGGCCTGCAATTCGCCCCCGATTTCGTCGGCCGGCCCTTCGTGCGCGAAAGCACGCTGTCGGCGGAAGCCGCAACCGATGCCGAAATCTGCCTCTTCCCGCGCAATCTATTGGACCGCATGATATCGGATACGCCGGAACTGCAGCGCAGCCTGCACGATCAGGCGCTGAGGGAACTGGACGCCGCGCGCGAATGGATGCTGACGCTCGGCCGGCGTACCGCAGAGGAAAAGGTCGCAAGCCTGCTCCACCTCATCGCGACGCATGCCGAGCCGCAAACGCCTTGCAGCACCGCCTTCGACCTGCCGCTGTCACGCGCCGAGATCGCCGATTTCCTGGGGCTGACGATCGAAACCGTCAGCCGCCAGATGACCAAGCTGCGCAAGAGGGGCGTGATCCGCATCGAGAACTTCAGACATATCGTCGTTCCCGATATGGACGAGTTGGAGCGGATGATCAGCGGGTAATGACCGGGGTTAGCGCAGCGCACAATCAGGGGATCACTTCGTGACCCCGGGATCAGCGGGTAATGACCGGGGTCACCGCGTGATCACCACGCGGGTATTGGAAAGGCCGGCCTGGCGCGCCAGCGAGAAGAACGCGGCCGCATTATCGGGATGCAGGCGGACACAGCCATGCGAGGCCGGCGTGCCCAGTCGCTTCAGGTCGAAGGTAGCGTGAACGGCATAACCGCCGTTGAAGAACACGGCGTAGGGCATCGGCGCATTGTCGTATTTGCGCGAACGGTGATCGCGCGACAGCCACTTGGCACTCCACGAACCGGTCGGCGTGACATAGCCGTTGCGTGCGGTCGAAACCTTCCAGCGATACTTGACGAAGCCGTTCTCGGAGACGGTCATCATCTGCTTGCCGATGCTGATATTGGCGACCAGCGTTGCTGCTTGAGCGGCAACGGGAGAGAATTGCAGCAATAAACTTGCGGCCGCAGCCGCCAAAATCGTCTTCATGAATAACCCCTCTTATCGAATATGCGCAGCTTAATTGCGCCCTCACGAAAGAGAGACTACGGCAATACTTATTATATAGCTTTAAGCCGAATGGTAATCACAATTCTAACGGCGCAGGGCCAGGAAGTGAGGGCGCCTGTAACGCCGCCCGGTGACCAAGACGCGCCTCAAGCGCTCTTCAGTCTCTTCTTCGCCTTCGCAGACGTATTCAGCGCCATGGCAGCGCGGATGAGCGCCATCAGCGCCTCTTCATCGATCGTGTCTCCCTCGTGGAAATCGATGGCGCGCCTGGTGTTGCCTTCAAGGCTGGAGTTGAAGAGGTTCGAAGGATCTTCCAGCGAAGCGCCCTTGGCGAAGGTCATCTTCACGACCGTCTTGTAGGTCTCGCCGGTGCAGATGATCCCGGCATGCGACCACACCGGAACCCCTCGCCACTTCCACTCCTCGACCACATCAGGATCGGCCTGCTGGATGAGGGTTCGGACGCGAGTGAGCGTCTCGCCCCGCCAATCACTCAGTTCATTGATCCTTGCATCGATCAGTTGAGAGGGAGAGTCTCCCACTTCTTCCTTCAAGCCGCTCTTCTTCATGATCGTTGTCGCTTTCATCAGGGTTGTTACCGCTCACATTCGTTCGCCGGGCAGTTCGCTGGCTTGCTTCACCCAGTCGATGAGTTGAGCTTCATCGATCTGGTCGTCCTCATGGATGTCGAGATATCGCACATCCTTCTGCTTGGACGTTCCCGGCGGCTGAGGCTCCAGCGACGCGCCCCGGAAGAAAGCCACTTTCACATATCTCGTGAAACAATGGATGCTGAGGAACCAGCCTTGGCCCTCGATGCCATAGAAGGGTGAGTTCCATTTGACTGCCTTGCTCACGCCGGGGACGGTTCGCGCGATGATCGCATCGAGCCGGTGCCCGACGTCGCTTTTCCAGCCCGGCATGGCCGCGATGTAAGCCTGCACCGGAGCGTCGCCATATCCTTTCGCGATCTGAGGGTTGCCGCCTGAGAGCAGGAGCGGCTCGGCGGCAGGCTTTTTTGCGGCCTTCGCTGGCTTCCTGGGCGCCTTGTCGTCCATGGCGTTCACGCCTCTTTGCCGATGCGCCGCCCGTCGCGCCACCTAGCGGCATAGGGCAACGCAAACAGGTACAGACCGCTGAACGTGAGCAGGCCGAGCGGGATCAGCGGCATGAAGTATATCCAGGAGGCGGGCTCCACACCCAGCCCCAAGGTGACGAAGATGGCGGCGACGACCGCCGTAAAAATGATCGACAGCCAGCGGTGAACTTGGCGAATCCACATATTCCAGTTCATCAGGATCTCCTCATCCGCACATGCCTATTGCGCTGGCACCCCTACTCCACGCGCGCCAGCACCTGTTCCAGGTTCGCAAAGAACCGCTGCCACCCGTATTGGGCGCCCTGATAGTATTGTCGCTGCTCCGGCAGGAAGCCCAACTGCTCCATGCGCAGATGCGTTCCCGTGCTCGTCGGGATGAGCGTCCAGGTGACGACACTTCTGAGATCCTTGGTATCCCAGGTGTAAGACAGCGTCTTGTTGGGCTCGACCAACTGGACCTGACAATCGACCGCGCCCCAGTCTGCGCTCAGATTGAAACGGTGACCCTTCTCCGGCACGAAGTCGTTCTTCATCAGCCATTCCGCGATCAGGTGTGGCTGGGTGAGCGCGCGCCAGATCTTTTCCGAGGGATAAGGGATCTCGCGCTCGACAACGACGGAGCGTGTTTCGGTCGATATATCGGTCATTGGTCCATCCTTTTCAGCAGGTCTTCGAGGTCGTCGAAGCGGCTTTGCCAAAACCCGGCCATCTGGTTTGTCCAGTCGACCAGCGGAGCGAGCGCGTCGAGCTGCGCACTATAATGCGTCTGACGACCTTCATGGCGGTCGCGCACCAGCCCGGCCTGTTTCAGGATGCCGAGATGCTTTGAGACAACAGGCTGCGAGACCCCGGCGCGTGCCGTCAGAGCCCCGACCGTCTTCTCCCCTTCGCGGCACAGCCGCTCGAAGAGAGCCCGTCGGGTGGGATCGGCAAGCGTCCTGAAGAGCACGTCCTGAGCGGTCGACATCCGGGATCCATACCCCATTGGCTATGGATTAACGTATAGCCACTGAGCTATGGATGAGTCAAGACGTATCGCAGCCACCCGATCGTGTGGGGCAGAAGGCGCCGCAGCGCCCTTTGGGCTTACTGAAGCTTGCGCTTCGCCCCTGTCTGATTGAGCTGCTGATAGGCCTTGTTCATCTTCTCGCGGATCGAGGCCATCGTGCCGAGATTATGGCCGCAGGCGGCACAGGTGATGATATCGGTCTCCCGGATCTCGGGACGCTCGAACTTCATCTTCGTGCTCTTGCACTTCGGGCATGGTAATTCAACCTGAACTGTCATCGCTCTGCTTCCGGTCTGATGGAGATATGAGGCGGTTCGAATAAACGTTTGAGGGAGAGCTGTCTACCGGCGGCATGAATCACAGAAAGCACAGAAACAGCCCGAACATAATTCCCGCCAGCACCATACAGCTCGCATAGAACACCGACACACCATCGTCGATATCGCCTGATGTCGCCACGTCGCGACCGGGGTTGTTGATCATCGGTTCGCTGACGACAACACCCGCATAGATGCGCGGGCCGGCAAGCTGGACGTTCAGCGCCCCGGCCATTGCCGCCTCCGGCCGGCCGGAATTCGGCGAGCGGTGCAGGCTGCCGTCGCGCATCGCCACGCGGATCGCCTCGCGGCAGGCGCTGGCGCCGCGCCGGATCCAGGCGCCGGCGGCGATCAACAGGATGGAGAGCCGGGCGGCCGGCCAGTTGGCGAGATCGTCGAGCCTGGCCGACGCCCAGCCGAAATCGATGTATTTTTCCGACTTGTGGCCGATCATCGAATCCGCCGTGTTCAGCATCTTGTAGGCGAAGAGCCCCGGCAGGCCGAAGACGGCATACCAGAGCGCCGGCGCCACGACGCCGTCGGAGAAATTCTCGGCAAGGCTTTCGATCGCCGCACGGCAGACGGCCGGTTCGTCCAGCGTCTCGGGATCGCGCCCGACGATGCGGGAGACGGCGGCCCGCCCGCCGATAAGCCCCTCGTCACGCAAGGCGATAGCGACCGCCGCGACATGATCGGCAAGGCTTTTCTGCGCCAGGAAGATCGCCACCAGCCCGGTTTCGAGCAGGATGCCGGCAAGCCCGAAGAGCGCGAAGAACCGGTTGAACACGAAGCCCGCGGCAGCCGCCAGCAGAAGCAGCGCCAGGATCGCGGCGACGCCGTTCATCCGGCGTTGGGAGCCCGTGAGGCTTGCGGGGTTGAGCTGCCGGTCGGCATAGGAGATCGCCGCGCCGAAGACGACGACGGGATGCGGCACCCGCGTCCACAACCATTGCGGATCGCCGGCGATGCGATCGAGCAGCAGCGCCAGAAGCAGCACGAGAAGGTTTTGGTCGATCGTCATCGCTCAAATCTCTGAAGGGCTTCGCCAAGCCGCCTGTCCGCCGCCGGATCGGGAGCAAGCCCGAAACGCAACCAATCCGGCGCATAATCGAACTTGCGGACGAGAATATGATGCCGGCAGAGATGCGTGTAAATGCCGCCCGCCCTGGCGTCAGTGACAAGGGTAAACAACGCCGTTCCCCCTGCTATCCGCAACCCAGCACCATCCAGCGCCGCATGCAGCCCGATGCTGCGCTCCTCGATGCGGCTGTGGATCGGAGAAACGTCCGAGCGCAGCAGTGAGGCGGCCAGCGACAGCGCCGGTCCGGAGACCGCCCAGGGGCCGAGCCAATCCTCGAAACGCTCGAGAATATCGCTGCGCGCAATCGCAAAACCGAGCCGCAGGCCGGCAAGCCCGAAGAACTTGCCGAAGGAGCGGAAGATCACCAGGTTGGAAAGCTGCTGCGCACGAGACGCCAGGCTCAAGCCCGGATCTGCATCGCCGAAGGCCTCATCGACGACGAGAAATCCGTTTGCTGCTTTCATCCTCTCGTGCAGGGCAATCAGCGTTTCGGCAGGCCATATCCGCCCATCGGGATTGTTCGGATTGACGACGATGGCAAGCCGACGCTCGGCGCCGATCGCGGCGACATCCTCGACCGCATCGACGACAAAACCGGCAGAAGTGAAGGCGCGCGCATATTCACCGTAGGTCGGCGACACCACGGCGACGGCGACCCGCTCGTCCTCCTCAACCAGACGCGGCAGAAGCTGAATCACCGATTGCGTGCCTGGTACGGGCAGCGGCAGAATCTCGCCGCTGCCGTAGTGATCCCGCGCCGCATGCCTCGCCGCCTCGACCAGATGGCTGTCCGGCAGGCGATGCCAGGCCCGTGCCGGAATCTCAGGCAGGGCGACGGGGCACGGATTGATGCCTGTGGAAAGATCGAGCCAGTCTTCCGGCCTGCCGCCGAAAGCGGCGGCAGCGGCGGTGATGCCGCCGCCATGGACGATCGGTGCGCTCATGCAGCCGTTGCTCCGGCAAGATCGATCAGATGCATGTAGGACCCCGCCACCTGCCCGCACCGGAGCCCGGCAGCACCCAGATCGGTCCCGAGCGCATCCTGCACCTGAAAAAGCCGCTTGCCCTCGCCTTCGGAGACGACGCTGGAATAGTGGAATTCATGGGCCGTCATCATCCGCGCGAAGAAGGCGCCGTCGAGCGGCACAACACGGCGATAGCCGAGATGGCGCTTTCGCTCGGCATAGCTGGTGACGACGGGCAGCAGGCCGAGCATCTGATGGCGCTTGCCCTCCGCATCGATCAAGCCATCGCCGAGCACCATGTAGCCGCCGCACTCGCCGTAGATCCTGACGCCGCGCGCCGCCGCATCGAGCATGCCGGCACGGAAATTCTGCGCCCCGGCAAGCTCGCCGGCATGCAGCTCGGGATAGCCGCCGGGCAGATAGATCGCATCGGCATCGGCAGCCGGCGCCTCATCGGCAAGCGGCGAAAAGAAGGAGATCGCAGCACCTCGGCGGCGCCAGCCGAGCAGCATGTGCTCGTAGGAAAAGGCAAAGGCGATGTCGCGCGCCACAGCGATGCGTGCGCCCAGCGGCATCAAGCGGTCGATATTGGCGGCCGATGGCCGGTTCATTCCCTGCTTTGCGACGCGCAGCAGGAATTCGAAATTGCACTCCTCGGAGACGGCATCCGCCGCATGATCGATGAAACCGTCCAGCGTAACGTGCTCGCCGGCCTGGACGAGGCCGAGATGGCGCTCCGGCAGGGAAAGCTTCTTATCGTTGCCGATGACGGCGACGACGGGCATGCGGATAGCCTCCAGCGCCTGTCGCAGCATCGCTTCGTGCCGGTCGCTGCCGACCTTGTTGAGGATGACGCCGGCAACGCGCACATCGGCGCGGAAACCGGCAAAACCGGCAACCAGCGGCGCCACCGACTGCGACATGCGCGAGGCGTCGACGACGAGCACCACCGAGAGGCCGAGCTGGGCGGCGAGATCGGCCGCCGTTCCCTTTCCATCGGCCGCCCCATCGAAAAGCCCCATCATCGCCTCGATGACGAGGATGCGGTCGCCGGAGCGGTGAAGGGCGGCATTGGCCGAGATCAGCTCCGGGCGCATCGCCCAGGGATCGAAATTCAGGCAGAGCGTGCCGCTTGCCGCCGCATGGAAGGCCGGATCGATGTAATCGGGGCCGGCCTTGCCGGGCGCAACTGCGATGCCGCGCCGGCGCAGCGCCCGGAGCAGCCCGAGCGTCACCGTCGTCTTGCCGGCGCCGGAGGATGGTGCTGCGATCAGGAGGCCGCTCATGCCCTCACCTTGCCGGACTGGCGGAACGGATCGGGCTGCAATCGCCGCCCAGCGAGTGCGCCGAGCCAGTCGAGCGAGGCTCTGAGCCGCACCACCTCGCCGACGACAACCACGGCAGGCGGTTCGAGCTCGGAAGCGGCAACGGCTTCGGTCGCCTCGCCGAGCGTCGTTTCCAGCACCTGCTGCCGGCCGGTGGCGGCATTGCAGACGAAGGCGACGGGCTCGGACGGCAGCCGGCCGGCGGCGATCAGATGGGCGCTGATCTCGGCGATATGCTTCATCGCCATATACATGACGATCACGGGCGAACCCCGGCCGATCGCGTCCCAATTGATTCTATCAGGCACAACGCCGGAGGAATCATGGCCGGTGAGGAAGGTCACGGCATGGTTGATATCGCGATGCGTCACCGGGATGCCGGCATAAGCAAGCCCGCCGATGCCGGCGGTGATGCCGGGCACGATGCGGAAGGGGATGTTGTGCTCGACCAGCGTCAGCGCTTCCTCGCCGCCACGGCCGAAGACGAAGGGATCGCCGCCCTTCAGCCGCAGCACCCTTTTGCCGGCGCGCGCCAGCTCCACCAGCCGCAGCGAGATGTCGCGCTGTTTCGCCGAAGGCTTGCCGCCGCGTTTGCCGGCATATTCCACCAGCGTTTCCGGCCGCGCCAGCGCCAGGCATTCCTCGTTGACGAGCGCATCGTGGACGATGATGTCGGCCTCGGAAAGCCCTTTGGCAGCAAGCAGCGTCAGCAGCCCAGGATCGCCGGGGCCGGCCCCGACGAGCCAGACACTGCCCGGCTCCATCACCGGAAGATGTGAGAATGCGGCATCGATCATCCCGCTGATCTAGGCCCCGCAAGGGACAAGGTCAACGCCGCCAGCACCGCCTCACTGCAAGTTGCTGCGACAATGATGATTCACTTCGTGAAGAAGCGGATTCGATTGCGCAGAGATGCCGCGCAACAATATGAATATATTATCATATTATCGCGGAGGCCGGCTCCAGCACAGCCGGCCTTCAAGCCTGTCAGGCTGCAATCAGCGTGTCGCGGATGAGGTCGATGACCTTCTCGGACTCAATGCCGATGCAGACGATCTGGCTCGGCAGTCCGTCCCAGGCACCACCCGGCGGAAAACGCCGTCCATCAGGCTTGACGATCGTCTGGCCATCGGCAATGCCGCCGCAGACGACGCGCACCGCGCCGGAGATCGACGAGAACAGCTCCGGCGCCACGACATAGACGCAGGCGCAGCTGTCATGCACCATCATGCCGTCTTCGACCGAATGGCTGTAGAAATCGATATAGTGCTGCGACAGCGCGTCGAGCAGCCTCACCGCCTCGTTGCCGTTGGCCGCCATCTCGCCGAGATAGCTGCGGCTCATCGTAGTGATCGCGGTGACGTCGAGGCCGATGACGACCACCTTCCACGGCGCGG
>Ga0307513_10013161_pt1 | contig 10165 bp, 10 predicted proteins | sample 15_EM_MG_FD_202174 | JGI IMG/M metagenome (GOLD analysis project Ga0307513, IMG submission 202174) | Populus trichocarpa ectomycorrhiza microbial communities from riparian zone in the Pacific Northwest, United States - 15_EM | ecosystem: Host-associated > Plants > Roots > Unclassified | place...
AGGCGCTGTGATCCGCTGGCCGATTCCTCGCCGGTCTCGGCTTTGGCTTTGGGCGTGTGCGCCGGGATGATGAGTTCCTGGATGCCGGCCTCGGCCTTGATGACGTCGAGGTGGTCGAGGAACGCACCGACCTTCATCTCGTCGTTGCCGTTGTCGACCGTGCCGATTGCGGCCCGCGAGTACGGGTCCACGATCCACACCTTGATGTCGCGGGTGGCGAGCCACTTGGTGATCCACTCACGCACCCGCGGATCTGCGATCGGGAGCCGCTTGCCACGCAGGTGGAGAAGGTGCACCTTGTCGGTGTTCTCGATACGGACGTCCCGCATCCACTCCCGGTATTGGGTGTCGCCGACCTCGTAGTTGAAGACCGCGATCCCTCCGTCGACCGGGGTCGTGTCGAACCGTCCGAGGAGCGGGTCGCCGTCGGCGAGGCACTTCACGGAGTGGTTGACCAGTGTGGTCTTGCCCGCCTTCCGTGTGGCGATGAGCATCGCGTTGTGGCCGGCGCCGAGGATGCCCTTGAACCGCCAGGACACTTCGGGTGTGGGGATGGTGAGCTCGTCGGTGAGGCTGCCGAAGTCGTCCGGCGCCTGCCAGGACTGGGCGTGTTTCTCCTGTGCGAGGATCTCGCGGGCCACGTCGAGGGCGCGGATGTCGCGGAGCTTGCGCTGTACCGCGAACTGGAATCGTTCCTCTTCCTCGTCGACCCACTCCTCGACTTCCTCCGCCGCGGGCGCCTCGACCTCGATCCGCTCAAAGTCCTTGAGCCCATGCCCGGCGGCGATGTGGTCGGCAGCGTCCTTGCCCTCTTTGGCTTGGAAGTACCTGACCTTGTCGGTTACGCCGGAGAGTTTGGTCCGCACCTGCGCGGCCCACTTCTGTCCCGCCTCGTCGCGGTCGACGATGACGGCGACGGGGTGACCGGCCAGCGGGGTCACGTCGACCTTGTGGAAGCTGGGTGCACCCTGCGGCGCCGTGGTAGCCACGCCACCGGCCGCCTCGATGGCGTGGACGTCCTTTTCGCCCTCGACCAGGTAGACGACGCCGGATCCTGGCGCAACGGCTTCCAGCTCGCTCAGGTGATAGAGAACGGACGTTGGCCCGGCGCCCGACTGCGAGAACCCCTTCTTCCCGGTCGCGTCGTAGTACCGCTTGACCGTGCGCCCGTCGTCGTACCGGTAGGTTGCGGACCGCTCGTCGTACAGATCGGCCGGCGTCAGCTCGATCGCGGCCAGTGCATCGCGGTAGTCGCATCCGGCGTGGCAGTGCACGAGCGTCTGACCCTGGATGCCGGTCACGGAGAACGACGGATCGCGGTCCTCGTGGGCCGGGCAGGTGCTCTTGGCCCTCTCGCCCCCGTGCTCCACGACCTTGCAGTTGTGGGCCCGCAGCGCGGCGGTGGTGCGCTCGTAGGCGGTCTCAGCCATCGGCGTGCCCGCTGTCGTAGCCGTGGGTCCAGCCAATGCTGTAGCCGCGCGCCCAGGCGTCGAGGTCGGTGTCGTCGGCCAACGCGCGAGCGTTGGTGTAGCTGAGTCCGAGGATCTTTGCGATGAGGCGTGCGCGGTTGATCCTGTGGGGGTCGCTGGAGAGGCGTGGTTCCGTCCGTCCGGCGGACTGCTTGGCGCACCATTCGGCGATGAGCCGCTCAGTGTCGTGAATGTCGACAGCGCCGCGGCTGCGCCGAAGCACGTCGGTCACAGGTCCACCGCCGGGCCGCGCATGGCCTCGGCACGCGCATCTTGCTCGCTGGGTAGCCGGTCACCTTGAGCGAGGAAGTCGCCCAGGCTCATGTCCGTCTGGACGAAGACGCCGTCGGCGTTCTGCTGGACCACGGGTCCGATGGCGTCCGCGAGCCCGCTGTGGACGGCGGCGTGCCGGAACAGGTTCATCGTGTTTTCCATGAACTCGCGGGACCAGGGGCCGGCGAGCATGGCGCGCATCGCGAAGGAGTGCTTGACGAGGGGCAGTTGGTTGGTCTCGCCGTCTTCGGTGACAACCCACCGCATCAGGTCGGCATCTCCGTTGCCGTCGTCGACCCGGTCCTCCTCGAACTGCTCATGCAGTGCCGAATATTCGAGCCCGGTCACCGCGATGAGGTCGAATAGCGACATCCAGTAGCCGCCGCTGGTGCTCTCGAAGATGGGCTTGACGCTGCCGAATCCGAACCAGTCGACGTAGACGTCGGTGGCGGCCGGAGTGCAGTCGTGCTTCTCGCCGAAGTCGGCCATGGCATCGAGGACGTTGGCTTCCCGCCAGGTGATTTCCGCGTCGCGCAGTTGGCGGGCAGTGGTCTCGCGGAACCTGACGGCCCATGTTGTGTCGACGAGGGCAGTCTCAGATGGCGTACCCGCGTTGGCCGGTTCGGGTGTTTCCCGTATCATCAATATCAACCTTTGTGAATCAATGAGCTCGGCCAGCTGCCCCCAGTCGCGCCGGGCTCATTGCTATGTAGGTGGGGATGAAGGGTTTCGGCCGCCTCAAGCGGCGATTCCGCTACCGCGTGCTTCCGATCGGTGGTCGGAAGCCGACCCGTCTACCTGCGACGACTGGCCCTTTGCTAGGGCATTGCCAGGGGCGGGAATGACACCTGTCGGCATGCCAAGAGCGGACAGAAGTGAGGTCCGGGTGACTCGAAGCGAGCGCCCGTACCGCAGCACGGGAGTCGGGAAGGTTCCGTCCCGGGCCATGTCGTAGCTCGTGTCTCGGCCGAGCCCGAAGCAGCGGCCGGCGGTGGGGACGTCCACGGTCACGGGCCACCCGATCACCTCATCGGCGGTGGGTACCGCGATCTCGGGGGAAGTCATGCAATCGCTCCGCTCACGGCGGGCCGCGAGGCGCGGGCTTCGAGCCACGACATGACGTCGCGCGGGTCGTAGCGGCACTCGCGACCGACCTTGAAGTAGCGCGGGCCGGTGCCGGCGGTGTTGAGTTGGTACAAGGTCTTCGGGTCGATGTTCAGGAAGGCGGCGGTCTCGTCGCTCGCCCATAGGCGGTCCGGGAGTTCGATGACCCTCACGGCTTGCGTCATTCTGACGGAACCTCCGTCCATTCGACTGGCATGCGCATAGTGTGGGTGAGTGTCTGGCGTTTCGTCAAGCTGCCACATACTCTGTCGTTGTGACGCAACCGGAAAGAGTGAATCAAGCTCCGATGTCGGTCGGGGACACCGTCGCTGTTCAGGTCCGCAAGTACCGCCTGAGACGCGATCTGAGCGTGCGGCAACTGGCCGAGGAGTGCGCACGAATGGGCGCGCCACAGCTCACCGCTGCGTCGCTGGGCAACATCGAGCGCGGTCAGGACAAAGGCGCTAAGCGTCGGCGTCGGGATGTGACCGTCGAGGAACTGATGGTCCTAGCGCGCGCGCTCGGCGTCCCGCCGCTGCTGCTGATGGTGCCGCTCGACGCGGGCAAGGAACAGGTCGAACTGGTCCCAGGCGAGGCCTGGTACGTCTGGGACGCGGCCAAGTGGGTCACTGGTGAGGCTTACCCGGAAGGTGAGGTCGCGACGTTCTTCGCGATCCCGCTCCAACTGAACCGCGAGCTTCAGAAGATCCGGGATGCCTACCTCATGCTGCTGACCGACAACCTGTTCGCCCCGTCGAACGCGACCCAAAAGGCGGAGCGGCAGGAGGAAATGCAGCGGCTTGAGTACCGCGTGCTCGGGATTCGAGCGGAGATGGAACGCCACGGGATGCCGATGCCGCCGTGGGGCGAGGAGTTCGAGCACCTCAAGGCAAAGCGGCACGAGTATCTGGATGTGGGGCGGGCGGAGCGCCTAGCCAGTCAGGGGCGGCTGCGGCTCCCCGATGAGCGCGGCCCGGCGAAGGGTCGGTCGGTGAAGCCAGGCGGCCCGACTCGGCTTCAGAAGGGGATCGACCAGGGCAAGCGGGTTGCCGAGGAGTTCGAGCCAAAGGAGGGTCAGGAGTGAACCGACCGTTCGTCTACCGGGGTCGCCCAGTTGCGGGAGTCATCCAGCGGTGCAAGAACAGCTGCCCGGCGGACGCGTGCTCACAACACAAGTGGGCGTACAGCATTGAGCTGCCCGCGGGCCCGTCCGGCAAGCGCCGCCAGGTCACCAAGTCGGGCTTCGTAACCGGCAAGGACGCGATGCAGGCTCGGGCCGACCTAGCGAAGCAACACCGCGACGGCACCCTGCCGGCCGACGACAAGCGCACCTTCGGCTCGTGGCTGGACGAGTGGCTGAAAGGCAAGGTGCAGCGCAAGGAGATCCGACGCAGCACGGCCCGCGGCTACTCGGACAACATCCGGAAGTACCTCAAGCCGAAGCTGGGCCACAAGAAACTCCGCGACCTCCGCGGCCTCGATCTCACCAGGCTCTACGAACAGGTCATGACCGAGCGGGAAGCCGAGCGAGCCACCGCCATGGCGATGAACGAGCGACTGGCCGCCGAGATGGAAAAGGTCAACGACGAGCGCCGCAGGGCTGGCAAGGTGCGGATGTTGGCGCCGAGGCGGGTCGCCGTACCGCGCACGCTGCAGGCCGCCTCGGTGGCCCGGATCCACGCCTGCGCCTCTGGCGCTCTGGGCGACGCGGTGCCGGACCTGATCCCGCGGAACGTGGCGGTCGACGCGAAGCTGCCGAAGGTTGAGCGCAAGAAGGTCCGTCCGCCGACGCCCGAGCAGCTGGGCGCGTTCCTCGACGCGGTGAAGCACGAGCGTCTATACCCGCTCTTGGTGGTCGCTGGCTACTCCGGTCTGCGCCGGGGCGAGCTGGTCGGACTGAAGTGGGAGAACCTCGACATGACGACCGGCCGGCTGGTGGTGACCCGGCAGATGAGCTCGGTCGGGTACGTGGTCGAGGAGGACGACACCAAGTCCGAGGCCGGGCAGGACCGCCCGGTGTACCTGGATTCGACGGTGCTGGAGATGCTGGCGTCGTGGGCGGCGACCCAGATGACCGAGCGCGCAATGTGGGGCGACGCGTACCGCGACGGCGGATGGATGTTCACGCGCGAGGACGGTCAGCCGCTGCACCCAGACCGCGTGACCAAGGTGGCGTCGCGGCTGCTGCGCCAACTTGGCCTGTCCGCGACGTTGCACACGTTAAGACACTTCTGGGCTGCGGCCCTGATCTCGTCGGGCGCCGACATCTCCGCGGTGTCGAAGGCGATGGGCCACGCAAGCCTCGCGATCACCTCGGACATCTACGGCAGCCTGTTCGAGAAGGCCGGCTCCGAGATGTCGGCCCGGGCGTCAGCGCTCATCCCGCGGCAGGGTGCCGAGCGGGCCCAGAAAGCCTCTCCCTAGCATTCCCCTAGCAAAGCAGCCCCGGACCGAAGTCCGGGGCTGCTGTTTTGCCTGGTGGCCAGGGGCGGGGTCGAACCGCCGACCTTCCGATTTTCAGTCGGACGCTCGTACCAACTGAGCTACCTGGCCGTGCTGGCGCTGGCGGTCCTGACGGGACTTGAACCCGCGACCTCCGCCTTGACAGGGCGGCGAGCACTCCAACTGCTCCACAGGACCTTGCTGGTGTTGCTGTCTTACGTACCCCCAACGGGATTCGAACCCGTGCTACCGCCTTGAAAGGGCGGCGTCCTGGGCCACTAGACGATGAGGGCAACCCCGCCATCATAACCACACTGGCAACTTCGGCGGCGTGGCCCCAACCAGCCCCGCTTGAGGCTTGGAAAGCATACGTGATCCGCCTGCGGTGGGCCAAACCGGTATACCTTCCGCAGTGCCAATGCTCTGACCTGCGTAAACGCGGTGCTCCGCGATCTTTGACTAGGCACTATCCGGCCTGCCGGGCGTCGGTGGCTGCGGCCGTCACGATTCGGGCCGCTTCGCCGAGGCTGCTGAGCAGGTGGACGCCGGCCGGCAAGCTGTGCGGAGGCCAGCCGGGGCCGCCGGCGGCCAGCAGCAGGGGCGGGTGTGGCCCGGCCATCAGGCGGTGCAGCTGCTCCGGGTTTCCGGTGCGTGCGGTCTGCGACCAGACGACGACCGCTGCGGGACCGGTACGCACTACCGCATCCCCCAGCGCCTGCGGCGGCACTCGGGCCCCGAGCAGCCGCGTGGGCACGCCGGCCTGGGCCAGCGCGGCGGCCAGGGCCTCGAGCGGCAGCGTGTGCTGCTCCTCGTCGGCCGCGGTCAGCAGCACCCGAGGGGGCCGATCGCTGGGCGGGCGCGGGACGGCGCCCAGCACCTCGGTGATGCAACGGGAGACCAGGTGTTCGACCTCGATGAAGCGCCGCGTGGCCTCGAAGCGTTCTCCGATGCCAACCAGCACCGGCTTGATCACCTGATCCCAGGTGTCCACGACGCCGAGGTTGGCGACGGTCAGCTCCAGGATGTCGCGCTGGGCGGGGGTGTCGAGGCGCATGGCGGCGCGGGCCAGACCGCGTGCGGCCGGTCCAGCCCGCCCGATCGGAATGGCGTGACCGCCGCCGTCCCGGGCGACGGCGACCGGGCGGTCCGGTGCGGTCCAGGCCACGTCGGGGCGGTTGGGCGGAGAGCCGGGCAAGGGCGTGGACAGATCCATCGGTACGGGCACGCGCCGCGCCCAAGCGGCGGCCTCGGCAGGCGCGACGCCCTGAGCGGTGAGCCGCCGCATCACCTGCAGCCGTCCCATGTCCTCGCGGGTGTAGCGCCGATGCTGGCCGGGCACGTGTTCGCTCGGGCCCAGCCCGTAGCGCTGGTGCCAGGTCCGGAGCGTGGTCACGGCCACGCCGAGCTGGCGGGCGACGGCTCCTGCCGTCAGCGCCTCACCGGCCACCCGACCGCTCCGGTGCCTCGTCAGACGCCAGGTGCTCGGCCAATCGCTCGGCGACGCCAGCCAGCCACGGGGCATACGAGCGAGGGTCCGTGGCGACACCGACCCGCAGTTCGGAGACCGACACCCACCTGAGGTCGGCCACTTCGTCCGCGTCCGGCATCGGGATGCTGCCGGCCGGCAGGTCGCCGAGCAGCACGTGGTCGTACTCGTACTCGACCCGGCCGCTCGCGGGGTCCTCGGCGTAATACGAATAGACGCCGATCTCGGTGAGTGGCACCCCGTCGACGCCGATCTCCTCGACGAGCCGGCGTGCGGCCGCCACGGTGATGTCCTCGCCCGGCTGGGGATGCCCGCAGCAGGTATTTCCCCACCGCAGCGGAAACCGAGTCTTGGCGGCCGCGCGTTGCTGCAGCAGCACCCGTCCTTCCGGGTCGCGCAGGAAGACGGAGAACGCCCGGTGCAGCCGCCCAGGCGCCCGATGTGCCTCGTCAACTGTGGCCGATCCGGCCGGAGCACCGTTCGCGTCCACGAGCTCAACCAGGTGGATCTCCCGCGGAGAGCCAGTCATGCGAAGCCTCCCTCTGTCGAGTCCAACGAGCCACTGACCTCGGCGAACACGGGCCGGAGGCCTTGCGGGTGGCGCCCGCCGCACGAGCCTTGCCCGCACACGGAGAGCGCCTGGTGCGGCAGCCCGTCGCCGCCATCGACGGTGCCTGCCCGCCGCCGGGCGGCAAACGAAGGTGCTGACGCACGCTCGCGCGCGGAACGCGATCGGCGCGGCGTCATCGGAGGCGTCCCAGGACGGGGCCAGCCGTATCGGAAGAGCCCGGACCGGTGACTCGTGCGGCGGCCAGCTTGCCCGAGATCAGGACCATCGGAACGCCGACACCGGGCTGCGTGCCCGAGCCGGTGAACACGACATTCGGCAAGGTCGGATGCAGATTTCCGGGACGGAAGGGGCCAGTCTGGCGGAACGTGTGCGACGACGCGAACGGGGTGCCGGCGGCCATGCCCTGGTCGGCCCAGTCGGCGGGCGTGATGATCCGTTCGACCTCGACGTCGTCGGAGAAGCCGACGTAACCGCGCTGTTCTAGTACCTGTTTGAGCTCGTCCGCATACTGTCGGCCGAAACCGCCGCGCCAGTCCAGCGGTGCGACGTCGAGGTTCGGGGTGGGCGCGAGCACGTAGTAGGTCTGCCGACCCTCGGGCGCGGCCGACGGGTCGGTGTGGGTCGGGTTGGTGACGAGCAGCGAAGGGTCGCTCATCACCTGGCCCTTGCGGATGACCTCGTCGAAGGTGGCCTTCCAGGCCGTACCGAAGTGGATGTTGTGATGGGCGATCTTGCGGTAGGCCTGCCGGGATCCGATATGGAGCACGACGCACGAGGGTGAGTAGCGCAATCGGCGCGGGCGCCGCGTCGAGGGGAGCAAGTCGCGGTAGGCGATCGGCAGATCGGGATTGAGCACTATGACGTCGGCGGGGATGCGCTCGCCGGTCGCGGTGACGACGCCGGTCGCGCGGCCGTGGGCGATCTCGACCCGGGCGACGTCGGTGTCGTAGCGGAATTGGACGCCGTGTTTCTCGGCCGCGCCGGCCAGCGCTTTCGGCACCGCGTGGATGCCGCCGCGGGGGTAGTAGACCCCGGCGACCGAGTCCAGGTAGGCGATCACCGCGTAGATCGCGAGCGCGTCGTGCGGCGCGAGGCCGGCGTACATGGCCTGGAAAGAGAAGATTCGCTGGGTACGGGGATCTCGAAAGAATTGGTTGATCTTCGGCTGGAGTCGCCGGAAACCGCCCATTCTGAGCAGCCTGATCAGGCTGAGGTTGACCAGGTCGAGCGGAGTGTCGAGGTTCCGGTCGATGAAGTTGTCGCGTTCCAGATGCCACAGCCTCCGGGTGAAGTCCACGAAACGCAGGTAGCCGTCCGCCTCACGGGGGCCGCAGAGGCGGGAAATCTCGGCGGCCATGCGAAGGGTGTCGGTGTGTACATCGAGTGTGGACCCGTCCGGGTAATACGCCCGATACGCCGGATCCAGTGGAGTCAATTCGAGCCAGTCGGTGAGATTCTCGCCGACCGCGGCAAGCGGCTCCCCGATCAACTCGGGCATGGTCAGCACGGTCGGGCCGGTGTCGAACTGGTAGCCGTCTATCGACAGCTGACCGGCCCGCCCACCCGGTACGGGCTCGCGCTCGACGACGGTGACCTGCCGCCCGGCCGCGGCGAGATGCAGCGCGCAAGCCAGCCCGCCCAGCCCGGCGCCGACCACGACCACCCGGTCAGTCGAGCCCGTCACGGTTCGCACGTCAGCTCCAAGGGTTCGAGTCGTTCCCAACAATCATGCCGGGCGGTGGGTCGCGGTCACGGCAAGCTCGGTCAGGGCGGCGACGGGACCGCCCCGGGGGGCTTGGCGAGGGATCGCACCGCACTGATTTCCTTCGAGTTTCCTTCGAGGATGTCGTTGGCCATGCGAAGGAGCATACCCTAGGATCACGAGTTGAGTCGATTGATGAGTCGTTTTAATGGGAGGGTCGGGTGGACACGAGCCTGGCGGCGGCATATGAGCGCTGTCGTGAGCTGCACAAACGCCATGGCCGCACCTACTACCTGGCGACCCGTCTGCTGCCGGGTTGGAAACGACGCCACGTGCACGCGCTCTACGGCTTCACGCGATACGCGGACGAGATCGTCGATCGCACCGAGGCGTTGCTATCGGCCGAGCGCGCCGCCCGCCTGACCGAGTGGTCGGACCGTTTCGTCGCCGGCCTGCGTGGCGAGCCCGTCGACGACCCGCTGCTGCCGGCGGTGCTGCACACCATCGTGATCTTCGAGTTGAACGTCGATGACTTCGCGTCGTTCCTGCGCAGCATGGCGATGGATCTGACCGTCACCTCCTACCCGGCGTATGACGACCTGCTCGACTACATGGGGGGTTCGGCCGCGGTCATCGGAACGATGATGCTGCCCATCCTCGGTTCGCGCGACCCGGCCGCCGCCCGCGAACCGGCCCGGCAACTGGGCCTCGCGTTCCAGCTGACAAACCTCATCCGGGACGTGTCCGAGGATCTGGACCGCGGCCGCACCTACCTGCCGGACGAGCACTTGGCGGCCTTCGGCGTCACCCGCGCCGAGCTGGAAAGACGGACGGCAACCCCGAAGATCAAGGCCCTGATCCGGTACGAGGTGAGCAAGGCTCGCGAGCACTACGCCGCCGCCGCCCCGGGCATCCCATTGCTGAGCCCGGGCTCCCAGGCCTGCATGCGTACGGCGTTCGAACTCTACGGCGGCATCCTCGACGAGGTGGTCGCCGCTGACTACGACGTCTTCACCCGCCGCGCCATGGTTCCCAACCGCCGGCGTGCGGCCGTGGTCATCAGGAGCTTGCTGGCCCGGCGCGGCCCGCCCGATTGATCACCGGGACCGAGCGCTTCG
>Ga0307513_10013162_pt1 | contig 10165 bp, 11 predicted proteins | sample 15_EM_MG_FD_202174 | JGI IMG/M metagenome (GOLD analysis project Ga0307513, IMG submission 202174) | Populus trichocarpa ectomycorrhiza microbial communities from riparian zone in the Pacific Northwest, United States - 15_EM | ecosystem: Host-associated > Plants > Roots > Unclassified | place...
CGGCTGAAATAAGATTTTGCGCCGTGGGTCGCCAGTTCTGCTTTGGCCTGCGGAGTGGTGGAAATCAGCCAGGGTGGAGCGACCAGGGCAGGAGTTCTCGTACCTTGTCTACACTGTGTCCAGCAGCATTGTGGTGTTGCAATATCTGTGCAAAAGTTCATACGAAAATGTCCCGGCGACGAGTCGCGAAACGTTACCTGACGGTAGTACCAGCCATTTCCAAGACCTTGGACGGTCCAGCCAACGGTAGCGATGATACAGAAGATACCTGCAACCCAATGGCCGCTACCAAAGACGCGGATCGTCTGAATTATGCCCGCGGATCCGGTGCTAGAATGAATATCGTTGGCAGCTTGGTCAGGATTTGGGCCATTCGCAAGCCTACCTTGGGATCCCGAGGATCCTAAAGATAGAAAATTAGGGCGCGGATTGAAAAAGGGCGGGGTATGGGTCGCACATGTAAATGGAGAAGAGGAGGTGCCATCCGCAAAAGAGGAAATAGATATCTGGGAAAGTGGTCAGGGCCAGTGACTGCGGCAGCGTGGATCGAGCGTACAATAATACAGTGCTTGCTCCTTTATGGGAGTGCGGTAAGCTGTCGGGAAGGGCGAATCAAACACGGAACACACACACCTTCATGTAACCATTGTAGATGGGCCTAAGAGTGGAGTTATCAGGGGTTGTTAACGGCAACGACGAAAATTGTTCACCTGTACCACAGCAAGAAGGAAAGTGGTGTGATGAAGATGAAGTACCTGGAGGTGAATGAGGACGACAACGGTGGAATGGGATGGGTCACGGGGAACGCACCCGATGCTAGAGCCCAGGTCACTGCCGCTGTCTTTAGCACCGACGGCAAAATTTACGATGCAAGCGACCATGTTGAGGAGCAGTGTGACGCCTAGGACCATCCACAGCTGAAAGAGGCGGGTGATCAGAGGACGAGATGCTTCTGGGATCTCATCCGCAATTGAATGGTAGATGAGCGGGTAGACTGTCGGAAATGTTAGACATGGACCTGGACGGACTCTGGTGGAGGACTTGCATGGGGGAAAGTTGTTTCTTCCGTGTCTCTTGATGTGATCGGCTTTTTGGGCGAGCTCGGTCTCCCTCCTCTCGAGATCCCGCTCGCGTTGCGCAAGCTCCTCCATGCGGGCGGTGTGGGACGGGTCTGGGGTTGGGTCATCGAAGGGATTTGCGTCGAGAGAGTGGGTGGAGGCGAAGGGGTTCTCGGTGTATTGTGCTGGGGAAAAGGATGAGAAATGGCCACGGGTGATTCGCAGCAGACGCACACATCTCGGTCGTAGTCTGAGGTCAAGGCGGGCGCAGATCAAGGCTGTCGCCGGCAACGGTGATGCGCGACAACAGGGGCTGTGAGAAACCGCATATAAGACGGGGGCGACGCACAAATTTCTTGCCCACGATTCGTGTCTGTCTCTTCCTCTCCTTCACGCCCTCCCCCCTCTGAACGCTTCGTTCCTTCAGCGTTCCACTCGCTACGTACACTCTTTTCTCTCGCGAGCTGTCGTCATGTTCAAGTTCATTTCTCTCGCTCTGGTCGCTCTCGCCGCCGTCTCTGCGGTCAACGGCCTCGCCGTCTTCCCCCGCAAGACTCCCCCTGTGGGCTGGATTGCCGCCATTCTCGAGGTGGGTAGTATGGTTGAACCGATCATCGCTTAATGCTCAGACGCTCCGCAGTCATATGACGACTACAACACCCGTTACCTTGCCATCGGTTGTCAGAACAAGCACAACACCCAGTTCTTCGATGATTGTTGTCACCCCATGAAGAAAGGGGAGACCCTCGAGAAGAACCGCAAGGCTTACTGCCGCCCTGGCGCCGAGTCCCCCGCCCAGCCGTCCCCGTCTCCCGCCGAGCCTACCCCCTCGCCTCCTCAATCCTCTCCTGTTCCAGACGATGACGAGGACGATGGTGATGACGATGGCGACTGTGAAGAAGAGCCTGAGCATTCTTCTTCCGTCGAGTATCCTCCCAACCCAGACCCTACTCCTACCACCAAGCCTACCCTCGACCCCACCCCCAAGCCTACCCCTACTCCTACTCCTACCCCCGATCCTGCCCCCAGCCCCAGCCCCACGAAGACCACCGAGACCAAGCCTGCCCCGACTCCCACCGGAAACCCCTCATCTGAGACTCACACCGGCGGACAGTAAGCACATCCTTCGTGCTTTGCCTACCATTTTCTCACCCCAATTTCAGCGTAACTTGGTTCACTCAGAACGGCAACTTTGGTGCCTGTGGCGTCAAGCACTCTGACAACGACTTCATCGCCGCCCTCGACTACCGTGTCTATGGAAACACCAGTGCCAAATCCAAGTATTGTGGCCAGAAGATCAGGGTTTCCTGGAAGGGCAAGTCTGTTGATGTTATCGTGGCGGACGCCTGCCCGACCTGCGACAACTCTGGCTCGGTCGACCTCTCTCTGGCCGCTTTCAAGGCTCTCGCTCCCCTTGACACTGGGTTGCTCACCGATGGTAAGTAGCTCAACTGATCGCCTCGTTTGTGTCCTCTAAAGATTGCTCTCCATCATCTAGTCTCTTGGGATCTGCTCTAAGTGGCTTCAATCCCAGCCTTTTTTTATTTTTATTTTTTATCTTTTCTCCTTTCCTTTTCTCTCATCTTAGAGCATGCCAGCCCTGCTCCTCTGAGCCTCACTCCTGGTTTTGGACGGCAAAGCAAGACTTCGGTGCTTGAGACGAAATGCTTAATGCTTACGACCCTGGCGGTGACCTCTCAAACATCGGCGGTCCGTCCAATGACCCTCTCTCTTGTTCTTTCTGCTTCTCATCGGTTCCCTCTCTTTGCTCTCATACCCAACACGCTGTGGAGTTCTCGGTTAGCTCTCACTTGTAGTAGACTACTAGGTAGCCTGCGCATTGGTCGTGGAATTTATATCAAGTTTGCATCATCCTACTTTTGTCTGTGCCTCGTCCGGGGTTGTCCAAGGCTTGCAACTGAGGCACAATTTCCGCGCCCACCCAGTGATTCATGAAATTCTCCGAATAGCATCCGTGACCGTTGATCACGTGAATGTGACAAACTCCTAATGATCGCGTCGCGACCGAGGACTCTGGGACCTCCATCGCCTGTTTGACTCCACCCACCAACAACCATGCCAACCGCATAGTGAGTGCATACCGCTCCCAGTTGTCTCTACCTTAAACCGAACCTTGACGCGAATATCCCATTTTGGTTTAATCTTAGCGAACTCGAGAGGCAGGCAAACATCGCCAGGAACAAGGCGTTACTCGAGGAGTTACAGCTGGTAGATGCCGTGGATGACATCGGATTTTCAAAGAACCCTCCCCCTCCCCCTCCCAAGGCGAAAGCAAAAGCCAAACCTGTAAAACCTACAAATCCGGCGAAACGCAAGGCCGTCGAGGACCCTGGCCCTCGAAGGCAGAGCGCACGATTGAAGAGGTCTGCTGACGATCCCAACGAAAGCCCAGAGAAGAAGAGGGCAAGATTGGTGCGTGATCTGCTCAACGCCGTTCCTGTTATTACATGTTCGATTTTTGGCTCAACTATTTTAGCAAGGAGAGGAAGAGCAGAGACGAAAGGCAGAAGACGAACGTCTCCAAGCCGAGGAGCGTGACAGGCAGGCGAAGAAACCTCGTCACCAAGACCTTGAACTCGAGACTCTCCTCGGCTTTGAGAACACCGAAGACAAAGATGAACAGAAGGACCTCTGGCGATTGAAAGATACCATGGTCAACATATGGCCAAGGCCTCAGCCGTCGGGTAAATATGACTCCTTTACTTACGAAGATACAAAAGAGGAGGAACGCGAGGTCGCGGAGCTCAGGAAGCAGTTGACCAAGCTGAAGATCGTCGCGAGGGCCAAGGTGACAATGGATAGGGTTTACTGTGCACAATACCACCCGGAGAAGTCCAAGGATTTAATATTCTTTGGAGGTAATACTCCCCGTTTTGACCCACGTCTCCTTGTCACCAACTCTACCAATCCGTTGCGCAGATAAACACGGACAGTTAGGCATCTGGGATCCCAGAGCACCCGTGGATGAGGTCGGAGACGACGAGACCGACTCAGAAGTGCAGGAAGGCGGAAAGTATTGGAGATTGCAGGTCCACTGGCCTGCCACCTCCCGATCGTCAATATCTTGTATCCGCTTTGACCCCACAAACTGCCACGATGCAAGTCGACCGAGTTTAATTCTTGGCAGGTCCCGACTTACCAAGCTCTCGTGTCACAGATCTATACAAGCTCTTATGACTGCACAATTCGGAGCCTCTCAATGGGCTCTGGAATCTCCCGGGAGATCTTCTCCTCAGGGGACGTTCTCATTAATTCTATTGACTTCGACCCTGCCGGGCATGTCATGTGGATTTCCGATGCCGCCGGAGGAATCACACACCTTGATCTGCGAATGGACCGATCCAAGGCTACTTGGTATGGTCTTTCTGGGGAGAAAGTGGGGAGCGTTAGCGTAAATCCAACAAGACCCCACTTCCTGTTAACTGCATCCAATTCACGAGCTTTAAGGTTTATTGAATTCGCAACTGAGTCCTTCGGGGTCTGCTGACCTGGTGTTTGTAGGGTATGGGACACGCGGAAGCTAGGCGGACTCTCCGGAGGCTCGAAGCCTTCCTCATCCGACATCCTAGAGTACGACAATGCAACAGTGGAAGAGTTCTGCAAGGGTACGGATGGGCCTGCGATGTTGAGGGCCGAGTGGGCACATAAGAAGTCTGTTTCTTCTGCCTATTGGGACCCTCGGGGAAGGTCCATCGTCAGCACGAGTTACGACGATACCATTAGACGTGAGTCTTCTACTCGTGTCCTCTAAACCACTGGATTTATCAGGATTCCAGTGTGGGATATAAACCCTCCAGCGTTGGATGGTGATGATAAGTTCGCATCCTCCCGGCCATTCAAACAGATCTCGCACAATTGTCAAACCGTAAGGGCACTTGAATCCATCTCATCCGCTTGACGATCCTAACATAGAGCACAGGGTAAATGGTTGACGATACTCAAAGCGCAGTGGACGCAGAACCCGGACGTCTACCCGCACTTTACGATAGGCAACATGAACCATTCCTTGAACATATTCTCTGCGAAGGGAGACTTGCTCGCAAAACTATCGGATAGCTCAAAGTAGATATCATCCGTCGTGTCGATGTTGACCTTCTGACCTCACTGAACCTGACAGGGTTACCGCCGTCCAAGCTGTCACTTGTTCTCACCCCAGCATTGTGGAACGCGTCGCAAGCGGGAATGCCTCTGGGAGATGCGTGCTTTGGGCACCCCCTGAAGACCCCGAACCACAGGGCGATGATGATTAGTAAGGGCGTGGGAGAGCGTGAGCGTTTTTCCCTTTGGGCCGTACAACTGTATGTACATCATATATCTATCATAATTAATCATGCGCATCATGTAGGGCTGGTTACGGAGAACCTAATTCACGCGTACATATCGTCCCAGTCATCGTCGTCTGCAGGCGTGGGCGGTTTCCCCGGAGGGTCGGTCCCCTCGTTCGGTTTCGCTTGGGCCTGCAGTTCATCCACGATGTCCCACATGTCCTGATCTTCATCTTGGTTAAGTGACGGTGCCGGTGGTTTCGTCCAAGGTTTTGGCGGGCCGGTGGTGGGGTTGGTCGTGTTGGTAGAGGTAGACGTAGGACCAGTGACAAAAGGAGTATCATCCCACATCTCCACCTCGAAATCGAACTCGTCCCCACCTCCTTGCGACCCGGTGGATTTTGCTCCAGGGGCACCGTCATTGTCAAAGCCACTATCTAAACCTGATGTCCGTTCTGAAGCGGAAGACGGCGGTCGTGTGGGCGGCTCTGAGGTTTGTCCGGAACCTGAGGGTTCCATTTGACCCTCTTCTTCGTCGGAGTTGATTCCATCGATGTCGATTGACTCCTCGGGAGGCGCCTGGTGTCGCGAAATCCCTCTGGCTTCGTCGTGCCATACACTCAGAGCAACCTGTACGTTGTGAGTCGTGAGATCGAGGAACGGAGATCTGTAGGAAATGTAGAGTCGTACGTGCATCCTCCGACTATGTGTCAATTTCTCGACTCTCTCAATCGTATCGTTGAACGTATGCCGTGGGTACATCTGGTGAGCCCAATATTGGTACATCCTGATGAGACGATTGAGGTCCGAAATCTGGCATTTCTGATGAGCTCCAAGGGTACGTTAGGAACAATTGGTTGAACCAGTTCACCTCGTGTCCCTTTCCTTTTGGCTCCCACCCCTTTGCATCTTTGATGAGTGCTTGGATGCCCTTATCACCTAACAGTAGCTCCTCGTCCAGTTTTGGTATCGTACGCTTGGTAGTTTCGTTCTCTCCGCTTTTATCCTTCTTGTTCGACTTGGGTCCGGCGGCCGAGGCTTCTTCTAATGAGCCCTCCCCAGCTTCCTGGCTTCCTTCAATCGGGGGACCGTCATCAGGCACCTTTCCGCTCGACTGAGCGTCCTTGCGGAGCTGTTCGTATGTGACGTTCGATAGCTGCCCGTTTTCATCGTCATCGTCGATCTCAAAGAGAGCTCCAATATTATCCGGGGCTTTTGAACGTCGTGACCCAGCAGCACCCGACCCTCCTTCGTTGTCAGAATCTGACTGAAGAAAGAGAGGATCCTCAGAAGTCGCGGGTTTCGTCGCGAGATGAGGAGCGGGTTCTGATTCGGCAGGTTCGTCCCAGAGGTTGTCGATTGTCGCCATCTGGAAACCGAAGGGGTCTTGAGATATCAGCTCCGAGCCCAGGATCAGACGCGACCGGTGGACGCGACCTCGCGTTCTGATCAGTCACGTGCGCCTCATAACTTTATGTCTGGCGCATCTAATCGTTTCGCCCATCTGGCAGATCAGGAGCCCGTCATCGAGGATGGTATCGAATATTGGGAATCACAACCAGCCAGCTTGGATGGCGTTTTAGGTGTGTATTTCTCTCAAATCTCCCTGAGGATTTTCGATTTCTGAGGAGCTCAAGGCGGATTTGGGTCCGGTGTAGGTCAAATTTCTCCGATTTACAGGATCGTTACCACGGGAGTTCACGCGCATATGTGAAGTCTCTCCCACGAATCGATGCCATAGGATCTCGTCAGCTCCTCCTCCAACTGTTCCCAGAGTTATGCACGGTCCCATCACCGCTTAAGCCAGCTACCATCCGAGAAAGATCTGCCAGATTCCGCGCTCTAGATGTCGGTGCAGGTATCGGCCGTGTAACTCGAGACGTCCTTCTCCACCTCGCCCAGGACGTCGTGCTCGTAGAACCCGTTGAAAAGTACATACAAGAGGCGTGGTCTCGCGCACAGTTCCAAGAGAACCCCGTACTAGACCAAGACTCGATCGACGTGGAGGATGAAACCCTGGAGGAAATCGACTTCCGCATCCCCTGGAAGGGCGTGCGAGAAAAGAGGACGAGCGTTACTCTGATTCAGTCGACGCACCAATCTCTGGACCCCTCGAACCCGCTCTCGTCGACGAAATTTATTGGACGGGTCGGGTATAAGCCCAGCCCCAACGAGCTGGAGGACATCAACTCAAAGTTTGATGTGATATGGTGTCAGTGGAGTCTAGGACACCTCTCCAACCCTGACCTCGTTCTTTTCCTTATACGAGCCAAACGAGCGTTACGAGACACAGAAAGTGTCATCATTGTCAAGGAAAACGTGTGTGCGGAGATAGGAGGACCAACGAACGACGGCATAGTCTTCGATGACCAAGACTCGAGTCTTACACGGTGCGTGGGTGAAGGTCCTCCTAATGTGGTCGGCGTTGACACGCATGAAAGCTCCGACCGGACGTTTAAAGGGTTGTTCGCGGAGGCAGGCCTGTCCCTCCAACTCGAGAAGACACAGGAAGGTTTTCCCGAGGGGCTGTTCGAGGTGAAAATGTAAGCACGATGTCTTATTAATCGTCTACGTTTCACTTAAATAGAATGTCCAGGTGGGTCCTAAAATCTACGTAGCACCCTCCGATCCAGCGGCTCTTGATATCGATCGGTCAATATATACAGAGAGCGTAGTCCATCACCAGGGATTCGATTGATCACATGAACGCACTCGGACCTACTGGGTTCTCGTCCTTGTGGTGATTATTCCCAACAGTCAGAAAGTATTGGTGTTCCGCTTCTTCAGCCAAACGAGCAGAGCTCCAGAAATTCAGGTGGTCATATGCTTCCTCGAAGTACTTGCCCCTTGCAGCGAGAAGCCCTGGATCCGGAGGTACCACGATGCGGTACATCCAACACGGAAAAAGAAGCACGAATGCGATACAGATGTATCCCGTGAAAATCGCTTGAAGAATCCAGAATGCGTGAGAGTTGAATATGTCGCCGAGAGCGCCGAGAGTCAGAATAAAACCAGCTGCGACGTGGGGGTTAATGTACCTATGCGAGCGGGAAGAAGTACCCTATACTTACTGCAAGGAAAGGTTAGTGGCCAAGCACCAGCAGGGTTGTACATGATATGTTTCGTGAAGGTGAAACTATTTTTGGTTAGCCATGGGTGGGGCCTCGAAACCGTAGGTCCACTTACATCCAAGGGAGCATGGCGAATACCCAACAATACATCGCCACACCTAGGAGGCACAGAGCCATCGGGATGCTTGAATAGTATATGATGTCCGCCGCCTCTTGGGGAAGAGGCGTATGTATAGGCAATCTGCAGTACACCGTCGGTTCAATATCCCGTCGATCCTGATGTTTTTTTGCTCACATCGTCCTCCCATAAGCACCGAGTCTTAGTACGGCCAGGGCAGTAAATCCTAGTGGGGGATTTAGCCTTGCATCATTACGATGCATATTGGAGTTACCTGGCGGGCCAACGGAGATGAAGGTAGAATTTGCAGCAGCACCTCTACGTGCTCAGTTAGTGGGGTTGCAAATGTGTAGTAGACATGGTGCACGCACCGATGGAAACCGTACCGGATAGCCCGGTAAAAGTGTACGGTTATGAACTAGATTATTATTGGTGGGGAGTCATAACGCGAAAGGGACCCAGGGCTCACGATAAAGGCAATGGCCATTCCAAGTCCTTGAAACACATACCCCAAGACCCAGATCGAAAGCGCGTTAGGGCTCGATGGATCGATGATTCTGAGTGTGTTGAAAGCCACAGTTCCCACAAGCATCTGGAGCGGGGTCAGTTCCTACACATGACATTCTTCCATAATCACGCATACCAAAGGGAAAACCAGGAATGCTCCGGTCATGGCAAAGGAGCGAAGTTGGAATGATTTTCCCCAACCGAACCAAACAAGCGACATGGAGCCGCAGAAAAGAAGTGCGAGTGCGAGATACGACCTAAAGGGTGTTCAGTCAGCGTTCCAATGATGCGCTCTCGGCGAATTACCAGAACAGCCCTTGGAAGGAATTCGTTTCTATTGCACCCAACTCTTCAGCGTACAGCATTGCGCCGATACATATTGTGCCGTAGTCAAGGACGATAAGAGGTGCAAATAGAGGCGTTGTTGGGTCAATCAACTGGTTTCGAACTATGTCCTTCCTTAGGTGTACTGATCAATGAATGAGATCTCGAACGCTCAGTGCCTGTGCACCCAGGGGGGACGCACACAGTGTGTTGATGATCAATAGTATTAGGTTGACGGAGAATATGGTCACGTTTGTGAAAAAAAGGATGAGTCTGTGCGTCACGGTAATAGAGGGTGAGGGCGCTGTCAGGAGGAGGTTCAGCATGGCAAAACGCACTCGATGATTGTGATCCAACGAGGATGCCAGTGCAAACCGTGCAGGGACACATATGCAGCTCCGGTACCAATACCAGCTGCGAAGTTCTGCCACTTTCCAGCGTGTATGGCCTTTCTCCAGATGTTGTGAGCCTTGCGACGCAGGAGGCCGGCTGACTCGTGGGGAAGGTGGACGGGAGGAAGATTGTAGAGGAAGTGTATCCCGTCAAAGGGATACATTTTCGCCACATCCGACAGGTTCATGGCTGTAGAGGTGCAGGGGAAGGAGGGTTGAACGCTGACGAGTCGCAGGGCAAGCAGCCTGATAATAATAAACGCAGCCAGGCTCGGAATGAACAGCATCAGCAAACTTGTCCGAACTGGATCTGACCGGATGGAAATTTCCGGCGCGATCAGGCCAGACGTTATCTGACATTTCGTTCGTCCGCCAGACATTGTCCGACATTGTGCTTGTCCACCAGATA
>Ga0307513_10013163_pt1 | contig 10165 bp, 10 predicted proteins | sample 15_EM_MG_FD_202174 | JGI IMG/M metagenome (GOLD analysis project Ga0307513, IMG submission 202174) | Populus trichocarpa ectomycorrhiza microbial communities from riparian zone in the Pacific Northwest, United States - 15_EM | ecosystem: Host-associated > Plants > Roots > Unclassified | place...
CTCGGCACGTTTCACCATTTAGAGCGCTCTGTTCCTTCAGAACCTCGGTTGACAGTAGTCAACACGACTTTTTGGCGACCATGATCTGCTGTGACTGCTGCAGTTACATATTTTGTGACTTTCTCTTTTTGATGGTGGTAATGTGGCGTGGCGATAAACATATTTTGAAGGTCGCGCTCTGTTACACCCGACCGCAACCCAGCTTTGAGCTACAAAGTGGTAGCTATTGGCTTACTTGACGTGTCTCCGGAGATTCAACTCGAAATCGCAGAATTTCCGGGGACAGGCCGTCCTTTCCATATCAACTTCCAATCTGTGCTCTTCAAAAGGTTTAAAAGAAGCCTCAGAAAGAAGCTAAGGGGCTCAATCGATGACCTGCTTGTCAACCCATGAATATGCGCCGCCGTTCGTGTTCTTGAGCTATGTGGAGTGTCCCCCTGGAGCGTCCCAACAACGAATAAAACTCTCATTTATCAAGAAACTCCCTCCAGCGATGGTTGGATCGTGAACGGTGTGGATTTATTTGGCCAGTCTGAGCAAGGGACCTTCCTAGAGATCGGAGCAAATACTCCACTTCGACTCAACCTGCGTATTTCCGTATACCCACCAGGCATAGGTCCCACATCTAATACACATCTCCGATATCATATCTCTACATCACTTCCCTTGTCGCCGACAGTCCTTCGATCAATTTTTATCAATCAATGATTCGTGCATCTGCAGGTGTACTTATGGGGGCTTCGTGTTGTAGCTGATGGGAATGTACCCATGGATCTGGTGACCCAATCGAGGCTCTATCGAATGTAGATTGCCCCCACCCCAGTTTGGATACTCATAGTTTTATCACTGAGGGAATGTTGAATCGCCTAACTGGGGATAAAAGAGCGAGGTCGCAACCATTTTCTCCGTGGACGCGGAATATGATGTCTAGGTGTCACACTGATGCACTCACCCGATTATTCTTAACATCAGAACGGGTTCAGAAAGCGTCCGGGAGGGTTACTTGTGCTCTCAGGGGTGCGCGAGATATGGACTTGGGGGGAGGGCGATTGGATGAGCGAGGTTGAGTGGTTTGAATAAGGTGCGGAGGGCGTGCGGAGGGTGTGAAGGGGAGATGTTGATATCGATATCACACGTAGAGAGGAAGCCTTGGAGCGGGAAGCCGAGAGCCGAAGGTGGTTTAGTTGCCGGAAAGAGGGTTCCTTCCTAGGACGTTACAGGGAAGTTGTAGAATAGGAAATTCCCTTCAGATATATCATCTGAGCACATTTGAAATGCGTTTGTCATTTGCTCATTTGTATTGAGGTTGTTCCACAGAAGGGACCAACTTGGAATACTAACGTCCAGTAATACAATCGCCCGCAAATGGGTTCCCGATACACATCATTTAGATACTACGTAAATGGATCAAAATGGGATTATTCTAGAAGGACTTCCTTGGGGTGAAAGTGCTGCTGCAGGGTACTGTCCCGGCAATTCCTCACCACCACAGAAGTGCTTGCGAAATTTTTGATCATACATGGCCAAAGACAGTTCCCAGAGAATGTGATGACGCATCCGATTCCCTAAACAGACAGGTAAAAGTGAGGCTCAGGCAGTGAAATGATATGCCTGGCTTTCTAGGACGAACACCTGAAATATTATATTTATGGCGACATACTAGGAACTCTCTTTCGGCGAACAGAGAGATGTTCGGATCTAGTTCTCTATCTGCGTAAAGCCAAGAAACCAACTACTATAAACATCCCAAGTAGAGCTACAGTGAACATAATAAGTAGGCTTAAGATCAATTATATGCGACATGAATCTCAGAACCAATGGAAAGTCGTTTCACCGATAGGCGTAAACGTATGCAACAAGAAACCGTCCCCGCACAAGTCGTGTTTTCAACCCTCTATCTCCCGGAAGCACCTGTTCCAGTCCGTAATACTAGTCTCGCGAGCGTAGACCTGACTTTGAACGAACGCCTCCAAGTCGCAGGTCCCGTCCCCACTGTCGCCGCAGAACAGGAGTGGCACCACCGCATCATTTACGAGTATCCGAACACGCGCCTTCGATTGGTCGTGTTCCTGGCGACACTCCAGCCTTTCGACGACCATCCGACTGGCAAATGGGGTCAGCTTCGATATATCCCAGGATCGTTGCTTGTGTGGCCTCATGGGGTCCATCACACCAGCTAATGGAGGTCGATCCTTTCGATCGTCGAAGAGCCCCAGTGCAGAAAATGCAGCCGCCATCTGATTGTCGTGAGTGAAGTCTGCGTAAATAGTCCGGTTGAGAGGGAAAAGCTCGGGATCTGAGGTGATAGTATGATTTGTTTGTGTGTGATCCTTGACAGCGGTACCAGTGAGGCGGGCGATGAGTTCGTTGACATATCCCACGCCTTGAACTGGGCCAAGCGGTTGACCATACCTGGAAGGTGGAGTATGAACAGCTAGTCTCCAATGAGGGAAATTCAACATACCCAGTGTAGTAATATTTTTCTAGGTCACACCAGTACTCAAATTGATCGTACTCTTTCCGCTTGAACACCCAACACCATGGGCTAGTCTTCTGATGAGCGAGGGTCTCAAAGGCACAAAGCGACATTAGTGGCCGAATATCATGTTGGGTGATGTTTGCGCCAGGGGCAACGGTATTCAGTCGCTCCGCTATTGGGGGCGCAAAAACCGATTCCCATTTGGCTAACATTTCATTACTTAATTTGCGGTTTGCGCGAGGACATTGGCTGATCTGGAGGGTATTGTTTTTCTGTAATACGCGCCGGTATAAGCTTGTGACGTCAACCTGTTCTTGCGTACTTACCCCTTCGTCTTCGGGTATGACCTGGAATGGTGGCAACTTGGTGTTGCTGGCTGATTCATAGCCTTGAACAAGACGTTACAATCCGGCTATCAGGCGAACCGAGGTGTAGACTCACCAATTGTCCAGTTGCCGGCTGTGTCAGTTATGCGTTCGGAACCCGATGCGCGAACAAACGGAGTCGTAGTTGCAAGGTGACTATATCGCTTGAATAGGGTATGTCCAGAAAAATGACTCCTGTGATCACTTTGCTCAGTAGTGCTCTCGTCGCCAAGGATCTGATGACCCACTCAGACGCGCCATAAGGAAGTAAGTCGTCAATTTTCAGGCTATACTGATAATCATCTAGAAAATTTAATTTGTGCGACTTATACTTCCCAACGACCTGGATTTTGGACAGAGCGAGTCGGATAGCCGTATCTAAACCCGACGTGGGGAAGCGAGACCCGTGTCGCTGCAACTGGAAGGGTAGGACATTGAGAAGGTGAGAATACGTCACGAACGTCACTCTACCCCAAAGGGTCGGCTCACCAGATTGACCTTGGGATAACAAACGTGCGTGCGAATGATAGAAGAGTCAGTTTCCTGAAGAAAATAGACCGGGATGGACCGCCCGATGACATGGCAGGCGAACAAGGTACCGCCCGAGTCGAGCTATCTGCTCACCTGAGTAACTTTGCATTCTTTAGGAGGGCTCTTATATCTATGGACTGGGTACCAAGGGGAGTATGGGCCAAGGCTACCAGATATGTAGTTTGGGAGGACGAAGGGCTTCGTGTTGGGTGGCTGCGGATGCTCAGGCACGTCTTTGTGATAGACGCCAACCCAATTGAACCAGTTGACAAGGATGAAGCCTGTGAGACACCATGCTAGGATTCTGGGAAGGTGTGCGAGGAAGAATGGCCGAGGAGAAGAAGTCCTTGAGAGGATAGGGGTCAACTCGCTAGAACGCATCGAGGACGGGACACAACGATGGTATCCCGGGAGTGAGGGGGATAATCGGCGGGCGGGGTAGGAGTTGAAAGAGGGAAAGGCTGGAGCGCGCGCGAACGTGCGGGTCCCGGTGGTCAATCGTACGTGTGTGGGTGTGTGCTATTTGGATATGGGCCCACTGCCAGCTTTAGTGTCGTGTGCCAGTCCTTTGATGGTCCAGATTGTCCAGATACCAACGTCCCAAGGCAAAGAAGCGGCCGACTGCGGCCATATGCGGACTGAGACTGTAGACACTGACTGACCCTACAGACAATGGAAATAGTCTACTATATATAATAAAAGGTTTATAATAGCCACCAACCACCACTGGCCCGGGAGGCGGAGGAACCCTCCCGGAGCCCAAGTAAGGGCGCTAGGGTACTCTAAAAATATGCCACTCTGGTGATGACCAAAAGTTGCTCTATATTGCCACTGGTTGCTCTATTGAGTTTCTGGCTCACTTCGAGTCTACCCGCGACTCAGCCCTGGCGTCATAACTTCAAAGCCATGCCCCGACAGCCCGTCAGTCATTAAAGTACGGCAGAATGAAGCGCAGCTTCTCCTTGTCCTGCTGTTGGTGGTGGCTTTTAGCAGTGATAATCGAGTATTGCATGCTCCCTCCAACGTCCGCCGCAACTACCTTATTCACGACCGCTTCGTGGAGCTCAGCGAGTATTGACGAAGCGACCAGCCTAGTAGTCGATGAGTCGGAGCAACCGGAAGCGTTAATTGCAGCTGTACAGCTTACCGGGAAGTTTCGGCGTTCGTGTGAAGGGTTTTGATAACCTCTGCGACTGTGACGGCCTCTTCATTCTCCCTCCATGCATCATAGTCAGTAGCAGTGGCAATGAGTGCATAGCTGAGACGGTTCAGCAACGTGACGACCTATAACTGGATCGACCGACCTCAGCTCTGCCTCGCGCGCTAGCTTTGCTTCTGGGAGAACGCTCATGTTAATGATATCACCACCCCATGCCCGGTACATGTGGCTTTCAGCCCTGGTAGAGAACAGCGGTCCCTCCATACACACGACAGTCTTTTTCGTGTGCAATTGCGTACCACGACCGGCGTCATCCAGGACCTTTTTGACCAAGGGGGCGATAAACTCGGAGAACGTTTTGGAAAATGGGTCACCGAACGTAGCATGTGCAACGATGCGAGTGCCTTGGAAGAAAGTGGAGAGGCGGGTTCCTTTGGTCCTATCTATGATCTGATCGGGGATGATGAAATCCCCAGGGCGGATCTCCTCACGGAGAGATCCCACCGCTGAAAATGCCAGAATCGCTTTTACACCAATATGCTTAAGTGCAGCGATATTGGCGGCAACAGGCACATCTGAAGGAGAGATATCGTGATGGTGACCGTGTCGCGCAAGAAACGCGAGGTGTTCGCCAGTTGGAAGTTTTGAAATGGTGATCGAGGAAGAGGGTGAGCCCCAAGGCTATTGTTTAAAGAATCAATGGCTATGTAACGATATATTAGGTGTTTTGGCTCACTGTTTGCACATTCACCTCCCTCCTGTAATTTGGACCTGAGGGATCAGGTGTGTTCAAAGAGTATAGAAAACACGGACACAAAAGTGAGATTGCCCAGGTTATAGAGGCCACTTCCTCCTATGATTCCGACACAAACTAGGTTTTTGTGAGTGACGACTAGACCGACGATCGAGACGCCTACTTTCAGGGAGTCCTTCGACGGACATAGCTTTCCTTCTTATCCAAGTATGCTCGGGATGCGGCTAGAACGCCTTTGAACCTGTATCAACCACGATCGGGACTTCGTGAACAGTGTCGCAGTGGGGATGGCAGGGATACCGTTCCTTTGCTTTGTCTCTCACACTTGGATTCTCCTCTCTCTTGCTTGTCCCGCATAGGCACAGAGGCTAATAAGAACCGTATCACTACCAGGTCCTTCCTCAGGACAAGTCTCACTGTCAGCTAGCATGGCACCGCCTGCCGTTGCTATCATCTTTGGCGTCACTGTGGCCGTCGGCATCACGGTAGCCTTTCGTCAGGTTAGTAAACTGTCCTTGCTCATGCCCTGAACGACTCTGGAACCTCCAAGTCCCGTCAGTTCACCGTATGACCAAGCAATTAGCCTCGTCGCCTATACTAACCACAGATAACTTGCTAGTTCATCTATGAGCCACACTTAGCTCCCAGGATGGAAATTGCGATGACTAACTGGCTAGACAAAAGGCGCCAGAAACGTAGAGAGGCCGAGGCTTATCGCGCAGTCCCTGATGGACATGATGGTACACCCCAGGACAAACCGAGCGAGATTGTATCGCCTGTAGAAATGGATACATTGGTCCAGGAGGAGGCGTCAGGGTGGCGGAGTGGCAGGCCACTCACTCTCAACGAGGCGGGCGGCACTTCGGAACTCCGGAAGCGAAACACACCCAACCACGTCCCCGAAGAAGAGTCAGTGTGGACCTTGAATGTGCGTACAAGCTTTTTTTTTGGTAGGCTCTCTGATATTGTAATTGACCGTTTGTGGTCTCAGCCCACAATTCATGAACCACTAACGCCAACTCTCGCCGCTCCGCAAGCTCGAAGCCCGCTTACTCCGACCGCTCGGTCGATGACCACGACCTCCCACACATCGACCCCCTCGACGATCGAATCCTCGTTGCTCAACTCTACCTTTCCGAGTCCTCCTTTGGTGGCCCCATCACCCTATCGGAATGTTCTACCACGAACCTTGACTCCCGATTCCACCGCATCTCCACGTGACCCCCTCGCAGATTCTGTTCTTTCCGACGCAGTGCACAAAACACTTTTCTCGGCACACTCTTCGCCAATCCAATCACCAGTCCGCATTTCGCCACGAGGCCTTCAAGTTAACCTTGCGCCGACATTCGGTATAGGTGAAGATCAATATGCCCACCCTTTATCGCAGGGTCGTGAGCCCTCCACGCACTCACCACGCTCGCCATTTGCAAGCACAACGTATGAGTCCTTCACTGGCACTCAAGCCACTCTGTTGCCTTCTTTACCTCCAAGTGCCGCTCAGTCTCCTGGGGCCCCACCCTCGCAATTCGCCATCTATTCGCCCCTCTCGGATTCGCTGTCCTTAGTGGAACATCCCACTGCACCCGCCAGTACGACGAGCTGGTCTGACATTGGGTCAGCAGGCGCGGAGGGTGACCGTGATGAGATGTTGCTTGGAAGTGACGCCGAGAGTTGGGCGCGCGCGCGCAATGTCCGTGGGAGATAAGTTTACCAGACGGCTGCTCTGTTTAAGATCTACCCTCGTGGTCATGCACCAGTGTAACTATCATGTGCTAGCTTGGTGTCCCTCGGCTCTCCGTCGTATCTTGCAGAGCCCCCATCCGTGCTTTATCCAAGGCGTTTCCGTGTGTCACCTTGCCTATCCATTTCCTTAACAACTCACTCATACACGTCATCTACAATCTCTAGGTCTTGATTGCTGTCCCTCTGTAGTTTATATTCAGGCTGATTGCTCTATCTCCATGCCTGAGATACGCGACGAAGATAAAGTTGCTTCACCAACAAGCTCACTCGATTATTCCACAATAGGTTCCAAACTCCTTCATTTACCGCTGTGTTGTATTTGAAGAGCGCGGGCAGGTGAACCCAATTCGGATGTCTATGGAGCCAGGCGGCAGAGTCTGCTTTTCCTCTAAGAGTACTTCAGATGGTCTCAATATGGATCTTGTGTGTAAGGGCCTTATTCAAACGGAAGGAGGTCGCTTTCTACGGCGGTGTCCCGACCCTTAGTCCCCCCCAAGTCTCTAATATCGATCGCAAGGCGCTGGTATTCTAGGCCTACCGGGCAAACATACGACAAGAGAGAGCAGAGAGCACTCGATTGTACCGCTATGACCAAGGGTACTGGCAAACGCGTGTCTGAGCGGTGCAAATTCCCCGAGAAACGACCGGACTTGATCGATGCTCCAAACAGCATTTCAGCATAGCGATGATCGGGTCGTTCCGGACGACGGCCGGGTGGCCTATGTATGGCGATGACCGACGACCGCACCACGGTGGGCAGGGTCTCACCCCCCCTGCTTCTCCGGGATATAACTTGCCTGGCTTCCCTTGTGAAATGATCTCCAGGTCCTATTTTGTTACACATCTCTCTCTATTCGTTCATCAAATATGCAGCCCCGTACCAAGCGACTCCTTTGGTTCGTTGTCCTCCCTGTCACTCTCATTATTGGTGTCGGTGAGTGAACTCCTCCCGTATAAGAGAACAGGTGCCTCCAGTTGTTGGGTACTCACCACGCCGATAGTGGTCGTAATTAGTGTCACTGTCGCTACTTCAAGCAATTCCTCCTCTAGTCAGAACAGCGGAACGACGAACGACTCTTCCGATGGTCCATCTGATATCTGTACGTGTTCTCCCCCTTTCGGTTCGCTGGTCGCAGTTACTCATGTGGAATTGGACTAGCTAATCTGCCGTTCTCGATCGACCCTGCCCTTCACCGTAGCTTTTGGGGCATCGCATACACCCCATTCGGGGGCGTTCCTCCTCTGTGTGGTGCCACTCTTTCCCATGTCACTAAGGACATCAAAAAGCTCAGCCAGTTGACCCCTCGACTTCGTCTCTACGGGAGTGATTGCAATATCACATCACTAGTGTTGAACGCCATGGAAGATTCGAACGTCGATATGAGCGTGTTTCCTGCGATCTCTCTAGAGGGTTCCGACGAGTCGTACGTTACTCAGAAGAGAGCCCTCACCCAGGCTTTAGCCGACTACGGCCAAAATCGCGTGCTAGGTATTGTCGTCGGCAACGGGCGTACCCTCAATACTGGCTCGAGAAACGCTACATCTACCAATGCCACGACGGGCGTCGTGGAGAGGATGGCTGAAGTTCGCAATGATCTGGTATCCCTTGGGTATTCTGACATCCCTGTTGGGACTTCTGACTCTGGAGAAACCATTACGCAAGACCTAGTCGACGGGGCAGACTTGTGAGTCCATCCAGTTCCTACGTGCGGCTATTCCTTGAATTAATTCGATCCTTATGGGTAGCATCTTCGCGAATATTCATGCAAGTAAACTTTAAAGTTGAACACCCGCTGGAACTGACCTCCCTGCTTCTAGCCCTGGTTTTCTGCCAGCAGTACCGCCCAACAAGCCGCCGATTTGACCCAAGCCGTCTTGAACACCAATATTTTGCCTCTGGCGGAAAGGAGTCCAAGAAAGACTGTAGTCTACCAGGGTGAGATGGGATGGCCGAGCAAAATTAGCGATGCAGATCTCGGTATCAACGCCGCGGGCAGCTCGGCGGCGATCCCTGAATTGCAGACCGTTCTAGAGTGAGTACTACCCCCAGCACGATGGTGGCCCCGTTCTGACTCATCTCCTTTCAGCACCTGGGTCTGCCAGGCAAACAAGAATGGTACTCGTTACTTCTGGTTCAGCGCATTTGACGAAGGGTGGAGGGCAATATACGGCGGTGTGGAACCTCACTGGGGTTTATTCGACCTGGATAGAAAGCTCAAGGATATCACGATTCCTGACTGCCCTATCTCATAGAGGCTTGATCATGGACACTCTCGGACATATGGACTTCCCATGTACTATCTGATTGTCGAGTTCGGCGTGGTTTTGGACTCTTGTCGTGCATGCATAATTATCTGGTAATTCGTCCAACGGATGTTGATTGTATTGTAATAACATATCTTTTATATAAACCCTTTCCTCTTTACGCATTATTTTGGCATGGGGGACCATACTCCCCATTCAAGGCCATGCGGCCGATATTGCCCCGAGAGTGGCCCCGTTGAGATGTTCCGAGTAATGGATGTGACCGAGCACTCTCCAACTGTACAACGATAGGACAAGGGGTTTTTTCTCTGTTTGATGGACTAAGGGAAACGGTAGGAAGAAGAATGTGTTCTGCAATCTCGCCTGGCATCTGGAATGACACTTGGTGAGCCGCAAAGATTCCATGTTCAGAGCTGGTAAATCACGCACCCTATCCAATATTTGAGTGTTGAGCGCAAAGCTCACCTTTTGCGGTCGCTGCTTTCGCCACCGCATATCGTTTCGGCTGTTGAGGGTGTACATCCACGAGATGATGTACAGCTTCGTTACAGCGTGGTTCGCTATGACGTATGTATACCTCCGTTTTATAAGTGATCTGTGTGTTAGTTTGAAAGGTTCTCTACTCACGAACGGTCCCATGTCTCGGAGAACGCCAGTTGGAAAGTGAGAATGACCAATGCGAATGAAGTCGGGATTGCCGAGAGAACAAGTATTTGAAGCAGCCTCCGAACTAAATTCTTCGTCCTGAAGAGGGCTCCGCTGTGAATGAATGAAAGTCGTGGAGGTTTTAATAGTGCTTACGATGCGAGTTCCGTACGAGAGGCCCATAGATGTCTCGCAAGAGCACAATTGAGGATCAGGTCAGGAAC
>Ga0307513_10013164_pt1 | contig 10164 bp, 6 predicted proteins | sample 15_EM_MG_FD_202174 | JGI IMG/M metagenome (GOLD analysis project Ga0307513, IMG submission 202174) | Populus trichocarpa ectomycorrhiza microbial communities from riparian zone in the Pacific Northwest, United States - 15_EM | ecosystem: Host-associated > Plants > Roots > Unclassified | place...
CGCGGCGCCACGCCCGGAACATCGGCCAGCCGACGCTCGCCACGCCGGCGGTGCCATCCCAGCGGCCGAGCACGGCGCACGGGGCGGTCAGCGCGGCGTCGGTCGAGGCCGCGCACAGCGCGCGCAGATCCGGCAGCAGCGTGGTGGCGTGGAATGCGCGATCGGAGAACGCGAGCGCGAGCAGGCTCTCCGGCGTGAAGCGCTGGCCGGCCGCGAGCGCCGCCACGAGCTGCGAGATCCCGAGCCGGGTCCGCGGGTTCTGCGCGATGCCGTCGCGGCTGACGATCGCCGGGAACCCGGTCAGCGGCGCGGCGGGCTGGGTGAGCCACGCGCTGTCGTTGCTGTTCTGGACGAAGTCGGTGCGCGTGAGCGACGGCAAGCGCGCCGCGGGGACCAGCCCGGCCGGCGTCCCCGGCACCGTCCGCCACGCGCAGCGCGCGGTGCTGCCGTCGAGCACGACCAGCCCGGTCGCGGCGAGCTGCGCGAAGCCCGCCGGCACGCAGCCCGTCGCGTCCGGCAGGTTCGGCACCGCGGTCACGTCGTCGTAGCTCACGGTCCCGGCCGCGTCGACCGCGAGGGTCTGGACCCACGGCGCCCCCAGCGTCGCGAGCGCTGTCCGCAGGTCGGACAGCGAGCGTGCGTGGTCGATCTGCCACCAGGTCGCGAGGAACCGCGTGTTCTCGGCGTTGGCGTCACCGAACGCGAACGCCGCGTCGGTCGTCCACCCGAGCAGGCCGGGGATCACGACCAGCGGTCCGTACTCGGAGGACCACACGCGGTGGGTGACCGGCGCGATCGTGCCGTCGCGCTGCCGGGCCTGGATCACGACATCGGTCGCGATCAGCGGCCGGGACACGCCGTCGACGAGGTAGCGCCGCGGATCCCGCGGATCGAGCGCGAGCCGGGTGAACGCGAAGTGGCGCGAGGTGTTCACCGTGTGGGTCCACGCGACCGCGGCGTTGTGGCCGATCGCGACGACCGGGAGCCCGGCCAGCGTCGCGCCGAACACGTCGAGCCGACCCGGGATGGTCAGGTGAAGCTGGTAGAACCGCCGGCTGCCGTGCCACGGAAAGTGCGGCGCCGCGAGCAAGAGGCCCGCGCCCGACGCGGTGGCGTCGCGGCCGAGCGCCACGCCATTGCTGCCCAGCGCGGGATCGAAGCGCCGCCAGCGCGCGGCGTCGGCGAGCGCGGCGCCGCGGACGGTCGGGCGCACCGCGGCAGCGCCGGGCGGCTGCGCCGCGAACAGCTCGTCGAGCATCGCCATCCCGCTGGCCTCGACCGACAGCCGGCTCATCACGCGCATGAGATCGAGCTCGGAGATCGGGCGAACCCACGGCTGACCGCGACACGCCGCGGGCAAGGCGCCGGCGGCGTCGCGCAGGTAGCGGTTGTAGCCGCGAGCATAGCCGCGCAGCAGCGCCTGGATCGCGGCCGGCTGGGCGGCCCACGCCGCGGCGACGCGATCGGCGGCGTTGTGGACCGCGAGGTAGACGTCCGACGGCAGGTTCGCCTGCTCGTGACCGGAGCCGTCGGGCTGGTAGGTCGCGTCGGGGCCGAAGTAGCGCGAGCGCTCGGCGTTGACGGTGACGATCTCCTCGGCGAGCACGCAGGCGTTGTCCTGCGCGAACGCGTAGCCGAGGCCGTAGCCGAGGCCGCGCTCGTCGGCGGCGTCGATGTGGGGGATCCCGAAGCTGGTGCGCCGGATCCGCGCGGCGTAGTCGTGGGGCGGCGGCGCCGCGGCACACGCCGTGACGAGGGTCGCGAGGCTGATCCGCAAGAGGAGCTGCATGGCGCCACGATGCAGCCGCGCCGCCGTCCGCGCGGCGGACAGCCGACCAGCGGCGCGCGCCAGCCGACCAGCGGCGCGCGCGTCCATGGCCGCGGCTCAGCCGCCCGACAGCAGCTTGACCAGCTCGTAGAGGTACTGCTCGCCGTCGAACAGCGACTTGACGGCGACGCGCTCGTCCTTGCCGTGGGCGCGGACGTCGAAGATGTCGGCGGCGAGGCCGGAGTGGCCGTAGGTCGGGATGCCGGCGTTGCGCAGGTAGCGGCCGTCGGTGGCGCCGGCCGACATGGTCGGCACGGCGGGGATGCCGGGCCAGAACCGGGGCGACAGCTTCTCGACGGCGGCGAGCAGCTCCGGGTTCATCGCGGACGGATCGCTCGGCGTGTCGCGCGACGGCAGGCTGATCGTCAGCTTGGGATCGCCGAGCACCTGCTCGAGCTGCTTCTGCGTGGCCTCGACGGTCTGGCCCGGCAGGATCCGGCAGTTGATCATCGCGCGCGCGAGCTGCGGCAGCGCGTTGTCGGCGTGGCCGCCCTCGAGCCGCGTCGCGACGCAGGTCGTGCGCAGCTGCGCGTTGTACGGCGGCTGCGCGGTGAGCCGCTCGATCGCCTTGGGATCGGGCCTGGCGCTGACCACCGACTTCATGTCCTGGCCGAGCTGGCCGGCCTCGATGCCGCCCATCTTCTCGAAGAAGCCGCGCGTGGTGTCATTGAGCACGACCGGGAAGTCGTACTTCTCGAGCCGCGCGAGCGCGTCGGCGAGCGCGTAGATCGCGTTGTCCTTGCGCGGCTGCGAGCTGTGGCCACCGGAGTTGCGGGTCTCGACCCAGAAGCTCTGGAACAGCTTCTCGCTGGTCTGGATGCTGTTGGCGAACGGCTTGCCGTCCTTGACGCTGACGCCGCCGCCCTCGTTGATCGCGTACTCGGCGTCGAGCAGATCCTTGTGGTGCTTGAGCAGCCAGGTCATGCCGACGCCCGCGCGATCCGAGGTCTCCTCGTCGGTCTCGAGCACCAGGATGAGATCGCGATCGGGCTTGTAGCCCTCCTTCTTCCACCGGATCATGTTCACGACCCACGCGGTCGCCATGAACTTGTCGTCGCCCGTGCCGCGGCCGTAGAAGTAGCCGTCCTTCTCGACCAGCTTGAACGGATCGGTGGTCCAGTCCTCGCGCCGGGCCTCGACGACGTCGATGTGGGCGACCAGCAGCAGCGGCTTGCGCTTGCCGGTGCCGCGCAGGCGGGCGACGAGGTTGCCGCGCTTGGGCGCCGACTGGAACGCCTGGACGTCGGCCTTGGGGAAGCCGGCGGCCACCAGGCGCGCGGCCATCGCCTTGGCGGCGGCGTAGGTGTCGCCGACGCTGGCCGTGGTGTTGATCTCGACCAGCTCCTTGTAGACGTCGCGCATGAGCTGCTGGGCGGCGGGCGGCGGCGCCACGTCGGCGGCGCTCACAGCGCTACCTGCGACGAGGCTCGCGATCAAGACTAGACCGGCGTTGCGCTTCATGCGACGCAGCGTCGCCGCTCGGCGCCGCGCGCGCAAACCAAACCTGCGCGCCGCGCGAAGAATCTGTGTTGCGCGCCGCCGTCGCGCTACTTCGCGCCCGCGTCCACCGGCGCGGCCGGGCGCGGGGGCACGGCCGGCGGCGGCATCGGGCGCGCGGGCACCGACGCGGCCGGCTTGGCCGATTCGGCGCGCGGCATCGGCAGCACGATCTTGAAGCTGCGCAGCTTCCAGCGGTCAGCCTTCGAGCGCCGGTAGAACCCGAACACGACGCGCACGCCGCTGGCCTTGTCGAACTCGGCGAGCGCGTCGAACGTCGCCGTGGTCCCGCCGATCATCACCTTGGCCTCGGACACCTTGATGATCCGGCGATAGGCGCCGAGCGCGTCCTGGTGCTCGACCTGGAGCTGAACGAACTTGGCCTTGCGCTCCTGCTTCTGGAACACGCTGGTCGCCTCGTCCCACACCTGATCGCCGTGGCCCTGCTCGAGCTGGAGCAGGATCGCGTCGGCCGCCTGGTGGACGTCGCAGTGCTTGATGTCCATCGCGTCCTTGCACGCCTTGACGCGATCCTCGCGCTCGGCCTGCGAGATCCGGAGCTCCGACGGCAGCTCGACGCCGATGCCGAGCAGCTTCCAGCGATCCTGATCGAAGTGCAGGCTGACCGAGACCTTGCAGCTCGCCTTGTCGTACGCCGCGGTGAGCGAGACCCGGCCGACCCGGCCCGACGGACCGTTGGTGACCAGCGTGTCGTTGACCGCGGTGATCTCGCGGAACCTGCCGACGGTCTCCTCGAGATCGGTCATGTCGTCGATGAAGCGCTCCTTGCGCACCATCTCCTGAAAGCGCGGCGAGGCCTGCTCGTAGACCTCGTCGATCTGGCCCTTGCTGAGCTGGACGAGGATCGTCTCGGCGTTGGGCCGGAAGTCGGGCGTGTCGTTGCCGTGGAGCTGGAGGCCGACGATCACCACGATCCACGCGGCGACCAGGAAGAAGCCGACGACCATGCTGCGGATCAGCAGGCGACCGCGCCGCGAGCGCGCGGCCTGCGGCAGGGCGTGCAGCGACTCGCCGGCGCGGCTGATGCCCTCGCCGATCTTCGAGACGCTGGTGCCGACCACCGGGACGTTGCGCGACAGGTCGCCGAGCTTGGAGACGCCTTCGCCGATCGTGCCGATGCTGGTGCCGAGCCGCGTGACGCCGGCGTCGAGCGCGTCCTTCGCGGCGTCGCTGATCCGCTTGCCCCGCGAGTCGCCCTCGCCCACCGCGACCGCCGTGACCTTGCGCGAGTCCTCCGGGATGATCGCGACCGGCGCGGCCTCCACGACCTCCGCGGCCTCCGCGGCCTCCGCGGCCTCGACGACCGGCGGCGCGGCGGCGACCGGCAGCGCGTCGCCTGACATCTGCACGTCGATCGACCCGGAGGTCTCTGGCTGCGGCGGCTCCGGCGTCGCGGGCGGCGGGACGGCCGCGCCGCCGGCACGACCTCGCTTGCCGCGCTTATTCGACGCCACGCTGAATCATGACACGGCGAAGAACCGCGCGACCAGGTTCTCGGCGACCTCGCGGCGATAGCTCGCCGTCGAGCGCACGTCGTCGATCGGCCGGATCGCGGCGCGCAGCGCCAGGCGCGCCGCCTCGCCGGCCTCGCCCAGCCGCAGCCCGCGCACGGCGGCCTCGACCGCGGCGATCCGGATCGGCCGCTCGGCGACCGCGCCCAGCGCGACCCGGGCCTCGACGACGACGTCGCCGTCGAGCGTGATCGCCGCGGCGCCCATCACCTTCGAGATCGACTGCGCGCGGCGCGTGCCGATCTTGCGCCACGTCGTGCGCGTCGTCGCGCCCGGCACCGGCAGGTGCGCCGCGACGATCAGCTCGTCGGGCGCGAGCTGCGTCGTGCGATAGCCGGTGCACCACGCGTGGTACGGCACGCGGCGCCGGCCGCGCACCGAGGCGACCTCGAGCTCGGCGTCGAGCGCGAGCAGCACGGGCAGGCTGTCGCCGACCGGCGAGGACGTCCCGACGTTGCCGCCCAGCGTGCCGCGCGCCTGGATCTGCAGCGCGCCGATCTCGCGCGCCGCCGCGGCGAGCGGCGCCAGGCGCTCGCGGATCGCGGCGTGGCGCTCGACCTCGTGCCACGTGGTGCCGGCGCCGATCGCGATCGCCTGGTCCGAGATCCGGACAAAGCCGAGCTCGGCGAGCCGCCACAGATCGATGATCCCGTCGGGCACCGGCTGGTGGTTGGCGTTGACCATCAGATCGGTCCCGCCGGCGAGCACCATCCAGCCTGGCTGCGCGGCGCGCAGCGCGAGCGCCTCGTCGAGGTCGCGCGGTCGATGGTACGCGGTCATGCGGGCGCGACCTCGCGCGCCGCGGCGATCACCGCGTCGACGATCAGCTGGTAACCGGTGCAGCGGCAGATGTTGCCGGCGAGCAGCGTGCGGACCCGGGCGCGCGCCGTGTCGGCGTCGCAGCCCGCGAGCAGGCCGCGATCGACGACGTGCGCCGCGCACACCGCGATCCCCGGCGTGCAGATGCCGCACTGCGCTCCGCCGCACGCGACCAGCGCGCGCTGCACCGCGTGGAGCACCTCGCCGTTCGCGAGCCCCTCGACGGTGGTGATCTTGCGCGCCTCGCACTGGCCGATCGCGACCAGGCACGAGTTGACCGCCTCGCCGTCGAGCACGACCGTGCACGCGCCGCACTCGCCCTCGCCGCAGCCCTCCTTGGTGCCGGTCAGCCGCAGGTCCTCGCGCAGCACGTCGAGCAGCCGCTTCCACGGCGAGACCTCGACGGTGCGCGGCTCGCCGTTGACCTCGAGCGCGAGCCTCACGACGCCTCCCAGCGCGACCGCGCCGCGGCGATCGACTCGGGGGAGATCGGCAGCGTGTCGAACGCGCAGCCGAGCGCGTCCTCGACCGCGTTGGCCACCGCGGCGGCCGGCCCGTCCATCGGGATCTCGCCGACGCCCTTGGCGCCGCTCGGCCCGAACGGATACGGCACCTCGATCAGGATGGTCTCGAGGTCCGGCGCGTCGGCAAACGTCGGGACGATGCAGTTGGTCATGTTCGCGTTCCAGACCTTGCCCTCCTTGTACACGACGTTCTCGAGCACCGCCCAGCCCAGCGCCTGCAACGTGCCGCCCTCGATCTGGCCACGCACGATCGCCGGGTTGATCGCCTTGCCGACGTCGACCGCCTGCACGCAGCGCGTGATCGCGACCTCGTAGCTGTCGAGGTCGACCTCGACGTCGACCAGGCACGCCGCCCAGCCGTACACCGGATACGCCGAGCCGGTGTACGTCGCGTCGTTCCACTCGATGCCGGGCGGCGGCTCGTAGCCGATGGTCTCGACCAGCTCGGTCCGCATCACCGCGGCGTACGCGCGCGCGACCTCGACCAGCGAGCCGGCGATGGCTTGCTCGGCGGCCCAGGCCTCGAGCTTGCCGCGCACCGTGCGCGCCGCGCGCTCGACCAGGCCGCCGACCACCATGCAGGTCCGGCTCGCGACGGTGGGGCCGCTGTCGGGGACCTGCGAGGTCGACGGATCGACCACGGTGACGTCGTCGGGCGAGACCCCGAGCGCCGCGGCCGCGATCTGCGTGAACATCGTGCTCGAGCCCTGGCCGATGTCGCTCGAGCTCGAGCGCACCTCGAAGCGCCCGCCGATCGCCGCGACCGCCGCGCGGCCCGCGAGCCGCTGCTCGCCCGAGCCGGTGAACCCCGCGCCGTGGAAGTAGAAGCACACGCCGCGGCCGCGCCGCACCGGGGCGCCCTGCGCGTTGACGCCGACCGGCACCGGCGGCGTGCCGGCGCAGCCCTCGATCGCCGCGATCACCTCGTCGGTGCCGACCGAGAAGCCGAGCAGCTGGCCGGTCGCCGTGGTGTCGCCCGAGCGCAGCGCCAGCCGCTTGCGCAGCGCCAGCGCGTCCTCGCCGCGCAGCAGCGCCAGCTTCTGCATCTGGCGCTCGTAGGCGAACGTGGTCTGCGGCGCGCCGAACCCGCGGAACGCGCCGTGCGGCGGGTGGTTGGTCGCGACCACGCGGCCGCGCACCCGCACGACCGGACAGCGATACGGCCCCGCCGCGTGCAGCACGCCGCGCGACAGCACGACCGGCGATAGCGTCAGGTACGCGCCGCCGTCCATCACGACGTCGACGTCGATCGCGCACAGCTCGCCGCGCGCGTCGACCGCGAGCCGGTGCGTCGTGCGGCACGGGTGGCGCTTGGTCGTCGCCGCGATGTCCTCGTCGCGGTCGTACACCATCTTGACCTTGCGGCCGGCCTTGTGCGCGAGCAGCGCGACGTGCGCCGCGAGCATCGAGGGATATTCTTCCTTGCCGCCGAACCCGCCGCCGGTCACCGACTGCGTGATCACCACGCCGTCGGCGTCGCACGCGAGCAGCGGCTTCATCGCCTTGTGCACGTAGTACGGGCACTGCATCGAGCCGACGATGTGGCAGCGCCCCTGGTGCCACGACGCCATCATCGCCTGCGTCTCGATGTACATCTGCTCCTGCGGCGACGTGACGTAGGTCCCGTCGATCACCTGCGCGGCGCCGGCGAACGCGGCCTCGAGCTCGGCGTCGCTGGCGTGGCCCTTGCGGATCAAGAACTGCTTGAACACGTTGTCGGTGCCGTACAGCAGCGGCACGCCGGTCAGCGCCGCCTCGACGTCGAACACCGGCGGCAGCGGCGCGATCCGCGGCTTGACCGCACGGGCGGCGGCGAACGCCAGCGCGCGGGTCGGCGCGGCGACCAGCGCGAGCGCCTCGTCCTTGTGCATGACGCGGCCGCCGATCGGCGCCAGCGCCGGCTGATCTTCCTCGATCAGCGTGATCACGTTCTTGCCCCAGATATCGGCCGACGTGACCACGGTGACCTGCGACCAGTCGAACGCCGGATCGAGATCGAAGCCCTCGAGCGTGCCGTGCGCGACCTGCGAGCGCACCGTCGCGCCGTGCCAGGCGCCCTCGGCCTCGAGGTCGTCGAGGTACATCGCCCGCCCGGTGACCTTCGCCACGCCATCGACGCGCGGCACCGACGTACCGACCGGCGGCACCACAGGAGGACTCGGACGTTCCATCTCCGGATCTAACCCGAGCATTGGCGCCGAGTACACCCCTCGCGCGACCGGACGCGCCTACTTGCGACGCGGCGCGCTGACCGGGCCGCGCAGCGCGGTCTTCCGCGACGCCGGCGCGGCCTTGCGAACCGCGGGCGCAGCCTTGCGGAGCGCCGACTTGCGAAGCGCGCTCGGGCCGCGCCGCAGATCGCTGACCGGCGGGAAGTGCATGTTCTCGAACACGATGCGCCCGCTCGCGCCGGCGACGATGGGGCTCACGAGGTCGCCGACCGGCGGATCGTTTCTGTTGATATCGCGCACGCTGGTGAACACGCGCGGGCGTGCCGCGCCATAGCCACCGGGGGCCTTGACCGTGGTGAACGTGAGCAGCTCCGGCTCGTCGCCGCCGCGCGGCAGGAAGTCGAACAGCGTGGTCGGCAGCACGGGGTAGGTCAGCGCCGTCGCCCCCGCGACATAGGGTCCAACGATGCGCCACGTCCACTCGTGGAGCTCCTCGCCGTCGAAGCGACTCTCGAAGTAACTCCCCATCGCGAAGTCGGGCGTGGCGCCCTCGGCCGCCTCGGTCCAGGTCAACGCGTGGGCATCGATGTCGAGCACCGGTGAGCTGGCGAACGCGCGCAGGCGATCGGTGTCGATCGTCAGCTCGTAGCCCTCGTTCGTGCCCCAGTCGATCACGCCTTGCTGACTCAGGCCATCGCGCGGGTTGTCGAGGCTCGTCGTCACCGCTACGACCGCCTCAGGATCCGGCATCGCGAGCGAGGTCACCGCGCTCGAGCCGTCGGGGAAGGCGGTGTTGGTGTTGTTGTCGTCGTACAGCGTGCCGCGCGACGTCCTCAGCTCGCGCTTGACGTTGACCGAGAGACTCGACGACACGGTGTACGCGAAGCTGGTGTCGAGCACCGATTGGTACTCGCCCGTGAAGTCCACGGTGACCTCGTTGGCGAGCAAGACGTTGGGCCGGTACATCCAGCCGCGCGGGAACGTGCCCTCGCCGACCTCCGAGCTGACCACGAGCAGATCGGCCACGCCGTTGCAGCCGAACAGCGTGACCTGATTGGACACCGGCTCGGCGGCGATCGCGCGACGCGTGCGGCGGCGGAGCTCCCCCGGGTCTTGTGGCGGCTCCGTGCCGCGGCCGATGTCCGCATGGCCGCATGTCGAGTACAGATCGTAGCGACGGTTCTGCTCCTCGTCCGGCACGTTGATCGCGAAGGTGACCGACGTGCCGACGTCTTGCAGCGGGACGTCGACGAACAGGTGATCGCCGGGCTGGACGCCGGCAAACGTCGACAGATGCGCGTTCGGTCCGATCTCCGCGAGCCCGCGCACCGCCTCGATCCGCGGCTCCGGCTCGATCACCGTCACGAAGCCGCCGGCCTCGACCAGCGCCGTCGCGTCGCCGTTGACGTCAGTCTCGACCGTCGTCGTGCGCTGCGAGTCAGCGCTCTGGAAGTACACGGTCTGGCCCGGCGCCGCGACCCCGGCGAGCGTCACCGTGACCGTGACCGTGCGCGGGGCCGGTGGTGGGCTGTCGATCGGCGGCGCGTCGATCTCGGGCGCCGCGTCCGCCGGCCGCGCGTCGATCGTCATCGACGGCGGCGCGTCGGCGAGGTTGCCACTGCCGTCGTCATCGCCGCACGCCACCGCGGCCACACCCAAGACGCATACCAACGTCGCCCATCTCATCATTCGGCCATGCTAACCGACCTCGCCGCCGCGTTGCGATGAAGTCGTCGCCGGTTCGAGCCGGAACAGGCGTGCAGCTTTCGGACGGGTGCACCTGCACCGGCTAC
>Ga0307513_10013165_pt1 | contig 10163 bp, 5 predicted proteins | sample 15_EM_MG_FD_202174 | JGI IMG/M metagenome (GOLD analysis project Ga0307513, IMG submission 202174) | Populus trichocarpa ectomycorrhiza microbial communities from riparian zone in the Pacific Northwest, United States - 15_EM | ecosystem: Host-associated > Plants > Roots > Unclassified | place...
GGGGGAGAGGAGGACCTGCGCCCCGAGGAACTAATTGCCCGTGACCGTTTCGAACCTGCACTCCAGATCATGGCGAGCGTCCGGGGATACTTTCAAGGTGGGTCTGATCCCCCTTTCTCTCGTTTATCAAACTGCTCACGACTCGTCTAGTCTCATATAAGCGTTTCACCGACATGGTTCCGATGACGATTGACCAGGAACTTCTTCGGGGCTTGGATTGGGATCGTGGGATCCGCGCAGCACTCGTGGATGGCCTTGAAGTGACCGGTCCGGACGGTATCGAGAGATCGAGACAGTTCTTGCAGGAGCCCCCGGATATCCAGTCTCGAAGGGAGGACCTGTTAAAGAGGCTCGAACGCCTCCGGTTGGCCAAGCGAGAACTCCAAAGCTTGTTCTGATCTCATCCCGGTCGCGATATATGTACCCCTCTTGTTTGCCGAACAATACTGTTAAATGCGTTGTTTTACCCCGAAGTATAGCCAGATCTCTGTTGCATGTACCACCGCGCGTATGTCCTTGAATCGCAATTCATCACATCAGCTCCTCTCCCGCTTTGCCGAAGTTGCCAACCGCTAACCGGTACAAAGCCACTTGATGGAATCGTCCCGAGATCATACCTATATTATATTGCCGCATCTCGATTCCGCATGATGCATGATGATCCAAGTACACTCTAATAATTCAATACCGAGATGGGCGCGATCGGCAGAGAGCCTTACCCTAAACCGAACCCCGCCCATTGATAATCACATCGCGGTCAATAAGAGGATTGCGACTAGCAGATGGATCAGTTAGCACGACGCTCGGGGATCAGGCTTCAGGAACGGCCGGAGTCCCAGATATCCACGTGGTGATACACGCGACTAAGATGGGTAGATTGCCGAGGCTAGCTGGTTAAGTGAGTTGTGGGCGGATCCGGGTCATAACTCGAAGCGGTACGTACAGTGCCAGTCGTAGTAGGTTAAGACCGAAGCGCTAAGCCACCAAAGCCACCAATTCACCGGGGACTGAATGACGGTCACAAAGAGAATGATTACACTTAGCGTCCTTTAACATCGGAGAGGTTTAGGACTATACATAGGAACGACGCATGATCGGTGCCAAGTGGGCACGTACAATAAAGTACAACAGTTTCACCCACATACTATCGTATGGGCATGGAAGGTCATCGCAGCCAGAATAGTGAAAGTAAAGTTGTCGTGACTGCGAGAGAAATTTCATCTGAAAACTAATACTGAAAGCTGCGAGGGCGAGTAATAATAAAAAAGAGATTCTACAAATCATCAACATTCCCTGGTAACGCGGCCAAAAGCCAAAGGAAAACCATGTAGATAAGCATACTACCTGCAGAGAGGCCAACGGCCGCGATGCGGGAATTTCTCGACGTGTTGTCCGATTCATACTCGATGATCATGTATGAACCCACACCATTACCGAGGACGCTGGCGTTGCAGTAGCAGTTGTCGAGGAAATGGGAAAACTGGAAACAAGATATCACGATCAACCCCGCTGCATTGATGGCCCCGAGCAAGAGGCAGATATAGTGGAGGGCCCTGGCAATGAAACCGGTGAAACCTCTGACGATGGTGGATTTTTCTCCGCGAGTTTCTGAGATGCGGGCGAAGATTGTTGCGAAGATGGTGAGGAACAAGATCAGGACAGAAACCCCTGCGTAGATGATGTATCCCAGCGAACGACAGCCCAGACCGACCCTGGGGGTGAAAACTACGATTATCGTGGCCGCGGCGGCTGTTCCACACTGGAGAACGAGGGCGAGGATTGTCGCTTTGAACATCGAAGAGAACACACCCGGAGGGAACACAACGATGGGTTGGACGGTAGGGTCCTCGGATATCGGTCTCTTCTGTGAGAATCATTGAGACAACCTCCAACATTAGACGGTTTCTCGAAAGACCCACCTCGTCTTTCCTATGAGCGAGTTTATTCAAGGCATTCACGACGTCATCCACGAGGGTGAGATATCCCATGACTCTGGAATAGTTGAAGGTCGCCGCGAGTCGAAATTCGTCGTGATTGAGCGAATCGGACCGGTCCTTGGAGATGAGGAGCCTATCCCTCCCGGACTTGAGCGAGCTCTGGGCGACCGATTGTTGGGCAGTGGAGCGAGCCACGCTAACGACACTTTGGTTTGCGGTCGGGTTCCCACTGACGGTGAGGTGACCATGACCCTGTTGACTTTCGGCAGGCAATTGGAAAGAGACGGTGGAGTGTTGGTGGGCGGGATTAGAAACGGGGTTTGGTTTCAGCCCGGTTTGCTTAGCGGGTTCGGTATCCTCCTGGTCCGAATCATCTTTCACCTTCTCGTTTTCTTCCGGGATTTCAGGAGTGGGATCGGTTTCAGCCTTTTTGAATCCTCTCACCCGCCTCGGAAGTCCGGTAAACTTGGCCTTCGTAAAGTTGACCACCTTGTGTGCCCCTCTTTTGATCCCCTTGGCTGCTTTCCTCGCTGCCTTCCGATTCGCAAAACTAATGGCAGACTTTAATTCGCCGCAGGTGAAGGTTGGAACCCACAACCACCCGATAACCAAGCATAGCAACGATAGCCAGAGGGTGCCAACCGAATGACCCTGGGATGAGCCATTGGGGTCATCGAGGGAGACGAAGGAGTCGATGAGGGTGAAGATGAATGCGATGATGACCCATGCGACGGATGAACCCGTGGCAAGGGACCAGGCGTTCCTCCGGTTCAGACGTTCGACGATTTCCTGTCTCCACTGGTCGTTGATCGGGATGAAAGCGAGAAGACGTTTATCTTTGGTGAGCTCGAGAGGAACCTGCTGGAGGGATATCAACGCTCTCGCCACGGTATCCTTGCTTCCATCCTCGATGCGTTGCGCCCTGCGATAAACTAATCGAGCGTTCTGGGCGGTGAGGACGAGGGAATAGGCGGCCAGAGCGGGTGATCCCACGCTCATGGCAACTGATCGTGCGTGTAAATGTATTAGGGTGAGCAATAGGATCGACGATGAAGGGGGAGGAAAACTAACCAGACATGGAGTCATCTATGTAGTTTCCAGAACCAAAGGGGAGTTGACTGACAAGAGCCAACCAGGGGAGAAGCCACGAGGAAAATAACTGCGCGAAGTCACTCCACCTAAACCTCTCAGAATCCGACCCACATCGTTCCGTGCAGGCACTGTAGGTGAGTCCAACCGCGCTTGCAGCGCTTGTTGGTTGACCCTGAAAATTAACGCCGCCGGTTGCGGTGGGAGTAGCCCTTAAGCTGCTCAGGCAATCCGCGAAGTCGGCCGCCGCGACGAGGGAAGAAAAGAACAAGAGAAGTAAGAGGATACGAGTGGGAATCGAATGCATGTCGCCGCAGGGGGGCAGGGGAAGGGAGACGGTGCGATTGAAACGAGCACATCCTGGTATTTATCTTGATCTAGAGGCTGAAGCGCATATAGCTGTCAATCAACATTCTTGGATTGCAGAGCAAGCACAAAGCACGCTTGCCTAACGTGATGAGCGAACTTTAGTGGGCATTATCGGAGATTCCAACGAGATACTGAACTAACCAGGGCACGGGATCCAATATCATAGGGAGCGTGGATATCTGGGTGCTGATGGGACTTCGGTGACAGCCAGCGGCATGATTGAAGGAAGAGTAAAAAATGACGGGAAGCGATTCAGGACCAGGATATCGATGCCATCTGACAGGATATGCCAGCAATAGAGAGCGCGGCCACCCGGGTCCTATTTTCACGGTGAGGCCGCTAAGCACCCCATTACGACACTGCAGGTTCCGGTGAAACCACAACCGCACCCCAATACTCGTAAAGGGAATAGTTCGGCAGCAAAGCACGATCGATTATTCCAGGCCCGGGAGATTGACAGACAACGTGTACGCAATAAAGAGGTCATAGGGCCGCTTTGCGTGCGTTCTGTGGGCAGAGAAAAGGATAGGCTCCTGCCAGAAGCATCCAGATTGTGAACGCGGTCACAGGAACGACGATTGTGGAAAAAAGGAGCGATTGTGGTGACGGGACATTGAGTTGGCGATGAATGGAAGCAGTTGCCAGATATCCAGCGTGGGTTTCATATGTGCAAGTAGCAGCCGGAAGAGTGAGAGTCACGATGCCGCGAGGATTCAATGCTCGCCGGCGGTATCCCCATTTCGGCAGTATATAGTGGCGTTTGGCGGATAGGAGCCGAGACGCAAAGCGTGGATACAGCGTGACTCCCGCGCTGGTGAGGTGAAGAGCGTTTGTGAGTTGTCGTTTATGTACTGAGATCTTGAGATGTGGTTGCTGACAACGTTGAGGATGGGCGCGAAGCGGGAAAGGAAACCGCCGATTTGCACGTGATCTGACAACCTCGGGTGGATGGGAAGGACTGCCAGATGAACGAAAAGCCTTACCCTAACGGCGACAAGAAAACGCGGCCGCCGTCAGGCACAAAGTCAAGTCACAACCGAGTCTCGGCCGGGAGGAATGGGTTTGGAAACATCACATTTCACTAGTAAAATACATCAAACGGGCACGAGAATCTGAGCAGTTGAATGCCCTGTGAGATACGTAAAAAAACGACACCGGAGTGGTGGCTGTTGAGAACCCCTACCCCTACTTGGAGATGACACAGGGGCGGTTTACCAGGTCCTGGACTTCAACAACAAATCGGTGCTACCCTCCAACCCAAGACAAGCCTTTAAGAACGTCTCGAGTGCGTTCCTCTGCCTTCCAAGGCTGTTCACCACATCCGTACCGGGCTTGACGAGAGGAGCCTTCAGCATGTAGCTCAAGAGGGAGAGGACCGAGTAGAGGGAGCTGAACTCGGTCTCGCCTGCAGTGACGTCCTTGTACTTGACGCGAGTCAAAAGCTCAGCAAGGATGGAGAGGTCGAGGATCAACGGGGTGGCCAAGAGCGAGTCCTCGCACTCGTTGAAGATATTGATGGTGGAACGACCACCGCAGAAGATCTCAGAGTAGTACTCGTCGATCGCACGCTTAGAATCGCCGACAGAGGGAACATATTTGATGACGACGATGTGATCGGGGTGTTCGCCCTTGGCGTCCTTGCCCTTGGCTCCAGGGACAGGAGGCTTATAAAGCAGGCGGTTGGCGTCAACCATGTCGTCGACGACACTGCTCTTTGAAATCTCCTTCGACTTGAACTGGGCTTCGGCGGAAAGGTTGCGCCCATCGTTATTACCGAGGTGATTGTAGGAAGAGATGGCGAGAGGCTTAATGCCAGCGTTCACCAAGAACTCGGCGAAGACAGACTTGAGCTTGGTCTGGCCCGACTTGAGATCATCGCCGCCAATGAAAGCGCGGTTGCGTTCCGCAAGCTCAATGACACCAGGAACGAAGGTGTTCTGGGGAGCTCCGTTGATGAAGGGCTCGCCCTCGAGAATAGCAGCCACAGCGAAGAGGGTGGACGGGGAAACCTCGGAATGAGACTTTTTGATCGCCCTCAAGAGGTTATCCGCAGTATCATTCACACCGGGGATTATGTCGCTGTACCTTTCGGTGTTGGCGGTCCAGAAGACGACGACACGGTCCAAATCATTGGTGGATCTGAACTCGCGAATGTCAGAACGGATCTTGTCGAGATGAACCTGCTTGTCGTTTCCGGGAATGAGGTTGTCTGCACGAGCTTCCTGGTTGGCAGCAATGAAGTCTGGGTAGTAGATCGAGGGGAGTGGTTTGTCCAAGTTAGCCATGTGGCCGGCGAGCTGACGTTGGAGATCCCAGGGGAGAACCTCAGCACGAGCCATAGCCTTGTCGAGCGGCAAGCCGGAGATATCCCATCCACCGAGGACGAGGTCATTGGGATGGACCATAGGCAACACGTCACCGAGAGGAACGTTGACATCCTTCCCGGTGATAGGATCAACTCCCAAACGGATGGTGGAAGCACGGAGGACGGAGCCAATATAGTTGGGCTGCTGAATGCCAGACTTGGTATGCCAGACAACGTTGTGGCGGTTTGCAAGGACGGTAGCGACGAGGGTTGTGCCGTTATTTCCTCCAATGCCAACCATCATCAACCTAGATGACAAAACAAAGGATGTCAGTGCAAATTCGATAGCATATAATGGCACGGGGAGACGCGTACCCAGTCTTAGAAACCTTGCGCTGGGTCTGGAACTCGTAGGATTTGGCTGTGGGCTTCACGATGTATTGTCCGTTTACGACGACAACATCAGCGCCACGGTCGGTGTACTTGGAGGTGATGTAGTCGTCGGAGAACTTGGCATTCTCAGACTCGACAACGATTTGGTGGGGACGACGAACAGCAGTGGGATGGAGAGGAAGAAGCGACTCCAGCTCGCCGTCGGGGGTGGTGTAACCGGAAGAGGTGGTGGGGGCCATTTCGGTTATGAAGAGAAGGGATAAATCAACAGCGAAGAAGAGGAGACGTTAATGGGCTGCTAGAGGGCTCGGACTGGAGTGCTTGCTTCCGCGGTGAGGATTGTGCGTGCTCCCAAGCTGGTTGGAGTACATGCAACGGGAGGGGGGAAGATGGGATGTGCTTTGTCGTCGGACTAGCTCAGACAGGCAGACGATGGAGGGGGTAGCGAAGAGAGAACGCTGGGGAATGGGGAGGAGGCAGTCGGACTTTTATACGGTTGGAAAAGAAAAATGGCCTGAGAAATTTATTCTCATTTTTCTGACATTTCATCACTCCACGCGGCGAGATCGAGATAAGTTTATCGGCTAATCGCTCACGCTGCGCCGGCAAGCAGTGCCTCTCGCCATTTTACATAGCAAAATCCGGATTTAAGCCGTAAGCAATTTACGGTCAACAGGCGCCAACGTCGATCCAGACCACACGCGACGAGACACCACAGACTATTCAACTGGACGAGACACGAACCGGGTGCGTGATGCGCGGTCTGCAACTGGCTGAATCAGTTCGCCAGAACCCCACATCACATCCCCAACCACGCAGGTTTCGAGCCGATTGACGGTAGGGCGTTTCAAGTGGGGTTTGTTCCCCCTGCGTGATAATCAAGGAAGCGGCCTACTAAACGTACACCTCCATATCGGACCAGGTTGCATGGCACCAATAGAGCGGAGGAGAAAACTCCGACGGGGTGCTCAAAGGCTATCGCAGAAACGTGATTCCCGCAATTCGACTGTATCAATCATGCATCGATGAGCACTGGGATGGACATCTGAGCAGACATTTTGGTCGGAGATAGACCACAAGGCCGCTAGATAACGCTGTAACGCTGGGGGGGATTCAGTTGCTAGGAGATATTGCCGAATCGGCCTCCTATAGCCTCCCATTCCTGATAGATCCTGCTGAACTGTCCAGATAACGGCGCCAAGGGAGCAAACGCCTTGTAGAGCGAGTTCCCAACTCTGTGCGGTGTTAATTCCGTTCAAGCGTCTGATAAGTCCACGCACGGGGTTCGAAGGAATAGGAACTCACCGTACGCTGATAAGTTTTGGCTCATATTACGCAAGATCGAATGTCATGGGCGACACAAGAAGAGCACCACGAATCCCACAAGCGAGTCATAGCATGACAAGAACCCCATCTTTGATGACCGAGATGAAGACGCCTCGCCGGGTGTTGCGTTTGGGGTCCTTTTCGTTCGAGCGGTAAATCCGCAATCCAGCGTGAACGTTCGCACAGTACCATAACGGGGCCTCCCCGTCGGATTGATGTGTTCCGACCCTTGAAAGAGATAGCGTAACCCTTTCGAGTGTATACCGCAGTAATTTGTACTTGACTGCGCCTGAAAACACGTTCCGTGGCGAGGACGGGCGTTGCGCCTGGAGTTGTACGTGTAGTAACAAGCTGTAGATGCCTGGCGTGTGACTGTGTCCAGACGCGTCGTCGGATCCTTTCCTGCAACTCTCCGCCCCGTGTCCCGAAAAAAATTCGCGAAAATGCTCGCTGCACGGCTGGCTGCTCAACTTCCCGCTCGACGAGCTCTCGTCCGATACCCCACCCCAGTCAGGACCTTCGCCTCCAAAAAATCGAACAAGCCTCAGCAGGAATCGTCCGACAGCCAGCCGGCAGCTTCGTCACAATCCTCCTCCAAACCCTCCAATGACCCACTCAACGCCGACTCTTCGGCCTCGGAACAACCACCTGCGGCTCCCGGCGAGGTCTCCGACCCAAAGCTCTCAGAACTTCCAAGCCTCTCGACGCTGGACTTTACTGCAGCGGACGAGGCGCCACGTTCCGAACGCACAGGCGCCCGATCCGCGAAACACTCCCCGAGTTCAATCGAGCGCAAGAAGAGAATTATGAGCAGGCTCATGGTCGGCGCGGCGGCGCTTGGGTTGGGAATGTACGCGGTGACCCTAAGCGGGGAGTGGACGGAAGCAGAACTGAAAGAGAAGAAGATGGTGAGTTCCGCTTTGTTGGCGTTTTGTCGTGGGGTCGTTAACTGGGTTCCGTAGACATTAGAGACTGCGCCTTCGACAAGGTGGGGACGGACGGTAGAGAGAGCCGGTGGCGTGTTTGATGTATGTACTTTCAAGCCCCTGCCCGTCTTTCATAAGTCTAACTTTCTCCCCTTAAGTTGTTTACGAAACCGATATGGACCGAACTTCTCCCTCCACCACTGCCAGAACCTCATCAGAAACCATACACGCTCCTGCTATCCTTAGATGATCTGCTCGTGACATCCACTTGGGACGTACGTCGCACTCCCACAATTCCATTCGCTTGGGAACTCACGAAAGTCATGTTCAGAGGCAATCCGGTTGGAGAACTGCCAAACGTCCTGGTGTCGACTACTTCTTGGCATACTTATCTCAGTTTTACGAGATCGTTCTCTTCACGACTCAGAACAACTATGTAATCACTCCTCTCACAACCTGAGTGCCTTCGCGCTTACCTTGGGTCATCAGACAGCAGCTCCAATCATTGAGAAGCTGGACCCATATGGATTCCATGTGGCATACAAGTTGTTCCGGGACGCAACGAAGTCGGAAAATGGACACCCTGTCAAGGTGCGTGCTGGTCCATTCCTCATATTCGATGCGGAAGTTAACCGCGTTCTTTCAGGACCTCTCATACTTGAACCGAGACTTATCCAAAGTCGTCCTCCTAGATACCGATCCGGACCACTGCACCACCCATCCCGAGAATTCGATCGTCATCCCCAAGTGGAAGGGCGCACCAGGAGACAGAGGGCTGGTAGCGATGATTCCCTTCCTCGAATGTAGGTCTTCAGTTTGACTATCCGATCGCGTATTGGATGTTTATGGCATCCGACTCTTAGCCATCGCGATTTACCGACCGCCTGATGTACGGCCGATCCTGCAAGCCTTCCACGGGAAGGACATCCCGGTCGAGTATGCCAAGCAGGAGGCGGAGGCGAAGAAGCGACACGTCGAAGCTTGGCAGAATGGGGGAGCGAAGCGGCTATCAGAGTCTGGTTTCACTCTAAGCAGCATGTTCGGTGGTTCTTCTGTACGTCCCCGTTCAGCCCCTCTGCTACACATCAACCATCTGACCACGGAAATTGATTAAATTTATTATCCCTCCCACAGTCCAAGTCCCCTATCCCTCCTACATACCTCGAACAAAAACGCGCAGAGGCTCAAGCGTTGTACAGGGAGGAGCAAGCGTACATCGCGGCAAACAAGGCGAACTTTGAACGCTTGCTGGAGGAGGATAGGCAGGCGATGGCAAGGGAGATGAGCGGAAACGCCCTGGGAGTTGTCCAGTCGATGTTCATGGGAAAACAACCTGAGCCGCCAGCGCCGACGACCGCTGCCAGTACGAGTGCCACCGCGCCGGAGAAGAAGGCGTAAAAGCGAAGGGGGAGGGTTAAAAACTAGAAGTACACCTTATCGTTCGTCGTTGGTTTTTAATAACGTAGTTTTTGCTTTCTAAGTATAATCTAATCACCACGGGCCTACTCACGCACCCGGAAATCCCAATTCCACCTCTCACTCCTTTCTTGTCCATCATGTCCATGCTTTGCGAAACGGATGAGCAGTCTGGATCGATAGATATGTTGCAGTGGGTGGATTCTGATTGCGTGAGTTCTACCTAAATGCTTGCAACTATTGCTAGTCCCGGACACTGAACTAGAGGGCACCGGAGTGTGAAGTGAAACAAATCAATAAGTATATATGATGCAGGGAGGGGTGCGCGCCGTGAATGCTACTAAATGAGAGGCAAGACAATGAATAAAGATAAAAAAAAGATTGAGGTGACGGTGACAGAGT
>Ga0307513_10013166_pt1 | contig 10162 bp, 10 predicted proteins | sample 15_EM_MG_FD_202174 | JGI IMG/M metagenome (GOLD analysis project Ga0307513, IMG submission 202174) | Populus trichocarpa ectomycorrhiza microbial communities from riparian zone in the Pacific Northwest, United States - 15_EM | ecosystem: Host-associated > Plants > Roots > Unclassified | place...
ACCCCGGCATCCCGGCGAGCACCCTGTTTTACTGGTTTTTTTGGCTGGTTGGTAACTACCACTATAGATGTATCAACTAGTTTGGTAGCTACCAAGTACTGATACATGAAAGTAGCATATACAGGTGTACCAATGATGATGAACCCCCCCCATGGACTCTGTTGAGCATCGGGATCTACCGCCGCACATGGGACAACTATCCAGTTCTCATACCAAAGATCCCCCTCACCATACTGAGAACACCCTGCAATTACAGTGACTTACATAAGTATCGCACAGCCACCATCTTCTTTAGGAAACTCGCTCAGAATCAAGAATAAGCACCGCATTTGCGAAAACAAGACATCCATTGGGAAGAGGAGGTCATAGTCTACGTAAAATGAAAGTAGTCTATGATAAAAGACATCCCTAGCAAAAGATTATAAATGATGTATGTAAAAAGCCCTGTGCAATTCTTTTGAACAATGCCTCATGGGGGCAATGAGGCAGCACGCATGGAATAACACAAATGAACCGCACCTCCGGGACCCTAATACTTAGTATGTCCACCCTGAGCCTTCACAAGCGCAGCAACACGATGGGGCATACTCTCGTAGAGCTTGTCCAATTTGTCCTGTGGAAAGTTATCCCATTCCTCCTGAAGTGCAGCCCACATCTCCTCCTGGTTGCAAGGTAATGGGTCGTGAGCCCGAATAAGGGCATCCAGCTGATCCCACACATGCTCTATGATACTCATATCGGGGCTAGATGGCGCCCAATCGAGAAGTTTGACATGATGCATCTTGAGCCATCCCATCGCGAGCCGAGATTTATGCTTCGGGTCATTGTCCTGCTGGAAGAGAACCCCCGAATTTCCCGTTCTGTGATACCCGAGATCCTTGAGACTCCCGAGAAGTGGTCCCTGGAGAATTTCAACATAATCCGGGGCGCACATTATTCCCTCAACCCAATGAAGCCGCCCCATCCCCCTCCCAGAAATGCAACCCCATACCATAATGCTTCCACCACCATGTTTGACTGTTTTCTTGACGAAACGATCTTCATAGGCCTGTCCAGGCTGGAACCAGGCCCATTGGCGACCATCGGACTTGAATAGAAGGAATTTAAACTCATCAGAGAAAATCATGTTCTTCCAATCCTCCACTGTCCAGCTTTCGTGGGCAAGCGCCCAGAGCCGCCGCTTCTCTTTGTTGGCCGGAGAGATAAATGGCTTCTCCTTCCGGACCCAACAGACAAGTCCAGCCTCCTTGAGACGACGACGGATCACCTGGGCAGACACATCAGGGAACATCTCCTTTTGGACCTCTGTAACATTCTTTGCCGCTCCGCGCGCAAGCATACGGGCCGCTACACATGCCTCTCGCTCCTCGAATTTACGGGGACGACCTGTCTTAGGGTTCACATGGTAGAAATCGGCAGATTTTTCGAAATGGGCAAGGATGCGGGTCACAGTTGTGCGGTGGATGCCAATGTCCTTGGCAATGTCCTGATGAGGCTTCCCTTGCTTGTCCCAGGTAACAATGCGAGCGACTTTGGTAGGGGAAGTGTAGACCATATTGGTGGACTTTGGAATAAAGCAGTTGGAGCGATGTGAGTGGGGTGCCGGGGGCACAAACCACAAAGTGGTGGAATTATATGCAAGAATCAAAAGTATTGCACGTAATATATTGCATTGCACTTCATTTTTTGGCGTGAGGCGAGTCGATAACCGAAATATGATTGTTTCAACTTATTACGCACTACCTAGGGTTGAGACGAACACATTTTGTTCCGTCCAAATGGTATTTCTGCGCTATCTACGCGGACAGATTTACCATATATGAATCGTGTGCAATACTTACGTAAGTCACTGTATCTTCTGTCGACCCCTCTGCGCTCGAACATATTCTCGAGTGACAACAAAAGCAGCTCACAACGGCACTCGCAACACAGCAACAAACTATGATGGCTTCCTTTCAACAGATGTTTGTGAATATCCTCGCTTTGCAGGCTACCGCAACCGCTCCTACTACTGCTGGTAACCACAATGCAAACGATTACTCCCAATCTAAGATGCACTTAAACGATCCTGATCCGTTCGATGGCTTACCGAAGAATACGGAGAGCTTTATCAATTCCTGTGTCAACATTTTCATGGCCCAACCCCAGCTGTACTCAGATCCTGAATCCCAGGTTCGCTTCGCACTGTCTTTCCTCAAATCTGGTGCTCTCAAATGGCGCAACAGCATGCTCTGTGACGTCAAAAATGGCACATATGTTATAACTGACTGGAACGACTTTGAGCAACAAATTTGGCAAAACTTTGGCAACAAACACCTGGTTGACGAAGCCCAATGTGGCCTACACAATATTCACCAAGGGTCACGCACAGCTGAGGAATTCTTCATCGTGTTTGAGGATCTCAAAGCCAAAACTGGATTCAACGATGCCACTATCATCTTCCAACTCCTGTGCACCTTACGCCCAGACATCCATGATGAAGTCTATTGCTGCAACCCTCACCCTGTACACTACTCTGAGTGGAAGGAAACGATTCTCCAGGTCGACCAAAATCTCTGTGAGAACACAGCCTCCAATTCTTTCTACAATCCCCACAGACGTCCGCAAGGCCGCTTCACCCCCAACCTCACACTTGGGTCTCAAACTTTAACAATCGTTCCCAACCTACCCCACGCATTGTCGACACAATGACGCCAAACACAACCATGGCCTCTGCCCCTCATGTAGGTACAACTTCTGCCCCACGACTGGCAATGCCCACTATCGCTACCACGCCAGCTGCCTCCTTGTTGAAAACCTTTGTTCCGACTTGCTGGAAATGTAATGGCCCTCACTGGCCTTGTCAATGTGAAACCGCCCCCAAGCCTTCCTCAGCTGTAACCCACCAACTCTTTGACAAAATCGATGAACTCAACTCACATATAGAGACCATACGCAAACTTTTCGAAGAGGTCGAGGAGCTCCCTGAAGATGCAGATGAAGATTGTGGCTTGATGGAAAAGTTCATGGAAGAGCACCCACTGTTTTTTACACCCACCAATGGATGAAGAGTATGTCCCCGTCGTCTTGGCTCAATGTATTTACTCATGCTACCCCAATACAACACATTGAGCCCAAACCCATACCAAAAACCTCCATGACTGAAGTTCCTAGTGACGATGCCCACCTCCAGTGTACCTTATACCCTTCGCCCAATGGTGAATTATGCTATCATGTTGACTCTCCACCAGACCCTTCTGAACCTCCACTACACTGTCCACACCATCCTATACCAGTGAAAGAGCTCACGGAAGACAAACTTTTGGAGAAATGTCGTGTGCTATACCCCGATGTTGGCTGTATCACTGGTGTTCTCTCCCACTGGATCCATCACGGATGGGGAGATGAAATCCACAAGCCTCTGATCAATGCCTTGCTATTTCTGGACCATGACCTCACAATCTCCGTCCTATGACAACTTCGACAGCCTCGTGCACAACTTGCAAATGTGCAACACCCACACAAGATCTGAAAAATTGATGGGAACTCAGTCGTCATCCCTTTGACACTCACCACACTCGCAGATTCCACTGCACATGCTGTCGACATGCTACTTTATTGTGGAGCATCTGGTCTAGGCTACCTGCACCACAACTGGGTCGCTAAAAACAACATCCTGACGAAAGCACTTCCATACCCTGTCCCTGTGTACAATGCGGATAGCACATTGAACAAGAGCGGCTCTATTACCCACATGTGTGAGCTTGTGGTAACCATCGGTGATCATGTTGAAACTAATACTGGGTCTTCAAATGCAATCATAGGATTTTTGTGGCTACGCTTCCATAACCCTCTGGTAGACTGGCGTACTGGCAAGATCTGTTTCACAAACTGCCCATCTGCTTGTTGTCTAGCACCTCCCCCTCCTGTGGATGTGAAGATGGGCTGCAGCGACTCTGCAGTGGATCATGGCCATGACGATGAACATATCCGCCATTTTGACGAATACTCTACCCCTGCTGGCGAGCCTGACAACACCGACATGATCAAACAGGAATGGTGCGACTTTCTTGTGAGTGAGCTACAGCCTGACGATGAATCCCTGCTCTGTGTCGACCTCAACAAGTGCGATGATAGATCTACTGATGATAGGAGTGACCCTAGAGTGACTCACTTCTTGTGACAATAACACGAGGCGACCACTGGCCCTAACCGCTATGTGAAGGACTTCTCACCTATCTTCACAAAGTCTACTTTCGATGAGCTTCCCCCACGGCATTCCTGGGACCACGCAATCAAGCTGAAAGATGATATGAAACCCCTAACAAGCAAGGTCTATCGGACTCTATCCTTTGTCCAAGTCCAAACAAGTTGCGCTAGACGAATTTGTCACTGAACACCTCGCCTCTGGACGCATCTGCCCATCAAAGTCCCTATTTGTGGCACCCTTCTTCTTTGTCAAAAAGAAAGGTGGTGGTCTGTGACCTGTCCAGGACTACTGGCGCTTGAACGACATGACAATCAAAAACCGTTACCCACTGCCTTTGGTCTCTGAGCTGATGAACAAGCTGAAAGGCTCTCACTACTTCACGAAGATAGATATCCGCTGGGGCTTCAACAATGTCTGCATCAAAGAAGGCAATGAACACAAGGCTGCATTTATCACAAACCGTGGACTGTTCAAACCACTTGTGATGTTCTTTGGGCTTACGAACTTGCCAGCGACATTTCAGGCAATGATGAATGTCATTTTCCAGGACCTCATCTCAGCTGGCCATGTCATTGTCTACATGGATGATATCTTGATCTTCACAGATGACATTACGACCCACTGCCTCATCACCCGGCAGGTACTTCAGATCTTGCTTGACAACAACCTCTCCCTCAAGCTTGAGAAGTGTGTCTTTGAGGTTGAGGAAGTTGAGTACCTCGGCATCATCATCACTCATGGAACCATGCAGATGGACCCAAAGAAGGTCGAAGCCATGGCCTCATGGATGATGCCACAGAACAAAAAGGATGTCCAGCAATTCCTTGGGTTCGTCAACTTCTACCGCCGATTTGTTTGCAACTTTGCTAGTCTTGCCACACCTCTCAACTGTCTGTGCGGCTCTTCTCCTTGGGTATGGTCCTCCACCGAACAAGATGCTTTCCTCGCCCTCTGGAAAGCTGCCACCGAGGCAATACTTTACCATGCCCCCACATTCCACATGGAATCCATGTGGAACAGATTTATTCCATGTGGAATCCATGGATTTCACATGGATTCCACATGGAATATGTTTCACCACATAAATCATTTACTCACTGATACAGATTCCACATGGATTCCACATGGATTCCACATAGATTCCACATAGACTCCATATGGACTTATTCCACATGGAATCCACATGGAGTCTATGTGGAGTCTATGCAGATTCCACATGTGGAATCCATGTGGAATGCACCTAATATTTCAACTTATTTTCTAGTCAGATTCAAAAAATTAATTTCATACAAAACATTTGATCAGTTAACTACATAAGGTTTTTAACTAACTAGTCAAGATTTTCAAATTCTGGATCAGTATCTTTTACATCATTATCTGCTTGTTTATTCAGTATGTTCTTTGTATAATAGAACAACATCACATGTATAAACCAATTAAAATTGGTTTGTGTCATTCACCTTAAAATAGAATCAAATCCACCAAGCCATCCATTGAGTTGTTCACATGCCTGCATATTAAAGGTTAAATCTATTAATTTATTTGTTTAACTCTTCACTTGCCTGAGTATTAAATCCCAGTGAAAATCAGCTCTGCAAGGTTCTGCATGGGGCTGTAAATATTAGCAGCAGAGGATAAAATCAGCGGTTTTCTGCCCATATCTGCTATTCTCACAAATCACATTTCGAAGCAAATGTCTTTCTTCGACTTCGATTCACGACAACGTCATCAAGGGGCCGGACTCTGGCAAGATACAAAATATATATCGCGACTTCTCAACTCGTCCCCATTCCCATCTTTCATTCCTTCCCCCACCTTCTCCTCTGGCCCATTTTCTGGCACTTTTGCTCCGCATCCTCTGCATTGCCCCACCCACCCAGCAAGCCTCGCCTGGATGCATTTGAGCCCTAGGCCTGGTAACTACTGTGAGAAGACCACAGGATAGTAATGCGGATCATACTTGCTGCAAGTGTGCAAGTATCGCTTCATTTGGAGGACAGGTTATTTGAAGTCTTACAGGTCATTCCAGGATGAATGTGCCTTCCCTTCTAGTGCCTGCACCTCGGTAAATCATTCAATGACCGCATTATTCCTCATACTGAGTGTTTCGGTCCATGTATGCGTTTGAATTCAGATCAATGGGGTTCGTTAGGCTTTTCGAAGGTGAGTAAGCTCCTATCTGACCCACTCAGGTTATGTTTTTTTAACATTTGCAACCAGGTTGTTCCGGTTTTAGCGTTGGATGCGGGGTGCATTCGAGCAGCAGCAGAGATAGATACGGATGTGCGCACTCACATACCGCACACCAGTATGTTAATTTTACTAGCCTTACGATTCCTCTTTTTAATTGCTTGGCGCCTACAGGCTTTATTCCATGTCAATCTGCTTCGTTTTGTTCTGTTGAATGGTGAGTCAACTTCGTATGTTATCTTTATGTACTGTCTCTGATATTTCCAAACACCCAGCCTTTTCCCGTGGTTACATCTCCATTTCCTTCCCAATACCAGCCACCGATCTCGAACAACTCATCGCTCAAAGGGATGGGCGGGTAGATAGGGGAAATGGCTGTGGGGTGGATTGGTTCTAGTGCTGGATATGGTGGTCTTGGACGAAGGGGCATCAGAACGAACAGGTATATTCACAGAAAGTCAACAGAAAGTTGTCTATTTTTACGCAGGAAATATGAGCAATATAACAATTTACTGAAAGGGACAGATAGATGCAGATAAGGACGGACTCTAACGTATAGATGCAGAAATTTCCAGAGAAAACTGCTGAATGACCATTTTCTGGTCAGGGCTGAGCAAATAATTGTGGAAAAAAATCTGCAAAAGGGACAAAATCCCAGGTTGTCTGTGAAATTCGACGCTGCTGCTGTTCTCCGATATTGGCAGAAATACTGCAAAAATCTGCGGATGAGCACAGAGCTGATTTTCACTGGGATTAAATGCCCACTTTAAATATTTTGGTGTACTTCTCAGTCCTCCAGGCAATCCTTGTGGAGTCCATGGGATACATGGAATCCAAGGATTAACATGTGGACTCCATGGACTTTGTATAAAATCCACAAACTACACAAAAGGGTAAATTGAGTCCATAGATTGTCCAATACTTTACCATGCCCCCTTATTCCACATGGAATCCATGTGGAACAGATTTATTCCATGTGGAATCCAAGGAATCCACATGGAATCCACATGGAATATGTTTCACCACATAAATCACATACTTACTGATATGGAATCCATATGGAATCCATATGGAATCCACATGGACTTATTCCACATGGAATCCAGGTGGAATCCATGTGGAATCCATGTGGAATCCACCTAATATTCTTAAGTCAAATTCAAAATTTTAATTTCATACAATGGATTCCATGGATCATTCCACCTGAAAATCCATGGACTCAAATCAACACTTAAAAGCATAAGAAGTTAATAAAGAAATTAATATATTGAGTAGACTAAAAGTACACAAAGAGAGTGGTAATAAATAGGGTATATAGGAGGTCATTGCACTATGGAGGAGGGAGGGAAGGGGTACTTACCTAGGGATATATTGAGGTGGGGTGTTTGTCGTCGTCCCCCCCTGCTGTCACCGCTGCCGCTGTCATTGTCATATTCCCGTCGTTCTGTCGTTGGGTTTGTGGTCGTGGCTGAGTTCGCTGCCGCTGCTGCTGTTGTCGCATTCACTGCCATCACCGCCCTTGTTGTACTTGCCATCGCTGCCATTGTTGTGCTTGCCGTCACCGCCGTAGTTGCATCTGCCGCTGCCCCCATTGTCGTTGTCGTTGTTGTTTCACCGTTGGTTGTCGTTTCACAGTTGGTTGTCATCGTCGTCATCTCGCCGTCGTTGTCGGCTTGCTGTTGGGACCTCCCTTGGTCGTCATTGTGCGCCTGCGCTTTCCCCATTCTTGTGGCGGTCTGGCTGCATTAAAGGGGGGAGGGGTGCTGGGGGCTTGTTCCGAGAGCTCGATAGGGCGCGTTTGGGGTGCTAGTTGAGGGAGGGTCAGTGTTCGGGGTGCAGTGGAATGGGCTTGTGGGGTGGGGGCTTACCTGCATCCTCAGTTGTCATGGTCATCTGTGCTGGGGACTTCTTTACCCTCCCCCTTTTCTCGTCGTAGCCATTTGGTCCTGTCTATGCCGTTTTCATGGTGTTTGTGACGCTCGCAGGGCTCGTTAGTGTGGATGACGCGGTGGGCACTTATCGAGCCCGGTGACGTGGCAGCTGCGTCCTGTCTGGTTTGTGGTGTTCAGTGAGGGAGGAGGGAGGACGCACAGGGTTACTCACCTGTGTGGGTGCTCATCGACGTGGTGATGAGGCGGGCTCGTTGACACGGTGACGTGGCTGTTATTACCTATGGGGGAGTGTAGTCAGCGTGCACGGGGACGGGCTCATTAGGGTGCTTACCGTGGGGCGTCATCGTCGTCGAACCTACAGGCGGTGGTGGTCATCGTCGACGACAGTGGTGGGGCCCTTACCTGGGGCCCGTTCTCTGTCGCGATCGGGCTTGTGATGGCCCCCGATGTCGCCCTAGTGGTCCTAAATGGGGTGATCATCAGTAATCGCGGGTGGTGGGAGAGGTGGGGGAACTTACCTGGGTCGGTTGATGATGGTGGCGGTGGTTGGCAGTGGTGGCGGGGATGGGCAGTGTGCGGGATGCAGCAGGAACACGACGGGTGTGGTGGGAGGAAGGAAAGCGGTGACATGGCAGCATTGGAACCGAGAATTCCGGATTTGGGACACCGCGGGCCGTGGGACCGGCAGGTGGTCACATAATCGCTTAAATGTCCACCGATAACGCTGACATGGTGCAATGGACTCAAGCGCGTGCTTACATGTGTGCTTGGTCCTCAGTTCAATTCGCATATGGTCCATTTTTTTTCTAGTACCAATAATATAATTAAATCATTACAACTACTGTTTTGTATTGATTTGTACTATTATTTCTATTATTCTAATATTGGTTGTTGGGGATTCCAGGTGGAATCCACATGGAATCCACATGGAAATGGGATGGAATTCATGTGAAAATTCCATGTGGAATGGTGGAATCCACATGGAATATAGGTGGAAATAAATCACCAAAATGGGTGAGATCTCAGCCAAAACATATTCCATGTGGAATGGGCAAATTCCATGTGGAATCTATGTGGAATCCATGTTGTTCCACATGGAATCTGCCCATTCCACATGGAATATGTTTTGGCTGAGATCTCACCCATTTTGATGATTTTCTTCCACCTATATTCCACATGGAATGGGGTGGATTCCATGTGGATTCCATGTGGAAAGATGGATTCCCCAACAACCAATATTAGAATAATAGAAATAATAGTACAAATCAATACAGAACAATAGTTGTAATGATTTAATTATATTATTGGTACTAGAAAAAAAATGGACCATACACGGATTGAACCCAGGACCGAGCACACGCATAAGCACGCGCTTGAGTCCACTGCACCATGCTAGCGTTGTTATCAGTTGATATTTAATTGATTATGTGACCATTTCCCAGTCACACGGCCTGCGGTGTCCCAAATCCGGAATCCTCAGTTCCAACGCTGCCACGTCACCGCCTTCCTTCCTCCCACTACATCCCCCACCACATCCCGTCACGTTCCACCCGCCGTTTCAACCCCACCACTGTGCACGCCGCTGTCCAACGCCATTAACGGCCCCTAGGTAAGTTCCCACCCCCCCTCCTGCTCGTGTCTGCTAACAAAAACAGCTGTTTTAGGTTTTCGAACGTCGACACTGATGATCGTGAGCACGAACGTGAGCAGGACGCAGCCCAGGGACACCAGGTGAGTAACAACCGGCCCCCAGGATGTTTGCAACCCGGCTAACGCCATTAGCCCCCCCTTGTAGCCCATTTACGGTGCCACGTCACCGTCGTTTCGACCCCGAACGCGGCTAGGTAAGCCCCACCCGCTCCCTGCGCCGTGTCCCACCGCCTGACCACCA
>Ga0307513_10013167_pt1 | contig 10162 bp, 6 predicted proteins | sample 15_EM_MG_FD_202174 | JGI IMG/M metagenome (GOLD analysis project Ga0307513, IMG submission 202174) | Populus trichocarpa ectomycorrhiza microbial communities from riparian zone in the Pacific Northwest, United States - 15_EM | ecosystem: Host-associated > Plants > Roots > Unclassified | place...
ATTCTCTGCTGGTGTAGTATTCTCTTTACCCCCCTCAAGCGTAACGGAGCAACGCGAAGATTGAGCTTAGACTTAAGAAGAGAGAACCTATCACGATTTAGGCCTTTGGTGAATATGTCAGCAAGCTAATGAGAGGAGGGAACATAGAAGGTATGGAGAGCTTTGCGAGCAACTAATTCGCGAACAAAGTGATAGTCAATCTCAATATGCCGAGTGCGAGCATGGAAAATAGGATTGGCAGCCATATAGATGGCGGAGAGATTATCGACATAAATGCAAGGGGCAGACTGAAGAGGGATGCCAAGTTCATGAAACAAGAAACCAAACCAGCGGATTTCAGCGACAGTATAGGTAAGAGCACGATATTCAGCTTCAATGCTAGAACGAGAAACAGTAGACTGTTTCTTGGCAGTCCATGTGAGAAGATTAGGTCTAAAAAAAATACAAGAATCAATGGTAGACTGTCGATCATCTACAAAGCCTGCCCAATCAGCATCAGAGAAACTGCGTAAAGTAAAGTCATCGGACTGGTGAAACATAAGACCTTGCTCAACTGTACCCTTAATATATCGAAGAATGCGCTTGACAACATGAAGATGGGAAGAATGAGGGTTGTGCATGAACTGACACACTTGATTAATAGCAAATGAAATATCTGGCCACGATAGAGTAAGATATTGGAGGCCACCCACCATGCTTCGATAGGTAGAGGGATCAGATAAGGGATCACCATCCATACAAGACAATCGAGGGTCAGAAGGTAACAGTGTAGGATATGATTGAGATAATCATCATCCATTGTTGCACCAGATTGTGTAAGAGAATCGAAGAGTGATTTGGCATAATTGAGATAATCAACCACTGTTGTGCTGTTGTCCTTACGGAGAGTGTGAATTTGGTCTCGAAGAATCCGTACACGGGTACTAGCAAGAGGTAAAAGGCGCTTGGCCAGCATGGTCCAGGCTTGATGAGCAGTGGTACAAGGGATGAGAAGTGTTTTGATGGAAGAGGAGGAAGTTGTTTTGATCCAACTCAGGACCAATTTATCCTTGGCTAACTCTGGGTGCATAAAACCATCTTCTTGCACTTTGGGTGGGTCTGTGTTGTTCTTGACGACTACTGTAAGGCTGTGCATCTCCAGTATATCTTCAAATTGGGATTTCCAACTCAAGTAGTTGGTGCGATACATAGGAACAGTGAACAAAGATGAGATATTGAAGGAGGTGGGCAAAGAATGGGATGAGAATGGAGGTAAGGAAAGTTTTGACATTTAAGAAATTAGTTTTGACATATCAAGGTTGCTTGATTCTCTAGATTTAGGTGTGTTGGCCATTAGTTTGGGTAGGATTGATATTTTGAGGGTTAGCTCAAAAGTGCTCTAATTCCATATAAGAAAATGAACTCGAAGGAAAAGGGGAGAGGGATGAGAACAGAGAGGTTAAGAACAATTGCCACACTCAAGATTATCGTTCTATGTATTGTCTGCAGTATAAATATTGGTACATGGGTGTTAGACTTTCTCAAGTCTATTTACAGAAACTCAGCAATATAAGGTAAGTCCAATCAATTACATATATTATAGAGGGATTGTCAATTAATCATTATGGCTGATGAATGTCATTGCTTGTGATTAGAAGGCTTCTAAGGCTGATGTAGTGGGATCAGCAGATTGCATGGGACTGACACATTTGATGGGATATGCTGGTGTAGTATTCTCTTTAGTATATAGCCAAAAGCAACAGAGTTAGTTGGGTAGGTGTTATAAACATCTTCTAGTTTTCTTATCTTTAAATGTAAGAAGCCTTGATGAATAACTGAAATTGTTGTAATATGTGGATGATATTTTCTATGTTATTCTTGCATTGACTCTTTCTTTACCTTGTCATATAGAGCAATGGAGGATGTATCAGGTCGGATAGGTCGCCCAACAGACAATGGTTAGGTAATTATTTACAGTTCTAGGTTCATATTGAGTCTTTTTATCATTTCTCGTAAGCTTTAGGATCGTTTTTTAGAGATGCTCCCTACTCGGAAGAAGTGTGCCTTTGCTTTTCATTGGAAATGGCAATGCACTTTGTCCTGCCTAGTTCATATCTTTGGTTTCTTTCTTACTGCAGATTGGCATAATTGATCCTAATTGTAGATTAATTGGACTCCACTTGTATGATGGGTTGTTTAAGGTACACTATCCAACTATGGGTTGTTGAATTTTGCTAGTTGACTTAAAGGGGTCTTATTATCCGTATTTTTCTTTGCATTATGATCAAAAGCATTAACAATTAATAATTTTACTGGTTGTTTTTCAGGCCATTCCTTTTGATAATAAAGGACAGCTCAAACAGGCTTTTAGCATGAGGCATGTAATATCTTATCCAATTACTCAACATCAGTTTCATGGATAAATCTGTCAACGACCTATCAAAAGAATTAATGACTCTGCTTATGAAGATCTTGGCTGTGATATTGATGTCCTGTGTACTGGATCTGGATTCTATATTTCAAATACATATGTATGCAGTGTATGTTTGTGTTCATGTGTATGTATGCAATAAGCAGCAACCATATCATTCTTAGAAATCGCTATATATATATTGCAATGTACTTTATTTATTTTTAATGAACAAATCATTTGAACATTTTTATACATATGGATAAATTTGAAGTGGTGATTGATCTAGAAAAGTTACATTTTCTTCTCGTATCAAATGGTTGTTTTAAGTTTCCTAGCTATTTAAGGATATCCTGGAGCATGTTAAAATTTAAAGCATGAGTACACTGAAGCATGTAGATATATTCAAAATAAGCAACCATGCCCCCCGCTTAAAAAAATCATTTTCAAGTTTCTGTAGTACTGCAATATTCAAACAACATCCGTCACATCTTTTCACTTTTATTCACTACTCTGGCTGATCTTTGGAGTCCTTGGACACTTTAGATTTTAGAATGTAGCCTTTTTTTATTTAATTATTTACTTCGTTGTATTTCTTTTTGGTTCTTTTAGGGCATCCACACTCATTGCGTGTTTTGGGTTGTGCCTTCTTTTTCACCCTTTTTGGGTACTTTATTGTTGATATGGAAATTCCTGACAAAAACTTTTATATGGAAATGATCACTTTTTTCATACTCGTAGCCTGAAACTGGTTATCTAGAACGTCCATGTCCATGTGAATTTTTGTTATTTAACTACACACTTATTGTGGGAAGGAAAATTTAGATGGCTTTTTTATTTTGTTCTTATCATTGCAAGATAACAAGGATGCTCGTTATGTTAAAACATATGAGGTTGCTCTGAAAGATAAAGACTTTATTGAGGGTCGGTGGTCACAGAACAATCCTGACAATGGTGCTGATTTACTAATACCAGTGCCACCGCCTTTCTGTGGTGTTTTAATTATTAGAGAAGAAACAGTTGTATATTGCAGCGTCAATGTTTTTAGAGCAATCCCAATCAGACCTATGGGACACTGGTGGAATTGGTCATGATATTATGCTCTCTTAGTAAATTTCTGGACTTGCAAGTTTGACCTTTTTATGTCTTCATGACCTTTTTTCCTTTATTTGCACTGCTAGTCTATCACCAAAGCATATGGAAGAGTTGATGCTGATGGTTCTAGGTATTCACTTGGTGATCTTGTTGGGCTTCTTCACCTTTTAGTTATAACCCATGAGAAAGAAAAGTGAGTTTTTTTTTTAAATTTTCCTATCACACGCTGATGATGAGATGCATGCATTCAGATTTTCTTTATTGGAAAAGAAAACAAATCACCTCCCAGCATGGTCATGATTTTCTCAAGCTTGTGCATGTTTGTGCTACAGGCCTCAAAATTAAGCTACTGGGAGAAACTTCTATTGCATCTACCATAATATCATATCTTGACAATGCTTCTGTCTTTATTGGTTCAAGCTATAAAGATTCACAGGTATGGTGTATTAAAGGAATTCATTTTATTGTTGAACAAAATTGAGATCTTTTTATTTATCTACAGTTGTCCTGATGTTAGAGAACCTGTACAGTTGGGATTTTTCAATTTTGTTTAATAAATAGGGAGAGAATGTGTTTTACTTGGTTCGAAAACATCTATTTAATTGATTGATGTTCTAGTGGATGCCTTTCATGATATAGGTGACTATATTGTATTTCATGGATTTTGTTTTTTTGATTAACGTGGATGTCCGGGCCAGTTTGGACGTACCTTGACTAATCCCATGGGCCTAAAATTAACAATCATGTAAATTTTTAATGGCCTTTAGATTTGTGAGACTCGAACGGTGATCTCTAAAGAACAAACTATGTTTTTAAGGATGACAAAAAGAGGAGGACAAGAATGGGTCTTTCTAAGGATGCTGCTTTGTCTTGATAGTAGTTGAGATTAATTTATAGATTTCATTTGTTGAAAATTCTAGTTTTCTAAATTCAAATGTTTTTCTTTTCATTTTGTTTTGGGTTGTGTAAGAAAACTGTCCAAATTGTCAATGAAATGCCTATTTGACTGATTAAATTAATTGTTCCATTGCAGATTAATTAAACCAGATCTACTTAACTGATTAAATTATCGATTCAACAAATACTCCCTAGATATTTATTTTCTTCTTGTTATGTGTTGAAGTCATGGTTGGATGCAAGTAATGTTTTCTCTTATGGTTCTATTGTGTCCTCTTCAAAAATGTTATAAACACAATTATGTGAAATTAAGTTATGTGATAAGGATTTATCGGCATACACTTTTTTTCTTCTGGGAGATATTTTATCCATTATTACATGTCATAATATGGAAAGGACTGACCTGACAGGTTACATCAAGTTCTGTAAGACTAGTCAATTCTATAACAAAAGAGCTTAGAAATGAGTTTCACAAACCTCAGGAATATTGAAAGCATACATGGTTGTTAACTTTAGAACTCGTGGAATTAGTCGAGGTGCGCGTAAGCTGGTCCGGACACCTACGTTAATAAAAAAAAAAGTGAAATGTTCCATCAGGTTATTCAAAAAATGTTGCCACTACTAATGCCACCCAGGTTTGTTTCATGCAATTCCTAAACTATGGGTGTTGACATTTATGATTCATGGTTTTAGAAAATAAATTTGCATTAGGTTTTGGTGGAAATGAGCGTGGAACTATTCTGTTTGGTTATTAAATGCAATCATTCCCGAGATGCTTCTCAATCTTATTTCACCTTATTTCTTCTAAAACTAACCCTATTTAACCCTAATTCTGCTTGATCAAACCCTAGATCAAAAGCAGTTGTGGACATGTGTCCTTACAATTCCTTTTTCTTCTAATAACAAAAGACAACCACATGAATGACAAGTCATAACTAAAAAAAGGCACGAGCTTTAATGGAATGACAACATTACAATTGGAAATAAAATTCCCAATTCTAATTTGTATCCCTAACCTCGACCTTTAAGCTGTCATTTCCCTATTCTTTGTTTCACAGCCTTCTGCCACCTTAGTTTTGTATCATTGTCCTGCATGATAATTCCTTTAGATCAAGGCTGGAGTGCAAATATGCTTGGTATTGGGGCAAATATCTTGTTTGCATCATCTTGAAGGCATTAGGTCTATACGACTATATGTATATCACATATGTAGGTCATTTGCCAGTTGTCATAAACTTGTGAGAACCACATTTATAATTTGCTCAGTTTCTTAAGTATAAAAATGCAATTAATGTTTTCTTTAGGTAAAAAAGAAGTTATTTTTCTCATTTCTTCTCTTGTACGTCATCTTGAAGGCACCAGTTCCACATTATAGCAGATATGTAGGTCACATGTTGGGCAGCCATAAACTTGTGAGAACTGTATATATAATCTGCTCAGCCTTGTTACAGTTGATATTTTTCCTTGTGGGAGGGGGAGAGGCTATATCGCTCAATTCCACTTTTATACATGCCAAAGAAATGATAATGGAGAATTCAACCTCATAATATAGTAGAGTTATGAATCATTTTGGTCTCAACATTTCTTTGGATAATAGACAGTTTGAAAAAAATCTGTTGGTGTTGTGCCAACCTGTTACTTCTAGAAATCAGTAGGTAGCATTGATTTGCTTAGGATTTGACTGCAGTAGTTGCAAGTTGATGTGATTTGTTGGCATTTTAATTGTATGGATTATGTTTGATTTATGCAAACTTTGATGAATGTGTTGTAAACAATGGTCGTGGATAACATAGGTTTTTGCTATGTTCTATGATGTGACCTTTTGGAGTGTTCAGACATTTTTGGGCTTAACATCCAATTCCTGCGAGTAAGAGAATGAGAAATTATTTCTAGTATTGAGCCGCTTGTTTGACAGGTTTTATTGGCAACAGGTGGTGGCAACCTTGTCTATCTGGAAATTATTGCTCTGTTCTTCTGTGTTCCTTTGAAGGGGTATGCTTATCAATTTCAGTATTAGTTTTTTATTTTTTGGACCTACTTAAGTTTCTTCATGGCTTCAACTCCATGTTATATGTTGTGTCGCATGTATAGAGGACAGAATTCTTGATTCAAAACAAAAGATAAATTGTTCTTGCAAAGAATATATATTAGAAAGTTTACTGTACCAAACAAACCAATAAATTTTTACCATTACTCATATGCCATTCATTTGATGTTTGTTGGGTTCTAACCCTGCTTTGATGGGACCAAAATTACGTAATTGACTTATTATTATAAACAGTGAAAATGAAACTCACCAATTCATTATTTGGGTTTCACATTGGTTTGGTTTTTACCCCGTGGAGGAGGGTGGTGATTTTGAATGTTTATAATTTCTCTATTCGGACATCTCATTTGTTCCTCGTCAGATATTATATATTTTTTTGGGGATTAAAGTAGGTGTTCGGGCCAGTTTGCGTGTACCTCAACTAATCCCACTGACCCTGAAATTAACGACCATAGAAGCCTCTAGTGGCTCTAAGAGGACTCAAACTCATAACTATTAGGGAGCAAACTCAAAACTTGACCAGTTGAGCTACCCCTCAGGTCATCAGATATCATACTTGTTATGTGCCCTTGGAGATGACCTCTTAAACTTCCTATTGAATTTGATACTGGCGAATTGAAAGATAGGAAAAAGGTGTCTTTGGGTACGCAACCTTTAACACTCCGCACTTTCTCGTCGAAGAATGCCACACATGTATTTGCTACATCAGATAGGCTGATTGTCATTTACAGCAGCAACAAGAAACTACTTTACAGCAATGTAAACTTGAAAGAAGTTAGACATATGTGTCCTTTTAACTCTGCTGCATTTCCAGATAGATAATCTTTTGTGGTCCAATTTTTATTCTGGCTTCTACCATAACAACTATTACGGAATCACCTTCGATTTACTTGTATACAAGTTGATTTTGTTGGCTTGATCAAACACTTTTAATATGGAAACACATGTCTGATTTGATTTTTCTACTTCACATTTTACTGCAAAATATTAACACTGGAAGCAATTAGTTACAAATTTTATGTACATGTGAATCCAATTCTTTTACTGAATATAGGTAACTCTGGTGGTGCGATTATCTTCAGTTTGAGACTGCAGTTTCTTTCTTATAGTTTTTACTTGTCAGGAAACTACATTCACCTTTTTACTCCTTTGAGCAAATTGTCTCTTGTAATTTTATAAAATCACTTCTAAATGTGTGCAGTGAAACAATTATTATGATTTTTTTTTTATCTTTTGGGTTTAATTACACCAGTGGTAACATGTTTGATGTGAAGTAGAACGTGGGCCGATCACTTGTCATCCAGAACTTATGCATGGTCACGATAGCCACTGCTATTTAAATTGCTCTATCTTAGATTGCTACGAGAATGTTGTTTTTTGTTCTTTAAAGGAAAAAAATCACTTCTAAAAAATAAATTCACCCTTCATTGACTTGTAGTTTATTGTCAACAGCTTTGCTATTGCAAAAGATGGTGAACTTAGCATTGGAACGATCGATGATATCCAGAAGCTTCACATCCGCTCTATTCCATTGGATGAACATGCATGCACGGTGTATATGTCACCAGGAACAGTCTCGCACCTTTGCTATTTGTAGTTTGAAAATCCAATCCAGTGCAGATGAATCTAAAATGCATTTTATTCGATTGTTAGATGATCAAACATTTGAGTTCATATCAACATATCCACTTGATACATTCGAGTATGGCTGCTCTATACTTAGCTGCTCCTTTTCTGATGATCGCAATGTCTACTATTGTGTTGGAACTGCATATGTTTTGCCAGAAGAAAATGAGCCAACCAAGGCAAAGGTCACCAAGATTGTTATCATTTTCTTTGTTCAGAAATATGAAGTTAAACAAAAGGAATTGAAAAATTGGGCAGTGGGCACTACCTATTTCACATTCCGTTCATTTATCTTCATCATGAACATTATAGGGTCGAATACTGGTTTTTATAGTGGAAGATGGGAATTTGAAGCTCATTGCTGAGAAGGAAACTAAGGGGGCTGTGTACTTTTTAAATGCTTTCAATGGAAAACTATTGACTGCAATTAATCAAAAGATTCAATTATACAAATGGGTGCATCGAGACAATGGTACACATGAGCTGCAATCTGAGTGTGGGCATCATGGGCACATACTTGCTCTCCATGTACAAACTCGCGGAAATTCCATTGTCGTTGGTGATCTGATGAAGTCAATCTCCCTGCTAATCTATAAGGTAGCATATATTATGAAACAAATAGTTGCCCAATAATTCATGTTGTGTTTATTTTCCACACTCCAACGTCATGGTCGTTACATTTGATTGATGCTCGACTACTTTTTCTTTGACATTAGTAATGCATCAAAAGTTGAGAGCCTATTTTTATGGCTCCTGTCCCTGGAACCAACTTCTTATCCACACCGAGTCCTAGTATTTATGTTTTTTTTTTGTTCTTAGCTTGACACAACTTTTCATTTGTCTTCAGCATGAAGAAGGTGTTATCGAAGAGAGAGCTCGTGATTATAATGCAAATTGGATGTCAGCAGTTGAGATTCTTGATGGTGACATTTACCTTGGTGCAGAAAATAACTTTAATCTATTTAAAGTTCGGAAAAATAGTAAAGGTGTTATTGATGAGGAGTGAGGCCATCTTGAGGTGTTGGGTGAGTATCACCTCGGAGAATTTGTCATTCGATTCCGACATGGTTCCCTTGTCATGCACTTACCCGATTATGATGGTGGCCAGATTCCGACTGTTATATTTGAGGTTGGTAATGGTGTAATCGGGGTCATTGCTTTACTTCCTTGTGAGCAATACCTCTTTTTGGAGAAGCTTCAGTCAAACTTAAGAAAGTTGATAAAGGGATTTGGAGGATTGAGCCATGAGCAATGGCGATCATTCAACAACGAGAAGAAAATTGTAGATGCCAAAAATTTATTGGATGGTGATCTAATCGAGACATTCCTTGATCTCAGCCATAGTCGGATGGAAGAGATTGGTAAAACAATGAATACTATTGTGGAGGAGCTTTACGAGAGAGTGGAAGAGCTAGTAGGGCTACATTGATATTGTTGTCTCTAGAAGTTTGCTCACTAGTTTGTTTGCAAGAGGTGTTTTTTTTTTCATTATACGAAATATGTTTTGTCGGTTTGGAGGGTTATCGAAGTCAAGAATCATTTTCTTGTAAGGAATCCGGCGATGTAAGCAAAATATATTATAAGCATTGGAAAACATTGTGCAGTTAATATGGATATAGAATTATTGTACTATGGATCATACTATAATACAAAAATTGGATTTGTACTTAGAGTGTTCGTACTGTGAACGACATTATAGTGTCATGGGGACATTATCATTGCTGATGTTTAGTCAAAAATTGCAACTGAGAGGTGTTGTCTTTTCTGTTTGTTGTGCCAAAAGTTATTGGGTCTGGCTTGGCAAGGAGACCCAAATCGTTTCCAACAGATGCTGGGTCTCGCTTGACAGCCAGACCAAACGTTATTGGGTCTGGCTTGTAGCAGACCCAAGACTATTGGATTTGGCCTTTAGCTAGACCCAGATATGTTCAATTTTACTTGTTTATCTCTTTAGATTTTTTTAATGTATTTTTTTTAATGTATTTACCTAACAATCTATTTCCTCAACACATATAAATCATATGATTTTTTCCTCTGTCAACCACCTTTAGCACATATCGTAACTCATTATACAATCACGACTGATTCACATTGTTATTTAACTTACA
>Ga0307513_10013168_pt1 | contig 10162 bp, 4 predicted proteins | sample 15_EM_MG_FD_202174 | JGI IMG/M metagenome (GOLD analysis project Ga0307513, IMG submission 202174) | Populus trichocarpa ectomycorrhiza microbial communities from riparian zone in the Pacific Northwest, United States - 15_EM | ecosystem: Host-associated > Plants > Roots > Unclassified | place...
TCGAGGGCAATTTGGTCTTTTAATCAATATTAATTAATTTTAAAATATAAAACGTTTATGATACATGTGTTGCATAAGTCAGCATGTAGGAGGTGCTCGCGCACTTTGGGCAGCATGTATGGTGTCTCCCGATTGTACAACTTGCCTCTTTTTCGTGTATTTAGGTGCGCCACCTTTTCCTTTTTATAATGGTGCAGTGTGTGTCATCGGTGAATGAGTGATTTGTTGTCGATGAGTCTTTTTTTATTTGTATATTTTCCCTCTCCTAACCCTAAAAATTGCATATTGGTCTTCTTTCTTTTAGATATTTCTATTTCAGTCCTTTTTCTTTTAATTTTTTATTTTTGTCCTTGACCATTTGGTAAAATATTCATTTCTTTTCAGTTTAATCCTTCAAATCCAACTTGTCATATATTCTGTTTTTCAATTTTATATTTATTCTTTTGATTTTTAATTTTTATTCCTTAGCTCCTTTATAAAAGTTTCATTGGTTTTCAGTTTCACCATTCAATCCATGTTTATGTTTTGTTATTTTTTTTAATTTGGTTCTTATTCTTTTAAATTTTTTATTATTTTTGTTGCAATTATTTTTCTCTTAGATTTAACCCTCGAATAAAAAAATTGTCATTTTTCTTTTAATCTCTTATTTTTGTCCTTAGCTTTTTTGTAAAGTCTTCAATGGAGTCATTCAATTTCAATTCCTTATATATTTTTATTTTTGATTTTATATTTATTATTTTGATTTTTGATTTTTTTCCCTTAGCTCTTTTATAAAAGTTTTATTGATTTTCACTTTTACTTTTCAATCTAAGTTTATGATGTTTTATTTTTTAATTTGGTCCTTATTCTTTTAATTTATTTTTTGTGGAGTTATTTTTCTTTTCGATTTAACCTTTCAGTTGAAAATTTTTTGTGTCCATCTAATTTATTTATTTTATTTTTTGATTTAATATTCAACATTAGTTTTTTTAAAAAAAATTGCCTCGATGGTTTTCTTTGATTTTTGTTTTCTAAGTTATCTTGGTCTCGTGATCTAAATCATGGATTTTACGGGTTAACCTAAGTTAGCTCGCCCTTTATTACCCAGGTTATATGTTCATCACACTATCTCAGGTTATCTCAAGCTGGTTTTTTTTTATCTATTTTTATCAAGTTTCTTGCTTCCATGTATTTTTTTTGAGATATCGTGTGTTTTTTTATATAAAAAAATTGTTTATATGCTATCATTATTTATTATTTTCTTATCTAATTAAAAAAAAAATAATTTATTAAACTCGGCTGATACTATAACTTAAGTTGTTGATTTTTTAAAATTTTCTTTGAAATATACTTATGATATCTATATGTGATTTTTTAAGATAAAAAATACAGATTCGCGATGGAGCGCAAGTGTGTGTTATTTTACTATGGAGGGTCCAGATTCAACAAGTGAAAGCCAATTCCTGTCTTTGTTGCCATGAATTAGGCTTCTCCTAGGATGACCCAACAAGTGCGCAGGCTCTAATTACTTGGACTTCGGTGGCTTCGTGGTGACTTGATTATTTCCGTAAAAGTATAAAACAATTACTTTTTTATTTTTTAACATAAGTATATAAAATATATTCGGTCATCAAAATCCAAGTAAGATTTATTAACATTAACAAAAACCTAAAAATAGAAGGAAATTTATTGTACAAAACATAAAATATTATTACTTATAATAATATAATGATAAAATTATCATCAAGCTACAAGATATTTAAACTAGATATCGTGGGTAAAATAATCTTTTTTACCAAGATACAATTATTTTATACAAATTATTAATGGCTAGATTAGTCATTTCATGTTTTTTTGCACTTAAAAACCACTCATATAGCCTTGGAATAAAAAAAAGATACCTTTCAATCAGGGCATTATGGTCTTTTCAATACTTTCAAAAGAGTTAAATTACTGTATTACTTTTCAAGACAAAATCAATTAAACTCTCTTGCATAGCACGCGTCAGTAAATGACTATCCTCTTTGCTTTTTTGGTGATGTGTGCGGAGTCGTTTAGAAACTAAACACTACATTTTCACAGTGGTGTTTGATAGGTCTCGGTATTCTCTCCGTGATGGGGCAGCATGTGCGCCAAACACACGCACATCTAGTTTGGTGCAAAACACCATTCGTTTTCCCTTTTTTCTTTCTTTACCTCGAATTTCACACCAACCCTTTTAAAATTTCAAATCAGCCTTTTTAATTTTTTTTCCTTGACATTTGATCCTTGTTTTTTTATTAATATTTATTTTATTTTGAATGATCTATAAAATCATAATTCTTTTTCAATTTCACTCTTTTTTTTTTATCTTTCAAATTTATTCATTATTCTTTTAATTGCTATTTGTTTTGTTTGTGATTATTTTTAAATTAATTTTTTTTAGCAGTTTCATCCTCCTTGAGTTTATTTTTCCAATCAAATTTGATTTATGTTCTTTTTATTTCTATTGTTTTTTATTTTAGAAAAAAAATAATGAATTTCATCCCCTTCCATTTTTTATCGTTTAAATTTGGTCCCTATTGTTTTTTATTACTGTTTGTTTTGTTTCAAACCTTTTTTAAATTGATATTTTTATGATTTCATTCTCCTTAAGTTTATTTTTCCTATAAATTTAATTCTCATTATTTTGATTTACTCTGATAAATTTTTTAAATTAGTATTTTTTTCTAATTTTATTCTTAAACATTAAAATTAATTAGTAATTAAGTTTCTTGATTGATCTTAGGCCTAGCATTGCACGAGTTACAAATTTTAGAGAATAGCCTAAGTTTAGAAGGTTCGTCCGTGTTTCCTTGATTTTTTTCCTTTTTTTAAGATAATGTTTTTTTTTTTTTCATCATTTAGAATTTATTCAATAGAAAGCTAGTCTCCATTATTTTTATGGGAGTGTTTGGGAATGCGCTGCAAACCGCGTTCCTAAAAATTTTGATTTTTTTTGCTTAAAATAAAAAAAATTATGTTTTTAGATCGTTTTGATGTGCTGATGTCAAAAATAATTTAAGAGAAATTAAAAAACTTTATTTTGATGTATTTCTAAGTGAAAAACATTTTGAATCATCATCGCTACCACAATCCCAAACAAGCCCTTATTTGCTTTCTGTAGAATTTCTCACTAGTTTTTTTAAATAACCCAGGTTATCTCGGGTCTTTTTATTTTTTGTTTTTTGTTGAATTTTTTTGGCTAGTTTTTAAAAGTTATGATTTTCTTTGTACGATTTCATCATTCAATACTTGAAATAATTGTTTTTTGAATAATTTATAAAATTAGCATTCTTTTTCAATCTCACCCCTCCAATTTTTAAAATTTCAAATTTGGTTTTTATTTTTTCCATTGCTATTTATTTTGTTTAAAATAATTCTTTTTTTTTTTACTGTTTCAACCTTCTTAACTTTTTTTTTCTATTAAATTTGATTTTCATTCTTTTGATTAAATGAATTGATGGTACGGTAACAACAAATAAGTGCATCAAACTAATTTAATCTTTGAATGAGTATTGAGTAGGATCCACTAACACATATTACAGGCTAATCAGTCTTGAGTAAGATTTGATTATGAAAGATATTAACTAGTTTAATATTTTTTCAAGTTAGTAATAATAATAAAAGTGCATGTTATATATTTCACCAACTCACATGTGTGTGTAAAACTTTAAACAAGTCATGAGAAGTAAAATTCACATGAAATCTCAATTCTCAACCTAATTATATAATTAATGTTTAATCGAGTTAGAGAATTGAACTTTTATTAGACAAGAAATGGCTCAAAAACACAACCTATAACTAAGTACTGCCAGACAACAACAAATAATTAAATAATAATAGTAGTAGTAATAAAAATTAGAATGATTAGTATGAGCTCATGCTCAAATATAGAGCACTTGTGTTCTAGCTAGTGGATTAACATTTCAAAATAAAGAGATCGTGTGCATAAATACCAAAGAAAATCAAGTTTTAAGGCAATCAATGGCTAAAACATAGATCTCATTAGAGCATATGCTCATTCTGAAAGGAAAGGAAAGGACATGAAAAGCTAATTAAAGGGTCGATAATAATTTTTGCAACTTCAGAAAAGTGTTTATTACCCAAAATATAAAAAAATTCCTAGAAACTAAACCAAAATTTTTTTTAACTAAAAAGTATTTTTTTTATTGACCAATTTTCCTAACAATAAGTAAACATGAGAAAATTTGAAAAATAATTTTTAAAATCTGCTTTCCATAAAACAAAAAAGGCTTAAATTGAAAAATCGATCATGCAACATATCTGATATTCTGTCTTCAAGTGATGATTTCTTTCCTTTTCACACACCATTTTCTGTCTTTTTATGAACCCAAATCACCAAATTAAATACAATTTAATCAATTTCTCACACAATTCCTTCTCTTTCAGACACTAACTAATGAGAAGTAGTGAAGGTTTTGCATATATTATCTCTATGAAATTCTAGGGTTATGAAATTCTAGGGTTTTGGTGGTACATTAATTCTCTCTTATACAAATGAGAGAATTTGAGGGGGTTTTATTTAATTGATTGGTTTTTTAATTTAATTGATTAGTGCACTAATTCTCTTATATATTGCTTACTTTTTTGTTTATAAATTTATACAAAATATTATAGAGTTTTGGCTTTTCACTTTTATTTCTTTTTCTCAGTGAGTAAGTATAAGATTTTCTTTCTTTAGAATTAGGTTTTTGATTATATATGTTTCTCTTCCACTATAATAATGTGTTTGCCTTGCTTTTTGTAATTTATGTGAAAGTTGATAGATTTACGGATAGATTGTAAGAACTTCAATACACAATACGTGTGAGGATAAGGTGATAATTAGGCTAAGTCTCAGTCCTAGAAGTACCAGAGGATGTCTAAGAACTAGTCTAAGAAGCAAGCAAGAATCTTCAAGGTTAACTAAAAACTAGGTTATGATCAAAATTTGATTTTTTTGTCAAAAATCTTGATAATTTCTTTAAAGATTTACTTAAATATATTGTAGAACTCTACTTTCATGAAATTGAAGGATCAAGAGTGGTGCCCCTAAAAAATCTTTAATGGGGAAGCTATCGACAACTTCAATATATTGTACGTAGTGTGTGTAAAGATATTTCTTTTTTTAAATTGAATGTCTTTCCCAACAATGCTAGTGGGTGAAACAATGAGAAAAATTCTATAAACAAGTCAATTTACAAGAGAAATTGTGGCAATTGTTGCTTGCTAAACTAAGAAAACTACCTTAAAGATCCTAAAACTCTAGCGACCAAGAAACACAAAGGCCTTATCCCGCCAAATTTAAATCTAGAAGGAAGAAGGAAAAACAAACTAAACCATAGTTTATTCTATCATAATCGATATTTTTTTTTTAAAAAATCTAGTTTAGCACCTAATTCTTGTCTAAATTCTTTTAATTATAGGAAAATATATGTATGAGAATTAAAATTGCATTCAAGATATTTGATGAAATATCATATTTTAGTTCTTTTTCTAGTTTGATGATAAAGTTGTAGTATTAATATTATAAAGGCTCTTTAGTCATTAAATGAAAATAATAGTATAAATATTCAAATATTTTTTTGTTGATTTGTTTTGGGAGCATCATACAAAGGATGTAAAATGTTACACATGCTACAAAGTTCATGATGTAAAGTGTAAACAATAATAATAAAAAAAAAAAACAAGAAGAAAATATAAAATAGACCAAACTATAAAATGATAAAAGTGATTTTTCCAATAATTTACTAGATTTAACATAACATGTAGGGGTGAAATTAAAAAAAAAAGGTCTAAAACATATAATTGTTAAAAGGCTAGAAAAAAAAGGACTAACTCTTCTTTGTAGCATTAATTCAGTGCATGAATATTTTTTGACATTACAAATACAATGCATTATGTGAGTCAAAATATTTTTTTGAAATTGCAAATATGATGTATTATGTGAGCTAAAATAAATTATTAGGTTTAAAGTTGTGTTAACATAACATAATAACATCTAAGAATTAAATTAAAAAAACAAAAATTTATGAACACGAAACATATAATTATTAAAGGACTGGTAAAAAAAAGAAATAATTCCTGTGCACTATAACAACTAACAATACACATGAGTCATGGTCCATGATCAAATGAATAGTAAAAAACCCTTGCCTTTTAGTTTATTATACTATATCGGTGGCTCACGTTATGTTATGGATCTAATAAAAAAACTTAAATGCAGAAAAAGAATATCATGGCATTGCCAACTTGTTTTTCAAAGAGCATTTTTTTAAAACTATAAACACAAAATCTAATGTAGATGTTTAATAAAATAGTGCGAGGATTATATGCACAAATAAGTGTAAAAAGAGATTCTAACTTCAACTAAAAAGTAAGTCATGAAGTTGAAAAACATAAAAAAATAAAGATACACAATCAGAAGGCGGGCCATGTGACTCGTCAAGACTTTGTTTGACTTAATACAAAATTTAAAGACTCTATATTTTTTTCAATATCAAGGCGACAACATCTTGGATTGACATGGGTCGCCCTTGATTAACTTACCAGACCCATAACTCAATTCATGGATCTAACTGGGTTTAATAACTTTGTTTCTCTAAAATCATTTTTATTTAATTATATAATAATAAAAATAGACGATCATAGTAAAGCAATTGAATGAAATATAAAAAGAATGATTATGATGGTCTGCATAAAAAGAATGCTTGCCAATAAAAAAAAAAGAATGCACATGCATTTCCAATAGGTTTTTTTTTTTAATAAAAATATTAATTATGAATAAAAAAAACTAATGTATACATTTAACTAAATAAGTCAAGAATTATATGCGCTAATAAATACAAGAAAGAGTTGTCAACACCAGGAAAAGACTAAACCGAAAAGTTGAGTGATAGATGCATATCAAAATATCTAATCTTGAATGATAGCCCGTGGATAGTTGGGTTAATGATAAAAAAATAAATAAATTAGAGGACTAAAAGAAAAGGCAAGTTACTATGTAAATATACATTGACTTATAATGCGATGAACATTGAAAGTTATAGCTATTTTAGATTTCTTCTTCTTAATAATATTAATAATCAATAGTCAGCTTAGGTTGAAGATTAATTTATGATTCTTAGGACAACTTGCACAAAATATAAAAGGATAAAAAACACACAAACTAAATGATAGAGATATGATTAGTGCCCTATTATGTCATGAGCCAACCCAATTTCTTTCAATTTTTAAAAAAGATGCTAAGGTGATGCTAACATTCCTAAAAAGATCCAAGACTTAGATCATTGATTCGATTGAGTTTAATCAGTTTAGTTAATTTAATAATACTAAAAAAAATACAATGATGGTAAATGTCGTGGAAAACAAAATGACAAAAAAAAAGATAAAAATATGGTCAGGACTCGTCTTAGTTAACATGTTAAATATGCGACTTGGATGTAGTAACTCTATTGAAAGGAAATTGAATAAAACTATAAAGCTCAGTTATTAAACAATCTAACGTCGAATGAAAAAACTGAAAAAAAATATTATTTTTAAAAAACAACAAAAAAACTTTGAGTCGAAATAGATTAACCCGCTAACCCCACGATTATGGGTATTAGATTGGGATGACCCTATAGAAAGGAAAACAAAAAAAGTGAAAACACGACAACCAATTCTCAACTAATCAAATACTAAATGATAAAATTCAAATAAAAAAATTCAAATTTTTAAAGTTAAATATTGAAGGATCTTATCTGATAATAAAGAAGAAATTAGATAAGAACTCAATAACCCTACAGAAACTAAAATAAAAAATAAAAAATTCAAAGCTTAATGTTTAGTAAAAAAAATATTGAATGATGAAATTGAAGAAAAAAATATAATCCAGAAAATATCAAAAAACCCTACTCGAGTTCATCCAGGTCAGCATGCAAAATCTACGACCTGGTTATAATACTGGGGTAACCACATTTAAAGTAAATTGAATAAAACTATGAACCTTAATTATCAAACAACCCAATGTTGAAGGGCGAGATAACCTAGATTATTTTTAAAATCAGTAAAAAGTCCAAAAGAAAAAAAAGAAAAAAAGAAAATGGAGTTCAATCTCCAATTAAATAAATATTGAAGAATGAAAATGAAAAGACATGAATTTAAATAAAGGAAAAAAAAACTCAATCAAACATAGACCAAGCTCCTAAACCCAAGTTAATTTCTCAAATTCAAACTCGTTAAATTTAGACCCGGATTCAATTAAAAAACTCAATTCCCAACCTATTAAATATTAAATGATAAAACAAAAGGAAATATTAATTTCACCTTGTTTTAAAATTAAAAAGATAAAAAAGCTTCTTTACACAAGTTTAATATATTTTTGCTTTAAAACATAATTGAGTTATTTTACCCTTAAAATAAATAATAAAACCAATTTATCCAAATATACTTGAAAATTATCAATGGGCCATAAGAAAAAGATCTCATAACGATTTAATTCTTTTGGTCTCCAATAAATTGTGACTTGGTATACATTGACTGATGACTTTTATTTATTTATTTATTTTTAAAGGAATTGTTCATTGAAAGATGACGGCACCTTAGAATTGGGAAATTGTAAAGAGACAAGTCGGTGTACTTTATGCTCAATCATGTGAATCATCATAATAATTTGAAAATCCAGCGTGGAGCCCCTTCCCTATTTTCTTTATTAAATAGGTTCACATGATCCCAAGCAACAAGTGTCCGTAAACAAAATGCAAAACGACACCATGCAATTAAACAAAAAGCAACCAGGTACTACCACCATTATAAAAATAATAAAAAAATAAATATCATGGCTGTGTCTTTCTCTCTCCCTTGTTAGCCCTGATCTCGAAGCTATCCACGCCACAATTACCATCAAGTCCCTTTTCTTTTCCAAGAAAACTCTACGAACCACAAAAAAAATACAATGGCAGTATTTTTAAAAAATTTAAAATTATTTTCACTTAAAATTAATTTTTTTAATATTTTTTTAAATTAAAAATATTTTAAATGGTATCCGCCGCATTACCTACACTACGGTTGATTATTTTCAGTTTGGTTTAATTTTTATCTATAAAAACAATCAAATTGAAATTTTAAAAATATAAAAAAAATTGAAATCTGTTTCAACTGACCGGTTTTGATTATTTTAAATTAAAAATCAAAACCCAACGGACTAATTTTGGTTCGGTTTAGTTATTTTATATTAAAAATTAAAAATTATATTGTTTTTTTGGGTTTTTTGACATTATAATGTGTTCTTTTCCATTCGGTTTTTTTCAGTTTTGTTTATTTCTTAACTAAACCGGTTCGGTTCGATTTGAATTTTTTATTTCAAGATATAAAACTGAAACCAAACTGAACTGATTTTTTTAAAAAAAATTCTAACCAATTTAATCAGTATTTTTTTCATAATTTGATTTATTCAATTATTTTTTTTTTAATTTTTTCAATTTAATCACTTTATCTGTTTTTTTTACTCCCCCAACCTACACAGTAAATATCTATCGGAATGCTATATGCTCACGAGGATAGGAACCCAAAAAGCCAGTGGTAAAGGGTTGAAGAATAGTATAATTCTTTTCGTTGTCTCGGAAAGAGAACTTTTTAGACTTTTGGATTATTTTAGAGAGCGTAAGAGTTCAGAGCTTACAAACTTGTTGTAGCTAGGCTTGCAGGGAGTTAAAGCACAAGCGTACAGAGTAGTTAATCCTTCCTCCAGCTCCTCACGACTCTCCTTCTCTCACTCTCTCTCTTCTTTATTCTCTGCCTCTTTTTTGAACTTGCAGTTCTTGATCTGGCATCGATTCTTTCTTATTCTTTCCAAGAAACGAACAGGGTTCTGTTCTGGATTGGCAACATCTCACACCCACAGGTATGTCTGTCTGTTGTATTTTTTACATGTCCGAGGAATTTGGTTTCTTTCCTTTCTTTTCTGCAACTTACTGAAGCCTGTCTCATTGTTACCAGAGAAGCAATAACTGTATATAAAGGATTCATTTTTCTTGATTTATTTCATTTATTTCTTCGTGAGTTCAATACATAACCAAACAGAAACCAAAAATCTGATCAAAAGAAATCAAATTAGCAAAACCCTCCCGCACACACACACACAAAAAAACCAGACTGATGCAGGCACCGCACTTTTTTTTTT
>Ga0307513_10013169_pt1 | contig 10162 bp, 10 predicted proteins | sample 15_EM_MG_FD_202174 | JGI IMG/M metagenome (GOLD analysis project Ga0307513, IMG submission 202174) | Populus trichocarpa ectomycorrhiza microbial communities from riparian zone in the Pacific Northwest, United States - 15_EM | ecosystem: Host-associated > Plants > Roots > Unclassified | place...
TGTCCCGTTGTCAATTCCCAACCGACAAGGTCTCGTCCACCAATCTAACTAAAAATTAAAAGCACATGCCAGCTTCAGATCTCGTGTGAGCAAAACGTATGTGTACCTGCTAGGACTGCTATATATCTTATCTTTCTCCCTGTCCTTTCCACCAAGTTTCCACGACCAGGCCAAGTTGAGCCCTCTTGAATTCTCTATATATACCCCAGCTTTTGCCTTCATTTAGCAACTTCTTGGTTTTTAGTTTTACTACCTACTGCTGCAAGGATTTTCAAGAAAGATTGAAATAGTCTAAAGATTATACAAGCTTCTAGCTAAATCACCTGGTCAATAAATTTGAAGGCGATTGTCAATAAGGACCCGTTCGATCAAGGCGGCTATGGATTATTCATCGTGGGTTGATACTTCTTTGGATCTTAATATTAATCCTTTAAGAGTGAAAAGTGAAGTTCCGGTAGATGCAGAAAGATTTGGGATGGCAAGAGAATTGAAACCCACTTTCATGGATTTTCAGACCAAGCCTTCAGCCAAAGAAGAGGTTAGCTTTACATATACATACATACATACATACATATATATACACAGATACTCATTTTGCAGTAATCTGTTTATGTCTCTATGGTTTTTTGTTGTGTACCTCCTTTTTTTCATGGTTTCTGGCCATCAATTGAAGGCTAAATACACACGGCTTCGAGGTTTTGTTTTTCAAACAAACTTCAAGAAAGAACTAGATATGATGAATTCTTGTCATTTAATTTCAAGAAAGAATTCACAATATGATGAACCCTTTTAAATGTTTTTGGTGCTTAGGAAGCATTTTTTATATAACATCAAAACATTGTTTCATGAAAAAAATAAAAATAAAAAGAACTTGTACAAAAGAGACTACCAGCTATCAGCTGTCTTTAAGTTTTAGCTAGGAACTTGTTGAGCTTGATTAGAGGGTGCTTCTGAAATTGGAAGTCTTCTTGAAGTTTTGAAGTTGATTTTATTTTGTTTAATTAATTCCAGACTGGAGCTTTGGTAGTGGAATTGAACCGAGTGAGCGAAGAAAACAGGAAGCTAACTGAAATGCTAACTGTGATGTGTGAGAGCTACAATGCTTTAAGAAGCCAGTTGATGGATTACATGAGCAAGAATGGAGAAAAGGAGCTTCTTGCCCCATCAAAGAAAAGAAAGTCTGAAAGCAGCAACAACAACGATAATAACATTGTAATGAATGGGCACTCTGAGAGTAGCTCAACTGATGAAGAATCATCCAAGAAACCAAGGGAAGAAGTCATTAAAGATAAGATTTCGAAGGCTTATGTCAGGACTGAAGCTGGTGATACAAGCCTTGTAAGTCCATATAATACACTCCTCAGTTGCAAAAATCTTGATTGCTTCCAAAGTTTATAGGTTATGTTTTATATGCTATGTACATGTTTTCATGGGTTGCTAAGCAATTGCATATCTATTGCAGATTGTGAAAGATGGATATCAATGGAGGAAATATGGCCAAAAAGTCACAAGAGATAACCCTTCTCCAAGAGCTTACTTCAAGTGCTCTTTTGCTCCAAGCTGCCCTGTCAAAAAGAAGGTGAGGCCAGAATCATAAACACAGTTCTCTATTGCTTATATACGAGCATCGAGTCAATTTCATCCATATCTCACATGTTCTATTTAGCCGTACGGTGGCTGATAAATCGCATATAATCAGATTTCAACTCCCATGGACTATGAATTTGTCCAAGTTTTCTTTATAATCATCAGTAAATGAAAAAAGGTTTTAATTCCAACTCCTGTTTGGAGTGAAAAGGCTGAGTAGAATGCTAAAGATGCTTCTGTCTCATTTTGTGGTTCATTCAGGTTCAAAGGAGTATCGATGACCAATCTGTTCTAGTGGCAACTTATGAAGGAGAGCACAACCATCCACATCCTTCAATGGAGGCAACATCAGGTTCAAACCGTAGTCTAACACTCGGTCCAGCACCCTGCATAGCCTCCCTAGCCTCATCTGGGCCAACCATTACTCTTGATCTCACAAAATCTAAGTCAAGGAATGATGACAGGAGCTCAAAACCAAGAGCGGATACGCCTGATGTCCGGAAATTCTTGGTGGAGCAGATGGCCTCTTCGCTGACGAAAGATCCCAATTTCACTGCAGCACTGGCCTCAGCAATCTCAGGAAGAATGTTTCAGCAAAATCACAGCGAGAAGTGGTGAAATTTCAGCTTTAGATAGGAAAAGAATTATCTCTACCAACTTAGTTGGAGTTTTATAAATTATGTAGGGTTCCATTAGTACACAGGAATACCAGTTACAGTACCTATTATCCAGAGAGTCCAAAACTTGAGATAAGGGGTGTAATCCGAAAAAAGATCATTTTGAATTTGGCAATGTATTTGTAAATACATCATTTGATACATGGGGGAACAAAAGGTCCCAAGGAAGATAGCACCTTGAGGATTGTATATGATTACATGAAGAATCCAAAACTCATTTTGAGATTCAATAGTTGGATTTGGGTTTTTTCCCATTTAATGGATAATGGCCTGTTTTTCATATATTTTTAATTGGTATAATCAACCATTAAAATGAATGGTCTTTCAGAGTCAAGGGTAACCTTGTGGTAAGAGTGTGAGTTTTAGTGTATTTTAATGGATTATTGCCATTTGAAGACATCTTGGGGAGCAATTGTACATCAATTAGATGTCCTAAATTGACTGTAAGTGCGCAAGGTTCTGGTTGGCCAAATGGCTATCTGGTTAGCATAACTGGATTCCAGGACCACTATAGTTATGTCATATTATGTTCTTGAACTTTCATTTAGCAAAAAGTATATGACTTCCAACCATCCAGAACTACTGGGGCTGTCTCTCTCTCAAACTTGATTTGAAGCATACGTTCCAAGTGCAAAAACTAGTGTGAAATTAAACCAAGGTGGTTGGGATTTGAAGACTTGAGGATTGGAATATAATCTTTTCAGTCAAAGAAAACCGGCTAATTTGACTGGTTATCAAGATTTTTTGCGGGCTATTTTGACTTATCTGTGGGTTCATTGTGTTATAATTTTTTTAAAATATATATATATATATATATATATATATATATATTTATCTTGTTTTATTTATTAAAAATAAAATAATATTTTTAATTTAGCTTTTATATAATCCCTTTGTATTTAGATTAATTAAAACACTTCAAAATATTATAATTAATAAAAACTGTAAATTTCTTTTCATTTATATTCGTATTTGTTTTCTGTTAATTTGAATTTTGGATTACTTTAACAATAATGTCAATGGTTAATGCTTCAGAATTTACTAATGTCCTATTAGATTTCTCTTGTTCGAGTAAGAATGTTGCTAATTGAGGCCTAAACAGGTTGATGTCCTCTGATACTTGCTGTTCCGACTAGTTCAGTGGCGTTTACCTTGGTGTTTTAACATCACACGTCTTTTGTGTTTGGCAAACAATCTGCTTGTGACAATCCTTCTATCTCCAAAAAGGAATGTTTTCTTTACGTTTTCGTTAGGAAATTGTTTCTATGTTCAGCAGAAGATGTGACCCTTCATGACCATGGGAGGGTTCTGATCAGGCAAACCTCGAGGGAAGCTAATCAATGTGCGGACTGACTTGCTAACTCAGATCATGGATTTCCAGTTGCCGTGTAACTTAACCATTAGACGAAGGATCTTGTTATGATTATGAACCAAAGGAGTATATTGCTACAAGGATCTTGAAATGCTCTTATATGACGAGAAGGCTTTCAAACTAGCTGTGATATCTTTAGATGCCTTGTTAAAAGTTTAAGAACATGCATTTCCTGTTACAACCCAACAAATCAAAACCAACAGTTCATTCACTTGGCATTCCAAGAATTTGGGGTGCGGCTGATGTCTTATATTCCTAGCAAGACATCCCAAACTTTCTGCTAGACAAGCAGCAGCCATATATGATATTATATAGAAGAATATTTTGCCGTAATCCAAAAGGAAAAGTGCTGATTAAATGTATGCGATAAAGCTTCTTTGACTACAGGAATTCTGGAATCTATACACGACATTGAAAAGGAAAGGAACATGGAACTTGAAACACAGATATGTAAATTTCATATAACTGATACTGATTTTTTTGTGGCAGTACCTCCATTCACCGAATCTTTTAACAGAGCGGAATTTGATTACGATGACTTTCAGAAATCTAGAGCATAAAAATCTCTTTCAAGTTCCAACAACAGAGACCAAGATGGTTATTCCATTACACACTAGAAAAGTCACTAAATCCATGTGGATTCAACACATAAATATATTTGTGCCACCGGCCAACAGAAAAAAGTCATCAGCACCTAGCCTGTCACTAGTAAGTAGTAACTAGTACAATAATCCAACCCTAGGGTTGCAAGGAGATATAAGATCTCACCTGGAATTGAAAAGCTAATAAGAATAGACACCATATCAAGGACAAAGAAGGTTTAACTTTGAACGCAGGTGAGTCTTTCAGCATATTCACTTGAACAAAGAAAATGATATGTATACATAAAAGCCATGTCATTCATACAAATAATTACATGAATCAAATTGTTGCAAATATACCTGCTTGAAGTTGCTTTCTTTAGAGGCAATTATCTTTTGTACAAAACCATTAGACACAGCCCTCCTTGAAAGGAATGCCAGACACAGAAATTGGCATGACCTCCAACTTACCAATTTTTTTTATGGTTATGTATAAGAATTCTAGTCATCGACAGCTCTAGATAATCCAACATCTATTGGATCCTCAAGTTCTTTCACTTTGGTCTTAGCCTCAAGATAGTCATCCTTTACCCTTGCTTCTCCCTTGGTTGTACACTCTTGGAATCTAAAGCAATTTATGAGATGATCATTTGTTAGTCCAGCCACTTGCATGAATGAGTATATGACTGTTGGACTGACGCTTCGAAACCCTCTTTTTACCAGGTCTTTGCTTATGAGCTCTGCTTTTGGAGTCTTGACTGGGACTTGGCGGGAATATCGGAATTGGCTTATGATGGGCTTATGATTCACAAAGTTCCAGATGTATTTATCAAACGACCCAAACTCATCTGTGACCTGCAGCATCAACAAGATGTGAGTTTACAGCAGTTTAAAGGTCATGGTTGAAACAATCTTCAAAAATATTACATCAAACCCAGAGCTTTCTTTACCATAAGTTGTTTAAGGAAAATCACAAAAAACAGGAAGTCAATATCAGGCTTACATCAGGGGGGAAAAAACAAATTGAAAAAGTCCACGTCTCTACCTTGCAAATTTGACGTGCATTCTCAATGATTGATCGGAGCTTTAGCTCTGACAGTAGGGAGCTGGCAGGGCTTCCTGGCATTGCTATCCTTTTCTCGTTTAATTTGGAAACGTCAATTGGATCAAAATCCAAAAAGACTTCCCTGTATGCAAATAAATACACCTCTGAGTCAATCAAGTTATACCCAATAAAAGTTTGAGCATCAACAATTCACATCGTCTTTTGATTATTGAATGCCAGAACAGCAAAAGCATCAAAGGATCATAACATACACATTTGATTCGAAATAATCAATACCTAAATATATGCCTTTTGTTAAGAATGAGAGGCCATGTAAGTTCAGCCAAAGCACCCGATAGGCTTAGCAGTTCAAACAGCTTCCTGCACGTTGAAAGAAATGATCAGAGACTGAGGGGGCTACCAGATCCGCTTTTACTTTAGAAGAAGATATCCCAAGGGTTTTGTGAGTGCATACTTGTCATCATGGACCGGGACTCCCCATTCTTCATCATGAAAAGTGGCATAGCTTGGATCTTTTAGAGCGGGGAAAATATTAATTAGCAAATTCAACTTGGTAAGAAAAGTTCAAAACTTATAATTATAATCACATCAAGGGAAGAAAATTGCAAGTGAGCAAATTATCTGGCATTTTGCAGCCTGCCACTGAATGCAGAACAGTTACGAATTAACTAGCTGGATTTTAATTATCTTGTTTCTAGAGATGATTTGCAGTAAATTACAGAACCTGAAATAAAGAATTTTGCATCTAAGAATCCTCTAGCCACGTGATTGTTTAATTGTTTGATTGGCCATCCTATAAACCAAATCAACGGAACATTGAGCTTCAGCCTCTTCACTTGGAACTGCTCCCCTTTTGATTCCATCCTATTCTAGCTTAGATCAAGTCTCCATACATGGCATACATGGACCATTTCCATTAAAAAAAAATGATATAGTAGATTCAGTTACGTCTATGCCTACTCATCACCCTCCTCTTGATAGGGGTATTCCCATAACATACATGCAAACACGCCAAAATGCTTTGCCACAAAACAAACCAGCATCTCGTAGTTTCTTAGTTCATCTATACATCATTTAGCAAAACGAGCGTCCAAAACATTCTGATAAGGAAACTTTAAAGTTAATGGGACAGGAATTTATTTCACTATCGATTATCTGCGGTGAGGCCTAGCCCTGCAGGACTGTTAAGGGTAGAAGTTTGCTCCTGGAGCATGACCACAGATGAGATGGAGATGAATGCTCTGAATGCACAGTAACACACACCTCAAAATCTTGCATCTACTAATGCAGGAATATTTGTATGTCAGTTAACCCCTCAATTTATGAACATCTTGCCACTTAAATGAGAATGATTGTGATACAAAATCACTTCTTTAGAGTTTTATGCCAAACTAATTCAAGATTAAGTGACAAAAGGTTATTAGCAACTAATTCAATACTTATTGCTGAAAAGTTATTCCATTTTATCTTTCCCATTAATAAATATTTTGCATTATCAAGATTCACGAAAACCAACTAAGGCCAAATTCAGATAAATATGACAAGTAACGCCCTAAGGTTTTCTTGTACGAAATACTATTCTTATAACAGATGCTAACTACTAATGGAAGCAGAATATCAATCTCACAAAAGCCTAATGAAATTCTTTCATCTGTCAAAGAAAATGCCTTCCTTGACATGAAAAATAACAAGAGTACAACAATTTGCAATTTGATGCATAACCTACTTGATTTTAGCATGTTCTAGACCCAATTCAACATAGATTGATATTTCTCTTAGTCACCAAGGACTAATTTCCTACTTTTTTTAAAAAAAAAAAACTCCAATTTCCATAAATTGGTAGGATCATTAATACTTGCTTTTAGCATGTTCTAGACCCAATTCAACATAGATTGATATTTCTCTTAGTCACCAAGGACTAATTTCCTACTTTTTTTTAAAAAAAAAAACTCCATTTTCCATAAATTAGCAGGATCATTGATACACGCATAAACCAAATACACACATACACCCCTTTAAAACTATTACCGTCCAAACCTCTCAATTCTTGAACTTTCAAGAATCACAAGAACATCGATATTCAAGTAAAAACACACCTAATTCAAACTTGTAAGGAAAACAGAAAACAGAAAACAGAGAGGGAGAATATATAAAAAAACGTTACCAGTAGTAGGTGTAACCCAAGCACATCTTTTTTTAATTTGAAGTTGAAAGTCATCGGTGCTATTATCCCCCACCAGTACTTCGTTCTCACCACCACCACCACATTGCTTCTTCCTTACCATCACCGCGTTCCTTCTTACCGCCGTTCTCCCACTAGACCACGACGAGGAAGACGAAGACGCCCGGCTAAGCGGCGACGAGGATTCCGACGAGGCGTAGGAGGAGCAGGAAGCATTCATGGACTTTTGTCTCAAAACAACGAATTTGCCACTGCCACCCTTCTTCTTGCTCTTGTTGTTGGACTCCGTTTCTTGCGGCGGCTGTTTCTCGTTGGTGGGTTTCTTCTTCGTCGCCGGCTTTTCTGGTTCCTTGTTTTCCGGTTCTCTGATGCTGTTCATGGCCCGCACTCTAGGTGGGCCTCCCGACATTGCCTTCCCCCCCTTTCCTCTTCTCCAAGATGCCCCCAGTAATGCTTCGAATTTACTCTTTCAAAGCTGAGATTTTTGTCGCGCTGGACCGCTGGTCATTGTTTGAGCTTAGTAAAGAGAGATTTGAGTGCTGCGTTGGTGGGTAGAAATGAGATATTGGTGCTGAAAGAAGTTTCTTTTCTATTTTGAAGGTAGAATGAGTGAGGGTCTGTTTGGGCAGTGAGAAAGTGTGGGAAAGTGGGAGAGTGGACTTTTTCCTTTTCCTTTTCTTTTTCCTTTGGAGAGAAAAAGTGAACTTGCTAGTTAAAATGTGCCACGTAATAGGATGTCTGAACACTGATATGCTAAATACCTCAATTTTTGAAAAAAAAAAAAAGGTACTGTATTTTATGGATAATGCTGTAAGAATACAACTAATTTACTGGAACGCCATACGTTATTGTTCAAATAAAATAAAAAATGAAATATTCAAGTTACAAAATTATTTGATATTTATTATTTGTTATTAAATCCCATTCAATAATTTAATTTGTAAATTAAATCTTTTAAATTGATTTTTTTTATCTAATTCTAATTTAAAATTAACCAGCATAAAAATTATCTTGGCATGAACTAGCTGATTTAGTGAGTCTAAAAATAACCAGATGATTAATAAAATACATTATTTAGTTTTTTAAAAATTCAAAATGATATTTTTAAAAAAATATTAAGATGACAATATATTTTATTGATTCTCGGCTTAATAACAAAAATAATAGATATTTAAGGATAAAGTTTCTATTATATAATAACAAAAATAAGTACTTATAAAATCAAGCATAAATTAAATAGGATGTTTGTTTGAAATTACAACAATCTAATAAAAATTTAATCAAAATAAATTATGAAAACTAACTCAAAATTAATGTAACATTGAGAATAATAATAATAAAAAAGATTTAATAAAAAAAATATAAAATTATTTTTTAAAAAAAAAACTATGGGACAACTCCTTCATTGTTCATATGAACAATAAAAAAGCTAGGTTTACCGCGATTCTTTTAAGGTTTGTCTAGGAGTAGGGTAGATGTTTCTTCTCAATAGAAATATATTAAAATAATTTTTTTATTTTATTTTTAAATTTATTTTTAACATCAGCATATTAAAATAATAAAAAAATAAAAAAAATTCAAAGCTATTTAAAAAAAAAAACTTTAAAAAATGTGATTGGACTCCAATGCCAAACATATAGACCTGTTTGTTTTTGTGTTTTAAAAGTGCTTTTGAAATTATTATTTTTGCTTTAAATTAATATTTTTTTGGTGTTTTCAGATCATCTTGATGTACTGATATCAAAAATAATTTTTTAAAAATTAAAAAAAATATTATTTTGATGCATTTCCTAGTAAAAAACGCTTTGAGAAGCAACAGCTACCATACTTCCAAACACCCCTTGTAGAGCATTTGATTTTAATATTTTATATAATTATATTTTATTGTTTTAAAAATAATAGATAAGTAATAAATATGGAAGGTAATAAAAATAAATGCACCCAACCAATTTTAAGTGGTAACAAATTAATAATTGGTTAAGTAATGATACTTGCTCCTATAGGGATCATATTTAAGGATCCTCCTTTGATTCCAGGTGGATCATGAATACATAGCCCAGAGTCCACAAGAGAACGTATTGGAAAGGGACCCAAGATAGACATGCAAAAAGACTCAGAACGCTTCCAACATACTGTGGATCTCTTATAACCCCGAATGGGAACTCTGTCACCCAGGGGACATTCTTCCCAAAGCGTACACCATAGTAAGTACCAGCTTCACCAAGCAATTGGTATACCCTGTAATGTGCAGGTGTTCTATTATAGCCGCAAAATGAAGTAGATGGAAGAAACAGAGTCCACAAAATCTAATATTATTTAGACAGGAGCAGCTAAAACATTCAAGCAAAGCCTCAGAGTCACACTATATGAGAAGAGCCTCTCGTTTATTCTCCACTACCAGTACCCTACTGCTAAAGAATTATAACTCCCCAAAACCAAAACACTTCTTCTCCAAGATTGAAAAATGCAACTTTTTTCAGTTCATGGAAGTCATGCAATTACAAGCCTCAAAAACATGATAAATATCAGCCACGGGATAAAATCATCTCTCTGTCACCCTGATCCCATGAAAAGAAACAAGCAATCTATATCGTGATGCACATTTACAAAAGGTTGGACTTGGAAATCGGGATTAGATATCCAGAGATAAGTCTAATTATGGAAGATAAAATGTGCAAAGGGTGTCCACTCTAAGGT
>Ga0307513_10013170_pt1 | contig 10161 bp, 10 predicted proteins | sample 15_EM_MG_FD_202174 | JGI IMG/M metagenome (GOLD analysis project Ga0307513, IMG submission 202174) | Populus trichocarpa ectomycorrhiza microbial communities from riparian zone in the Pacific Northwest, United States - 15_EM | ecosystem: Host-associated > Plants > Roots > Unclassified | place...
CTAAACAATCACCTATTCCTCAAGTATTCGCTTCAAAGATTACGAGGGCATTCCTTGATGCGATATATGCGTTCTTGGATGGGCTGGTACTGCTTGCATCATCAGAACCACCTGTGTTGGAGAAACCATCGTTGGACATGGGGGTTGTACCACCAGCCGAGGGGGCGGTAGAGATGAGTCTTCAAGAACTAGTCGACTTGAAAGATACGGTCAGTCTCATTAGTTTGGTTTACTTTTACGCAACCACTAACATTTGGAGCAGGACGTCCGCCTCCTTCTGGTCATCTCAAACCTGAACCATTTTTCGAAGGTCATGATACCCAGCATGGTCACGCAACTTGAGGGCGCCTTCGGGATTTCGTTGGTTGCCGACCGCCAAGTAGGTGTTTTCCTTGTTGAATGCAGCCACGTCATCATAAATTATTGCATCACAGACACTGAAGACTGTAGTGGAAGAACTGGATAAATCACTTTTCGATGGATATATCAAACCAAGAGCGGAGGTCATCGCAAACAAAATCTATGAAGCAATCCTTGCTGGCCACATCGATTGGTACAGAGCGCCACAGCCTAAAGGTAAGAATAAGCTTGCCTATACCGGCAAAGCAGAGACTGAGTGAAAGCCGTCGTATCCAGCGATCCGCCCCTACGTGCATGAGATACTAAACTATCTTGTGGAAGTGCATGGCCAAGTTTGCAGTGTCGCTCAATCACTCCTGGATCGGACCCTCAATGCACTTCTGGATGGGCTCGCAGAGGAAGCTCAGACGGCTTTTGGGAAGGTCAAACGATTCGGGACAGGCGGTTTACTACAGGTGCGCCTGATATTGATTTCATTCTTCACCAATTTTTGATAACTGAAATCACTCTCGTTGACAGGCAGTCATGGAGCTTACATTCATGCACAAGTCATTAGGGTATTACAAGGATTCTCCTGCTGGCAAGGCCCTTGAAGATATTTACGGGAAGCAAATCACTCAAGTCTATGTTCCGTCGAAGAATCAGGACTTTACGCCGTCGTTCGAGGCGATGCAAAAGATTTTAACAGAGGCACGAAGGGCGACGGGGATACAGTTTTTGTGCTTCAAGTTGGCTAAGGACAAGGAAAAGGAGAGTACAAGTCACAGTACCATAGGTAGTGGGAACTCGACAAGGTCGGATGGCACGAAGGAGAAGAGTCGGATGCGGACTAGAGCTGTGTAATTGAATTTTTTAAATTTTATTACTCAATGTTGACTAATGTTTGATACATCCCAACATGGAAGTTGGTAATTGGTAATGATTTTAGGCTGACTATATTACATAATAACTCAGGTAAAAAAATTGCCAGCTTGTTATAAGGAGAGCAATGGAGTGCAGATAAGAGGGGTGAAAGAGCCAGTGGAAAGAAATATCATAGGTAGAAAGGAAGTTAGGTTTGGAGCAAGCCCCTTGCTCTCATAGTGATGTGCTGGCTTGGCTTGGCCTGAAAGCCCCAGCTAAAGCTTGGCTTTGAAGAGCTCAGGCCTGTAGATATTGAAGCCTGAGCTGTTTGTAGGGCCTGGGGTCAGCTTGGGTTTGGCCTGGGCTTAGGCCATGGGTCATGATAGGAAAAATGAATAAAAAAAGATGATATACAAAAAATCTAATTTCTCCTCGGACCATGGAGTTTGCATGGAGTGGTCATCCTGAATCCTGGCAATTTAGATGTGGCACAATCCTGCCCTGTGACCAGCATCAGGATCTGCAAAGGGCAGTCAAATTCTTGAAAGGTGTGATGTGAGTCTGACTGAAGAAACAACAAACACAAAACACACACACAAGCAGAGCAAGCACTATGAAACCCACGGCCGGTAGAAATTCCCAGTCACCCCAGGAGTAATTCTTTTTCCCCGGTTTTCCAGGGAGTTGACAAGGAAAAGCCAATTCAGGCTTTTTTCCCCATCATCTACCTAGGAATTTTTTTACCCGTTTATCAGGGACAATTCACTGGTCATGCCAATCCCTGGTTTCAACCAGGTTTTTTTTCCCCATGCTATAACTAGGAGTTTTTTTACTTGGTTTTCGGAGATAATTTCCCAGTGATGTAAACGGGTTTTGATCATTAAAATATTATACTTTATAAGTCAAATAGAACACATAGGCGCATCTACCCCTCCAATGCTTCTGCGTGAGCCAATTTTCCGCTTCAGATTGTCCACCACCCACGATCGAAAACTCAGCCAACTAAACATTGAATACTGTACCATTTCATTCAATTCGGCAGTCACGCGTCACGGCGCCCTCCAAATTGCTGAAATGTCACAGTTGTCATGGTGATTTTCATAGTGTGCCAAATTCATTTGGTAGTCGTATGACTAATATAGAATTTTTTTCGTCGCCTGCAGCGCTAAACTGCTCAAAAATGCCCAAATTTTTGGGCATGTCACGGCAACTCCGAGAGGTCGCCGAAACCAAAATTTCGGCAGGTCCGTCACGCGTCACGGGCCCTGCCGAATTGATTGAAATGGTACAGTAGCAGCGATGTCGACGATTTCCGTGTAGCCATCCACGTTGCAGTAATAATGCATATCAAGGTCATTGTGGCGCTCAATGAGGCAGTTTTTGATGGACGTGAGGATGACAGTTTCAGGTGAGTTGAGTTGCAGGTCTTGTGTCACTGGCATACAGATGAGTATAACATGTTGAATCTGTCCAAAAAATATTTTGAGTTCAAATTGAGGCTTCTTCCGTGGTTGATTTGCAAACTTGTCCATGTATAATTCATACTAAAGTTGAGTCCAAAGTCAGCGGTGGGAACTCAACAGTGAATGAATGGTGCACACCCGGACATAGGATGCATCATGTCTGTCCTCTGCATTGGCATGGCATACTGTGGCGGCTCTCATGGTATCCCCACCTCCAAGTCGATGAATTTTCCCCCAAAACTCTATCTCTTGAACTGACAGATGGCATTTAACAATAGCACGTGTTGAGTTATAGCAAGTAACAAGTGTGGCAATGATTTTGGAGAGAAGGCCCTCAGGGATGGTTGGATTTTTCTGATGTGGAAAGCATAGCACTGACGTTGGATCTGTCAATCAAGGAATGCATGAGAGAATGAAGTTGTGCATGGACAAGAAGGCTTACATTCATCAAATGTGAATTCTTGAGAATTCGGTTCCTTTGGTGGAAGAAGTGCAAGTTGGTCATGGGCGTTGCATCAGTTTTTGATTTGGTCGAGCTGCGCAACTGCTGTGAGGTAAGAATCAATGTTTGAGAATGGGTAGCGGCGGCTTTTAATGCAACGTAAAATTTTCCCGCAAAATCGTTCCATTGGGAACGCCCAGTAGGCCCAGACAGGGCCCATCATTTCGATTCCATTAATTAATGGCAAAGAATTGGTGGAGAAATAAAACAATTACATGCAGATCTCCTCCATCATTTCTCAAAAACCCGAAATTGACTTGTAAGACAAATACTGGCCACATTAACAAGGTAAAATATCGTCCTCAAAGCTGTAATTTAGGGCTTTCTAACGAACCTAAGAACGTTAAGAGTGGTAGAGTATGAGTGAAGCAAATAAATTATTAGTTGCACTTCTCCCCTCCATCATTGATCAAAAGCTTGCACTTGAATTACTGCACAAAGGCGCAACAAATAAACAGACTGTAACTGCATCATAATAGGTATAATCTACAGCTTTTAGAAGAACCAAAGAATGCTAGAAACGAGCCAGAAATAGTGAAATAGTGAATATATTTAGTGTACCCCTCCTCCTGCACAGGGGATCCAAAACTCGAAATTGAATTACTGCACAACGGCTCAAGAAATTAATACGCGATAACTTCGTCCTAATAGCTATTATTTAGAGCTTTCAGATGAACCCAAGAACGCTAGAATCCACCCAGACCTTGTGGAACAATGAATATATTTGATGTACCCCTCCTCCTGCACAGGGAATCAAAACTTCGAAATTGAATTACTGCACAACGAATCAAGCAATTAATACGCGGTAACTTCGTCCTAATTTCTATTATTTAGAGCTTTCAGATGAACCCAAGAACACTAGAATCCACCCAGAACTTGTGGAACAATGAATATATTTGATGTACCCCTCCTCCTGCACAAGGAATCAAAAACTCGAAATTGAATTACTGCACAAAGACTCAAGCAATAACATGCTGTAACTTCATCTTAAAAGGTATTATTTAGAGCTTTCAGATGAACCAAAGAATGCTAAGATTGACCCAGAATGAAGTGACCTGTTCTACTTCTCCTCCTGCACCAGATCAAAAACCTCAATCCACCTCTTCCCCTGTGCCCAATGCTACCACAATGATACATATAATGTTAAAATATATCTATAGACATTTTGGAAATAGACATCTCTCAAAGATATTTGAAAGCCACCTAGAGATACCCAGGGAAATATACATCTTTGGAAGATCTTTGAACAATCTTTGAAAGATCTTTCAAAGACCTTTCAAAGATATCCAAATACACCCAGGAAAATATCCATCCTTGAAAGACATCCAGAGATACCCAAAGCCACTCAGAGATACCCAAAGCCTCTCAGAGATACCCAAAGCCTCCTGAGGATCTTTGGAAATATTGTCATTACCTAAAGCGCTTTAGAGCAAAAGGGCTTTTTCTGATGTAGTTAGAGAGGGTCAGGAAAGAGGACATCAGGCACCAGTAGAGTTATTTACCTGGGGATCAAGGAGTGTCAGAAAGAGGATGATGAAGCTTCAAGGATCCCCAGGTGGGGAATAAATAAGAAAACAAAGAATAGAGAGAGGTCATGGAGACATCACTTGGTGAATCAATTGCCAAAAGACCAGGGTCTAGTGGTGCAGTTGAAAGAGGTCTCAGAGATGTTGTTCAGATGTCTAACCACTACAAATGGAGAGCAGAGTCTAGTGGCATGCAGAGTATATGCACTTGTATGGCTAGAAGTGAATGTACATGAATGGCTGGGATTCACAAAGAAAACATAAGTTTAAACCCAATTAATCAACAGGCATCTCATTGTCATTCTTGTCATTATCCCCAATGTCAGCAATGAGGTCATCCCATGAGAATGATTCTCCTTGCCCAAATGCCTCACCAGAATTGATATCAACATCCACAATGTCATTGTTATTGAGCTCCTTCTCATGTGGTGATAGAGGCACTTGAGGCATTGCAACATCTCAACATCAGTAATCAAGCATTTTAGTTTCCTGAGGTCACTCAACCCTGAAAACCATTAAAAACCCTGAAACTAGGCCATTTTCAGAACCTGGAAACTTATGTCCCCGTTCCTGGAAACCTGGTAGTCCCTGAAATTACCATTTGTAGTGTTTTCCTCAAGAAAAGTCTAACGAAATCAACGCAGCAATCTCGGCAACCTGGAAACCTGGAAACTATTTTGCTGTTTTGCTGATGAATGATATTGCCTTTTAGCCTGTTGTCTCACTTGCTAATGGTAATGTCTGCTGATGAAAACACATGTTCACTCGAAACAGAGGAAGCCATGATGGTGAGATAATCACAGGCAAGAAAAGCCCAGATTGGATAATATGAGGCATTAAGCTAGAGAGAGGTTAGCATTGCACTCCAATCATAAATGGTGTTCATGTACCCCCCACCACTGAACAATGCTCATATTCTCAGGGACTACATCCATGGTATCAAGATACCATTTGAATTCATTCATCCATGGCTTTGCTGGATCCAACATTTTGTCATTGTTGTCTTCATTCTCAGAGTTTGTGCCAAGGTTACATTGAATTAATCCTGCCATTTCAGGACAGGCTGTTTGCATGGTCAAGAAGTTGGTGTTGGCTGTGAATCTGATGAACTTGATTGCAGGCACTTGTAACGCTTTTTGAACTGCATCACATTTAGTGCATGAGTCATGGTGAGCATGTAAAACTTGAATGAAATAAAAAAAATCATCTTTGTTTCAAGGAGGGAAAGAACTTTGCCTTGAAGAAATGTACCCCAATACTTCTTGAAGTGCATCATTTTCTTCTCAGAATGAAGGGCTGCCATTGTTGCATTAGATTAGCTTTATGAGATGCACAACTTTCACATATCCATCGCTAGAATATGAGCATCTGATGCCACAGTCTTCTTGTAGTACTCATCAAGCTTCTTTGTTGCAGCATCCAAGGCATCCTTGAAGACTGCATACTTTGGCTTTGTGGCATGTTTGCTCCATGTGGCATGTAATGCTTCAACTGCCAGAAGTGCATTTGAAAGTGTGGGGTTCATTTTGAAGGAAAAGGCTTGCTAGGCACTGCTGGTGTCTGCATGCTAAGGAGTAAATAAATTTAGTACTGAATTGGTAATATTAGTAAGCTTAGCTTACACCAACAAATTGAAAAATATCCCAACACGTTCCCATTCCTCAGACAAGAGCCAAAGAGCATCAATTTTCTTTCTTTTTATGAGGTTTTTTTCTTTTCCTCCAAGCTCATATACATAGATGTCTATACACTAACATCTAGGGTGTTTCAGAGATGAGAGAAAACTAAGGAAATGATGAAGAAATATACCTCTTTCCTTGTTTCACTGCAATGAAACATGACATAGGTCAAACTGTAAGGGGAACACCCAATCCACCCGCTGAGCAGCGCTGACCGACCAGGCCTAACCACCAGCTATCCCGCCTTGACACCCACCAATGCCCATCCACAGCCCCACCATCTCACACCCTCTACCGCTGGTCATCCCCACCACCCCCCACGTCTCACCATCGCCGCCTGTCACCCATTCCAGTCAACTGACTCACTGCACCCTGCCAAACAGCGCTGACCAGTCAAGTCTAACCACCGGTCTGTACGTGCCCCCTCACCACCAGACCCTTACTAGTAGACCCTGAGGACCTTTTTATTTATCATTCCATTTTTTATGTTTTATTCTTATATCATGCTATTCCGCACACGACCATGCTTCCTTTATACAGTGGCGATCAAAAGTATTGCACAGCCACCACGTGACTGCATCGTGTCTCCCGCGCGATCGGATTAAAGCTTTAATGTCAGGTAAAGTGTGTGTTGTAGGTAGCAATATATGTAGACTTCATAATAAAAATGAGTTTCATCAAAATTAATGACTTCCAGCCCAACTACATGCAGTCTATTGCTGAAAGCCGTGTGCAATACTTTTGCTCATGTGTTTTCGAAACACTTCCTGATTATTTATACAAGGTTGAAGCAACCGATCGGTCAAAAAATCATTGCACTCCCTTACTATGGCTATGGTATACACATCCCCCACCAAAGTTGCTCAAGTTGTTGACTTCAAGAAGCTCTCCATGGGCAATGAGGAAATTGCCCAAAGGATTGGTATTCATCGTACTACTGTCACCCGTATATTGAAGTGCTTCGAGAAATCAGAGGATCTGTACTATGTCAATCCCAAGACAGGCCATCCACATAAAATGGACGTTCGTGAGGTTCAAGTTGCTGCCCAGATGCTTGCGAAAACCGAAGCAGCTAATGCAACTGAAGTCATGAAAAAGGCCTTCCCAGAGGTGTCGCGCCACACTCTTTCCCGACGACTCAAGGAGTACGGCTTGGTCTGCCATGTTCGTCTCTAGAAGTGTGCTCAGCGGCCAGGAATCTCAAGTACTGCCACGGCATCTGCATCAATGGCTGAATAATAGTAACGACTTCATCTACATGTCCAAGCTAGCGTTTATCGACGAGAAAGAAGGGATCCCCACTACCTCCGATTACAAAAGTTGGGGTCTAATATCAGACACCTTGGTCGACATTTGGGACAACTATCGAAGACAACTCAAAAAAAAAAAAAAACTTGCGCACCCGGACTCTTGCCGCCAAGACAACAGATGCCAAACACCTCCAAGTACTCATTGACGCCTGCAACCACTGTGCTGAGGAAGACCCCATTGCCACTGTTCCGATTGACGTTACATGGATTGATGGCCTCGCAGACCTCGAATTTACATCAGGAAAAGGCCACCTAGCTCTGGCTGTCTTTAGATGCTTTAGCAGTCCTAGGGCATCCTGAGACATCCCAAGACATCCCAGGATGTCTCAGGATGCTCTAGGACAGCTAAAGCATCTAAAGACAGCCAGAGCTAGGTGGCCTTTTCCTGATGTACCCCTCCTAGCCATCTTCCAACATCCCCTCCTGGTCCTGGCATGGTTTCTCCTGATTCTGTCATGGGTCTTCCTGATTCTGGTGGAAGCCTTCCTGATCCTGGTAGAGGTCCTCTTGCTTCTGGTGGAGGCCCTCCTGGTCCCGGCATGGATCCTCCTGATTCAGGCGCAGGTCCTTCCGATTCCGGCACTGATTCTGGCATGGGTGAAACTCAACCCCCTCTCCAAGGCAGCGGCGGTGGACCATCCCCTCCGGGCGATAGCGACCCGGACATGATTGATATGTACGTATGACGCCGTAATGCCTCCCCCCGGATTTATACCCTCTTAAATGTACAGTACTGGCTTCAAGTGGACAATGCGGGCTATGAGCACCCTGCCGTGGATGTAACGTAGTCGACCCTTTTTTTTTTCTTCTTTTCTTTCTCTCTGTTCCTTTTCTCCGAGTCCCCCTTATTACCCCCTTAAATAATACATTACATTACATAGTAACACTACCTTACCTTACATACATGCCAATTACACATATGATAGTCCAATTGTACTGTATATGACCAAGTAGTTGATGTTGACAATGTTCCATATGAGACCGGCCCAGCGGACTGCGCGCACATCGCCCCAATGTACTGTTATTGACCGATGAGCGGACACCACACACCATGTACCGTCCATGACTGAGCAGCGGACAGTACAATATCAGCAGGAATGTATTACCGTAACCGATGTTTCCGGCGATTACTTTGGGCTCCCCGGGACCCAAATACCAGTTTACCGGTGGTTGGTATGTTTGCCGGGATACAATACCGGTTTGGTATTTTTGGGAATGGTTCCGGCGATTTCCTTGGGCTCCCCAGGACCACTGGCAGTTGGTATGTTTGCTGGGATACAATACTCGTTCGGTATTTTTGGGAATGGTTCCGGCGATTTCCTTGGGCTCCCCGGGACCTGCATACCGGCGTAGGTGTACCGGTAGCTGGTTCTTTTTTTGTTGTGGAAATACAATACCCCGTAAAAAAATACTGGTTCGGTATTTCTAGGAATAAACATACTGGTCAGAATTATGGGTAGTGAATTTATTGAATGTTGGCCAGGGTAGCCTTTCGGAGGATATTACTATCCCTAATTTATGGTTCCCGCGAATGACCTAGATTCCCGGCGACCCAAAAACTGGTTTACTGGCGCCTAGTTACTTTTTCCGGGAAAGAATGCTGGTTCAGTACTGCTGTGTATATACAATCCCGGCACATAAATACCATGTTACTTAGCTTGGCTTTTGGCTGGGATAGAGTACTGAATATTCCAGTCAGCATGATCCAGGGTGTATTTCTTGGTCGTTGGTAGTTGGCGATAGAATACTAGTCGAAGACTGGTCGGAGTAAAACGCCGGTCAGGATTATTCATAGTAGAAACGCCGGACCAGCTTCAGCCAGGCCGCTTCGCGATACTGGTTAGAGATCAAATAGTGAGTGGCCCCTACTCATTTCAGCTGTCAACTGCTACCAAAGCTTGGCCCTGGCAAACACGCGATGGCAAACAATGAAAAATTCAGAACCTTCTTATCACCCATCATGTCCAGCACCAGACTTTCACTCGCTGTTTATAACGAGACGTCGGCGGTGGCAACATACATGCAAGCCAAATTCCAACAGGTGGTATACTCAACGAGCCTTTTCTCAGGCCGACCGGAGGTTTTCATTGCTCACCCAACTGAGTGGTCACTAGATTTCGCCATTGAGGTTGACCTTGCTGTTGACGTTATAAGTCGAGCATTCCACAATCAAGGTGGGCTTTTTGTGGACTCAAGTGATGAAACAAAAATAATTTATTGAATTTCTATTAGTACAAACCTCGTGGGATGTCCGGCGTTATGCTGATCGGATTGGTCTCCGAAATACCGGCATTGGGGATGAACACGAGGAAACTTTGAAGGCGAATTTTCCGCCTTTACATGATCCACCGCTGCTGGAAATAAGGCCAAGCATTATTACTGACCGCAATGGAAATATTCTGCTCTGGTACCTCCCGGGAATCCTCACAGAAGCACGACAGGTGAGTGTTGTGCATTTCTGGTAGGTACATTCAGTGA
>Ga0307513_10013171_pt1 | contig 10161 bp, 7 predicted proteins | sample 15_EM_MG_FD_202174 | JGI IMG/M metagenome (GOLD analysis project Ga0307513, IMG submission 202174) | Populus trichocarpa ectomycorrhiza microbial communities from riparian zone in the Pacific Northwest, United States - 15_EM | ecosystem: Host-associated > Plants > Roots > Unclassified | place...
CTAAGTTGCAACCTAAAGTAGATGGTTCATTCCATGTTCTTGAGTGAATTAACGACAACACATATAAAATGAATCTTTCAGGTGAGTATGATGTTATTGCTACTTCTAATATTTCTAATCTTTCTTTATTTGATGTAGGTAATGATTTAACGTGAATCCTTTTTTAGGAAAGGGGAATAAAAAAACATTATCAAAAGATCCATTAGATGTTTTGATTGAGCCAATTACAATGTCAATGAGCAAAAAGATTAAAGAGACATTGAATGAGCTTATTCAGGATATTTGGGCCAATTTAAGCTTTCAAACTTCAATGAGAAATGTTCAGGATTTAATTAATGTGATTCATACAAGCGTTGGACAAGTTTAAGTCAATTTTGAGCTCTACTTTTTCTAATACATAGTTTTACAGTGATAAGCATAACTTTTTATCTGACCGTTAGATCGGGATAAAAGAAATTTCAAAGATTCTAAATACTTTGTTTTCTATAGGGTTGAAATTTTATCATGATAAGATATTAGAAAAGCCTTGAGATATGGTCCAAAAGCTATTGTGTGGGAATTACATTATTTTCCTATTTGGTTTAGAAATATGTTTCCAATTTTATTTGAAACTATTTTATTATTTTTCTAGCCTTGTTTAGGATGTTTTATGTAGTATAAATACGTTTATTTAGCTTGTATTTAAGTTTCTTTAGAAGACATAGATTATTTCAAAATAATATTGTGTGTATGCAAGGTTGTTCATACTCTTAGTTTGTGATTCATTGTAATCATAAGGTAGGGGTCTTTTACATTCAATAACTTTGGTGCCTTAGCACAAGTAATCATTTTGTTAGGTTCTTTATACTAATCTGATTTTAGCTTTCTTGCATGTGGCTTCAAGTGTTCTTAGCTTCTGGGTTCATATCACCTTTAATCCTAATTTGTTCTCTCAATATTTTCATGCAAATTAATAGACAACTCTTTGTCTATTAATTTAATAAATTTCACTTCAATCTTTTAAGGAGTTAGGATCTCATTTAATTTATCTAACCTTAAATGACTTAACAAATCAAAATAAATTAAACTAGGTTAATAATATAATTGGTCAATCACATCTCTATATGACTCCTTAATTAGTTAGATGACAACTCTTTATCTAAACGTATCATATATGTTTTGCCTAGCTAATGCCTCTAATCTTATGTGATCACGAATGTCTCATTTAAATCATATAAGTTTAGTTAAACAGGATCCAATTTATATAGCATTAAACATATTTGATTTATGACAACCTTAAGTAACTCAACAAATTAACCATAAATAAAACTCTTATTTTATACTTATAAAATCGGAAGGCAACAAATCATGTTCTTAACATGTACTTGAAATATTAATGAGAGATTTTTTTTATTAATTAGACCTCATACTTTGACATGATTAACATATCACACATAACAATTATATATAAACATACATCATCTAGCATGTCATTCTAATTAGAAGTATATGAAAATATATAAACTAGTTACTTCAAGCTATTTGAGGAAATTAGGTGGTCAAAACCTAAGTAGTTGTTACACATCTTCATAAGTTTCGAAAATTTTACTTCGATCTTCTAGTGAGCTGAGATCTCATTTAATTTATATGACCTTAAGTGACTTAACAAATTAAAATAAACTAAACTAGGTAAATGATATAGCTTTACAATCACATCTATATGTGACTCCTAGATCAGTCAAGTGACAACTGTTTGTTTAAATATATCTTATATGTTTTGTCTAACTATTGCATCTAATTTTATATGATCATAATATCTTATCTTAATCATATAAGTTTAGTTAAATGGGATCAAAATTCTATAACATTAAACATATTTGATTTGCAACAACCTGGAGTGACTCAATAAATTAATCATAAATGAAACTCTCATTTTATGCTTATAAAATTGGAAAACAAATTATATTCTTAATATTAATGATAGATTTTTTATTAATTTGATCTCATACTTCAATATGATTAATATATCATATGTAACAATTACACACACACACACACCCTTACCATGTTATTTTTAGATGCATATTAAAATATCTAAATAATTCCTTCGAGCCATGAAAGGAATTATTGACCAAAAAATTCTTCCAAGCCTCAAATTAATTTAAAAAACAAAATTGACCAAATTTATTTGGAATAGTAACCAATAAAAATTTATTTTTGAAAAATACATGAGAGAATTATTTTATGGGAAATCATTGTTTTACATATAAATTTAATTCACATTTAATGCCAATAACAATCAAATGATGCAATCAACAACCTTAATTATTTAATGATGGCTCTAATACAATTGTTGGGTTTCCCAAAAAGACATAAATGCAGGGAAAACAATAATTTTAAAATTTTCAAGAGTCTCATAGTTCTTATTAGATAACATAGGATTGTTTAAATTTTGAGTAAAGATTACCTGAAGAGATGAGTTCTTTCTTCTAAGGTTTGATCAACTCTTCAAGGGGGGTTATTGTAAACCACAAGCCATCAATACTTAACAATATTTTGATTTAGACATTTAAGCATGTAGTATATCTGCTTTGTCAGATCATGTTTGTTCTTAACACCATAGTTATTGATTCTTTGAATAAGATTTGAAAGTTTTTTTCAAACCTCATTTCACCTTACACAAGGATTTCACAATCAATATTATTTGAGAATATATGAAACATTTTCTCTAATTTACTTGAGGTGTTAAATCATCTCTTGATAATTTAAAGACTTTCAGATAATTTATGTTATTACTAATATCTACTCATTGATTACCATTGATTAAGGCAATATGTAGTTGAGATGAAAACATAGCATTCTGTATATAAGATAACTTAGGGATATGAAGTCTAATGATCATTTACATAATTACCATATGAATCTTTCCATAGACATGAGTAATTTCTCTATATGAAATCCTTATTCGTGTTAGTTCAAAATATTTGATATTTAACGAGCACTTAAATATTAGTTTCAAGTATCTCTTATACCTCGGTTTATAAGAACATCTACTTCCTTTTATAAAAAAAAATAACATAATATGTATTAGTCTCAACAACTATAATTAATATACAGTCTTAATAGAGCATTGAACAAGAATATTTAGGAGTAATAATTTGATGCAATATAAATTTTCATAATGATAACCACTTTATAATTTCATTCACAAACATTTTTATCCCAATTATTTTAACTTAACTCTAGACTCATTAATCAAACTAGAATAAATATTAAAGATAAAAAATGCCTTTACAAATATAATTACATGTTTTATATGAATAAAATTAGTGTCGCATGTAACCATCTAATTGGCTAGATGTATACACTAACACTTTTCTCATTTACTTGCGGAGCTTTCCATATCCTTTTGGATCAATACTCTTTTTAGGGTAATAGCACATGATATTGAACCCTTGCAATATTTGCACATTCTTTTATGTCACAACCCTCTTTCTCTAACATTTGTTCTCTATTCACTACCAAATTTTAATAGTTTTACCGACAAAAATTTTTGTCGGTATTTACACTCATAGTCCATTGGTACGTATACCAACGGGTTCACAAACAGAAATAGTTAATCAGAAAAAATCTTGTTTGTAATTTATGGTCTACCGGTGAGTCTATCGGTAATAAATATATCGATGGATTTACAGACGGACAAAACGCGCCAAAACAAATTACTTGCTTATTCCATCAGTATCTCCATCGGTAAATTTAACATATCACTGACAGGAAAATCATATGTAATGTCATCGGTGTTTTTATTTGTTTGTCGGTATATCCATCAATAAATATAACATATCACCGATAGAATATCATATGTAATTTTATCGGTGAGTAAACAGTAGCAATGATATTTGTAGTAATTCTTTTCAACTCTCTTTGAAATATATTAACGGAATTGTTCCATTGGTAATCCCATCAATAATATTTTAAAATATATATATATATATATTGAACAGAAGTATAAAAATAATTAAAATAAATTAAAAATCAAATATTTATTACAAATTTAAACATTTGTACGTTCAAATACAATAAATCTAAAATAAAAGCAACACTAGAGAAAGAGGAGGAGATTGGTCATAGTCGGGACCATGAAGCCAATTAGGGAGTGCACATGTACTACTCATCTGTGATCTCATCTATATTACCAATTGGAGAAGTTCTTCAAAATCAATAGTGATTCATTCACATTTTTCATTAAGATGGGCAATTCAAGCCTGTACTTGTTGGTCTAACATCACCGTGAACTTCGGAATTTGAGTACTCGAAATCAATTGCGAGCATCCAATGGTCGAAGCACTTTGGGTCATCCACAAGTTCTCAGCTGTATTGTTAAAGAGCCCGTACAACCATAAATCTGGATCAAGATCTGAATGGGTCGAAGGATTATTCATATATCTTTCCTTCAGCCGACTGTTATAGGTATCTTGGAAAGAAAAAATAAATTCATCAAATTCAAGGAAATAATAACTTATGAAAAAAGTGGTTGAAAACCAACATACCACAAAGTGCTAAGTTCGGCTATCCATGAGCTGTTGCACCTTTTTTTCGTGATCATCACTTCATATATGCGTTTCAAAAAAAAGCTCCATCAGGTTTGGCTCATGTCCAAGAACCATAGTTTGCAAAAAAAAATTATTGTCAACTAAATATATTTATTAAAAACAACTAATAAAAAAATTAATGTAACAAAAAATGTTATCATCCGCTTCGCATGCGAAACGAAGAAAATGGATCGCTAGTGTGCCTTGTAAAAGAATGGTGAACACGCCGATTTTAATTTTCCGCACTAGACTATGACTGTCTCGTGAAACTCGTGGACATCACATGTTGAATGTATTCAGCTCATACAACCTCTGAGACGTACAACGGTGTGAAATCCTTTCAAACTACTATGTCATTCTAGCTTGGACGCTCTTTTTCTTTCACATATTTTTTGGCTTTCTTTTGTACCTCATACCAAAAATCATACAATCTATACGATACAAATTAATTATCTATTAGTAAATGAAAAATAAAATTTTAATATTTGGAAAAAAAATTTATCCTGAATTCAATCTTACTTTATTGCAGCGTGATTCTCCTAAACCCTCCTCGCAACATTATTATCAGCTCTCTCCCATTCAAATCCCTTAAATTAAAAATTTAAAATAGGAAAAATTCATTAATTTCAATAAACTAACCAAATTAACATAAAAAAATATTTAAGTTAATATTAACCTTGAACGTTGAAAACTATGCATCAACCTATAGTTTCCATTCAAGATGTTTGGAAACCTGGTTCCATTGAAACAATAAAATTTTCATCGACAATTTAAAGGTTGATGTTGTTGTTCTCACATCATCAATGTTTGTAAACTAGAAATTGCATTTGTTAAATGAAATTATTTTTTCAAAAATTATTAAACATGTCATTGTGAAATCAAAACAAACTTACATTAAAAGGTCATCCTTCCATTGGGCCTCGTACATGCGAATAAATAGATCTCGTTGTGAAGGACCCCCCCTCAATGTTGCAGTATCGCACCGACAAGCTCGCATCATGAGTCGATATTTGTGCCTCAAGTGCCTGTTCCTGGTTGGCCCCCTAATGACTCGTGGTTGTCAGTATCGTTGCTAAAAGAACTAGCAGTTATCCTTTCCTTGCGACATGCAATAGACTTTCCCAATGCATCTACACAAATTAACGGATAAAAAAAAATTAAACGATTCCTATTTTAAAAAAAAAAATCAGCAGCACCTCCCCTATACGAGAGACTACCTACAATTTTTAAACTTGTAAATACACAACATATATGCCACAAACCAGTTCATTTTATTCAATTTCTTCTAACAATTTAGAATAATTCAATTTCGTATAAAATTTTCATTTTCTACGTGATAATATTTTTATTCCTAAATTTAAAAAAACTTAAAATAATAATTAAAATTAATCCTACACATTTAATTGACATCGAACAACAAAATAAAAAAAAAACAACAACTAAAATTCAAAACAATAATGCAAAACTTATTACAATAACAACTAAAGTTTAACACATATATTTTTAAGTGATAATATTATTTAATCTTAAATTTAAAAAAATTTATTCTAAATGGAATAAATACAAAATATTAATTAAAATTAATCCTACATATTTAATTGAAATTGAACAACAAATAATGAAAATTCAACAAAATAATACAAAACTTATTTCAATAACAACTAAAATTCAACACAATTATTAATTCATAAAATTATTAAGAACACAAAATTGAACAAAAAAAATGACAAAAAAAACAAATTATGCAAAAAAAACACGAAAAAGGAAGGAAAAAAAATGAAAAATTCTTACCTTAATGGCGTGGTTAATTTAACTAATAATTTAAAAAAATAAAAGATTTTTAATAAACCCAAAAAAAAAATGAAGAAAGACAACAAACATTAGGATAGAAAGAGAAGAGAAGAGAATGCTTGATTTCAGCTAAGAAGAAGAGAGAGAAACAGATTTGTGAGAGAAGAGAAGAGAATGCTTGATTTCAGCTAAGAAGAAGAGAGAGAAACAGATTTGTGAGAGAAGAGAAGAGAATGCTTGATTTCAGCTAAGAAGAAGAGAGAGAAACACATTGAAGCCACGTCTATTCTGATTTTGGTCTTTTAATTTAGTTTTACCAACAGAATTACTGACGACTCTTCATTTCGTCGGTAAAGTCAAATGGAAATTTTTTAAATTTCATGAAAATTTTCAGAAAGCCCCTCCAAATATTATCAATGACTTTTCATTTCGTCGGTGATTCTGTTGGGAAAAAAGTCAACAGTCAAAAGAACATTTATTATCAGCACATTGAGAAGTGAACAATTCTCATAGTCTCTGGAATATACCAACGAACATATTATGTTGGTATACCCGTATGTAATGAACATCATGAACAATGTCAGAGAGAAGGGGAATAATTCCCACAGTCTTTGAAATATACCAATGAACACATTCTGTCGGTATACCCATTGTAATGAATATCGTGAATAATGTCAGGGAGAAGGGAAACAATTTTCATAGTCTCTGAAATATACCAACCGACACATTCTGTCGGTATATTTCAGAGAAATTATTCTCTGGAATATACCAATAGACATATTCTGTTGATATACCCGTATGTAATGAACATCATGAACAGTGTGAGAGAGAAGGGGAATAATTCCCAGTCTTTGGAATATACCAACGGACACATTCTGTCGGTATACCTATTGTAATCAATATCATGAATAGTGCCAGGGAGAAGGGAAACAATTATAGTCTCTGAAATATACCAACGGACACATTCTGTCAGTATACTCATATGTAATGAACACCATGAACAGTGTCAGGGAAAAGGGGAACACTTCTTATAGTCTTTAAAATATACCAATGGACACATTTCATCGGTATACCCATATGTAATGAACACCATGAACAGTGCCAGAATGAAGGGAAACAGTTCTCATAGTCTCTGGAATATACCAACGGACACATTCTGTCGGTATACACGTATGTAATGTACAGTTTGTCGATATTTCTATTGGTGTAAAATAGTGTCTGATGTCAAATTGTATATGTATTCCTTATCTATCCATAACAGTGTCTGTCGTCCTTTGTCTTCCCCTTCACGTCCATAACTATGTTGAAAATGTTATCAAATACGTTCTTTTCTATAGGCATGACATCAAGGTTATGACAGAGAAGATTGATCTTTCAATAAAAAAACTCTCAGAAAATACTTTGTTTTACCTAATTATAGGTCAAACCAAAACCAGGAAACTTTTGCTTACTGGATTGAAAACTAAACATAATATCACCGTACTCCGACACCACGTCATACAATTCTTCACCTGAAAAAGTGGCGATGCAACATTCCTTTCAACTATGCCAACAAAGAAGTCATTTTTGTTCTTTATGAACTTATGATCTGTTGGGAAGAACCGTCGGTGATAGTATAAAAAAGATGTTTTACCGTTGTTTGTTAGCGTGATGCCTTGTTATTTTCTATGTAATATGGACATGCTAGTTTTTCATGCGTGTTCTAACCAGAAACCATTCTATAAGTTGGAAAATCATTGATAGTTCATATCAAATCTACCTTCATCAAAAAATTATGTTTCCTCAATACATCATAAGTCAAAGCACCAGATGACTACAACTGTTTTAACTTATCAATTAACGGTCGACGACAAACATCTATATTCCGACCCAGACTATTAGGACCGGGTACGATCATAGATAAAAATAAATAAACTTCAGCCTCATACGCATCCCCGTGGTAAGTTGTAAACCGTGAGTATCACCGACCAACAAGAATTAAGAGCAACAAGAATTAAGAGCAACAAATGACATGAATGGATTGAATCTATTTGTACATAACCCAAGACACACATTCTTTGTCTCCACTAAAAAATAAGGATGCACATTGTTAAAGTGTTTCCAGGCTTTACCATCGGAAAGGTGTACCATCACTCCATTCACTACATCATGTAATTGGTGTCATGTCATGTGCTCAACAGTTTTTAATGACATAAATAACTTCTTTTGTCTAGGTGTGATTGGAAAGTATCTCAGTTTTCTATGTGTGACAAAAGTCTTTCCCTTGTCAGTCATGGGTTTATAACAAGAATGCCCATGTGTTTTGCACTCGGTCAACTCTGCATTTTCAAGGTAGTATAACATGTAGAAGTTTAAACACATGTCAATTTTCTAGTATCCTAGACCGAGGGGTTTCATCATGGACTTAGCAGTATAAAAGTTCTCTTTCAGTCTGTTCCCTTCAGGTAAAATGCTTCTCGCCCAATCGATAATTCTGTCATAATTAGCCTCACTCAACCCATGATCTGACTTGATGGTGAACATATGTGCAATGATCGATAATTTACTGTGATTTGTGCAAACATCCCCTAATGGTTCGTTAGAATCTTTTAAAAGATAAAAAAAACCTGGTCGCGTCTGGATTAAGTTCTTCATTTATGACTGGACATTGACCGGCATGACCATGATTGATTCTGATCGCATCCATAACTATATTCCTATAAAGATTACTATTGTCATCTACAACTCCATGCATGTTGCTATAACTAGAGGTTGACCCAACCATACTTTCTATCATGGTATCGTGAGGAACATATGGTTCTCCATGTGCATATCAACATAAGTATTTCTCCATGAACCCTTTTTATAGAAGATGCATCGTTACAACATCTGGATCGAGAAACGTTTTATTTTTACACCTCTTGCAAGGACATTTAATATCCCCTCCACTAATATTTCTCGAATTAGATTGTTCGTAATTAATAAAACTCTGAACTCCATTACAATAATCCATCATCCGCAACTCATAGGATGAATCTCTATACATCCATGAACGTCACCCATTACTTATATCAAACCTATATAAAATAACGATGACAACATATATTAATTAACTACGTTAACTAAATAAATTTGCAAAAAAATTAACTACGTTAACTAAATAAATTTGCAAAAATATAGATGTAAGTCAAACTTATTTAATCTATTTTAATAGTACTCTTAATTCATTATCAATTATCTATATAAATTCAAATTTTTACACATTTACCGAAAATTTCAACTCGGCAATAAAATTAACAAAATATAAAATGGACCCGTTAAATAAGCTATTATTTATTTCATCACAAAAATTTGACATAAGTTTCATCAATTTACAAACAAATACAATTTTACAACATCTAAAACAAACCATAACATGTACAAATCATAAATTCATACAACAAATTTGTATGAGAAAAAAATATAAAACAAGTAAACACCCAAAAAATATATATATACAAAAAAAGTATGAAAAAAAATTAACATTTTTAAATTGAGTTCAAATAAAAAAAAATGATAGATTTTCTTTCTTAAAATCCTCCATAAAAAATAAATCATAACACGAAAGCTGACAAACTAGGTGTTGTTATGGTCGGATTTGTTGTGGGATGTTGAATTATGTTGAGATTGAGGGGGGTGGTTGTTTATTATAGAAAAAAAATGCACAAGGAAGAAGGAGAAATGGGAGAGGAGGGTCGATCACTAGGTCATAAATTAAATATTATCGATGGCATAATCGATGGAATTATTCCGTCGGTAACTCTGTCGGAAAAATATCACG
>Ga0307513_10013172_pt1 | contig 10161 bp, 10 predicted proteins | sample 15_EM_MG_FD_202174 | JGI IMG/M metagenome (GOLD analysis project Ga0307513, IMG submission 202174) | Populus trichocarpa ectomycorrhiza microbial communities from riparian zone in the Pacific Northwest, United States - 15_EM | ecosystem: Host-associated > Plants > Roots > Unclassified | place...
TGTCGGCGTGGTCGAATTCGAGATTGTTGAGAATCAGCGTGCGCGAACGGTAGTGCACGAACTTGGCACGCTTGTCGAAGAATGCCGTGTCGTACTCATCGGCCTCGATCACGAAGAACCGGCGACCACCGAGGCGCGCGCTCACCGAAAAATTGCCGGGCACGCCGCCGATGAGGAATCCGGGGTTGAGCCCGGCATGTTCGAGAATCCACGCCAGCATGCTCGAGGTGGTGGTCTTGCCATGCGTGCCGGAGACACCGAGCACGTGCACGTCGTGCAGCACTTCGCGTGCGAGCCATTCCGGCCCCGAGGTGAACGGTATGTCGCTCTCGAGCAGCGCCTCGATGACCGGCGCGCCGCGCGTCATCACATTCCCCACCACCACCACGTCTGGCCGCGGTGAGAGCTGGCCCGCGTCGAATCCCGAGGTAAGCTCGATACCCAGCGCCTGAAGCTGCGTGCTCATGGGTGGATAGACGTTCTTGTCCGACCCGGTGACGCGATGGCCCGCGGCCTTGGCGATGGCGGCAAGTCCGCCCATGAACGTGCCGCAGATTCCGAGAATGTGAACGTGCATGAAGCGACCTTGAGCCTCTAGACCGGTTTGGCCGGAACTCCGAACAGCATTGCATACACCAGCACGGTGGCAATTCTGAGCCCGAAAAGGAAAACGATGGCGGCCACGTACGGCCACTCGAATGCCGCCTGGACTATCCGAACGAGCACGACCACCAGCCAGACGACGAGCGCCGCGCCGAGCAGCGTGGGCAACGTCGGCGGCGGCATCGCCAGATCCGGCTTCAACGTGTATGGCAGCAGCGTAACGGCCAGCGGAAGCAACACGGGCACGAACAGCGTGAAGACGCCAAAAAACGCGATCATCGTCTGCACGAACCGCTCGCGCTTGTTGACGAGCGCAAATGCCACCTGGAACCACAGCATCGCCACGGCGATGTCCACGAAGAACTCCACCGACATGCCTTGGGGAGCGGTCGGCATGAGCGAGGCGACGAGCGCCGACACCGCGATGTTGGCCGCAATGACGATGGCGAGCAGGCTCGGCGCAGCCGGCAGACTCTCCGGCCCTCCGCGCAACAGAATGATGTCACTGAGACGTGCGAACAATACGCGGAGATTCACAAGCATAATGCCGGGCCAATTGTACACGTCACCCGGAGAACGGCGCCCTTGATGATCGACACTACCGATGCGCTTACGGCGTTCGCTGCCAGCGCCGCGCACGCACCCGCGCTCGCACTGGACACGGAATTCATGCGCGAGAAAACCTACCGCGCCGAGCTGTGCCTGCTGCAGATCGCCGATGGCGACAACGCGGTGTGCATCGACCCCCTGGCAATCCAGGATCTATCGAGCCTCGCGCCGCTGCTCGGCGCTTCCGGCGGCGTGAAGATCATGCACGCCGCGCGCCAGGATCTCGAAGTCCTGTTTCCCGCGGTCGGCATGGTGCAGCCGGTGTTCGACACGCAGATCGCCGCGGCGCTCGCCGGTCATCCGTCGCAGGTCGGCTACGCGGAGCTGGTGCGCCGATTGCTCGGCGTCGAACTGGCCAAGGCGCACACGCGTGCCGACTGGTCGCGGCGGCCGCTGTCGACCGCTGAACAGGAATACGCGCTCGACGACGTTCGTCATCTCACCGCACTGCGCGTGAGCTTGTTAGACACGCTCGCGGCGAAGGGCCGCGTAGCCTGGCTCGAGGAGGAACTGGCGGCGCTCGCCAATCCGGACGCGCTACGCGTCGTACCCGAGGAGGCGTGGAAAAAGGTCAAGGGCTTGCCGACTCTGGATCCGGGGCGGCAGCGGCTCGCGCAGTCACTCGCCGCGTGGCGTGAACGTCGCGCCGACGAGCGCAACCGTCCGCGTGGCTGGATCCTCGACGATGCATTGCTGCGCGAGATTGCCGTGCGCCTGCCGCGATCGATCGAAGCGCTGACCGCGCTGCCGGAAATGCAGGAATCCGTGGTGCGCAAGTGTGGTGAAGAATTGCTGGCACTGGTACGCGAAGCCGGCATCGGCGATCCGCCGCCGTCACTGCCGCGGCGCGAACGGCCGGATCCGGCACAGCTCGCGCTCGTGAAACGCCTCGCCGACGTGGCGACGGAGGTCGCCAAGGGCCTGGAGATCAATGCCGAAGTGCTCGCGACGCGTCGCGAACTCGAAAAGCTCGCCTCCGGCAGGCAAGACGTGAGCCTGCTTCGCGGCTGGCGAAAAGAAATCGTCGGCGAGAAACTTCTAGCGGCGCTTTGACTTGCGCCGCACGGGCCGCGCCTTACGCGCGACCTTGCGGACGACCTTGCGCGTTGTCGCTCGCTTCGTCTTGGTTTTTTTCTTGGCCGCCTTCGCGCTGGTCTTGCGGCGAACGGCCTTGCGAGCGCGCGACTGCTTCGCCTTCGGCGACGCACGACGCTTCGCCGCACGCTTCTTGCGCATCGTGCTCGCCGGTTTCGCGCCGAGCACGTCGAGCAGGCGTTGCGTGATTTCCTGAAGCGCGCCTTCGGCGCGCACGGTGCGCAGCAGTCCAATGTCCGAGTAGTAAGACAGCACGGGCTGCGTCTGGCTGGCGTAGACACGCAGGCGTTCGGCGACCGTGGCTTCTTCGTCGTCCTTGCGCTGGAACAGCTGATGCTCGGTGCTGCCCGGCACGCAGTCCGTCGCCGGACTCGGCGGCGGCGCCGTGTGGATGTTGAACACCTTGTTGCACAGCGAGCAGGTACGCCGGCCGGAGATGCGCCGCACCAGCTCCTGATCGCCGACTTCGAACAACACCACACCGTCGAGCGGCGTGCCGAGATCGTTCATGAGCTTGGTGAGCGCTTCGGCCTGAGTCTGCGTGCGCGGGAACCCATCGAGGATGAATCCCTTCTGCGCGTCGGGCTGCGCCACGCGATCGCGAATGATGTCGAGCATCGTCGCGTCGTCGACCAGCAAACCCTTCGCCATGATGGCGTCCGCTCGCTTGCCGAGCTCCGTGCCCTCTGTGCGATGCTTGCGCAGGATGTCTCCGGTCGAGATCTGCGGAATTCCAAATTGCTTGACGAGACGCTGGGCCTGGGTGCCCTTGCCCGACCCGGGCGCGCCCATGAGAACGATGCGCATGCTAGATTCTTGACCTGAAACGAGACCCCCTCGAAGGGTCGCCACACTACCCAAAGCACTACCTGCAAGCAATCACGAGACAACGAGAGCTATCCATGAGCAAGCGTCCCGCCGCGAAGAAACCCAAACCCATGAACGCGTTTTATGCTCAATCGGGCGGCGTTACGGCCGTCATCAACGCCTCGGCCGCGGGTGTCATCGAAGCGGCGATGAAGACCAGGCTCATCGGCAAGGTCTACGCCGGCCGCCACGGCATCGTCGGAGCGCTGACCGAAGACCTCATCGACGTCGGCAAGGAATCGCGAGCCACCATCAAAGGACTCCGGTACACGCCGGCAGGCGCTTTTGGGTCCGCGCGCTACAAGCTCAAGAGCCTCGAACAGGATCGCGCCAAATACGAACGACTCATCGAAGTGTTCAAGGCGCACGACATCGGCTACTTCTTCTACAACGGTGGCAACGATTCGATGGACACCGCTAACAAGGTGTCGCAGATCGGCGATCAGCTCGGTCACAAGGTCATCTGCATCGGCGTGCCGAAGACCGTCGACAACGACCTGCCGCACACCGACTGCTGCCCGGGCTTCGGCTCGGTGGCGAAATATGTCGCCGTGTCCACTCGCGAAGCCGCGCTCGATGTCGCCTCGATGGCCAAGACATCGACCAAGGTCTTCGTCATGGAGGTCATGGGGCGCCACGCCGGCTGGATCGCCGCCGCCGGCGGCCTTGCAGGCAAGGGACCCAAGCAGGCGCCGCACATCATCCTGTTTCCGGAAATCGCCTTCGACAAGGACGCCTTCCTCGCGAAGGTGAAGCAATGCGTCACCGACAACAGCTACTGCGTCATCGTGGTGTCGGAAGGAGCGCACTATGCCGACGGCAAATTCCTGGCCGATGCAGGCACCAAGGATTCTTTCGGCCACACGCAATTGGGTGGCGTCGGTCCCGTCGTGGCGAACATGGTGCGCGAAGCGCACGGCTACAAATATCACTGGGCCGTGGCGGACTATCTACAGCGCGCGGCGCGTCACATCGCCTCGAAGACCGACGTGCTGCAGGCATATGCCATGGGCAAGGCTGCGGTCGAACTCGCGGTGAAGGGATACGACGCCGTCATGCCCACCATCGTGCGCAAGAAGGCCAAGCCATATAAATGGGAAATCGGGCACGTGAAGCTGTCCGAGGTCGCCAATGTGGAAAAGAAACTGCCGCGCGACTACATCACGGAAGATGGCTTCGGCATCACCGAAAAATGCCGCGCCTACCTCGAGCCGCTGATCGCCGGCGAGGACTACCCGCCCTTCAAGAACGGCCTGCCCGACTACGTGCAGATCAAGGGCGTGGCGGTGAAGAAGAAGCTCAACACGGAATTCAAGCCGTAACGGGGACATCCGCCGCGAGGGCAGTCGTCCGAGGCGCCGCACCCGGATGCGGCAGTAGTTCGATCCAGCGCGCGAATGCCTGCAGGACCGCCACCAGCGATTCGCGCGTGCTGGCGTCCACCAGGCTGCCCTGCGCATCGAAAAGCTGCGCAGCTTCGCGCACATAGAGCGTCGGCAGCGGCAACACCGGCGATTCGGTGGCGAACAGCACTTGCCGCAGCGCCGCCTGCGCCAGGCGCGTGCCCCAGCGTCCCGCCGACGCGCCGATCACCGCGACGGGCTTGCCGATCAGCACTTCGTCCGGCAGCGGGCGCGATAGCCAGTCGATCGCGTTCTTGAGCACGCCCGGTATGGATTGATTGTATTCGGGCGTGGCGATGAGGATGCCGTCAGCGTGCGCGACTTGCGCGCGCAGGCGTTGCACGGCATCGAAGCCCTGCGCGGCGGCGTGTTCGCGGTCTTCGCTGAAAAGCGGGATCGAGTCCAGCGAATCGGCGAAGCGCAGCGACATGCCGGCTGGCGCGAGCTCGGTGGCGGCATCGAGCAGGCGCCGATTCATCGAGCCCACGCGAATGCTTCCGCAGATCGCGAGAATTTTCAAAGGAACAGCAGCATTGCGCATGTGACGAGCAAGCCTCCCATGGAACGATCGAACCAGTGGCTGAATCGAGGACGCGCGAGGTACTTCGCCAGCCGAGTGCCGAAGGACGACCACACCAGAAGGCTCGCGGGCAAGATCGCGATGAACAACATCGCGAGCCAGGCAAACACGGCGACGGCACTCATGTCCGCTTGCACTGCGGCGACCGCGGTCAACACCATGACCCAGCCCTTGGGGTTCAGGAACTGCAACGCGAACACATTCGCCGCGCGGACAGGTACGGCGCGATCGCGCGCCTCGCCCGACGCGCACAGCGCGAGCCGCAATCCGAGCCAGCCGAGAAAGAGCGCACCGGCAAGAGTTACGGTGGTTCTCACCACCGGAAACCGCTCGAACAGGGCACCGCCTCCGGCGCTCACGAGTGCGAGCAGCGAGAGTGAGCCCAGCACGATCGCCGCGATGGCGGGCAACGCCTTGCGGGTACCGCCGCCGGCAGCCGCGCGCATCACGAGCAGATTATTGGGTCCCGGCGTGATGGCACCAGCGGCGATGAAACCGGCAGCGGCGATGAGTGATTGCATGTCGTCAGCTCCTTTCGCTAGTGATTCTCCGCGGCGCAACGGTCTGACGGGTGCGGGTTATGGTCTAAGATTGAGACCATGCGGGACCTGCCACTCAATGCGTTGCGCGCCTTCGTCGCGGTGTACGCACACGGCGGCGTGCGGGCCGCCGCGCTGGAACTTGGCATCGCGCACTCCTCCGTCAGCCGCCACCTCACGGAGCTCGGGCGCTGGCTCGGCGCGCCGGTCATCGAGGGTGCGCGCGGGCGCGCGGGAATCCGCCTGACGTCACAGGGCGAAGCGCTCGGCCGCACGGTGCTCGCGGCATTCGGTGACATCGAGCGGGTGGCGACGTCTTTGCAGGAGGCAAAGGCGAGTCACTCGGTGACGATCGCCACCGCACCCTCGTTTGCCGCACGCTGGCTGCTGCCGAAACTCGCTGCCTTCGATGAGCTGCGACCACGAATTGAAGTGTCCGTGCTGGTGGAACAGCGCGTGGAGAATCCGAAAGACAGAAACGCGGACTTCGCGATCCGCATGGGGCGGGGGGCGTGGCCCGAGGTCCGATGCGAACCGCTCATGGATGATGTGCTTTATCCGGTGATGAGCCCATCGTTGTGGCGCAAGGCTGGGCGCCCGCGAAATCCCGGCGATCTGCGTGGGCTCCAGCTGCTGCATGACCGCGATCCGCACGCATCGTGGGAATCCTGGCGGCGGCAGCATGGCCCGAAGGCGCTCGACACCAAACGGGGGCCGCGCTTCACCTCGTCGGATCTCGTGCTGCGCGCGGCGGCGCAAGGTCAGGGACTCGCGCTCGCGCGCCATCGCATGGCGGCAGATGACGTCGCCGCCGGCATCCTCGTCCGTCCGTTCGAGAACCTGCAGGTCGAGCTCGGCACCGCCTACTGGCTGGTGTTTCCTCTTCAAACCAACCCGACTGCGGTGGCGAAGACCGTCGCTGAATGGCTCAAGCGGCAGGCTGTCTAGTCCGCGACTCCCCGGAGGCATTTCCTGCCAATAGACAGGTCACTGTCTCACGTTGTCATTGTCTCGTAGCGGTTGGCCGGGCCCCCGCACGTTGTTATAGTGCGCCCCCTTTTGGGGTGGCGGGCAATGGCTGCGCACTCCGTATAACAACTAAGTATCTGATTTCGTAAGGAGTCCGCATGGTTGCCACGACGTGGCTGTGGCTGGCGATTGGCGCCGGCGTGATCGCCGTTTTGTACGGCGTGTTCTCGATGATGGCCATCCTGAAGCTGCCCGCGGGCAATGCGCGCATGCAGGACATCGCCGCGGCCATCCAGGCAGGCGCCAAGGCCTATCTCAACCGCCAGTACACCACCATCGCCATCGTCGGCGTCGTGTTGTTCGTGATCATCGGTGTCACTCCGCTCGGTTGGTACACGGCCGTCGGATTCGCGATCGGCTCGATCCTCTCCGGGCTCGCCGGCTACATCGGCATGAACATCTCGGTTCGCGCCAACGTTCGCACCGCCGAAGCGGCTAACAACGGGCTCAACGCCGCGCTGCAGGTCGCCTTCAAGGGCGGCGCCATCACCGGCATGCTGGTCGTCGGCCTGGGGCTGCTGGGCGTGGCGGGTTACTACATGTTCCTGCAGCCGCGTATCGGCAGCGAAGCAGCGCTGCACGCGCTCGTGGGCCTCGCCTTCGGCGGTTCGCTCATTTCGATCTTCGCGCGCCTGGGCGGCGGCATCTTCACCAAGGGCGCCGACGTCGGCGCGGACCTGGTGGGCAAGGTCGAAGCCGGCATCCCCGAGGACGATCCGCGCAACCCGGCGGTCATCGCCGACAACGTGGGCGACAACGTCGGTGACTGCGCCGGCATGGCCGCGGACCTCTTCGAGACCTACGCGGTGACGCTGGTCGCCACCATGTTGTTAGGCGGCCTCGTGATGTCGGGCATGGGCGAGAACGCCGTGCTGTATCCGCTGGCACTCGGGTCCGCCTCCATCATCTCGTCGATCGTCGGCACGTTCTTCGTGAAGACTTCCGAAGGCGGCAAGATCATGAACGCGCTGTACAAGGGCGTGATCGTGGCGGGGCTCATCTCGGCGGCGGCATTCTGGTTCATCACCGAAAAGCTGATGCCGAATACGGCTGCTGATCCCAGCCTGCAGATTCACATGTTCAGCTGCGCGCTCATCGGCTTAGGGCTGACCGCCGCGATGATCGTGATCACCGAGTACTACACCGCCACGGAATACAGCCCGGTGCGGAAAGTCGCCGGCGCCTCGCAGACGGGGCACGCCACCAACATCATTGCCGGTCTCGGCGTGTCGATGAAATCCACCGCGCTGCCCGTGATCGCGATCTGCTTCGCCATCTATGGCGCCCACGCGCTCGGCGGGCTCTACGGCATCGCCATCGCCGCGACGGCGATGTTGTCGCTCACCGGCATGGTCGTCGCGCTCGATGCGTATGGTCCGATCACCGACAACGCCGGCGGCATCGCCGAGATGGCGGGCCTGCCGAAAAAGATCCGCGACATCACCGATCCGCTCGACGCCGTGGGCAACACCACCAAGGCCGTGACCAAGGGTTACGCCATCGGTTCGGCCGGCCTTGCGGCGCTCGTGCTGTTCGCCGACTACACGCACAACCTCGAGACACATCTTCTGGCCACGGGCCGTGAGATGGTCGCGTTCTCGCTGTCGGATCCGGCGGTGATCATCGGTCTCTTCATCGGCGGTCTCGTACCCTATCTATTCGGCGCCATGGCCATGGAAGCCGTGGGACGCGCCGCGGGCTCGGTGGTGGAAGAAGTGCGCCGCCAGTTCCGCGAGATCAAGGGGATCATGGAAGGCACGGCGAAACCGGAATATGGCCGCGCCGTGGACCTGCTCACCAAGGCGGCGATCAAGGAGATGATCATTCCGTCGCTACTGCCCATCCTGATTCCGGTGGTCATCGCGTTCGGCATGGAATGGCTCATGGGTGACGGCGCTGGTATCAAGGCGCTCGGCGGACTGCTCATCGGCACCATTGTCACGGGATTGTTCGTCGCCATCTCCATGTGCACCGGCGGCGGCGCCTGGGACAACGCCAAGAAGTACATCGAGGAAGGCAACTTCGGCGGCAAGGGCTCGGAGGCGCACAAGGCTTCGGTCACGGGCGACACCGTCGGCGATCCCTACAAGGACACCGCGGGCCCGGCCATCAACCCGTTGATCAAGATCATCAACATCGTGGCGCTGTTGCTGGTGCCCCTGCTCTAAATGGGGTCAGACCCCATTTGCTCTTACGGACGCCGGCGCTTCGCCGGCTTTTCCGTTGTGGCCGTCAGGCCTGGGAATAGCCCTTTTTGTTTTCGGCAATAAAATTCCCATATGACCGGTCCCAACAGCACAGCTTCAAAGGAGCACGCGATGGCGAACGAAACTTTCCCGGTCGAGAAATCAGAGAAGGAATGGCGCGAGGTCCTGTCGGCGGATCAGTTCCGCGTGCTGCGCGAACACGGCACCGAGCGCGCGGGCGCAAGTCCGCTGAACTTCGAGAAGCGCACCGGCGTGTTCCACTGCGCCGCCTGCGGTGAGCCGCTGTTCGAGTCGAACACCAAGTATGAGAGTGGCTCGGGCTGGCCGAGCTTCTGGAAGCCGTTACCCAACGCCGTCGCGACCACCACGGACTCGACACATGGCATGACGCGTGTGGAAGTACATTGCAAGAATTGCGGCGGCCATCTCGGCCACGTGTTCAACGACGGCCCGCAGCCGACCGGCGAGCGCTATTGCATGAACGGCGTGTCGTTGAAGTTCGAACCGAAGTAGGCAGGAGGTCCGGCCCCTTTTGCTAGGAAATGGGGTCTGACCCCATTTCCTATCTACGGCGCATCCGCGGACGCACGGGCTGCTGTGCGATCGCCGATTCCGGCGAGCCATTGCTCCGCGCTTCGTCAGCGGGGCCGGCATTCACGAGCACGGCGCTCACCAGTTTGTTGAGACGGTTGCAGTAGGCCGCGACTTCAGGCGTTCCCTGCCCCTCGAAATCTTCGAGCGCGTGCGCGATGTCATGCAAGCGGCGCTCGATGCGCGAATCCATCTTGAGCGAATGCGTCACGCACGCACTCACGCACGCGGTGATCTCCGCATCCAGTGCGCTGGCAGCCGTGCCCGCAATGTTCAGGCCACGCATCTCCGCGGGGCAGCCCGCCTTGAGATGCTCGCGCCACATTTGCGACAGTTGCATCGCTCTCGTCTCCCAGTCTGATTGCGGCCGAAAGTAACCCAATTTGCTGCAAGCGTCCCGGGCAATTTTTACCAGGCCCGGACTGCGGAAGGCCGGGAAACTTGGGCCGATCGTGGCACCGGCCCCACAAGCAACCGCAGAGCCTCCTGCGCCGCACCATAAGTGTTTGATTCAGTACGCGGCGGCGCGGAAGCTTCAACCGTTGCGGCGAGGCCATCCGAGGAGTCGAGTCACCGCTAATAGAATGGGTCTGTTGCGGACGATTGCTGCGAAATATCCGCCCGGTCCCGCCGGTCTA
>Ga0307513_10013173_pt1 | contig 10161 bp, 12 predicted proteins | sample 15_EM_MG_FD_202174 | JGI IMG/M metagenome (GOLD analysis project Ga0307513, IMG submission 202174) | Populus trichocarpa ectomycorrhiza microbial communities from riparian zone in the Pacific Northwest, United States - 15_EM | ecosystem: Host-associated > Plants > Roots > Unclassified | place...
CAGCTGGGGCAGCCAGAAGTCGGCCTGCCGGTGCGGGTCGGGCACCCCGCTGGGGTGCAGGAACACGAACGTGCCGCGTTCGGACAGCAGCGCCCACAGATCGTCGTTGACGGGATCGTCGAGGTCGCGGCCGCCACCGCGGCTCCCGATAGCGATCCCGGCCATGCCCAGCACGTCCAGCGCCCGGCGGGCCTCCTCGGCGGCCCCCCACCAGCCCAGTGGCACCGAGCCGAGGCCGAGCAGCCGGTCGGGGGCGTCGGCGACGTAGGTCGCGAGCGCGTCGTTGCCCTCTGCGACGATGCCCGACGCGAACCGCTCGTCGTCGGCGGTGGAGCAGAACAGGAACGGCGGCAACGAGACCGCGTGCCGATCGACGCCGAGGGCGTCCATCTCCGAGAGCCGCACGTCCACGTCGTACTGGGAACGGGCCAGTGGCAGCGGGGCCCGGGGTCCGACGCCGCTCACCCGGGTGTCGAGCCGGACGATGCCGTCGGGTACCCCGCCCAGGTCGGCGAGCCCCCGGTCGGCCAGCCGCTGCAGCAGCGGCAGGGGCATCGCGTGCGCGTGCACGTCCAGCGCGCCACCCTGCGGTGCGGTCGCCCCTTGGACGACCGGAGCCTGTGAGCCGTTGACGCCCATCGTGTCCCCCCGATCCGGTGCTGTGGGTGCTCACTCTCGCTGCCCGTGCCGGTGGCCACCAGCCGCTCTCACTGGTCGGAAGACGGCCGTCGCCAGACCGCTGCGGCCCATCTGACGTGCGAGTCTGCGTCGGAGGGAGGGGATCGATGAGCGTCTATCAGCTGAACCGCTGCGTGTACGACTGGGTCCGTGCGGGGGAGGTCAACAGCACGGCAGTGGACGGAAGGATCGATTTCGACGACGCCGCCTACGAGCTGAGCGACGACGAGCGCAAGGCCTTCACCGCGCGCGACATCGGCGGCCTCTACCAGCTCGGGTTGCACGAGGTGCTGCTCAACCGGTTCGCCCGGGCCGCAGGCTTCGCCCGCGACGACTACCGCAAGCTGCTTGAGCCGTTCGCCGCCCAGGAAGAGAGGAAGGGCCGGTGGCAGAGGTAGTTCTGGCGTACTGCGCCTCGCACGCCCCGATGATGTCCTCGGCGCGGATGGCCGCGTCGCAGTCCCAGCGCGACAACTTCTTCGGCGCTCTCACCCACGTCAAGGAGGAGGCGGTCGCCAAGGGGGTCGAGGCGTGTGTGGTGCTGTCCAACGAGCACTTCACGAACTTCTTCCTCGAGAACTTCCCGCAGATCTGCATCGGCCTGGGGGAGAAGAACTGGGGGCCCACCGAGGAGTGGCTGCCGATCGACAAGGTGTGGATCCCCGGCCACGAGGGCCTGGGCGCCCACATCGCCGAGCACACGCTGCGCTCCGGCTTCGACCCCGCGTTCTCCCACCAGCTCGAGCTCGATCACGGGATCATGACCGTCTACTACGAGCTCGACCACGACATGCGGCTCCCGCTCGTCCCCATCGTGCAGAACTGCGCGGTGGCGCCGCTGGTGCCGTTGCGTCGCAGCTACGAGTTCGGCGTGGCGCTCGGTGCCGCGATCCGCTCCTACACCGGTCTGCAGCGGGTCGCGGTCGTCGGCGCCGGCGGCCTCTCGCACTTCATCGGGAACCCGCGGGTCGGCGACATCGAGGAGGGCTTCGACCGCTGGTTCCTCGACCGGCTCTCGCGCGGCGAGCTGGAGGAGATCTTCGAGATGCCCGACAGCGAGCTGGAGCTGGCCGGCAACGGCAGCCACGAGATCCGCAGCTGGCTCACCGTCGCCGGTGTCATGGCTCCCGCGAACGCGGTCCCGCTGGCCTACGAGGCCGTCCAGCCGTGGATCACCGGGATGGCCGTGGCGCAGTGGCCGACCAGCACACCGACCCTTGAGGAGGCACCCGTATGAGTCCCGACGTGACCGTCCCACCCGATCTGGAGGCCGCGGCTGCGCGTGTGCGCGCCCTGAGCGAGCAGGTCGTCGATCAGGCGAAGAAGAACGGCCTGGTGTGGCTGGAGAGCTACGAGCGGGTCCTGCAGAACATGCTCGACCTGCAGGAACAGGCCGCGAAGAACACCGGCGCGGACTGGGTGTCGACCCTCGCCACCACGCAGGCGAACTTCGTCCGCGAGACCTCATCGGTGCTCTTCGACGCCATGCGCCACCAGCTGGGCAAGTAGTCCGCCTACGCGGCCAGGCCATCGTAGGAGAAGAAGCCGCGCCCGCTCTTGCGACCGAGCAGCCCCGCCTCCACCATGCGCAGCAGCAGTGGCGGCGGGGCGTAGAGCGGCTCCTTGAACTCCGCGTACATCGAGCCGGCCACCGCGTGGGTCGTGTCGAGCCCGATGAGGTCGGCGAGCGCGAGCGGGCCCATCGGGTGCGCGCAGCCGGCGACCATGCCCTTGTCGATGTCGGCGGGGGTGGCGAAGCCGGATTCGACCATCCGCACGGCGGCCAGCAGATAAGGGATCAGCAGCGCGTTCACCACGAAGCCGGCCCGGTCCTTGGCCAGCACCGTCTGCTTGCCCAGCGCATCACCGGCGAACCGCTGGGCCCTGGTGATGGTCACGCCGGAGGTCAGCAGGCTCGGGACGAGTTCGACGAGCGGCAGGACGGGTGCGGGGTTGAAGAAGTGCATCCCGATCACCCGCTGCGGATGCTCGGTCGCCGCCGCCAGCTTCATGATCGGGATGGAGGACGTGTTGCTGGCGAGCAGCGTGTCGGGGGCGACGATCGCGCCCAACGCCGCGAAGATCGCGACCTTCTCGCCCTCGTCCTCCACAGCCGCCTCGATCACCACATCACGGTCGGCCAGATCGGTCAGGTCGCAGGTGACTTGGACCAGGGCCAGCGTCGCCGCGCGCTCGTCCTCCGTGAGCTTTCCCGAGCGCACCGCCCTGGCCAAGGAGTGCTCGATCCGCTGCCGGGCGAACTCCGCAGCGTCCTCGGTCACCTCCCGTACCAGCACGTCGAAGCCGGCTCGCGCGGCGACCTCCGCGATACCGGAGCCCATGATCCCGCCGCCGACCACGCCCACTCGATCCGTCATCTCTGCATGGTTTACCAAGCAGACGTGGCGGTGGCCGGCTTCCCGCTGGGCAGGAAGGCTCGTCGGGACGGCCGCGGCACGACCACGATGGACCCGTCCACCACCGGAGGAGTGCACATGATCAGCGGCACCACCACCCTGATCGCGCACGTCGGCGACCCGACGTTCGCCTTCAAAGCGCCGATGATCTACAACCCGTGGTTCGAGAAGAACGACATCGACGCGGTCGTGATCCCCATGGGCATCCGGGCCACGGAGTACCGGGAGATGTTCCCGCTGCTGTTCAAGCTGACCAACATCCGCGGCGCGCTGGTCACCATGCCGCACAAGGTGGTGACCTGCGAGCTGGTCGACGAGCTCACGCCCACCGCGATCGTGGCCGGCGCGGCGAACGCCGTGCTCGTGCGCGAGGACGGGACGCTGGTGGGCGACCAGTTCGACGGCGCGGGCTTCGTGCGCGGCGTGCTGCGCAAGGGCTTCGCGCTCGAGGGCCGGCGCGCGCTGGTCGTGGGCAACGGTGGGGTCGGGTCGCCGATCGCGGCCTCGCTCGCCGCCGCGGGCGTGGGCGCGCTGGGCCTGTTCGATCCGGTCGCCGCGGCGTCCGAGGCACTGGCCGGGCGGCTGGGCGAGCACTACCCGAAGCTGGAGCTGGCGACCGGCTCCAAGGACCCCGACGGCTACGACCTGGTCGTGAACGCCACCCCGCTGGGGATGAAGGACGGCGACCCGCTCCCGATGGACGTCGACCGCATCGCCCCGAGCACGTTCGTCGGCGAGGTCGTCATGAAGCAGACGATCACCCCGTTCCTCGCCGCGGCGCAGGCCAAGGGCTGCCCCGTGCAGGTCGGCAGCGACATGCTGTTCGAGCAGATCCCGGCCTACCTGGAGTTCTTCGGCTTCGGGACCGTCACGCCCGACGAGCTGCGCGCCGTGTCCCGGATCCCGAGCTGACCCGTGACCTCGGACGTCGGGATGGCGCCCGAGACGGCCGAGGTGGCGACCGGTGTCCACCGGCTCGCCCTGCCGTTGGGGATCCACGGCGTCCCGACCGTCAGCGCCTACCTGCTCCATGACGACGCCGGCGACACCCTGGTCGACTGCGGGATCGCGGCCCCCGGCCCCCTGGCGGGTAGGGACCCGTGCGGGGCGCTCGCCGCGGCACTGGCGGAGGTCGGGAGCTCGCTGGAGCGGATCACGCGGCTCGTCGTCACCCACGCGCACATCGACCACTTCGGCATCGCCGGCGAGGTCGTGCGGCGCAGCGGCGGCGAGCTGTGGCTGCACGAGGCGGGCCTGCTCGACCTGGCCAAGTACGACGACCCGGACGAGGCGGTCGACAACCGCACCCTGATGCTCGCCGACCACGGGCTCTACGGCCGCGACCTGACGGCCACGTCGGAGGGGCTACGCGACTGGCTGCCCGTGATGCCGTCGGTGGGCCGGCCCGACCGCCTGCTCGCCGGCGGGGAGACCTTCGCCGCGGGGGACCGCACCTGGGAGATCGTGCACACCCCTGGCCACTCGCCGGGGCACGTCTGCCTGTTCTCCGCCGCCGACGCGCTGCTGTGCTCCGGCGATCACCTGTTGCAGGTCGTCGCGCCGCCGGTCACGTTCGAGCGGGGGTTCGAGCGCGACCCGATGGGCTCCTACCTGGCGTCGCTGGAGCGGATCGCCGCGCTCGAGCCGGCACTCGTGCTGCCGGGCCACGGTCCGCCGTTCCGCCACGGGGCGCGCCGCGCGGCGACGATCGCCCGGGGCAAGCGCAGGCGCCTCGACCAGGTCCTCGAGCTGGTCACCGACCGGGAACGCACGGTCACCGAGATCACCGGCACCCTGTTCCGCGGCGGGCTGACCGGCGCCCAGCGGCACTTCGCGATGGCCGAGATCCTCGCCGACCTCGCGTTCCACGAGGTCCGGGGAACCGCGCACCGACACCGTCGCGATGACGGGGTCTTCGTCTGGAACGCGGGACCCGACCAGGAGGCTGACCGATGACCGAGAGCCGACACCAGGTCGTGGTGGTGGGGGGCGGGTTCGGCGGCCTCAACGCCACGCGTGCGCTGGCGCACGCGGACGTCGACGTCACGATCGTCGACCGCACCAACCACCACCTCTTCCAGCCGCTGCTCTACCAGGTGGCGGCAGGCATCCTGCCGCCCGGCCTGATCGCTCCGGCGCTGCGAGCGGTGATCAAGAAGCAGCGCAACGCGCGGGCGCTGCTCGCCGAGGTGACCGAGCTCGACATCGAGCACCGACAGGTGCACGCCGCGGGTCCCGACGGCCGCCCGATCGTGCTCGCCTACGACTCACTGGTCGTCGCGGGCGGTGCGACGCACTCCTACTTCGGCCGTGACGAGTTCGCCCGGTACGCACCCGGCATGAAGACGGTGGAGGACGCCCGGCACCTGCGCGACGCGATCCTGCTCGCCTTCGAGATGGCCGAGCTCACCACCGATCCTGCCGAGCGGGCCGAGTGGCTCACCTTCGTCGTGATCGGGGCCGGCCCGACCGGCGTGGAGCTGGTCGGGCAGGTCGCCGAGCTCGCCCACAAGGTCCTGCCACAGGACTACCGGTCGATCGACACGACCGAGGCCCGCATCGTGCTGCTGGAGGGTGCCGGAGCGGTGCTGGGGCCCTTTGCCGAGAAGCTGCAGCGCTACACGCATACCCGGCTCGAGTCGATGGGCGTCGAGATCCGGCTCGACACGCTCGCCGTCGCCATGGACGACGGGAGCGTCACGGTGAAGGGGCCGGCAGGGGAGGAGACCATCCGCACCCGCACGCGCATCTGGGCCGCCGGAGTGGCGGCCTCACCGCTGGCGAAGCAGCTCGCGACCAGGGCCGGGGTGGTGCCCGACCGGGCCGGCCGGATCCCGGTGCAGCCCGACTGCTCGGTCGCCGGGTATCCCGAGGTGTTCGCGATCGGCGACATGGCCGCGTTGAACAACCTGCCCGGCGTGGCCCAGCCGGCGATGCAGGAGGGGAAGTACGTCGGGAAGGTGATCAAGGCCCGGCTCGACGGCGACGAGCGGATCGCGCCGTTCGAGTACTTCGACAAGGGCAGCATGGCCACCATCGGGCACCGGGCCGCCGTCGCCGACGCGTTCGGCATGAAGTTCACCGGGATGCTGGGCTACACGATGTGGGGCTTCATCCACGTGCTCTACCTGATCGGCTGGGGCAACCGGCTCGGCACGGTCTACACCTGGGCCCGCGCACTCACGTTCTCCGCCAACCGGGGGCACCGCATCATCACGTTCGACCAGGCGCTCAGCCAGAGCAGCGAGAACAGTCGCCCCGCCGAGCCGGACCGCGTGTCGGCGCCACAGAAACGTCTAGAGGCCCGCTAGACCTCGATCCGCTCGCGGCACTGGACGCATCCCGCCGTGCAGCCGCCGCAGACAACGCCGATCGTGGGAGCCGACGGCTCCGCCCGGAGCAGGTTCCAGGCCGATACGGAGGTCACGAACAGCGCTGCCATCGGTGCCCCGAACAGCGGTGCCACAGCGAGCGTCAGGACGACGAGCACGCCCGAGACGACAGTGAGGGACGGGAGCACGCGCTGCAGCAGGAGGAGGTCCACCAACCCATCATCACCCTGGTCCGTTACCGGACGGTGACCAGGGCGGTCCCGTGCTGCGCGGATCACATCGCCGGATCGTCCGCTTCGGTGCCACCCAGCGGAAACCGACCGATGCCTCGTTGACCAGGACCACGACCGGAGATGCACTTGCCCCCGCAGCCCCGCAGGGCTCTGCCGTCAGGGAGGACGCATGGACAGCGAGATCGTCGAGCCGTCCGGCTCACACGAGCCGACAGAGCACGTCAAGACCCCGAAGAAGGCCGCGGCAAGTGGCTGGATCGGCAGTGCGCTCGAGTACTACGACTTCTTCATCTACGCCCAAGCAGCAGCGCTGGTCTTTCCGCTGATCTTCTTCCCGTCCACGAACCCGCAGATCGCCGTCGTCGCGTCGTTCGCGACGTTCGGTGTCGGCTACGTCGCGCGGCCCATCGGCGCCTTCGTGCTGGGGCACTGGGGGGACACCCACGGGCGGAAGAACGTCCTCGTGCTCTGCATGCTCCTGATCGGCGCGTCGACGTTCCTCGTCGCATTCCTGCCGACCTACGACATGGTCGGCATCTGGGCACCGATCTTCCTGGTGATCCTGCGGTTGATCCAGGGCTTCGCGGTCGGTGGCGAGATCTCCGGCGCCAGCGCGATGATCCTCGAGCACGCGCCCTTCGGGCGGCGCGCGTACTACGCCAGCTACACGCTGCAGGGCGTGCAGGCCGGCCAGATCTTCGCCGCCGCGATCTTCCTCCCGCTGTCGGCCGTCATGCCGACCGACGCGTTCGTCTCGTACGGCTGGCGGATCCCGTTCCTGCTCAGTGCCTTCGTCGTACTCGCCGGCTACATGATCCGCAAGAACGTCGACGAGACCCCCGCCTTCCAGGAGGAGGCCGAGCACGGCGAGGTGCCGCAGGCACCCATCATGCGGGCGTTCAAGGACAACGGCATCGACATGGTCCGGGTGGCCTGCATGGCGTTGATGAACGCCATCCCCACCGCGGTCACGGTGTTCGGCGCCACCTTCGCGACGAACGCGGGTTACGGCGTGGGCCTGACCTCCACGGCCTATCTGTGGATCTCGGTGACCGGCAACATCGTGGCGGTCATCCTGATCCCGTTCGTCGGCAACCTGTCCGACCGGATCGGGCGCCGGCCGGTCATCATCTTCGGCTGCCTGGCCTCCGGGGTCCTCGGCTACTTCTACCTGCACTTCGTCGCCGAGGCGAACATCCTGATGGCGTTCATCTTCGCCATGCTCATGTGGGGTGTGGTCTACCAGGGCTACAACGCGGTCTTCCCCGCGTTCTTCCAGGAGCTGTTCCCGACGGCCACCCGCGTCTCCGCCTTCGCGGTCTCGCAGAACGCCGGCACTCTGATCACGGCCTTCCTGCCGGCCATCTACGCCGCACTCGTCGGGCCGGCCCCGACCGCGTGCGTCGTCGAGAAGAAGTTCGCGCCCGATGTCGTGCTGCCCTCGGGTCAGACCTGCCGGGCGGCGGCCGACGTGATCGAGTCGAACGTGGTGTGGACGGTCGGGTCGATCACCCTCGGGCTGGCGATCATCGCGGCGATCGCGGCGTTCTCCGCACGCGAGACCTTCCGTGTCCACATGAACGACCTCGGTGCCAAGGGCGCGCCGGAGGTCCCGCGCGATGAGTACGACCGGCTGCGCGCGAAGGCCTCGGTCTGACCAGCACCACCCGTTCACCGGCGGCCGGGTCGACCTCTGTCGACCCGGCCGCCCGTCCTCTACGGAAGCGAGGCGGCGTGACCTCGGTACTCGTCATGAACGGACCGAACCTGAACCTGCTGGGCACCCGTAAACCCGAGGTGTACGGCCGGACGACCCTCGCCGACGTCGAGCAGATGTGCCGCGAGGAGGCGGGCAAGCTCGGCCTGGATGTGGAGTTCCGCCAGTCCAACCACGAGGGTCAGATCATCGACTGGATCCACGAGTTCGGCGCCGCCACCAAGGCCGGCACCTGCATCGGCGCGGTCTACAACCCCGGAGCGCACACCCACACCTCGGTGGCGATCCGTGACGCGATCGAGGGCGCGAGCCTCCCGGTGATCGAGACCCACATCTCGAACGTGCACGCCCGCGAGGAGTTCCGGCACCACTCCTTCATCTCGCCCGTCGCCGCCGGGATCGTCGTCGGCTTCGGGGTCGGCGGCTACGTGCTGGCACTGCAGGGCCTGCATCGGCTCGCGGCGGCCTGACGTGTCGGGCAGGTGGTTCCAGCTGGCCATGAGCGTCGGCACCGTCGGGGTGGGGTTGCTGCTGGCGCTGGTGTTCGCGGCCGGTACCGAGTTCGCCCCGATGGGCTGGCTGTTCGCCGGGCTCGGGGTGGTCGGTGTGGTGAGCTGGGCGGTGCTGCCGCAACCCGGACGCCGTTGAACCGGGTGCGGATCGCCGTCGCGGGGGCCGGGTTGATCGGTCGCCGGCACATCGAGGAGATCGACGCGAGCGGGTGCGCCGACCTGGCCGCGATCGTCGATCCCGGACAGGCCGGCCCGGAGCTGGCCACGAAGTACGGCGTGGCGAGCTACGCGTCCCTCGCGGAGCTGTTCGCCGCCGAGCGGCCCGACGGGATCGTGCTGGCCACGCCCAACCGGATGCACGTCGAGGGCGGGCTGGAGTGCATCGCCGCCGGCGTCCCGATGATCGTCGAGAAGCCGATCGGCGACACGGTGGAGGGTGCTCGGCAGCTGGTGGAGGCCGGTGAGCGGACCGGCGTTGCAGTGCTGACGGGGCACCACCGCAACTACAGCCCGATCATGGCGAGGGCGCGCGAGATCGTGGCGAGCGGGGTGCTCGGCCGGATCGTGGCCGTGACCGGGACCGCGCTGTTCCACAAGCCGGACGACTACTTCGAGGTCGGCGACGGGTGGCGGCGCAAGCCCGGCGGCGGCCCGGTGCTGCTCAACCTGACCCACGAGGTGAACAGCCTCATGTCGCTCTGCGGCGACATCGTCACCGTCTCGGCGGTCACATCCAACGCCACCCGCGGGTTCGCGGTCGAGGACACCGCGGCGATGGTGTTCACCTTCGCCAACGGGGCGCTGGGCACGTTCCTGCTCTCCGACGCGGCAGCCTCGGCGCGGTCCTGGGAACAGACCTCCCGGGAGAACGCCCAGTACCCGACCTACCCCGACGAGGACGCCTACCACCTCGCAGGCACCGCCGGTTCGCTGTCGGTGCCGACGATGCGGCTGAAGGTCTTCCGCGGGGAGCGGTCCTGGTACGTGCCCTTCGACGTCTCCACCGAGGAGCTGGAACGCAGTGATCCGTTGGCCAACCAGATCGTTCACTTCGCGGACGTGATCCGCGATGGGGTGCGGCCCGTCTGCAGTGGGCGGGACGGGCTGAAGACACTTCAGGTGGTGGACGCGGTCCTGGAGGCGTCTCGGACGGGGGCGCCGGTGCAGGTCGGGCTTTAGGGAGTGCGCGGGGCTCCGCCCCGTGCCCCGGCGCCTCCCTCTGGTGGAGCTTCAACTGCGGGCGGCTCCACCGTCGCCCGGTCGCCCTCACGG
>Ga0307513_10013174_pt1 | contig 10159 bp, 13 predicted proteins | sample 15_EM_MG_FD_202174 | JGI IMG/M metagenome (GOLD analysis project Ga0307513, IMG submission 202174) | Populus trichocarpa ectomycorrhiza microbial communities from riparian zone in the Pacific Northwest, United States - 15_EM | ecosystem: Host-associated > Plants > Roots > Unclassified | place...
ACTCGTTTTTGCTGCTCAAGATTTGGTTTCTCTTTTTGTAAAATGAAAAAATAGAACCACTGAAGTGAGCCCCCCCTTTTTTTTCTTTCTTTCTTTCTATTGTCGATTACTGACTGGAAAATTGTCAGCTGAAACTTTTGTATCCCTTGTTGATAAATCCAATTTCACACTGATACTGCAGTATATTTGTTTGTCTTGTGGCTGAAAACAATCAGAGTGACCTCCTTCTCGACCACAATCCATGAATCTTCTGTAGGCTATGTGTACCTAGAGGAAAAAATATCTATGAATATACTATCCTCGTCATTTTGAATAGACTATCTTTGTTTTTTGCTTTGTTTCAAATTTAGTGGGTTGGATTTTATAGTTAGCTGCAGTTGTTTACAAGTTTAGTGAATTCTTTTGATTTTATAGTTAGAATCAGTTTCTCAGAAGTTTAGTCACAATTCTATTGCTATTTGCTTTGTTCAGGCACCTTTGTTTTATAATGAAATTAACATTATCTCTGATAAGCATTCTCAAATATGAATGATTGCATAATTACAGAGAACTGGAGGAGGTCCATATAGATTCATTTCTTAATGCAAAGAAACATATGCTTTTGCTTGTGTTAATAGTGGCAACTGATAATCTCTCCCCTTTTACTTTCCTCGAGAGTTTTGCTGCACAATCGTTTCTATAACAGGGTCAACCATTATCTTCAAGTCATCAATGTCATGCTTCACAGCATCCACCTGCATGTTTTATCTAGAAAAAGAAAAAAGATTGACATTTGTTCAACAAATGCATGCATGTTTTCATGTTTTGTTCTTCCAGTTTCTTTGAACTTTATGCTATTAATGGCAGTTGAAATCTCTTGTAGCAACTCACCTTGTGAATAAAGTCTTGAGTTAGTTTAGCATCATGTGCAGTTGCTTTCGTAACGTGTTCTATCAACAAAGCTGTTTCCTTCAGTTTTCCGTTTTCAGGCAGCACTTCTGCCACCTCTTCTGATACCTTCTCCGCCACTGTTGCCACCTTTTCTATCTCCTCAGCTACATGTTCAACCTCGTCTACAATAATATCCGCCTCTCCTAAAATAAAATTCTCCCAAGTTGATAAAGAAGACTTGGTAAATTAACGAGCATACATTAGGAACTCATGTACCTTCTATCCTTTTCAGCTCCTCCCTTTTTTGCTTCCAAAAAGGCAGGAGGATGGACAGTATAGATCCCAAGATCCATTTTGCCCTGCATGGAGTGACGTTTCTTGCAATGTTATTCCTCAAATAATAATTCCTCAATTCATGTGGTGGAAGCTTGTGGCTTAAAATCCCAAGTGCAAAGTGAATTCATACCAAGTGGGGAAGTTGCTTCCAGGAGGATTTGGAACCGGTGGTACAACCTTGTCGCTCTTCATCCTAGATCATAAAAAGAAAAAAAAATAAAATTGCATCAATATTTGTTAGATAAATAAAATCAAGCTATTGAAATAAATAAAAATTTTGAACTAAGACAACAAAACAATGAACTTCAAGAAGGATAACAACATGTTGAAATGAGATCGTCTCCATTTATTGCTATTGGCAACGATTAACTGTAATCCTTGGTGCATAGATAAACCTTGTCCGATCTTGGACACTGTAGAACCAGACCCGCAGCTGTGAGAAACATTGCCGGAGCTGCCTCTGTAACGATGAATTAGTTCCAGAAAACTTCGTACATTGTAAGAAGGCCAAGAACCTTTAGCAGACATGGTGAAATGATAATATTTGAAACGTTCAAAAACCCTTCATTATAAGCTGCATAAAGGGCAGATTGTGTGCTGTATTTAGGCAGCTGATTGATGCATTTTTCATGCGAGGATCCTCGCAGGATAAAGATTTTGAAATTGCAAAAGATAGAATACGAGCACGCCAAGTAATGATGTGTTTTTGGTCACTTCAAGCTATTGTTTTACATCTAACGAAAGGCTTAGAGTGTGCCGTTCTCCTGACTGTTCCTTGCAAGCTAAAACTTGTTATTACTCATTCAAGCCTTTTTTCCTGTGGGCTTTCGCGAACTTTTCTTACCTTTTTTGTGTTGAATTTCCATGTGACGGAGAAGAGAGAAAATGACAATCCTGAATCTTAGACTCTCGTAATTTTCTTTTGAAGTAGGGAAAATCAATGAACCTAATCCATATTGTGGTCCTGCATAAATTAAAGGCATTTGCAAATCGTGTTCTCCACGTCATTAAGAAACTGCTTGCCCATGAAGTTTGGACTATTAAACAATCTCAAGAAGTAAAAAGAAATAAAGAAGTTAGGGTTTTATTCTGTATAATGCAATTAAAATAATTAAAATGAATATATTTAATATAAATACAAAGAAACTATATATAAGCTAAACAAAGAAAACTAAAAAGAAAATGTAAAGATTATTTTACCCGTAATCAACAATAAGACAAAATAACCCTATACTTATTAACATCTTTTTTCAAACTCAAGATGCGACAACTATAAATATCGAGAGTTTGCCAACAAGAAAATAAAAGTAGAAAATAGAATGTGACTTGGTAAAGAAATCTGGATTCTACAAAGAAAAAAGAACAAAAGGCAAGGTAATAGTGCCATGCTTGAGATGATCACGAGTAAGATGACAATCAATCTTAATGTATTTAGTTCGTTCATGAAAAACCGAGTTGTGAGCAATCTAAATAAAACTCTGGTTGTCACAATACATAGGAGTGGGATGACAAAAAGAAACTCCCATATATGCATGTAACCAATGTAACCAAACAATCTCTTTTGAAACAATAGATTGTTTCTTTCTCTTCCAAGAAATAAGAGAATCACCTAAAAAGATATAGAAACCAGTTACAGACTTGCGATATGTAGGACCACTGTCATGATCAACATTAGAATATGTACATAGCTCCAAGAAAGAGGTGGATGAAAGTAAAAGACTCTAAAAGACTATACCCGAAGATATCGTAAAATATAAAAAACAACTGCCTAATGAAAAATAGTAGGAAAAACAACAAATTGACTAACAAAATGAACAATATAGGCAATATCTGGACAAGTAATACTGTAATAGTGAGATATACCAAGCTCCCAACAATAGTATAATATAAAGTAGGATCTGCCAAAAGTAAACCATTAGAAGAAGAATACTTTGTGTTAACTTCAATGAGAGTATCTACAGTCTTATTATCAGTAAGTCTAGCCCGCTCAAGAATATCTGCAACATATTTTGACTGAGAAAGAAGTTAATCTCTGGGTGAGTAAGCTATGTCAATACCCAAGAAATATCATAAATAACCCAAATCCTTCATTTCAAACTGTCTAGCTAACTTTGTCTTCAAAAATAAAATATCATCAATATCTTCACCAGTAATAATCATGTCATCAACATATAAAGATAGAATAATACAACCTGAATCAATGTATTTAACAAAAAAAGCAGAATCATGACTACTATAAACAAATATAAAGGAAGAGATCATAATAGAAAATTTCTCAAACCAAGCACGAGGTGCTTGTTTGAGATCATATAATACTTTTTTAAGTTTGCAAACATACCTAGAATCATGTGAAACACTAGGAGAGGGTGTCATATAAACTTCTTTTTGAGAGATCTTGAAGATCTCCATTCAAGAAGGCATTTTTAACATCAAGTTGAGAGATATGCCACTGACAAATCGAAGTTACTGTAATAAAAGTATGAATAGTAATCATTTTTACAATAGGAGCAAACGTCTCCTTATAATCCATACCATACTATTGAGAGTATCTTTTTGCAACTGACTTAGCTTTGTATCGTTCAATAGATCCATCAGAATTAGTCTTGATATTATACACCGAACGACAACCAACAATACTTTTACTTGGAGGTAGAGGAATCAAATCCTAAGTATTTGTCTTATGCAAATTTGAAAGTTCTTCATCCATAGTTTGCTGTAAAAAAGGATCAAGAATTGCCTTTTTATAAGAAGAGGGCTTAGAGAAACACTGAATAAAAGTTAAGAAGAAAGTAAAAGATGAAGAATAACAAGAATAAGTAAAATTTAGTAACTCTGCGGACTTACAAATACATATGGATTGATGTAAATATGGAACCATAATCTCAAATGGAGCTTGAGGGACCATAGAAGAAAGGGGAGCTTCACATGTACCGGAGAGTAAAATGTTAGTACCTGCAGAATGATCAGTATGAATTGGTCGAGTAACATGAGAAGAGGAATTTGATGTACTAGGAACCTGAGATGATAAACTATCAGAATCCTAAAAAAAAAGGATCTATATGAATAAGATTAGATTTAGTCAAGTTATGAGCAATTGATAGAATAAAAAATAAAGGTATATGCTCGAGAAATATAACATGATGAGACATATAAAGTTTCTGAGTTATTTGATCAAAACAACGATACCCCTTTTGACCTTCACCATAGCCAATAGATACACAAATAACAGGTCGAGAGGACAACTTGCTGCGTTCCATATGAGGATGAAGAATGAAACAAGTACAACCAAACACTTTAAAGAAAGAATAATCAGGGGCATACCCATACAACTTTTTAAAAGAAGAAAAACCTGAAATATGAGAAGATAAAATTGTATTAATCAAACCTACAATAGTAAGAACAACTTCACCCTAAAACACATTAAGAACAAAAGCTGATAACAAGAGAGAACAAGCAGTTTCAACAATGTGCCTATGTTTTCTTTCAACAATACCATTTTGCTCAGGAATATCTACATACGAAGTTTGGTGAATAGTTTCATCTAAGGCAAACAACTCATAAAATTTATTAGAGGTGTATTCCTCCACCCAAATCATACCTAAAACATTTGATAACAATAGAATGTTGAGTTTTGACAAGAGCGTGAAAGGTTGTATATATCTCAAAGAATTCAGAACGATGTTTCATTAAATAAATCTAACAATAACGAGTATAATAATCAATAAAAGAAATATAATATCAAAACCCTTCTTTTGTGGCAACGGGAAAAGGTCCCCATACATCAGAATGAATCAAATCAAATGGAGAAGAAGAAACAAAAAATACTTTAATTAAAAGGTAAAACGAAAAATTTTGTCAGTTTACATCCACAATAATAAAAAATATAACAAGTTCGTAAATTTTCTAAAGCTCTTATGGATACCAAAAATCTCAAACGAGAAGACGAAACATGATATAAATGAGAATACCATAAATAAAAACTAGAAGGATTCAAACAAAAAAAGAAGACAAATCAACAATAGTAGCAGTAACAATTGGCACACTAGGCAACAACAACTAACACTTTTAACTCGTCCAAAATATATAATCCCCCTTTCTTACGACTTATCTCAATTAGTTTCTAAGACTGCAGATCTTATACACAACAAAAAAAAAGGAGAAAAATATGACTAAATAATTACCAGAATCACATAACTGATCAACAAAAGCAGGATTCAATGTGGGGTTCAAAATAAGATAAACATTAGAAAGAGACAATTGAGGTGTGACAACAGAACCAACATCTGCTAAAGGCATATGAGTGTCATTAGCAGTTATGATAGGAATAGAAGATAAAAGAAACACAAAAGCAAAGGATGAAGAATCTGGAGACATATGATGTGAAGCACCAGAATCCAAGACCCATTCAGATTATGACATACTTGAAGAACTATGAGGCAATTGACCTACGAAAAAAACAGACATGGCTTGTGGTTGTAAAGAGAGAAATTTCTGAAATTGTTCAGTCAGAGTATTAAGATTAGTAAAAGGACCTGATAAAACTAATGTTGCAATATTAAACTGTGGTGGTTTGTAACCCCGAGGTGGTCTATGAGCATTAGATTATAACTAATTGTCAGGCTTCTAAGCTTGATATTGCTGCTGCGATTAATTCTGCTATCTCAATTTAGGACACTGAGCCTTACAATGACCTTTCTGCTTACAGAAACTGAACTTGTTGAAGGTAACCCTTGGGTAATGCTTATTCTGATTATTAGAGAGTGACTTAAAAAGTACTACTAGCATATAATGATTAAAAATAGAAATAATATCCTTTGCAGAATAAGACTGAAGATGTATTTCTTCAATCAATAATTCATTGACAACTGATTTAATAAAAGAAAGTGGAGAACGATGCAAAATTAAACCTCTTAATCCTTTAAAATCATTATGAAGTGCCGTTAAAAATTGTATCAATCGTTGCTGCTATCTACAAGCAATATAGGTATCACATGTCTTTAATTTTGCAAATTATGTAAGAGTCAATTGATCCCAAAGATATGTCATAACAGAATAAAACTCCTGAATACTCATATTATTCTAGTGAAGAGCTCGTATGTCATTCTCCAATTGATATTGCTTTGCAGAATTTGATTAAGTGAATAACCTTTATATATGATCTTAAACCTCTTTTACTATCTCATACTTTGCCAATTGTGTACCTATAGAATGCTCAATAAAATTTTTAATTCAAGTAATAATTCTTGCATTGTTTGCTTCCCAGACATCTATCAAAACAGCATAACCCTCATTAGTATTCCTAGGTTTCACAGAAGTTTCACTAACATAACCCCATATCATTTTACCCTTAAAAACATTTCTCATCACATAACTCTAATATGAATAATTCTTTCCATCCAACCTTACACTCATAGACTGAAGCGAATCGTCTTTTTCAGTAGCCATAATCAACAAACAAAGAAAATCAAAACGCAAAAGAAAGGAAAACAAAATACTAGATTGCAGAAACAAAGGAAAACAAAATACCAAATCCATGAAAGCTGTGTTTGAGATTAAATCTCATCTCATAAAACCTGACTCTGATACCATGTCAAATAATAAAAAAAAATAAAAAGAAATATAAAAATAAGAAAGAAAGAAGTTAGGGTTTCATTGATACTGCATAATGCAATTAAAATAATAAAAAGGAATAGATTTAACCTAAATACAAAGAGATTGTATATAGGCTAAACTAAAAATACTAAAAAGAAAATGTAAAGACCATTCTACCCTTAATAAACAATATGAAAAAATAACCTTATATTTTTTAATATGGACAGGTAATCTATGAAGAATGGATAAGCATTTCTTATTATGTTCCTGAGATGTCAAACGTCTTCATGTAGTTTTCACTTAGCTCACAGAGAACTTTCCATAAAAATTAACCTCCCATTTTCTTCATCTTGTAAGAAAATGTCATGGTATTGAATAAGCACCATCCTATGATTCATATCTCGTCAATAGAGACCGACAATGTAGTATGTCACATTACAATCCCTTGGACTCGATGATGTATGCCTCCACCATGAATCCTTATGAACAACCCTTTGTTGCACAGGAATTTGTTTTAAGAAAATCATACATAGAGAGAGAAAGGATATACAGTTACTAGTTAATCCTGAAGGTTAAATACATGGAGTCTACTGAAGCAAGATATTTTCTTTTGTTTTTTTTTTTATCTAATTCAAACTCTATTTATAGGCCACATAAATTCCCAAAAACATAAACTATATATACCTAATAGATTTGGCACCTTATTGGAACTTTATTTTGGCTACTAAAAACTTTAAAATACTAAAAACATGAGGAGGGTGTTTGACATTGAACATCGAATCACAAGCATAGGCCATAACTTTATCCTTCGGAGTGCTCATTATTTCTCCATTGAAAAGTGATGAAGTCCAAAAAATCCAACTAGCCTAGTAATAGGGCTCTCGAGTTGGATAATCAATTATTCAATTGGTCATAGCAATCTCATCCATTCTCCATAGCCAAAGTAGTTGATAGTTTATACTTGGTGCTTGGTAGACCAATGTGACTTGTGACTAGTATCTACAAAAGCTCCTCTTTAATGGAGGTGTAAACTTTTTGATGCTTAAATAAGTATCATTTTAGAGAGAGAAAATATAATAATATTCTAGAGAGAAATGCTCTGAAAATATATATGCAGTAGAGAATGAAAATTATGAACCTTTGTTCTGATGGTCTCATAGTGTATTTATAGTCCATGAGTCTTGTCCTTTTGTGAAGAGGAGGGTATGCAGTATAATTACCATGATAGCATTTAATGAGGGATAAACATCCATTACATTTGCATTAATGTTTGATGAGAATATGGTGGGTCCCTAGAGGATTTTTATACACCTAAAAGGTGTAATCTTACCCTGATAGTATTTAATAAGGGATAAATATCCCTTACATTTATACTAATGTTAGATTGGAATATGGTGAGTTCTTGGGGGACTTTTATACACTGAAAAGGTGTAGACAAATTAGGGTCCAAGACGTCAAATGCAGTTAAACTCATGGAGACTGAGTTCTTCCTTGAGGTTAGACGCAAGGGAGGATGATCATCACTTTGGACTTGGCTAACTGTAAGTCCAAGTGTTTTAGGTCTGACATGTTTGTTAGTCCCACGCTATCTTGAACTTGACGGACTGTCAAGTCCAAGTGTAAAATGCCAGACCCACATTACATCATTTCATTGGACGTGTCAATGGAGAATGGTCATTCTCATAGGCTTGCTAGGGGCTTGGCTTACTGCCAAACCTAGCATGCCCGGGACTTGACACATTGTCAAGCCCAAAAAGTGTTTAGGTTTTGGCTGGCGCCAGAACTAGCGTCCTGAGGCTTGGCATACTACCAAGCCCCCACTCGGGACATGCTCATTTTCTTGAGCATTCCCGAGAGAGAAGAATCATAAAAAATAAATTTATAAAAAAGAATTTTTTTTTATGACAATCCGACTTCTAACATATCCAGGGACTGGAGTGCCGAGCCTCAGCACATCTGTTGCTGGATAAAGAGCTCCCGCTTGAAAACTAGGACAGATCATTTCATGCATCCTCGCTCGGCAAACTGTAGCCCACGCTTCGAGGAAGGACCCTATAGTGTTCCCATCAGCTACCCTATGCGATACGCACAAACCACTGACCAATCCACCACAGTTAACCTGTTGATCTGATCAGCTAGTACTATAGGACTTCAAGATCATTTCATCCCAAATGGAACAAAATTATTCAACAGCTTAACATCAATCTCTCCCTGGAGAAGTTGAGCTAGTTGGCCACTCACTTTAGCTTCCAAGAATAACACCCCTTCATCGTTACAATGAAACCAAGTTTCTGTCTTCAATGTGTCTTCCTGCTAGCACGTTAGTGTCTCTGATAGTGATTTTTCTAGCAGGTCAAATCTGCCATCCCTTTCAGATATCATTGCTGCGCTGTCAAGAGCAGAATAATGAAGAATCATAGGTGCATAAACTGGAGGAGCAATTAAAAAATAAAGCTGGCTTACTATCGGGTCTTGGAGCCTTTGTGAAATGCTTTTGATCTAGAGCTATAATCACTTCCTCCTTCCGAGTAAGAACAGAATCCATTTCCCCCAAAACTCTATCTGCAGCAATATGAACTGCTTCCTCCATGCTAGATTGGCCCTCTATGGTGTAAAGCTTATGATGAAACCTGGTCAAGACTCTACAAATCTCCTCCTAGTTAATCTCGATCCATCTCCCTTGGCCATCCTGAATTTTCTCAATCCTATTTTTTTTTTTTCATGTGGCAAGAGATTCTACAGCGTTGGCACCACATGAGTTCCTCTCTTTGCAGGAGTTCTGTCTCTTCGCCATCCAAGAATTTAAATTGCTTACTCTGTTTGGTCCCTTAACTGGAGTTTTGCTAGCAACATTCTGCGTTTTTTTCTTCTTTTTTAGGAATTAACGCTCCCAAATGGCTAGAATTTCGTAAGCCTCAGGGATCATTGCATCACACCCTTCGTCTTTTGTCCACATTTGCTCAAACCTGAAGGGTTTATCTGATCCCGAAAATTCATGACAAGGAGGGTGATGAACAGCCAGTATGGGCCAATGACCTGAGAAGTGAGGAGGTAAAGTTTCCACCGCAGCAAAAGGAGGAGGACTTCCCCAACTTTCTGAAACCCATTCCGTGTCTAGTTTTTTCACCATCAGTAGCTTTCATTTACGTCTCCACGAGAAAGACCAAGTTGGGGGACTTAGTTTTGCACAATTTTCCCAGCAAATCAATTGTCCACTGGTTCCCAAGCCGGAGATAATTCCAGCTACGACAACTCCCTGCTGTCGGCAAGGTTGATTATCAACCAATGCTGTTGCAGTGCTATGAAACTACCATCCCTTTGCCTTTTTCTCTGTAGATGTAACACCCACCTCCACATCAGC
>Ga0307513_10013175_pt1 | contig 10159 bp, 6 predicted proteins | sample 15_EM_MG_FD_202174 | JGI IMG/M metagenome (GOLD analysis project Ga0307513, IMG submission 202174) | Populus trichocarpa ectomycorrhiza microbial communities from riparian zone in the Pacific Northwest, United States - 15_EM | ecosystem: Host-associated > Plants > Roots > Unclassified | place...
ATTGTCCTTAGAATATCCCTTTTGCATGTAGAATGCCAGACTCTTCTTTGAGCTATAAATGAGTACCGATGAACCTTGGAACTGTTCATCGGCGGAGCAAAAAGCAAAAGGCAGCTTACTGAGTATGAATGCATTACTGGGCAATTCTTCTGTTGGCAGTTGGTGACTCATACTGCACTAGCTGAGATTAAGCAGCAAGAGTTTGCTCACTGCCAAAGAAGATTTGCCCCGCAATTCATTCTATACATTTATTTTATCTTCTCTCTCAAAATTCTACGACATTGCATTACCTTCTGAAATTGCATTAACGTTTGCATGGAATAACACTCGCATGACCACAGACATATCTCTAGGTATTATTATTTGGAGCAATTCATCCCATGCACAATCACAAGTGTAAGAAGCAATTCTATAAATAGGACCCGATAGAACAAAACTAAGCAGTAAGGGTAGTCTTTTGATTTTTGGAGTTTCGGTTCATTCCTCGATATAGTATCCATAGTAGGCGTAAAAAGAGAATGAAAAGAAAGATAAATAGAGAATGTACAAATCCATCCCAAAACTATAATGGTGGTAATGATTTAATCCTTCAAGAAAATAATCTATTTGATTAAGTTCGAAAACTATCCTAACAGTTTCAACTTACAATTAGGTCTTCCTGATAAATAAAGGTGGAGATGTAAACCAAAACCACTCGCAAAAATTGAGATAAACCGAACCTAATATAATCCAAATTTCCCTTGTTGAATTGGATCAACCATTATTTTAACCACTACCAGAAAATCGACGAAAACCAATGAAATTACTGACAAAATTATTTTGTTTGTAATTTTTACCGACGGATATAATTCTATATCTTTAATTTTGTTGGTCTATACCGACAGACCTTTGTTGTCACTAATAATTACCGATGGCATAGCTTTTGTCAGCAATTCAGTTGGTATATACCGATGGAATAATTCCACCAAAGATATTTATTATATTTTCTCTTTCTAAAAAGATATTTATTTAAGCATAGGAAAGTCCCTACCTCCACCAAAGATGACTTTCTACAGGTACTAACCGCAAGCCACCTTGACTTACAAAGCATCAAATACAAGTTATTAACCACCTTGACTACGAAAAATGGATGAGATTGTCAGAATCAATTGATTAACTGATTATCTAATCTATGAACCCTATTCTTAGGCTACTTAGATTTTTACGATTTCATCAGATCCCTTAACTAAAATGAGTTTACCCAAGATGGTATGATTACATATAAATGTGTTGGGCATGCTGAGGTGTATAAGAAGTAAGAGTGAGCAAAAAAACCGAAAAACCAATTAAATCGAGAAAATAAAAAAAATAACCGAAAAAACTGAATCATGAAAAAAAAACGATTATACCGATTAGAATATTGAAAAAAAATTCGGTTCGGTTTAATTTTGGTTTCATAAGCCTGAAATTAAAAAACCAAACTGAACTAAACCGGTTTAGTTAAAAAATAAACCAAACCAAACCGAACTGAAAAAACTGAACTGAACAAAAAATAACCCATTAGAAAGTCAAAAAAGAGCCCAAAAAACAATATAATTTTCAGTTTTTAATATAAAATAATCAAACCGAACCGAAATTGAACCAAATCAAACCGAACCAAACCAAAACAGGTCGTTTGGGTTTCGGTTTTTAATTTAAAATAACCGAACCGAAACCAGTCGGTTGGAACCGTTATTCTCATTTTAAAAAAAAGTATAATTTTTTCATTGCCCTTAAAATAAAATAAAATTAAAAAAAGCATCCAAGTGTTTTTTTTATATGATAATCGAGGAATGTATTAAAATAATCATTTAAAGAATGACCAAAGTAGAAGAGAAACTATTTGTTACAAAACCTGGAGATTGCTAAAAACAGAGTAAATTTTGGGGAAAAAAAAACAAAAAAAACACGCAAGTAAATGTTAAATGGCCCACATTAAAAATCTAAACATTGTCAATATGTATGACTTTTATCCGTTTACTGTTGGTGTTCGTTCACCTACACAGATATTGTCTGAACTTCTTTGTGAAATCATTACTTGTATAACTAAAGTTTGAACCATCTAGGTGGTGGCTAGTAGTAAGAATTTGGAATCAAAAGGTTTGCTTTTTTTGTGGTCTCAGGTTCGAGCCATGTGGTTGCTCATATGATGACCACTAGAGGCTTACATGATCGTTAACTTCAGGGCCCGTGAGATTAGTCGAGGTGCGCGCAAGCTGGCCTGAACACCTACGTTAAACTAAAAAAAAAATTTGAATTATAATTTTTCAACTAGACCGACAATCGATACAATGTTCGAGTAAAACACAGTTTTAGTATGATTGAATTTCATGAGAAATCATATATCTCGTAATTTTGAAGTCCAACCGATGAGGTGAGGAAACTAGAGAACCTCAACCTGAGTCATAAACTCATAATCAATTGAACAACAGCATCCCATATCAATTCTGATTTTTAGTTTCTATTATGCATAGCGTGAGCTCATTATGACTTACATATAGCGCAACAACTCTCTTTCAGGTTTTGAGATCGCATTTGAGGAAACTTAAGAACCTTGACTTATTGAAGCTTTCAACGACAGCAACTTATCACGTCAATTCGACGCAACTCTGCTTAATCGATTTGTCCAAAAACCATTGTAAGGGTCCAATTCCAAGAGATTTTTGTAAGCTTGACGGGCTTGCATATTTGGACCTTTTTAAGAACAAATTGTTTGGTTCTATACCATCTTACTCTAATCCATCACAAATAACCCATGTGTATCTATCAAATATAGATTTAGCGGTACATTAACATATGAGTTTTTTAATAGCTCTTCCCTGCTTACATTGAATCTTCGAGGTAACAACTTCACCGACTTCAATCTTTCATCATTGAGTGTTCTTTTGAGGGCTAATCATTTTCATGATGAGTTTCCTGTTCAGTTATACTTGTTAGAACAATTAAACATTTTGGATGTTTCACATAATCAACTCTCTAGTTCACTACCCTCTGTTCGGGCAATCTTACTTTCAAGGCAAGTTTGGAGAAAGCTTCAATGGATCTCGGATTTAGTTTTGGATCAAGTTTCATAAAAAAAGCTTATTATGAAACAATAAGTGAACCACTTGTGGATAGTATCCAAAACTTGGAAAACAGTTTTTGGCCCAACATTACAGAAGTGATAGAGTCAACAACTAAAAATATGTATTGTTGTCACAGGGGAAAAATTCTCAGCTACATGTGTGGTATTGAATTGGGAAACTTCAGTGAGATACATATATTACACAACAATCTCGCTGAATCTATCTTGCAACATTCTCAAACTTAAAGCAGATTAATAGTTCAAATCTTTCTTACAACAACTTGAATGGTGTCATCCATCAGCATTTTACTGAAATTACTACGCTGGCAGTTTTTAGTACTGAGGCACACAATAACTTGTCGGGAAGACTTATGAGAGAAAATATTAGTTTGGGACCTTCAATGAAAACAGTTATTAAAGAAATCCTTTCTTGTGTGGACCTCTATTGCAAAACAATTGTAACGAAGAAGAATCACCATCGCAGCTAATGCCTTGTGATGAAAAAGAAGATGATGGTTTCATATAGTTTTTCTACCTCAGTTTCGGTGTATGTTACACAATTATGGTGAAGAAGATTATAGCAGTTCTCCACATCAATCCATATTGGCGACGCAAGTGATTTTTCTTCATCAAAGACTGCATAGACACTGGCTAGTTTTCGTTGCTAGGTTCTCCAACTTCATCGAAGACTGCATAGATACTTGTACTTTGTTGTTTTGCTCTGTTAACTAAAAGCATCTCGTTGGAATTTCCTTTTGTGCAAAGGCATGGTTTTGTATAAAAGTTAACTGTCTGCTCACATCTGTACGTATTACTGTTTATAGAAGCCCTATCATATTGTAAACAAATACAAGTAAGAAAAATAAAAATAAGATAGCAGGGGAATCTAAAACATCTATTTATTACTTCAGAAGAACAACTAAGTTACCTTCAATTAATTCTCTTTCCATGTATCAATATCTGATTCTAAAGCCTTCAACATTGAGTCATGGGATTCAGAAGAAATCAGGACTATTCTTTTCTTCCACCTTATCAGTAATTTTGCTATTTTTTTCTTCCACCTTATCAGTAATTTGCTTCTTGTTTCAATTGTTCGAGTTCATTGTTCCGAAATCTTCAGATCTATTTTCTTTTTGGCTATTAGATCTGTGTGCCGAATAATTCACCCACGATAAATAAAGAACTACAGCGTAGCAAAGAAATTTAATGACCAAAAGGAAGAAATCATAAGAATCTGCAGGATCTTGACCATTGACTGTGATTGAGCTTCTTCAGAATTTCACATTTATACTCGACTTATTTCGTGTTTACAATTCAATTTTATCCATGTATTCCTAGCAATCTTACGTAGAGGATGTAGTAGAATATGAAGGATGAAAAGCACACTCTATAATCCTTCACCACACTGAATCAGCCACCTTATTCACGAGTAAAAAATGCATTCAACAAAAAGCATACTAGAATGTTTGATCTTGATTATTTAAGAAAAAATAAAAATAAAGAAACACTCCTACCTTCTGTTTCCTCAACATGTCAGGTCATGTTTTTGATCGAATCAGAACCTAACAGACATAGGTGTGGTATGGAAATTAAGAACACATCACAGGGAAAGTATAACCAAGCCTATATCCATCTACAATGTAGAACAAAATGGAATTATATTGCAGGACTTAGGTTTCTTAGATCAATTGTCTTCAGAGTTTACAGCTATGACAATAAGCTACAATTCGAAATGAGCCAAAGACAACCATGTTCTGAAAAAATCTGGTAAACAAACCTATCCATCTGCAACATTTACAGGCTTTGATGACTGATTGGTGAAACTTCATTTTTCTAATCTGATTGTTGAGCAAGTCCAAGCAAGCAATAGGATAACCTACTGGTGAAAAATATTAATCTGTGACAGTAAACAGTAGCAGCAACGTGGAGCAAATAATAAAGATTGACATGTATCTATCGTTGAACTGTTCATTTCAAAACCTGTCAGAGTAAAGGCAGCAGGAAAAGGAGTGCAAACTTCAATTCAGATTCAAAATTACAGGAACGTTAGTTAATCAGGGAAGGCAGCACCAGAGATGAGGAAAACAGGTTCAAATTAATACAATGTGGAGCCTAATCAACGCAGCAAAATTAAGAGAAATATTAAGTGATTAAGTGATATAATAATTGAACATTAAAATGGAATAAACCTAAACATAGAACATTAAAATAAGCCAAAATAAACAATTAAGTGATTAAGCGATATGTGTTAGCAATGCACAACTTAACGACAACAGATACTGTGTGAGATGATCCAAGATTATAGGAGAAATAAGGTTGAATACTCACACAACACTGCCAGCAACACTCCCTATATTATTGGAGGGAAAGGTATTCTGAAGGCAACAAACTCAAACCAACTAGGTTAATACATTAAAACTGCAATGAAAGATTAAATTGTTGGATCGGGTGTAAATTTTTTCAGATAATTTTACAAAATATTTTTCTATAAGAGAGCACTTTATTGCTTAATGGATTGTTGGATCTATGAAAATTATAATTTTCTTATTTTCTTATGATTTTTTAAATTTATTATTTTTATTTCATTAATTTTTTTAGATTTTAAATTGTTTTCTAGTTGAGATAGGTTTTCGTAATCTATTTATATAAAGGTGTTGCTAACCTTTTGAGAAGGCAATCACTATATACTTATTTTTTTATAAATAAAATTATAAATTTATAATTCAAATCTACAATCCTTTTTAGTCATTACAATTTCCATGCTTTTATGTTATTGTTATCCTATTAGCTTGCTCTTGCATTAATCCCTTTCTAATTTCATACTGAATTTAACCTAACATTCTAACAAATAAATAAATCAACTCCCAATATTGGCTTATTGGTTGAGAAAGGTGAGAAAAAAAACTTGTGAGATGAGGAATAAGTTTTAGTACTGTTTGAAATTGTGTTTCAAATTATATTTTTTTAAAAATTAAAAAATAAAATTTTGTTTTCAATTAATATTTTATATTTTAAAATTATTTTAATATACTGATGTTTAAAATAATATTTTTTTTAAATTTTTTTTAATATATTTTTAAATAAAACTATCAGTACCAAATTTAAACACCTAAGATGCTCTTTCCCCGTACTTGTCGGCCACCAGCAGAATCCACGGGTCCTATTTCAATTGATAGTTGTGCCGTGCTAACTACGTGTCTGTGTAGGGTTAATCTAACCTGCACCCAGAAGTTGTGGACCGAGTTCTGCATTATAAAAAAAGAACAAACAAACCATTACCAGTCGTAGCTGAAAAGGCTAAATTCATTCATACGGTAGGGCTGCGAAATTGGATCCAGAACTGTTACCCGCAGAATTATATAACAAAAAAAAAAACATGCTAAAATTGTCTTCTGAGGCTGCTTTTTTTGTTTTTTGGAAGTTTTAGAAGAAATTAAGGAAGTGGACAAATTGTTGAGAAGAAATTATTGATAATAGAAGTCATTTTGTTGTCTCTTGCGCCATATCTTCCACAAGATCAAATCAACGTTCAGAACATGACTTCCCGAGTCTATGAAGAAAAATCAAAGTATTTGAACAAGAAGTTGGATGTACATCCCGTTCACAAGCTTGAAGAAAATCAATAACGAATAGACTAATGAAAATCATCCCGTTCCACAAGCATTTCAAGTGGAACCTAATTAAGTCTGAAAAGATGACGAATATCCTTAACTACCAAGCCACCCTCTTAACACTAAATCAATGTCTATCATTTTCTATGAATAGACATGATGCAAAATTATCTTTTATATTGCTAATATTTAAGGTTTTGAAAAAAGCTTGCAACTTGATTCAATAAGAATTTTGTCTTGAAGAATCAAAGTTATATGCAATTGATCACCCCCACTCTATGTTTATAATGATACATGAATGAGAAGTATAAATCACAACGAAGTTGATCAATCTTTTGAAGAATTTGCAAGTTCATTCAAAAATTTAGTATTGGAATCACTCAACCACACAAAGAAAAATAAGCACACAATATCCGGCAACTTGTAGTTAAAATTCATTAACCTCAAAATAATATTAACAATTGATTCATATAGTAGAAAGTTAACCCTAATTTGACATGATAAACCAAAACTTGATAAATGAGCCTTAACTTATTAAAAGCCAAAAATAACTAAAATAATAAAATAAAATCTACCCAAATAACCCTTAAATGTTACAAGTCCTATAACAAATTAAAAGATAAATAAATAATAACCCAACTAATTAAAACAAACACAAAGTCAAATTTCATAATTGTTGGCAGAATTGTATCCCAATGTCAAACGAATGGTTCTCCCTCATCTTGATGAACTAGAAGGTCTACCATATATCACTGGAAAGGTGTGAATGTCTACTTTTCAATATAGCTAGAATCGCATCAAAATGCATTATATTGCTCAAGTTATAACAAAAAAAGTAGATAAAGGTTAAAATTGATAGATTTGAATCTACTTATTTCAATCTTTCTGTAATGTCTAGAAGCTCCCCTACAAGTGAACATGAATCAAATTAATCAATGCTTGTTCTTCATTCTTTGATATCCTCTTAAAGTCCATCTTAACCAATATATTTTAAAGAAATCCATTAATTGCCTCCTTGAACCTCTTGCTCTAAGTCTCGTGACTAAACCTAATGGAACCTCTAATGGATCTCTTGGTGTTAATGATAGGATCACATCATTCCATCTCTCCTCGAAAGGATTCGCCCTTGAATCATTACCTACGTCAAACAAAAAAAGATTAGATACATTAAATGTAGTATTAATACCATACTCCCCTGGTAATTTTACTTTGTAGGCATTATCATTTATCTTTTAAGAATTTGGAATGGTGCGCCTGCTCTTAGCATCAATACAGATCTCCTTTGAGCAGGATCTATCTTTCCTCATATGCATTGAAACTCAATCTCCTTGTCAAATACCATCTTTTTCCTTCTTTTATTGGTTTTAAATGCATGTTGCTCATTTATTTTCTCAATATGTTGTTGTACCTTTATATGCAAATATTTGTCAACATGTGCTTTTTTATTCCCATCAAAACTAACTCTTTCATCAAAATGTAAAGACAATAGATCCAATGGAGTTAAAGGATTACATCCATACACATCCATACACAATTTCAAAATGAGAAAACTTTGTTGTAAAAAACACAATCCTATTATATGCAAACTCAATGAATGGCAAACAATCTTTCTAATTTTTAAGATTCTTTTGGATAATAGTTATCAACAATTGAGTTAAAGTTCTATTTACCACCTTTATTTGTCCATCTTTTTATAAATGACAAGCAGTAGAAAATAACAATTTAGTTCCTAAATTACCCCATAATACAATCCAAAAGTAGCTTAGAAATTTAACATCTTTATTAGACAAAATGCTCATTGGAACACCATATAACTGAATTATTTCCCTAAAGAAAAGATTTGTTATATTTGTTGAGTCATTGGTTTTATAACTTGATATGAAATGCACCATCTTAGAAAATCTATATACAACAACAAATATTGAATCTCTAACCTTTTTGGACCTAGGTAACCCTAAAACAAAATACATGAATATTTCAACCCAAGGTTCTTTAGGTACTGATAAAGGTATATACAAACCATGAGGCACGACTCTAAACTTGGTTTTCTTACATGTTATGCATCTATTACATATTCTTTGAACATCCATTTTTTATGACATAGCACCAAGGACTTAGATACTAGTGACATATAAAAAACTTAGATACTTTCCAATCACACCTAGACTGCAGAGGTTATTCATGTTACCAAGGACTGCTGAGCACATGACATAGCACCAATCACATGATGTGGTTGATAGAGTGATGGTGCATCATTCTAACGGTGAAGCGTGGAAACACTTTAACAGTGTGCATCCTCACTTTTCAGCTGAATCAAGGAACGTGCGTCTTGGGTTGTGTACAGATGGATTTAACCCATTTGGGTCATTTGTTGTTTCTTATTCTTGTTGGCCGGTCATACTCATGGTTTATAACTTGCCACCGAGCATGTGTATGAGGCCAGAGTTCATGTTTTTATCTACTATCATACCAGTCCGAGCAGCTCGGGCCGAAATATAGATGTTTGTCTTCGACCGTTGATTGATGAGTTGACGCAGTTGTGGTCCTCCGGAGCTTTGACTTATGATATATCGAGGAAACAAAATTTTGTTATGAGGGCGGCTTTGATATAGACTATCAATGATTTTCCAATTTATAGAATGTTTTCTGGTTGGAGCACGCATGGAAAACTAGCATGTCCATACTGTATGGAAAACAACAAGGCATTCACACTAATAAATGGAGGTAAAACTTTATTTTTTTACCATCACCGTCGTTTCTTGCCACCGAATCACAGGTACAGAAAGGATTTCTTTGTTGGCAGAGTTGAAAAGGATGTTGCATCCCCGCGTCTTTCTGGTGAAGAATTGCATGATGTTGTATTAGAGTACGGTGACATTGTGTTTGGTCTTCAATCAGGTAAGCATAAGTTTTCTGGTTTTGGTTTGACCCATTATTGGGTAAAGCGAAGTATCTATTGAGAGCTTTCTTATTGGAAGACCAATTTTTTCCGTCATAACCTTGACGTCATGCACATTGAAAAGAACGTGTTTGAGAATATTTTTAACATCATTGTTGTTACTCATTTTTTGACCCCATGTGCTAGAGACGGTGTATACCTCTTTTGAACAAAGTGTAGGAGTTTAGCTCATGTTTGCTGGAGGATTGACAAAAGTAGAGAAAGAAATATTTTTTTTCGAAACCTTGTTTGAGTTGTTTTATGCTCTCTTTATCCTTCCCCTTTGCTGCCAAAATCATCAGGTTTTCTTAGACTGACTAGGGGTCTTCATAATGCTAAATTCGTTCCTTCGTTATCTTGTTTTTAAGGTTGGATAAATCCCTCAGAATTTGGGCTAAAAAAAATGGTTCTGCTGTTGTCGCAATTTTTTGATCTAATTTAGGCTCTAATTCTGACTTGGTTTCGTACGATATCTGACCATCCTAGCTATATTCTGTCACTCATGACATGTTGAAAAATTGACCTACA
>Ga0307513_10013176_pt1 | contig 10159 bp, 2 predicted proteins | sample 15_EM_MG_FD_202174 | JGI IMG/M metagenome (GOLD analysis project Ga0307513, IMG submission 202174) | Populus trichocarpa ectomycorrhiza microbial communities from riparian zone in the Pacific Northwest, United States - 15_EM | ecosystem: Host-associated > Plants > Roots > Unclassified | place...
AAGCACCGTGAGCCTCCAGCTGATTGTCCAAGGTTTCTTCTCCATCCAGCAACAATGACTATCCTCCATAGATCCGCACAACCCCTGTAAGCAACTGTTCTCCTTAACAGTCTAGTACTTACTCTCATCCGGCAGTCCAGCACTTACTTTCTAGCAGCAGCACCGTCAGCCTTTATCTCAGCTTCTCCTGATAGCAGTTGTGGAAGCTTATCCTTCCAGCAGCGTCATCTTCTCTACACCGTGAGCAAGCAGTAGCAGGAGCATTGTGAGCAACAACATGAGATTCAACAAAAAAAACAGCAGAGGCTTTTCTTCTCAATCACAGCAGCAGAAGTGAAGGAATGCAGGAGAAACAGAAGGAGAAGAAAAGGAAAAAGAGACTGGGTCAGTGTTTGTTCAAGTATGGACACACCAAGCTACCCCTGGTGACATAGGTATAACTCTTGTGCTCTTTAAAAACTCTAAATTAATTTGCTGTGATTTGTTTGCTACATGTTCATGGTTTATGGGCATGAGCTATGTATGGATTCATTAATTCAGTTGTTTTGATATTTCAAGAGCAAAAAGAGAGCATTTATTTTTTTTAGGGGTCAGGCTTTGCTTTAATTATTATGGGTTATTATTGTTTAATTTAGGAGAGACTACACACACACACAGATATATATATATATATATTTTGGAGGAGGTTGGCAGTGGTTCATGGGCCAGGGTTATGAATCCCAACTCATGTGATTCAGCTATGCCTTTCAAAGGCTCAAGGCTGTGTTCGTATATACTAAAATTTTACAACGAAAAGATGCAATTTTTTTATTTCTAGGACGTTTAGCAAACATATCATATCATAATGAACTTAATTTTAACAATTTTCTTTGCTTGAAATTTTGGTGATTTTTATCAAACAAACCCTTAAATAATTTAAAAAAAAACTAAAAAAATCAAGACTATTTAAAATTTATTTATGGGTTCCTTGTATGTTTTTTCAATTATTTAATTTAATTTGAGTTGTAGACTTATATTGTAAGGTACAAACCCGATATTAAATATTCTTACTTTTCTTTAAATTTCAAGAAACATATATAAAAAAATAAAAATCCTTTGTTTTGAAAAAAATACAAAAAAATATATGTTTGTATGTGCATATGACCAAGTCTTTCAAAAAATAAAAATCATATTTGCATAAATAATAATACAAACAATACTTAGCATGATTTAGCATCCTTAAATATAAAAACTCAAGAAAAATAATTTTGTTGTTATCTTTACATACATTTTTAGATTTAATAACTAGTTTATGAAATTTATGAGAATATGGCGTACATTTGAAAAAATACCAGAAACATTATTTTGTTTGTTTAAATATTAAGGATTACGAACTTATACATAGGATGTATGTATATGTATGTATGATAAGATAAAGATCTCTTTATTGAAAATAACTTTTATTAAATTTTAGACAGACCAATGGTTAGAAAACACAACAATAAATTATTTTATATCAAACATAAAAAAAAATACAGATTACCATAGGTAAGGTGTACTAGGGGTGATACATCCTCTCTATACACAATCAGTCCCCTTATCCAGACTCTAAGACCAGTTAAGGTTCATAGTAATCAAAATACTAAGTGGTGACTCCATCATATTTTTACTGATAAGAAACTAGAATTTTGTGTTCTTTCCATCCAACACCACAAAGATCCCGCTTCGGGGGGATGATCATCGCAACGCCGCATACGTGCAATAATGGTTATGGTGTTTTTTAGGTGGTTTTCAGGTAAAAATGACCTAAAATAAGTTTTTAGGGTCCAAGATCTTGGACCGTAACTTTTTGGGTTATCAAAGGTGACTTAAAATTGAAATAGTAAGTAACAAATCACCCACCACTGCAAGTTATTTGTTGCCCACTCTAAAAATAAAAAGAAAAAGGAGCGCACAACGCATCGTTCGCTCCTAATGGGAAAAAAACAAGCACGCACCTGTGTTTTTTCTTCAAGCCAGTGGTGTGGGCCTGACCCACCAACACCTAACCTCTTTTTTTTTTTTAGTTTTTACCCTTTCAATTTAATTCTTTCTATTTAAATATTGATTTATACCCTCTGTCATAACCTAATTTTGGACTTCCTTAAAAAAAATTTCTTTATAAAAATAAAATAAAAACAACAAAAGAATGAAAAAAAAACACTTGTAGCTTGGCTAGATTAGGATGAGAAGGGTTTTAAACGCGTTGAGGAACCAAATTGAGATTTTGGACAAAATTAGGATCCCAATTGTATCCCAAAGAGCCTAAGATTGAAAGACAATGCAAATTCAAGATTAAATCAAATGATTATCGGATGAATTTGCTTAAAGATTAAGTTTGAAGACTTAATTAGACCAATTTGATTTAATCATGAGTCCAATTAAAGGTTTAATTAAATTTAAGAATTAATTTAGGTCAAATTAAAAAAATTAATTAAGTGCAAGGACTTAGTTAGACTTTTAATTAGTCAAATTAATTTTATTAGGGACTTAATTGGTGAAAAATTAAGTTTTGAAGCCTGACTTTGGCTTACTTAAGAATATTAGAATTTTATAGGACCATATTTAGTTTTTCCAAGCTCAACTGGTGAAAATAGGGACAAAATTGCAAGAAAATCAAAGTTTGGAGATCAATTACAGGTCATATTGAAGAAATTCAAGACTAAAAACCTTTTGGTAAAAGACACATAAATTCATAGTTTTATGATTCAACCTAAAACCCCTTTCAATCTAGGAGGCAGCTCTGTCATTCGACGTCGTGCACATCACGATAAGATGACAACTCTATTGGGGACTTGTTTGGTTAGATCAAGCTTTGTTGATTGCTTGCTTAATTATTTGTTATCCTATTTATTTTGTTGATCTGTGTAATTTAATTTTAACATGTGTTTTTTTACATACTACTCATACATTTTTCTGCATACTTCTCATGCATAAGTACATCAGGTATGTATTAATGCCTTTATACATTTTAATTTTTTAGAATAAACTCAATTATAGATTAGGTGAGGGAGTAATATATACCTCATGACTTTTACTTGAGTTTCAGATTCATGAAACACTTAACTATGAGCTAAGCGTTTACTTGATAATGGTGATCACACTATACCCCAACCATTTCTTGTAAATCCCCGCCTTCATCGGAGGTGGTTACTGGGCAGATCATATACAATTTGAGTCCAAGTAGTAAGTTTACCCCTCATATAGTGATTAGAACTTGCTCTTAAGATATGGACTCCCTAATAATTCATTTTGCATCAAGACAGACCTGATTAATAATCCTGAACTCCGCATGATTTTGTAAGCTAAAACCATGATTTTTTTCTGAATACGAGCAATGATCTGAGATGATGTAGCTAGCTTAGGAATTGCCTAAGGATCAAAGTCGGGAAGTTATCACACATAAAACCATTTTGTCTTTTTCAAATGAAAGGGGTTTAGACCCACCTTTTTGTTTTGTAATTTACAATGTGTATGGAATTAACCGAGATAAATACTTGAGAAAGATCTTTTAAGATTCATCAGATTATGAATTTTTGCCTGTATTCAATAAAGAAGTCATGAATTAGCTCTTTGAAAATGTTAATCCTTATTTAATATATATGTACATACACTTGGATCTATAAGAATTCATGCATTCATGTTTTGGGATTTTAAATGTCATATACAAGTTTAAATATAGATCCCCGAAAAGCTTAAATATGCAGAGTTTACAACACCCGACTTCAATAAAGAAACATGGAAGATGATGAATGTGTTCATCATGATGCCCACTTCTAAGAAGAGTTGGACTCCTTGAAGGTTAGCATGACCCCCATCACTAAGAGTATGTTTGGCAGTGTGGTTGCGGTTGCTTTTTAAATAACTTTTCGTGCCCAAATGCATGCCAATGATGTTTTTTCATTTTTTAAAAATTATTTTTGACATCAGCACATCAAAACGATCCAAAACATACAAAACATATTAAATTTTAGCAAAAACAAAAATTTGAATTTTTTGGGAACGCGGTTTGCACCGCGTTCCCAAACGGTTTCTAACTTGCTTGAGTAAATGCTCCAAGAAATCTCTGGTGAAGGCCTGTTGAATTGACTTGTGACTTTTGTTTAGACTCAGGCAATAATTCAGCTTGAAAAAGGGATGGGTGGATAGGGTCAGGAACCCTAGTGTAATACAATGTTTGTGTAGTTAACAATACCTACACCGGCTCTAATAGTTGTGCATGCATTCATCAATGAATCCCATAAGATAAAATTCTTTGAAAACATTGATCATGATAAGATTGCAGCGTTAGAAGCAAGAGTAAGGGTTATCGAAGGTGTTGACTTGTACGATCATGTTCAAGCTGCCGAGATGTGTCTAGTCCTATATGTGGTTGTACCAAAAAATTTCATATACCTAAGTTTATAAAGTACAACAGAACTTAATGCCCTACCACTCACCTCAAGTTTTATTACAACAAGATGGTAGAAGTTGTGTATGATGAAAAGTTATTAACGCACTTCTTTCAAGATAGCTTGAGTGAGACTGCATTAAACTGGTACATGAGGTTGGATAATATATAAATTCAGAGTTGGAAGGATTTTATATATGCTTTCATTAAGCAATATAATTTTAACATCGACATGACTACAGACAAATCTAGTCTATTAGTGTTGGAGAAAGGAAGCCATTTATCAGTCTAAAAGTATGATTAATGGTGGAGAGAAAAGGCTTAAGTTGATCCACCCTTACTTGAGAAAACAATTATCAATCTATTTTCTAATACTTTCACAAACCCTTATTTTGATCATCTGATAGATGCCCTAACCTAGCACTTCACTAACATTGTAATAATGGCTGAGAGAATTGAGCAAACCATAAGAGCTGGTAAAATTACCATTAAGAAAGAGAAAGAAGACAGCGAGGTCCATCAACTAGGATCTAACCAAAATTAACCAAGAAAATAGTGGAACAATAGGTGGAGAGGCTAAGGCAAAAAAATGACACTCCTCATATCCAGTTCCCAACATCTACATTTGCCCTATTCCCTCAAAATTAACTAACTATTGGTCAAAATAGTAAGCAACCACATGGACATCCACAATAGAACAAGAATGCCTTACCACCTCTTCCTTTGCCTTTGAAAGAGATGTTTGAGGAATTGTTAAGTATTGGAAAAATCACTTTGATTTTATAAAAACAATTCCGACCACCATACCCAAAGTAAAATGAGTCTGACCAAACATTTGAATATCATAATGGAGAAATGAGGCATAATATTAGAAATTGTCATTCTTTCAAGGACAATCTTCTTCAGTTTATTGAGGTCGGGCGAGTTACATTTGAGGGTTAGAAAACCTCTAAAAAGCAATGCAAATGAATAAATGAGCCGATTATGAAAAATTCAAGTGTTAAAGAAAAAGAAAAGGCCAGATTATTGTAGTCAACATGCTTTGTCATTGTAAACAAGTTCTTCAAGACCATATTTTATTTTTAGATGTTTTGTCTAATTTTATGGTATTAAGAATATCTCTCAATCTGACCATTGAATTGGGATGAAATTTGACAAGAAGTCTTCTGACATATGATTTTATCTTAGGTTTACATTTCTGGACAATAAAAGCTCTGGAAAGCCCCAAATATAAAATGTCAATACCGGGTTAGTACATAAAAAACGAGAAGATTAATTGTGGTGTCATCAAACAAGGCTTAAGGCATTATATGTGGGGAATATAATTACATAGGGACAAGACACGCATGCTTCCTTTTTCCAGCATGTGTTTTCCAGAATAGCCCCCTAAGCCATTATCTCTTTCATTTCTCTTGACCAAAACCACTTGCATGTCCTTGCAAAGAAGAGCCTTAAGTGAGTTAGTGTATATGTGAGAAGAAATCTACACCAAGAGATATTTAAAGGGAGATGGATAGTTTTTTTGAGTGAAAGAGTTAGAAGGTGAGGTGGGGGATTCTTAAGAAGAAGAAGAAGAAGAAGAAGTTGGAGATAAAATAAAAGCATGACAAGCACTACTACGAAGCTCATTGCACTGCCTTTCACCATTAGATCGATCCAAATTTTGGATATTGTGTTCTACTAAACCTCATATACAATCTGATCGTTGGGTATTCCAATATCAGATTTCTTTTTAAAGTTACAATCAACAAGGTGAAATTGTACAAAGTTGGGATTTCTTGCTTCTGAGTAGTCAACTTTAGCACCATGTTTCTCCTTCATCTATAATTGGATTGCTACAAAAATTAGAAGAGAGGTTCATAAGATCCATTGATTATGTATGAACGATGGAGATTGGAAATAAAGCCACCAGGAAGAAATTGTTCATCTTTAAAAGTAAGGGTCTAGAAACCCTGATTTCCAGATTAGTATGGTTGTATAAAGGAAATCATGTCTAATTTAACTATTAAATCATTCGGATTTTAATATATGTTGTGCAAGACTTCGAGTTATATATTATGACCATTGGGTTTAAACATATAATTTATGGTTAATTACTTATTTCTTTTTGAAGTTGTTGCTAATTTCTGCAAAATTTAGGAAACTTGATTGAATATATACATGTTTTGATGAAATTAGAATTATGTAGGTGTTAGGGTTTGTATAAATGTTTGATAATGGAATTTTGATTGAAAAAACATGTTAAGTAGCATTGGAAGGACACAAAACTAAGGAAATAGAAAAGAAAATTGAAAAAAAAAACATCAAGAGAAAACCTATACTATAGGGCTGGCCAGTTTTGGTATTGAACTCCCAGACGAGAATAAGACTTGAAAATGACAACATTTATGATAAGGTTCTTTATAAAACTTGTAGGTATGGGTTTTATCTTTCAAATAGAGTTGGACTTGATTTAATTGGAGCTGTATAACTCCATATATAAGCCATAAACTGAGTAAAAGTTTAACCAACATAAATTTGGATAGATTGTAGATGCTACTGTGATTGTTTAAATTGATCCCCAGAATGATATAATTTGGAAGTGTTTTCTTCACAAAACTTTTAGGTATATGTGTTATCTTTCAAATGAAATTATCCTTAATTTAATTGGAGCTATATAACTCTAGATATGACTTAAAAACTGAAGAAAGGTTGAAATTGATCCTCATTGGACAAATTTCATTAAGTATGATAATAGATGAGTATGGGTATATTAAGGGCATAACTAAGTTTCTTGCCCTTCAATAAAGTTGTATATTAGTGTCTTAGTTTGCAAAAGAGTCAAGACATATTCAAAACCGAGGTCTGAAACTTTACTTGTAAGCAAAACTCTAAACAATGTTCTCAAGTAACAAAATGGAGTTAGAAAATGTAATCATTCAACTCCTATTGAGAGAAGAAGCAAGCGAAAGGTAGAGAAGCATCCGAAAGGCACAGAAGCGATCAACACACGTATTGAAGGTATCTAGGTTTTCTCAATTAGGTTTCTTAGAAGTTGGGTTATGGTTAATTTGAGTGTTCGTTTAGGTCATTTAGGGTTTTCTAATCATAAGTGAGGCTGGGTCTGTTTATTACGGATTAAAATGTGAAATCTGGGGGTTTCTCATTTAGGTTTTGAATGTTACTACTGGAAGAATTTCATTTTACATATGTTGCAGATTAAATTTTGTATTCTTATGTTTTTGAAAAATTTCAATTCAAAACGATCTTTGATTGTTTCCGGTATGCTAATAGTTAGGTTATAACATGCAGCAATACATAGATTAGTTCTCCGACTAATTTTAAGTCTATTTAATTTATCCTTTTCGAAACAATTTGAAATATTGGACTCTCTTCCTTTGATCCTTTCAACTTAATCTTTCACTTGTGATTTCGTATGAGAGAATAACAAGACGTTACTAGTGGGGGATTTTATTTTATACATGTTGTGTATTGCATTATGTATTTGGCAAATTTTAATTCCCAAAACAATTTCTACGGATTACTTCATACAGTGTTGTAATACTAACATTACAGTAACTTGATGTTTCCAATTTGAAACAGTTATTAGTGCTCTATGTATCTTGTAATACTAACATTGCAGTAACTACTTTACAAAGTGCAGAAACACCCGCGATTGGAGCTCTCAAAATATCATAATTTTATACCTTATTTTGAATTTTGTATTGTTATGTTTTTTACAAATTTGAATTCAAAAGGATCTTCACTTGTTTCCAGTATGCTAACAGTTAGGTTATAGGATGCAGAAATACTTAGAATAGTTCCCTAACTAATTTTAAGTTTCTTTAATTTATCCTCTTTGAAACAGTTTATAATATTGGACTATCTTCCTTTGATCCTTTCAACTTAATCTACCACTTTTGACTTTATACGAGAGAATAACATGACATTACTAGTGGGGGATTTCATTTTATACATGTTGTGTACTGCATTATGTTTTTAACAAATTTTAATTCAAAAGGATCTTCGCTTGTTTTCAGTATGCTAACAGTTAAGTTATAAGATGTAGAAATACATAGATTAGTTCTCTAACTAATTTTAACTCTCTTTAATTTATCCTCTTTGAAACACCTTGTAATATTGGACTCTCTTCCTTTGATCCTTTCAACTTAATCTACCACTTTTGATTTCATATGAGAGAATAGCATGACATTACTAGAGGGGGATTTCATTTTATACATGTTGTGTATTGTATTATGTTTTTGACAAATTTTAATTCAAAACGATCTTCGCTTGTTTGCAGTATGCTAACAGTTAGGTTATAAGATGCAGAAATACATAGATTAGTTCTCTGACTAAATTTAAATCTCTTTAATTTATCCTTTTTGAAACAACTCGTAATATTGAACACTCTTCCTTTGATCCTTTCAACTTAATCTTCCACTTGTGTAGCATGACATTACTAGTGGGTGATTTCATTTTATACATGTTGTGTATTGCATTATGTATTTGGCAAATTTTAATTCAAAATAGAATTTATACGGATTACATCATACAGTGTTGTAATACTAACATTGTAGTAACTTGTTGTTTACAATTTGCAACAGTTATTAGTGCTCTATGTATATTGTAATACTAACTTTGCAGTAACTACTTTACAAAGTACAGAAACACCCGCGATTTGAGTTCTCAATTTATCATAATTTTATAACTTATTTTGAATTTTGTATTCTTATGTTTTTGACAAATTTGAATTCAAAAGGATCTTCGCGTGTTTCCAGTATGCTAACAGTTAGGTTATAGGATGCTGAAATACATAGGTTAGTTCTCTAACTAATTTTAAGTCTATTTAATTTATCCTCTTTGAAACACCTTGTAATATTGACTCTCTTCCTTTGATCCTTTCAACTTAATCTTCCACTTGTGATTTCATACGAGAAAATAGCATGACATTACTAGTGGAGGGTTTTATTTTATACATGTTGTGTATTGCATTATGTTTTTGACAAATTTTAATTCAAAAGGATTTTCGCTTGTTTTCAGCATGCTAACAGTTAGGTTATAAGATGCAGAAATACTTAGATCAGTTCTCTAACTAATTTTATACCTTATTTTGAATTTTGTATTGTTATGTTTTTGACAAATTTGAATTCAAAAGGATCTTCACGTGTTTCCAGTATGCTAACAGTTAGGTTATAGGATGCAGAAATACATAGATTAGTTCTCTAACTAATTTTAAATCTCTTTAATTTATCCTTTTTGAAATTGCTAGTGATATTGGACTATCTTCATTTGATCCTTTCAACTTATACTTCCACTTGTGATTTCATACGAGAGAATAGCATGACATTACTAGTGGGGGATTTCATTTTATACATGTTATGTATTGCATTATGTTTTTTACAAATTTTAATTCAAAAGGATCTTCGCTTGTTTTCATTATGCTAACAGTTAGGTTATAAGATGTAGTAATACATAGATTAGCTCTCTCTCTGACTAATGTTAAGTCTCTTTAATTTATCCTTTTTGAAACAACTTGTAATATTGGACTCTCTTCCTTTGATCCTTTCAACTTAATCTTTCATTTGTGATTTCATATGAGAGAATAGCATGACATTACTAGTGGGAGATTTTATTTTATACCTGTTGTGTATTGCATTATGTATTTGGCAAATTTTAATTCAAAATAGATTTTATACAGATTACATCATACAGTGTTGTAATACTAACATTGCAGTAACTTATTTCCATCAACAGTTATTAGTGCTCTAT
>Ga0307513_10013177_pt1 | contig 10158 bp, 11 predicted proteins | sample 15_EM_MG_FD_202174 | JGI IMG/M metagenome (GOLD analysis project Ga0307513, IMG submission 202174) | Populus trichocarpa ectomycorrhiza microbial communities from riparian zone in the Pacific Northwest, United States - 15_EM | ecosystem: Host-associated > Plants > Roots > Unclassified | place...
ACTCATCAGGCGAGGCAGCCACAGCGAGATGGCCGGAACGAAGGTGACCAGCGCCAGCGAGAGCAGCAGCGGCACCAGCCAGGGCAGGATGGCCATGGTGGTTCGCTCCACCGACAGCTTGGCCACGCGTGCCAGCACGAAGAGCACGAGGCCCATCGGCGGGTGCAGCAGGCCGATCATCAGGTTGAGCACCATCACCAGCCCGAAGTGAACCGGGTCGATGCCCAGGTGCTGCACGATGGGCAGCAGGATGGGCACGAGGATGGTGATGGCGGCCGTGGGTTCCAGAAAGCAGCCCACGAAGAGCATCAGCACGTTGGCCAGCAGCAGGAACTTCCACGGCGTGTCGGCGAAAGTGAGGATCCAGGCGGCGATCATCTCGGTGGTGCGCGTGGCGGTGAGCATCCAGCCGAAGATGGAGGCGGCGGCCACGATGAGCAGCACGGTGGAGGTGGTCTCCACCGTGTCCATCGAGGCCTTGACGAAAGTCTTCCAGTTCAGCGTGCGGTACCAGATGGCGCCGAGGAAGAGCGACCACGCGCAGGCGGCGATGGCGCCCTCGGTGGCGGTGAAGAGGCCGGTGGTCATGCCGCCGATCAGCAGCACCGGCGTCATGATGGGCAGCACGGCGTTGAAGCTGAACTTGCGGTCGGCCGCCAGCAGCAGCACCACTGCCACGGCCACCGCCACGCTCACGTTGGCGCCGGCGCGTGCGGCCAGCCAGAGCGCGGTGGGCGTGCCGGCCACCAGCGCCAGCTCGATCAGCGCCTTGCGCACGCGCGGCCACTGCCAGGCGATGTCGCGGCCCCAGCCCTTGCGGTGCGCGAACCAGGCGACGGTGAGCATCATCATCAACGTCATCACCAGGCCCGGCATCAGGCCGGCGAGGAAGAGCGCGCCCACCGACACGTTGGCGAACATGCCGTAGATCACGAAGGGCAGCGAGGGCGGGATGATGGGCCCGAGCGTGGCCGAGGCGGCCGTCACGCCGACAGCGAACTCGGCGTCGTAGCCATGCTCGCGCATGGCCTTGATCTCGATCGTGCCCAGGCCGGCCGCATCGGCGATGGCGGTGCCGCTCATGCCGGCGAAGACCACCGAGCCCACGATGTTCACGTGCCCCAGGCCGCCGCGCAACCAGCCCACCAGCGAGAGCGCGAAGTTGTAGATGCGGGTGGTGATGCCGGCGCAGTTCATCAGGTTGCCGGCGAGGATGAAGAAGGGCACGGCCAGCAGCGGAAAGCTGTCGATGCCGCCGACCATGCGGTGGATCACCACGTAGGGCGGCGGGTTGCCCGTGGCCATCACATAGACCAATGCAGCCCCGGCCATGGCGATGGCGACCGGAATGCCGGCACCCATCATTGCCAGGAACAGGAGCTTGAAGGCGCCCGCGTTCATGTTGGCTCTTCCGCGAGTTCAGGCTGCTCGAGCACCGAGGCGCCACGTTTCCAGTTGGCGATGGCCACGCCGACCGATCGCCACGTCATCAGCAAGAAGCCCACCAATACCGCGCCGTACACGAGGCCCATCGGCAAGTCGACCACGGCCATGCGGCTGCTGCCGATCTTCATGATGAGCTGCCACGTCATGAACACGCAGCTCGCGAAGAAGCTGATGCGAACGCCATCGACCAGCGTGGACATGAAGCGCATCAACCTAGCCGGCAGCACGCGGTAGAAGAAGTCGACCTGGATGTGGTTGTTCTTGCGCACGCCCATGGCCGCTCCGATGAAGACCGTGGCAATGAGGAAGTAGCGGGCGATCTCTTCGGTCCATGCCGCCGAATCGTTCAGCACGTAGCGCGTGAAGAACTGGTAGAAGACGATCAGTCCGAGCAGCCAGAACAGGGCCACGGCCAGCCAGTCCTCCGGGCCGTAGCGGGACAGGTCGATCACTTCGTCGTGGATGTCGAATTCGCCCTCGGCGGTCAACACCGGCCCGGTTTGGGCCTCGGCAGTTTCAACAGGCAGGTTCACTGGGTCTCCTCGGGTCGCCAGCTGGAGGCGAAGCGCAGCTCGGCGTTTTTCATGTGCTTGCGCATGGCGTTGCGGGCGGCGCGGCCGTCGCGCGAGGTGATGGCGTGCAGGATCTCGGCGTGCTCGTCCATCGCCTGGCGCCAGATTTCCTTGCCCGAGAAGTGCGACTCGAGCTGCAGGTACAGCGGCCCGCGGCGCGCGTCCCACAACTGGCGCGTGAGCATCACCAACGCGCTGTTGGCGCTGGCCTCGGCGATGAAGAGATGGAAGCGCTGGTCGGCCTCGAGCGACTGCTCGTTGTGCGATGGTGCGGAGCGCATGTCGTCGAGCGCGCGCTTCATGCCGCCCAGTTGTTCGGGCGTGGCGTGCGTCGCGGCCAGGCTGGCCGATTCGGATTCGACGATCCAGCGCGCCTTGATTAGATCGAAAGGCCCGGGCACCGGTGCGAGCGGATCGACGGGCGCGCTGCGGCGCCGCTGCGACACGAACACGCCGGCCCCGCCACGCACTTCGACCATGCCTTCGACCTCGAGCGCGATCAGCGCTTCACGCACCGAAGGCCGGCTCACGCTGAGCTGCGTGGCCAGGTCGCGCTCGGCCGGCAGCCGCGCGCCGGGAGGGTACTCGCCGCTTCCGATCATCTGCATCAGCTGGTCGGCGATGAGTCGGTAGAGGCGGCGGTTGTCGGCGTGTGGCTGGGGCATGAAGCGGGGAAGCGGCGAAAAGAGAAGCTGCGGAAGTGAGGCAAAAATTGGTCTGACCAATTTATCGTCGCACCCGCAGTGCCGGGTTTCAACAGGGGTTCTTACGACTGGGGTAACTCCCAGGATCGCGCTAAAAAGTGGCCTGACCACTTGATAATGAATCGTCACTTTCATGGAGCCATCGATGACATCACCGCAAACCGGGCGGCTGCAAGGCAAGACGGCCTTGGTCACCGCCGCCGGCCAAGGCATTGGCCGAGCCACTGTCGAGGCCTACGTGCGCGAAGGTGCGCGCGTGATCGCTGCCGACATCAACGCCGAACTGTTGGCGCAGCTGTCTCGCGACACCGGCTGCGAGACCCGCCTGCTCGATGTGACCCACGCCGATGCGGTGCGCGACGCGGTGGCCGCGATCGGCCCGCTGCAAGTGCTGTTCAACGGCGCGGGCTACGTGCACGCCGGCAGCATCCTCGACTGCGACGAAGCCGCGTGGGACTTCTCGTTCAACCTCAACGTGCGCTCGATGTACCGGCTCATCCGCGCCGTGCTGCCCGGCATGCTGGCGCAGGGCGGTGGCTCCATCATCAACGTGGCCTCGGTGGCCAGCAGCATCAAGGGCGCGCCGAACCGCTTCGTCTACGGCACCACCAAGGCGGCAGTGATCGGGATGACCAAGTCGGTGGCGGCCGACTTCGTGGCACGTGGCATCCGCTGCAACGCCATCTGCCCGGGCACGGTGGAGTCGCCCTCGCTGCGCCAGCGCATCGAGGCACAGGCCCAGGCTGCGGGGCAGACGCTGGCCCAGGTGGAAGCCGCGTTCGTGGCGCGCCAGCCGGTGGGCCGCGTGGGCCGCGCGAGCGAGATCGCGGCACTGGCCGTGTACCTCGGCAGTGACGAATCGGCCTTCACCACCGGCACCGCGCAGATCATCGACGGCGGCTGGTCCAACTGATTTTTTCCAGAGAGAGCTAACGAATGAAGCTGATGCGACATGGCGCCAAGGGCGCCGAGAAACCTGCGCTGGTCGATGCACAAGGCCAGGTGCGCGACCTGTCCGGCGTGTTGCCCGACATCACTGCCGACACGCTCACGCTGGCCGGCTTGAAGCGCCTGCGCGAGCTCGACGCGGCGAGCCTGCCCGTGATCGCCCAACCCGGGCGCATCGCGCCCCCGTGGAGCGGCATGGGCAAGTTCATCTGCGTCGGGCTGAACTACGCCGACCATGCGGCCGAGTCGGGCGTGCCCGTGCCGCCCGAGCCCGTGTTGTTCATGAAGACAACGAGCGCGCTGATCGGCTGCAACGACCCGGTGGTGTTGCCGCAAGGCTCGCTGAAAAGCGACTGGGAGGTCGAGCTCGGCGTGGTGATCGGCAGCAAGGCTCGCTACGTGAGCGAGGCCGACGCGCTGAAGCACGTGGCCGGCTACTGCGTCGTCAACGACCTGTCGGAGCGCGAGTACCAGCTCGAGCGCGGCGGCACCTGGGACAAGGGCAAAGGCTGCGACACCTTCGGCCCGGTCGGCCCTTGGATGGTCAGCGCCGACGAGGTGCCCAACCCGCAGGCCCTGAGCATGTGGCTCGAGGTCAACGGCAAGCGCTTCCAGAACGGCAGCACGTCCACCATGGTGTTCGGCGTGGCTCACCTGGTCAGCTACATCAGCCGCTTCATGACGCTCTACCCTGGTGACCTGATCAGCACCGGCACGCCGCCCGGCGTGGGCCTGGGCCAGAAGCCGCCGCTGTATCTGAAGCCCGGCGACGAGATGCGCTTGAGCATCCAAGGCCTGGGCGAGCAGCGGCAGAAGGTGTTTGCCTGGGACCCGGCGTTGATCGACGGGTGAGTGAGCGCGGCTGGGAGTTGGTGCATCGCTGTTGGCGGTGCGCCTGTTCGCCACCCGAAGCTGTCTGCACCTGTTCTACAGACTGTGTGGCAGCTGCAGTTCGCCTGCAGCTGCCCGGTCAAAGCCCCCGGGTCCGCTGCATGACGCGAGGGTGGGCGGGCTCACGAAAGATGCTCACTCAATTGGCTCGACGAGGTGCCGCCGGTTGGATGGAGCCGTGTAAGGCTCGGGCCAGAACTCGATCTGCTTTCCAATCTTGCCATTCGTCACGGTAAAGAACGAGATGCATCGGGCTCGTTGAACGCCATCAGTGACGTTCACGTCTGACACGGCTTCGGATTCGCCGCCGACGATGCGATTGATGTGGAACTGCCAAGGGCCGCTTGCGGGATATTCGGCATTCATTTGAGCGAAGCGCTCTGAGCCTCGAATTCTTTCGTTGGTCTGTGGCCACTCCAGAACATAGCCTGGAGCAAGGACGGCTCTCACAGACGTGAAGTCGTTCGACGCCATGAGGCGCCAGAACTCGCGGACAACTTCGATGGCGGTGTTCATGCTGCGGAGCGTGGGCGGAATGACGGTCAGGTGGAGCGCATTTGTTGGGCCGCTGAGGGCTACTTGCCGTCAGGCCCATCAAGGAATCGCAGGGCGGTTGAGGTGAACGGAACCGTGGGATCGTAAATTGGAGCGTGGTCCCCGCCGGGAATGATCCACAACGCGGCATCCGGGATAGAACGGCACATGCTCGCAGCGATTTCAACGGGGAAAAAGCGGTCGCGATCACCGTGCACAACGAGCGTACGAGCGGTGATGGTGGATAAGCTTTGCGCAGTGAAATTCATGTCGTCGTAGTTCTTGCCCAGCTCGTTGAACTGCGCAATGAGTCGGGCAATCTGCTCGTCGCCGCGTTTCGCGCACTCCCGATACATCTCTTGCACTTGTGGAGGCATGGTGCCAAACGAAGCTCCGCGCAATATGGTCCGTGCCTGATCGGGGAAATGGGAAGTTGCGCTGATCAAGACCATTGAGTCGACGCGCTTGGGTTGGCTCGTTGCCATGTGAAGCAGCGTCATTCCGCCAGAACTGATGCCCATGGCCGAGAAGCGATCCACCCTGAGCTTTTCAAGCAGGAGGAACACGTCACTTGCCGCTTCTCGATGGGTGAACTTGTTCTCGGGATTGGTGGAGTGGCCATGGCCGCGCAGATCCACGACGATCAATCGATGGCGCTCGGAGAGCTTGGCGGTGAAGGGATGCCAGTTCTGCGCACAACCACCAAACCCATGCAAGAGCACGAGGGGCTTTCCGACGCCGTACTCCTCGTAGTGCATCTCCATGTCGTTGATCTGAACGATGTGCCCGTGTGTGCTTGTTTGTTTGGGAGCGTAGGGCGTTGTCATGGCTTGACTTCAAATGCACGACCGTGAACAGGTGACGCGGAATACCGGCACTCGCTGCGACTCAACGCGCCAGCGAACCCAGCCAGTCGCAGCGCAACCGCCCTGTCTGGTGCAGCCAGCGGCGCAAGGCCACGTACAGGCTCGGCGCCATGAAAAGCAGCAGGCACCCCACCGCCAGGGTCGGCCACCAGAGAATCAGCGCGGCGGGCTCGCCCATGAAGCCCAGCACCCACGCTGTCAGAACGCTGTCCCAGGCGTGGTACTCGACGGGGCTCTCGGGCTTGTGGGCGACATGCCAGAGCTTGATGGCGTGAAGCTGATGCAGGGTCATGCGTTACTCCCGGTGGATTGGGACACGCTGTCAGCCTAGAGCGAAAACGACCTCGGGTAAACCAGTTCGAGTGCAGCTCAGCCCAGCGTGGCAAGTTGCCGCGCCAGCGACTTGTCGTTGAACAGCCACTGGCCGGGCAGCAGCCGCAAGCCCTTTTCGCTGGGCCACACGAGCGCCGGCACGCCCTGCACGCCGATGGATTTCATGATCTTGTGCGCCCGGCCCATGCGCGTCTCGGTGGCGTGCGCCAGCACGGGATCGGCCATGCGCATCAGCCAGGTGTCGGGCTCGTCGCCGAGCGAAGCCGCCAGAGCCTGGGCAATCACCTCGGGGTTGCTGATGTCGCGCCCGGCGACGAAGCGCTCGCGCTGCAGCGCATGCAGGCCGTCGAGCTCGCGCAGCACGTTCCACTTCGAGACGGCGGTCAGCGCCCGCGTGGCAGGGCCGCTATCGAATGGCATCTCTGGGTTGCCCAGCACCTTGCGGCGGTAGATGTCGCTGAAGCGCTGGCCGCTCATCTCGGCGATGCGCGCATCGATCTGCTCGATGTGCCGTGCCATCCCGGCGTCGATGCGCTTGCCCGGGTCGCCACCGAAGAGGCCGGTCGGCACCGGTTCGACAATGCAGCCGTTCAGGTCCGCCAGGCCGTGAATGGCGGGCATGGCGCCGTAGCACCAGCCGCACATCGGGTCGTAGAGATAAATGAGATGGTCGATCGCCATCCGGTCAGTATGCGGCAGTGAAGCGCTTCCTGATGTGGCGCGGGGTTTCGATTTCATCGACGATCGCGACGGCCAGGTCGGCCACCGAGATCTTGGCGGGGTGGTCGCCGTTCATCAGCAGGTCGTCGACACCAATGCGGAACTTGCCGGTGCGCGGGCCCGGCTCCAGCAGCGCCGCCGGGGACAGGAAGGTCCAGTCCAGCGTGGTGTCCTTGCGGATGATGTTCAGCGCTTCGCGGGCGGCCAGCGCGCCTTGCTTCCACTCTGCCGGGAACTGCGGTGTGTCCACACCTTGCACGCCGGGGGCCACGTACAGGCTGCCGGCACCGCCGACCACCAGCACGCGCTTGACGCCGCTGCGGCGCACGCCTTCGAGAATGGCTTGCGTGCCCTGCAAGAAGATGTCGTGGATCTTTGGCTCCGCCCAACCGGGGTTGTAGGCGTCGACCACGGCATCCGTGCCTTCGACGGCCTGGGCCACCTGGGCAGCGTCGAGCGCATCCGCCTGAACCACCTTGAGCTTGGCTTGCGCGGTGTATTTGCCCGGGTTGCGAGCCAGTGCCGTGACCTCGTGGCCGCGTTGCAGCAGTTCCTGCAGAACCGCCGAGCCCACGAAACCGGTGCCGCCGATGAGTGCGATCTTCATGTCCAACTCCAATCAAATTGCGATGGCATGACGATAGGAGCTTCACAATCGCGGCGGAAGTCTGTCAAATCGAACAAGTTTGTTTAGCAGGGCTTCACAGTGGATGATCTCAAGCGCATGGCGATCTTCGCCTCGGTGGTGCAGCACGGCTCCATGAGTTCGGCGGCGCGGGCCATGGCCATGAGCACCTCGGCCGTCAGCCAGCAGGTGCGGCAGCTGGAGCAGGGAAGTGGCGTCACGCTGCTGCACCGGTCGACCCGCAAGCTCACGCCCACCGACGCCGGCGCGCGCTTCGCCGAGCACTGCATTGCGATGGTGGCTTCGGCGCAGCAGGCCAAGCAGCAGCTGGTGCTGGCGCACGACGCACCCAGCGGGGAACTGCGCATCTCGGCACCGGTGGGTTTCGCGCGCCACGTGGCGCCGGCGCTGGCCCCGCTGCTGGCAGCCTACCCCGAGCTCAAGCTGCGCCTGCTCGTCGACGACGCGATGATCGACCTGATCGACGCCCGCATCGACCTCGCGCTGCGTGCCGGCCGGCTGGCCGATTCATCGTGGGCCGCCAAGCGCCTGTGCAGCTTCGAGTGGGTGCTGTGCGCCTCGCCCGACTACCTGCGCCGCCACGGCACGCCCACCACGCCGGCCGATCTGCTGTCGCACCAGTGGATGGTCGGTTCGCGCGAAGGCTCGGCCCTGCATTTCGAACTGGACGGCCCGGCCGGCGAGCACGAGAGCCTGCGCCTCGAAGCGCGCATCGCGAGCAACAACCAGCTGACCCTCGAGCAGATGTGCGCTGCGGGCCTCGGCATGGCGCTGGTGACCCACCCCGACGTGCATGGCGCCCTGCGCGCGGGCCAGCTGGTGCGCGTGTTGCCCGCCTGGCGCCTGCCGGAGATCACGGTCTGGGCCGTCACGCCCCAACGCGAGAACCAGCCCGCCAAGGTGCGCCACGCGATCGTGGCCTTGCAGAGCTACCTCAATGCGGCGCCGGGGGTGCTGGCCTGAAGGTCATCTCAATTCGCCTCGTTGTAGATGCGCAGGATCCACGACATCTGATAGACCAGGTTGGCGATCGCGAACACCAGCTGAAAGCCGCGATGGCGCAGCGCCGCGGCCAAGGCGAACAACAGCAGGTAGACCGCGAGGCGGATCGGGTACTCGATGCTGAAGGCGGCCAGGTAGTCGTGGCCCTTGATCACCGTGTCGGCCACGTCGACGAGCAGGCTCAGTGCCATCAGCCCGAAGAACCAGATGCGGCGCGACTCGAAGTAGTCGCGAAAGCCGACGTACTCATCCAGGTCGTTCGGGAAGAGGATCGCGCACAGCATGTAGTTGAGCGTCGCGTAGAACAGCACGAACACGTAGACGCCGAAGTGCCAGGCGCTGTGGTGGATCAACGCGAACTGCCACCACCAGAAATGCACCAGCGCCAGCAGCATCGAGGCGACCCACAGCAGGTGCACTGCATCAGCCTTTTGGCGCCCGGGGTGCTGCGCGAAGAACGCCAGGCCCGACAGCAGCCGTGCGATGGACAGGCTCACCACCACGCCCAGCAGGATGCGGACGTGGACGAAGATCTCGGCGTCTGAAATCTTGGCGGCTGCGTCCATGCGATCAGACTGGAAACGTACCCGGCAGCAGGATGTTCTTGTCGACCGTGCGGATGTCGGTGTGCCCGCAGAAGGCCATCGTCACGTCGAGCTCCTTGGCGATGATCTCGAGGCTTCTCGTCACGCCGGCTTCGCCCATCGCGCCCAGGCCGTAGAGGAACGAGCGGCCGATCAGTGTGCCCTTGGCGCCCAGGGCCACGGCCTTGAGCACGTCTTGCCCGGAGCGGATACCGCCGTCCATCCACACCTCGATGCGCGAGCCCACTTCGGAGGCGATGGCGGGCAGGGCCGAGATCGAAGACGGCGCACCATCGAGCTGCCGGCCGCCGTGGTTGGAGACGACCATCGCGTCGGCACCGCTGTCGGCGGCCAGGCGGGCGTCTTCGGCATCCATGATGCCTTTCAGGATCAGCTTGCCGCCCCAGCGTTTCTTGATCCACTCGACGTCGTTCCAGTCGAGCTTGGGGTCGAACTGCTCCCGCGTCCAGGTGCTCAATGAACTCATGTCGCTCACGCCCTTCGCATGGCCGATCAGGTTGCCGAAGCCGTGGCGTTTGGTGCCCGCCATGCCCAGGCACCAGCGCGGCTTGGTCATCAGGTTGAGGATGTTGACGAGCGTCGGCTTCGGTGGCGCGGTCAGCCCGTTCTTGATGTCCTTGTGGCGCTGGCCGAGCACCTGCAGGTCGAGCGTGAGCATCAGCGCCGAGACGCCGGCGGCCTTGGCGCGGTCCATCAGGCGGTCCATGAAATCGCGGTCGCGCATCCAATAGAGCTGGAACCAGAACGGCGACTTGGTGTGGGCTCGAATGTCTTCGATCGAGCAGATGCTCATCGTCGACAGGGTGAAGGGAATGCCGAATTTCTCGGCGGCGCGCGCCGCGAGAATTTCGCCGTCGGCGTGCTGCATGCCGGTGAGCCCGGTCGGCGCGA
>Ga0307513_10013178_pt1 | contig 10158 bp, 6 predicted proteins | sample 15_EM_MG_FD_202174 | JGI IMG/M metagenome (GOLD analysis project Ga0307513, IMG submission 202174) | Populus trichocarpa ectomycorrhiza microbial communities from riparian zone in the Pacific Northwest, United States - 15_EM | ecosystem: Host-associated > Plants > Roots > Unclassified | place...
GGACACCGCTATCTTATGCTGCCGGGTCTGGGCATGAGGCCGTGGTGAAGATACTTATGAAGCGAGGGGATGTCAATCCCGATTCGTCGGATCGGTATGGCAGGACACCACTATCATATGCTGCCAGATCTGGGCATGAGGGCGTGGTGAAGATACTCCTGGAGCGAGGGGATGTCCATCCCGATTCGTCGGATCGGTATGGCAGGACACCACTATCATATGCTGCCAGATTTGGGCATGAGGTCGTGGTAAAGACACTCCTGGGGCGAGGGGATGTCAACTCCGATTCGTCGAATAAGCACGGCCGGACACCACTATCTTATGCTGCCGCATTTGGACATGAGGGCGTGGTGAAGATAATCCTGGGGCGAGGGGATGTCAACCCCGATTCGTCGAGTAAGCACTACCGAACACCACTATCACATGCTGCCGGATCTTGGCATGAGGGCGTGAAGGTATTCTCGGGGCGAGAGGATATCAATCCTAATTCGTCAGATAGGCTTGGACTCACACCATTATCACGCACTGCCGAATCTGGACATGAGGACGTGAAGATACTCCCGGGGCGGGTGGATGACAGCCTCAATTTGTCGGATGAATATGGGAGAACACCGCTATCATACGCTGCTGGATCTGGACATGAGGGTGTGGTGAAGATATTACTGGAGCGAGGGGATGTCAATCCCAATTCGTTGGATGAGAATGGCCGGACTCCATTAGCATATGCTGCCGAATCCGGATATAAGGGCATGGTGAAGATACTCCTGGAGCGAGAAGATGTTGACCCCGGTTTGCTAGATGCGGAGAGCCTGGGACCGTTCTCACTTGCTGCTAGGGCAGGACACGAGGGCGTAGCGGGGCTGTTATTAGAATCGAGGCCTTATGCTGTTGGCGAAACATCACCAATCGCTAACGCGACCCAACAAATCTCCACTCCTACTATGAGTGCTCCGGAGGAAGTAGAGTTAGGTCCGGCGCCACAACGGGCAGGTATCATTTCCAACAGAAGACACGGAATCGGGAATCTTATTTCTTTCTCTCCCTTAGCCAAGTCTCCACCGCATCAGGTTGAGCCACCCCCCTCAACCGTTCTCACTCCCACCGCCGCGTCCGGCACAGCCACCAATCTTGCCGCCTTGCCGCCTTCAAGGCCACGGAAACGCGATCGATCGATCCCACCTCCTTTGCGCCGTTCTAAGCGTCCCCGTTTCCCGTCATCTTGACATTCTCGAGAATACCCATCATCCCCATTGATGCATTTGTGGGGCTTCACCACATACATAACCGCTACGCCAACATACGCGCCCACATCCTCTTCCTCCACCATTTCCTTTGTCTTGTTTTGCCTTTTATCTCCTGCAACGAGATCCTGGTGGAAGTTACCTCATGTTTCTATGTATAAGAGTCTTTCCCTCCTTTCCCTCCCTCCTTTCTTTCTTCTCCCTTCTTTATCCTGCATTGGCTATGTTTATTTAGACTAGGAGTCCACAAGTGGGAACATGTGCGATTGTAAGGCTAGGAATGGCCGTAAACTATTCAATGTACAATTATTGCAAATCATCGGCGCTTTGTGATATGATTGATAGCATGACCCTGGAGTATCAAGAACAACGGCAACATATCTGGAATCCATTGCTTCTCGTACAAAGGACAAACAAGAATAATCTGGAAATCAGAGAACGAAGTAGGAGCTGGGTGCGAATTGATGAAGTCAAGGTGAAGAGAAGCGAAGCGAAGGAGAAGCATGAGGAATGGAAGAGAGGTGGAGCGGAGGGAATGGAGGGAACGAGAGCAATCGGGGGAGGTTGGACGGAGAGAGAAGAGGCGCGGTCAATGCTATCGTGGGGAAAGAGAGGCCGAGAAGGAAAGATGTTAGGATGTGAAAGTTTTCTGAGTCATTTATTTAAGGATGCTTTTTTCCCTCCTGAGTGCGAAGATAGAATCAAGATCAAGACGTCCTCCTCCTCCAATATCAAGTTCCCTTCCACGCAGATAGTTTTTTGATTTACTTTAACAATAACATCGGTAGTGTTTTTTTTCCTTCTCCAACTGTTTTCCTCGGAGAGAGGGAAGTGGGTTCTCTCAATCTGGATGGGACCCGCGGCGTCTTGTCGAGCTATCTGTATGTTGGTTGTGTGTTGTCAATTGCCCGGGGGGGGGGAGGTTTTGGCCCAGTATGATACAAGCCCCCTTATCAACCTTGATAAACATATATTTCAGGGCGACAACCCTCAGCGCTACCCCCTTGAAAATAACGGGAATTTCGACATCAGCTAGAAAACCACTCCCCGCTGAACGAGCCAAAAGCGTAGATAAAAAAGGGGGGGAACTGAGCATATTATTTACGATCTTGTCAACCGGTGTGAAGGTGAGTATATATAAACGTAGGTACGAGTACAGTTCTGGGATGTCGAGGAGTTTTTAAAAAGGACTATTGCATACTGCCGATACCAAAATTTGGCCCTTCCTCGGATCTAGGAACAGTGCGGTGCAATGATGCAATGGTGCTTGTAGCCTCCCCCTAAAACGCTTCGACATTACGAGTGCTGTACTGAGATACTAGGGAGGCCGGGGGAGAAGACAAGTTGCTTCAGTGAAAAAAAAATCTTGTCCTTGAGGACACCAGAAATCCGGATTGAAGTTGTTGGTGTCTAGCACCTAGTACTAGTACATGACCATATAGATGATAAAATTGCCAGTATGCAGTTCGATCTATTCATTTATTTGAGTCTCTTAAAGAAGCTACTAGTATTCCAAAAGCCTTACTTCCTTTTTATCCTTCGATCCTAATTTTTCCCTCTACAATCCCGATAGAATTTGGACACATGCACAAGCATTCTGTTCAACTGCTCCAGTTTAGTGGCATCACGTAACATTCCCCCTTTTCTACCTTTACTGGTCGATCCGCCCCTAATCCTTGTCTCGCCACTCCAAGCCTTCAGATCATTTTGGCCTACCCTCACTGCTCGAGTACCTGAGTGGGTGGATTGGAGCTGCGTTTCCTTGGTGCCACCACACACTGAAAAAAGCAACTTCAATCTGGTGGCGAGAATAGTGCTTGTCGAGCCATAATTTTTCAGCTTCACACTCACCTCCGTCCAGCCTTCTCAAAAAACAAAACAATCCCCCCTCCTCTTGTTGCCCCCGCCTTTGATCTACGAGCGGCACCAACAGCAAGAAGGGCGATATGCAGGACAAGATGAGCACTACAGGATCTCAAAACCCGGTCTTTAACATCAACAAAAACGTTGGCAATGTGAAGAGCAGTTTTAATAATGTATGGAGAAACTGCCAGATATGGGTGTCGGACGACAAAGGCCAGATCTTGGGGTGGTTGTCTCCTCTGGAACCACGGGAAAGACATCAGGCTGTGCGTGAGCGCCGGGTGGATGGAGTGGGAGACTGGCTTCTCCAAACAAACGAGTTTAAGAGATGGCATACAAGTGGGGACCAGGAGATCCATCCTGTCTTATTCTGCTATGGAGATCCAGGGGTGGGGAAGACATATCTGAGGTGCGTAAAACTAGCTCTGTTGAAATGGCGTGCAAAGCTAAGTGCATACGCACTAGCTCTCTTGTAATAGATACACTGTGCGATTCTATTGATAGGGCTAATGTGGTCGTCGCTGGTGTGTACTGCGACTTCCGTGAACCTAAAGAGCAATCTGCGACTAGTGTGTTGGCGGCTCTTTTGAAGCAACTTGTCATGGCCGTGGAACCGATCCCCGAGGAGATAACGGAGGCCTTTGAGCGAGCGAAGAGAGAGGTCGGCGGCCGGGCACTCCGGCTCCTTGAAATTCGCGCGATGCTTGTCAAGTTGCTCTTGCTCCCGCGACAAGGATTTATCTGCATTGACGCTTTAGATGAGTTTCCCACAAAAAATCGACCTGAACTTTGGGAATCTTTGCAGAAAATTGTCCGGGAGTGCCCAAACACTCGGCTATTCATTACCGGGAGGCCACACATTCGAGACGAAGTGAAGAAATATTTCCCCGGATACCCCGACCTAACCCCCATAAAGCCCACTAAGGAGGACATCCGCGCATATGTCACCACGAGATTTCAAAAGGACCCTCAGCCGGATGCAATGGATACGGAATTGGAGACTGATATTGTTAAAACCATTCTGGAAAAGATCTCTGGGGCGTATGTAACATCTGTAGATGGTGAATCCATGGTTATCAGCTAATAGTGGTCCACAGATTCCTTCTCGTCTCCCTGGTTATGGATGCAGTTCTAGAAGATGTGACGATACATCAGAGAAGACAAACGCTTCATAAGATGACCAACGGCTTTGGTTTAGATGATGCATACAGCACAACATTGAGTCGCATCGGGGAGCAGAGAGGAAACAAAGTGAAGCTTGGAATGGAGGCGTTGATGTGGGTTTCGCGTTCCGAACGGCCGCTAAAAGTAGATGAGCTATGCCATGCCTTAGCGGTGGAAGTAGGGGCTACAGACCTCAACATCCTCAATGTGCCACCGATAAGGACCCTGTTGAGCTGCACGTTAGGGCTTGTTACGGTTGATGAGCAGGCGTCGACTGTCCGTCTCGTACATTCCACGCTCCACGAATATCTTGCAGCACATCCCAACTTATTTATCACACCTCACTCCATGATGGCTGAAATATGCCTCACATATTTAAATTTTCACTCCATCTGTGGGCTTGCGACTGCTTTCGATACCGTCCCATCGACAGCACCGTTTCTCCACTATGCTTCATGTCACTGGGGATTCCATGCTAGGCAGCAGATGACGGAAGGCGTGAAACACCTTGCATTACGACTCCTCCAACGAGACACGAACCACATATCGGCTAACATCCTCTTGCATGAGCAGAGTGTCGAGTTCTTGTCCATGTGGGATCGTTGCAAAGGCAGGCGTCCTGATATTCAGGGATTTACTGGATTGCACTGCATCGCATATACGGGGATTACCGAAATTGCCATCGACATGGTGGGCACGAAAAGATGGGACATGAACGGGCGCGATTCTAATGGTGCAACGCCATTAATATGGGCCGCTAAATACGGGAATCACACCCTCGCGAAGCTGCTTCTTGAGCAGGGAGACGCCAATCCCACCTTATCGGATGAGCAGGGCCTAACACCGCTCTCACATGCTGCGAAGGCTGGTCAGGAAGAAGTGGTGAGGCTACTCTTAGAGCAAGAGGGTGTCGGTCCCGATTTGTCGGATGACGATGATAGAACACCGCTATCACATGCTGCCGAATCTGGACATGAGGACGTCGTGAAGGCACTTCTAGAGCGCGCGGATGTCAACCCCAATTCGCTGGATAAATATGGGCAGACACCACTATTATATGCTGCCAGATTTGGACGTGAGGACCTGGCGAAGGTGCTCCTCGAGCGAGTGAGTGTCAATCCAGACTTTCCAGATAAGGGTGGCCGGACACCGCTATCGCATGCTGCCGGATCCCGACATGAGGGTGTGGCTAAGACCCTCCTAAAGCGAGGGGATGTCAATCCTGATTCGTCTGATAGGCATGGCAGGACACCACTCTCATATGCTGCAGGATCGATGCACGAGGGCGTGGTGAAGCTACTCCTACAACAAAAGGATGTCAACCCCGATTCGTCGAATAAGCACGGCCGGACACCACTATCATATGCTACTGGATCTGGACATGAGGGCATGGCTAGGATACTCCTGAAGCGAGCGGATGTCAATCCCGATTCGTTGGATAAGTGTGGTAGGACACCGTTATCTTATGCTGCCGGAGCTGGGCATGAGGGCGTTGTGAAGATACTTTTGGCGCGAGAGGACGTCAATTCTGATTCATCGGATAGGTATGGTAGAACACCACTATCATATGCTGCCGGGGCTGGACATGAGAGCGTGGTGAAGATACTCTTGGAGCGAGAGGATGTCAACCCCAATTCATCAAACACGCATGGCCGGACGGCACTATCACATGCTGCCGGAACTGGAGATGAACGTGTGGTGAAGGTACTCCTGGGCCGAGTGGATGTCAATCCTGATTCGTCAGATGAGTACGGCCGGACACCATTATCATATGCTGCTAGATTTGGACATGAGGGAGTGGTGAAGATACTCCTAGAGCGAGTGGACGTCAGCCCCAATTCGTCGGATAGGTGTGGCAGGACACCGCTATCATATGCCGCCGGATCTGGACATGAGGGCGTGGTGAAGCTGCTTCTGGAGAAAGGGGATGTCAACCCCAATTGGCGGAATACTCATGGCTGGACAGCACTACCACATCTTGCTGGTGCTCGAGATGAGGGAGTGGTGAAGGTATTTTTAGAGCGAGTTGATGTCGATCCCAATTCGCTGGATGAATATGGCCGGACACCACTGTCATATGCCGCCAGATATGGGCGTGAGGGCGTGGTGAAGATACTCCTGGAGCGAGAGGATGTCAACCCCAATTCTTCGGATATGTGTGGCAGGACACCACTATTACATGCTGCCAGGTCTGGACATGAGGGCGTTGTGAAGATACTCTTGGAGCGAGAGGACGTCAATTCTGATTCGTCGGATAGGTATGGTAGAACACCACTATCATATGCTGCCGTGGCTGGACATGAGAGCGTGGTGCAGATCCTCCGGGAGCGAGGAGATGTTAATCCCAATTCATGGGGTATATATAGCCGATCACCATCCTCACTCGCTGTTGAGCCTGGGTGTTCCAGTGCCGTGAGCTCGTTGTTAGATCCAGGGCCTTTTAGTCGCCAAACATCACCAGATAGTGACGGGACCCAACAAGTCTCCGTCCCTGCAGTTTGGGCTCTAGAGAAAGTAGAATTGGGTCCGGTATCACAACGAGAAGGCATCACTTCTGACGTCAAACCCGCCATCGCGGGAGTCGTTGCTCTCTCACACTCCGAAAAGTCTTCCTTGAATCGGACCGAAGCATCCCCCTCACCATCCATTCTCAAGCCCACCTACACATTCGATACTACCCCCGACCCTACCATCCTGCGGCCTTCAAGGTCACTAAAACGCCATCAAGTGGCCCCGCTGCCTCCCCGTCGTTCTAAGCGCCAGCGTTTTCCTCCATCTTGGCTTTTGCGGGAATAAATCCCACCCCGATGGGTGAGCATATAGGACTTTGCCATATAATCAACATGCACTCCTCCTTCCTCAATTCACATCTCTGCATCCCACCATCTACTGAGAAATTGCATCCATATGCACTCCCTGCAAATCGGGTTTCGGCCTTTAGCGTATCAATTTATTTTCCTATCAGGTATCCGACGAAGAGCCGCGTTCCGAACCACTGTAGTCAGAACGGGAATAAATAAGTGCCAGAGAGCCTCCCTCACGGATGCTTCCTATTCCTCGTATGGCTTCCTTTCCCCCATTCCCCTGTCTTGTCTCGCCTTTCATCCCCGAGGGGATGCCTGTGGGAGTAAGTTACCTCAGGTTTGTATTCATAATAGCTCTCTTCTTCCCTCCCCCCTTTCTCTCATTCTTTCATTTCCCCTCTGCCTTGGCCATGTTTGCTTTTAGACTAGATGTCTGCTGGTACGACTGTATTGTATAACTGGGGGGCCGGAGGTAGCCGTGGGCTATCCAATGTACAATGGCATCGGTAATGTTTTTTTCTCTCCCCCCGATCCCTTTTAGAGCAAGAGAAGCGGGTTTCCTCAATCTTGGAATTAGATCCGGTGCACCTTGTCAAGCTGTTTATACATTATTTGTATGTTATTAGAAACTTATCCATTTCTATTTAATCAATAGTATTATAATATAGAGTATTATACAGTAGATAGCAACCATATACCTCCCTCTCAACCAATGCTTTGTCCACGGCATCATAATTTTACAGGTCACATAAGGTTTTTACATTCTCTATGGGGTTGGTAATACATCATGGCTATTATTTTGTGGATTCTGGTAGGGGTCGTGTTCTCAAAGGGGGAGTGAAAATAGTTGCTTGGTGAGAAAAGGGCCCCAGACCGAACTTTTGACCCTGTACAGTACTTTAGTAATTGTGTCATATCAGTTGCGGGGGATAAATCGCGTAACGGTCAATTGGTCGAACTAGACTAGGGCTCAACTAAACAGTAGGCATCCTAAAAACTAACTAACCAAACATAAGTCTATAATATAAGAATAATAAAACCATCTCAGTCATTCCATTGTCTGCCACACCTATCAATTTCTCCTTCATGCTTAATCCCATTTGCCCGCATACCTCCGTAATATCCATAATGGAAAGACATGACCATAAACCCGTCCGTCTATCCTTCCGTCTATCCTTCTGCCTATTCTTCTGTCTGGAACAAATGAAATCACTGAAGCTGTTGTCCCGTCTTGTCCCTCATCTATCCGATTTCTTTATTTCTCACAACTATCCGCTTCCATCAACTCTGGCAATACCATTGGAGCTTTACACTTGAGTGTGAACTACATTAGAGATGGCAATTCATATACCCTATACTATACTACGTTTGGGTATATCCATAAAAGCCAGAAATATAACAATTGTCTACAGAAATTTACAGGGAATGAGAAGCAATACCTCCCAGACCCTTACTAACACTCCTAAGTAAATTCGCTATTGATCCGAACGTCCCGTTGTATATAATACACAAATTACAACAAGTGACGAGAGAGAGAAGTTCTGAGTTCTAGATGAAGGATTGGCCCACACCAGCTCTGCCAGTCCCTGACCAGACGATAGGTTGCCAAGAGAAATTACTTTATGGGCGGGCCAGCCTGGAACCCTGGAATGGATAAGATTACCCCCCGAGTACTAACTGTGATGATGATGTGAGGGCTAGCATAGATATGTTTCATCGCAATCATTACCATATCCACTCCAGTGAGGTATAATGTTATTAAATTTGCGGGGTTTAGGAGTTCTGTTAGTTGGTGAGTACTTTAACCATCCCTAGGATGGAGAAAGGGAGAGGGGGGGTATGGGGTGGCTTCGATACCAGGATATGAGCAATCAACCTGCTCTGGAAACAAGCGATAGCTCGATGAGCTTAATGCTTTCACTTGCGCGCCCCTGCCCACCGATCCAAATGGTACCCGGGGAGCAGCCGACCGCCCAATGCAATAGCCCTCCCTAAAGAAAGGCCCATTCCTCCTCAATTATTCTCGTAATAATAATGGAACGAATACCCTATCACCCTGCTGGGTATCCGGAGTATCCCCCATTCGAATATCTAATGATACTGGTATGAGTAGCTCTCCAATTTTAGTATACAGAAAGATACTTCAGCTCACCCGTCCGGTTTTGAGATATGCCAAAGGAGCACACCTTATCACTCGGCAACTCCCATCATTGATCTGTTGAGAAATGGTCCTCCGGGCTGAGGTACGAGAGGTTTTCTTGAGGCTTCCTACTCACTATTGCATATATGGGAGCTTGCACGGAAGTCTGTATTCCACATCATGGGCTGCGTTATCACGATAGGGTTATACTGTTCATGTTCCGCTTAGCTAGCTAGAGAACAATCAATAATCTTCCGCTGCGCAACAAAACGTTCAATTCTTGACATGATCTATTGTTTAACTTCGGTCAAAAATAAAAAATCTTATCGCCCTTGCTCAAAAACCCGACCTTTCTAATTTCTGTACGATATGCCAAAGACTGTGAGATAAATTGCCTTGATTTCGAAGCACCAGCAGAGATAGGTTCACGTGTTCCTGTGCCGTGGTAGCTTTGGAAGTGAATTACCATACGGAATGCGGTCACCGTCTTAGGCAAATTTATAGGTCTTAGTCCGGTAGGAATTACACGGCTCTGACCCAGGACAGCGCCAAGCTCCTACGGTATACTCGAGTAGTGCTGCTCGCCCAATTTCGTTGAGAATTGAAGAGCGCTCAGGAGTGGGCTAGGCGCAGAAGTGCATCGTTGGATGCGAATTGGGACTTCCATCTTTTTTTTCCTTGGTGGGGGTTGACTTCCATGCCGCACGCACTGTACGAGTACTCGTAATTCGCTTTCCTGTCAAGCACCCGTGCGAGGATGCTATGCGGAGCCGCAAGGCCTTCGTGTGTAACGTAACCCCCCGATTCCTGATGAGTTAGAAAACTGATACCGTAAAAACTCAAATAGAAGACACATGTGCTAGGACGTTGGAATTTCCCTTCTGAGCTACGCGAGGGGAAAACACCGCAAACTCAGCCCCCAGTTGAGACAAAATAAAAGGAATAT
>Ga0307513_10013179_pt1 | contig 10158 bp, 12 predicted proteins | sample 15_EM_MG_FD_202174 | JGI IMG/M metagenome (GOLD analysis project Ga0307513, IMG submission 202174) | Populus trichocarpa ectomycorrhiza microbial communities from riparian zone in the Pacific Northwest, United States - 15_EM | ecosystem: Host-associated > Plants > Roots > Unclassified | place...
CGGCACATGTCCACGACCGGCGGCTGAGATGGCCCGCGTCCTGCTGTTCGGGCGCTTCAGCGACCTTGCCGGCTGGCGGGACCGCGAGATCGAGAGCCCGTTCCTTTCCGCCCTCCGTTCGAAGCTAGCCCAGGAAGACGCCGCCCTGGGCGAGGCGCTGGCGGGGCCCGGCGTGCAGGTGGCCCTGGACCAGGTGATTGTGCGCGGCGACGCCCCGTTGAACGCGCACACCGAGGTGGCCTTCCTCCCGCCGATGAGCGGCGGATGACCATCCGGCTGACCTTCGATCCCTTCGACCCGGGCGCCTTGCTCACGGAATTCTGCAAGGACCGCACGGAAGTGGGCGCGGTGGCCACGTTCACGGGACTGGCGCGCGCCGAAGAGGGTGCGACCACGACTCTCGAGCTGGAGGCCTACCCCGGTTTCACCGAGGCGCGGATCGGCGAGATCGTCGCCCAGGCCCGCGTGCGGTTCAAACTGGACGACGTCGCGGTCCTGCATCGCGTGGGCAAGATCGGGCCGGGCGAGCCCGTGGTGTTCGTCGCGACCGCCGCGCGGCATCGCCGGGCCGCCTTCGAGGCCTGCGACTTCCTGATGGACTACTTGAAGTCCAAGGCGCCCTTCTGGAAGAAAGAGCACGGGCCCGACGGCGAGCGTTGGATCGAGCCCAGGGCGGAAGACCACGCCGACATCGCCCGCTGGGACAAGGAGACCTCGAAATGAACGTGCTGACCCCGGGCGGACGGATCAACGAGAGCCAGCCGATCAAGCCGGTGCGGATCGCGGTCCTGACCATCTCCGACACCCGCGACGAGGAGAGCGACACCTCCGGGCACGTCCTGGCCGAGCGGGTGAAGGCGGCGGGCCACGAACTCGCCGACAAGGCCATCTGCAAGGATTCCATCGTGGAGATCCGCGAGAAGATCGAGGGCTGGGTGGCCTCGGGCTTCGTCGAGGCGATCGTCACCACCGGCGGCACGGGCATCACCGGCCGCGACGTCACGCCAGAAGCCGTGGAGCCGCTGTTCGACAAGAAGCTCGACGGCTTCTCGGTGATCTTCCACATGGTCAGCTACCAGTCGGTGGGGCTCTCCACCCTGCAGTCGCGCGCCACGGCGGGGATCATCGGCGGCGTGTTCGTGTTCTGCCTGCCCGGCTCGAACGGCGCGGTGAAGGATGGCTGGGACAAGGTGATCTCCGCCCAGCTCGACAGCCGCCACGGCCCCTGCAACATGGTTGAACTCATGCCCCGGCTGCTGGAGACGTGAGCAAGCTCACCCACATCGATGAGAACGGCCGCGCCCGGATGGTCGACGTCTCGGACAAGGCGATTACGGCCCGCGAGGCGGTGGCCGAGGGCTTTGTCCGGATGTCGCCCGAGACGCTGAAGCTGGCGCTCTCCGGAGAGGGCAAGAAGGGCGACGTGCGGGCGGTGGCCGAGATCGCCGGCGTCATGGCGGCAAAGAAGACCTCCGACCTGATCCCCATGTGCCACCCGTTGGCGCTCTCCAAGGTCGAGGTCAGGGTCGAGCCGAGCGACGGCGGCCTGGCCGTGACCGCGCGGGTCAAGACCACCGGCCCCACCGGCGTGGAGATGGAGGCGCTGACCGCAGTCTCGGTCGCGTGCCTGACCCTCTACGACATGCTGAAAGCCGCCGAGAAGGGCATGGTCATCGAAGGGGTTCGGCTGATCTCCAAGATCGGCGGCAAGAGCGGCGACTATCAGGCCTCTTAAATTCGCTCATCCCCGCAAAAGCGGGGAGCCAGGCGTTCTGTGTTTCTGAGTTCGCCACAGCGATGGACTTGCCAGTCAGCACGCGGCAACGAAAAAGCCTGGGTCCCCGCTTTCGCGGGGATGAGCGGAGTAAGAGATGAAACTTCTCGCCGTCGACGACGCCCGCGCCCGCATGTTGGCGGAAATCGCACCGCTGGCCGTCGAATCCGTACCGCTGGCGACATCCATCGGCCGTGTCCTGGCCGAGGACGTCGCGGCGGTGCGGGATCAGCCGCCCTTTCCCGCCTCGGCCATGGACGGCTGGGCGGTGCACGGCGCCGAGACGCCGGGACGCCTGAAGATCGTTGGCGAGAGCGCGGCGGGGCACGGCTACGCGGGCAAGGTCGGGGCCGGCGAGGCCGTGCGCATCTTCACCGGCGCGGCCGTGCCGCAAGGCTGCGACGCCATCGTGATCCAGGAGGACGCGACCCGCGACGGCGACAATGTGACCGTCCCCGAGGTGGCGCCCGACCACTTCGTGCGGCCGGCGGGCGGCGATTTCGCCAAGGGCGCGCTCCTGCTCAAGCGCGGCGATCGGATCGACCCGTGGCGGCTGTCGCTGGCGGCATCCGCCGGTCGCGCCGAGGTCGCGGTCTACCGCCAGCCCCGCGTCGCCCTGCTCTCCACCGGCGAGGAGATCGTCGAGGCGCCGGCCACGCCCGGACCCTTCCAGATCTACGATTCCGGCGTGCCGGCCCTGGCGGCGATGATCGAGGGCTGGGGCGGGGCCGTGGTCCGCGCCAAGCCGGTGCGGGACACCCTGGAAGCGGTGATCGAGGCGCTGCGGGGCGCGCAAGCCGACCTCGTGGTGACGGTCGGCGGCGCTTCGGTGGGCGACCACGACCTGGTCCGCGCCGCTGGCGAGGCGCTTGGGCTGTCGTTCCGGGTCGAGAGCGTCAACGTCCGCCCGGGCAAGCCGACGTTTTTCGGGGTGCTGGCGGATGGGCGCCGGCTGCTGGGCCTGCCGGGGAATCCGGCCTCCGCCTTCGTCTGCGCCGAGATGTTCCTGCATCCCATGCTCAGCGCCTACCAGGGGGCCGCCACAGCTCCTGTGACGATCAGTGCGAGGCTGGAGCAGGACCTGCCGGCGAACGGCTCACGCGAGCACTGGATGCGCGCCAAGCTGGCCTATTCTGAGGGCGGTGTGAGCGTGCGGCCCTACCGCGATCAGGACTCTTCGCTGGTCAGCGTCTTCGCGGCGTCGGACGCCCTGATGCGGCGCTCCGCGGGCGCGGCGGCCGCTGCGGCCGGAACCGTCGTGGAGGTGTTGCCGCTGTCGCGCGCATAGCGCAGCGCCATGATCTCGCCGATCACCGAGACGGCGACTTCCCAGGGCGCCTTGCCGCCGATGTCGAGACCGATGGGGGCGTGCAGCCGCGCGATCAGCCCCTCGGCCATGCCCTCCGCCCGCAGCTGGCCCACCCGGTCGGGCAGCCGCTTGCGCGCGCCCAGCAGGCCCACGTAGGCCGCAGGCGACGGCAAGGCCTCGCGCAGCGCCGCGCGGTCGGTCTCCAGGTCATGGGTGGCGATGGCGATGGACGTCCATTCGTCGACCCCGATGGCCGCAAAGGCCTGTTTCGGCTCGTCGCGGCGGTAGGCGACGTCCGCGATCGGCGGCGGCGTCTCCGGCCCCTTCGAGCGCACCAGGGTGGTCTCGAACTCCGATTGCGCCCCAAGTTGCGCGATGGCCAGCGCGGTCGGGTCGCCGCCCACCACGATCAGGCGCGGGACGGGATCGTGCTGCCGGAGCACCCGAACCTCAGGCCAGGGCGAAATGTCGGGTCCGCACTCGCGGGAGACCCCATCGCTGACCCAGGCCACCGAGCGGCGCTCCTCCTGGGCGGCCAGCAGTTCGGCCAGCGCCGGATCATCGGCCGCCACCCGCTCCACGAAGATCTCGATCCGCGCCCCGCAAAGCAGCTGGATGTCCGGCCAGGGGCTGCCCTCGCCGTAGACCAGGGTGCGCGGCTCGCCGTCTTCCAGGCAGGCGAAGGCATGGTCGGCCACGTCGGATTCCACGCAACCGCCGGAGAAATACCCGGAGGTGACGCCCGGCGCGAAGACCATCTGGGTCCCGACCGGCCGCGGGCCGCCGCCTTCCACGCTCGTGAGGGTCGCGAGCGCGCATGCGTGCCCCGCCCCCCGCGCCGCGCGCAAAGCGGGTCGAACGTCGTCGGTCATGCCGAACAGGGGCCACTCGGGCAGCGGGGCGCGCACCATCAAAATTTAACCTGCGAGAAAGGTCCTAGATACCGCTTCTTAGTCATCTTCCCCCAAACATGGCCGCTCACTGGAATCGATCCAACCCCAACCGCCGGACATATGACGCCACCGATCAACAAGTTGGGCCTGGGTTCCGGGCAGTTCGGCCTCGATCAGCCGGCCGGGGCGCGTGGTCGTCCGCGCGACGCGGAAGCGCGTGAAATCCTCGCCATCGCCGGCCGCTCGGGCATGGGCTTCATGGAGATCGGCCGGCACGCGCACTCGGAAGAGATCACGCTGGGCCAGGTGATGCCGAAGCCCAACCCGTTCCGGCTGACCGTGACCACCATTCGCCCCGATCGCGGCCCCGACCTGGCCGAGACGGAAGTTCGCGCCCAACTGGCCCGCCTGGGCGTGAGCCAGGTCGACGCCATCCTCGCGCCCTCCGCCACCGACCTCTTCAGCACCCACGGCCCGGCGCTCTGGGACCGCATGCGCGCCCTGAAGGACCAGGGCCTGTGCAAGCGTATCGGCGTCTCGGTCTACGCCTCCGACGATCCGGTGAGCTTCGCGCGCCGGTTCAAGCCGGACGTGGTGCAGGCTCCGGCCTCCCTGCTGGACCAACGCCTGCTGATCGACGGCACCCTGGCCGAACTGGCCGACATGGGCGTCGAGGTGCATCTGCGTTCGATCTTCCTGAACGGCCTGCTGTTCCTGCCGCCGGACCGCGCGCCGAACCACCTGAAGGCCGCCGCCAGCCGGATCAGCCGCGCGCGCCGCCTGATCGCCGAGGGCCGCTCCGACCCGCTGCAAGCCGCACTCGGCTTTGCGCTTTCGCGTCCGGAGGCCTCCGCCGTGCTGGTGGGAGTCGCCTCCGCCGCCGAAATGTCCGCCGTCGTGGCGGCCGCCATGAGCCCGCCGCCGGACCTGGATTGGGATGAGATGGCCCTGGACGACCCCGACGCGCTCGATCCGCGCGCCTGGGCGGCCGCCTGATCCTCGGAACCGCACCTCGTGTCGAAGCAGAGTGAACGGATTTATCGGAGTCTGCGGGGCCTCGAGAAGACCGCCTCCACGAGCCGCGTCCTGAACCTGGCCGCCATCGCCGTGAAGCACGCCGGCGATCCGGAGCACGCCAAGGAACCGCTGTTCCACGCCACTAACCTGGGCGCAGGCGTGATCATCAAGCACCGGCTGCGCGTTGACGAGCTTGAGAACTTCGACGACCTGGTGCGCACGGCCACCAAGCTGATCATCCCGTTCGACCGCGCCAACCTGGCGCTCGGCGGGCGGGCGCTCTTCGTGGGCGAAAATAACTGGATGGAACGGCTGGCCGACCTGCGCGGCAGCGTCGATGGCCTGCAGCGCGATGCCGAAGTCCTGCAGGCGATCGACGAGCTTCCCTCGCTCGACCCGTTCCTGCTGCGCGAACACCTGAAACGCCGCGGCTATGCGATCAGCCCGAGCCACTTCGAGATCTCGCAGGGCGACTCCGATCGCATGCAGAAGTTCGTGGGCGGCGAAATCGCCCGCCTGATCCAGCTCGCCTACAACGACGAGGGCGTGGGCGCGGGCAACATCACCAAGCTCGTGGAGGCCCTGCTCTCCAGCAAGACCGACGAACGGCTCGAGCCGCTGCGCCTGACGCTGCGCCTCGAAGGCGAGGCCTATCGCGAGGGCATCTTCAGCTGGAAGGGCTTCCTCTACTACAAGTGGGTGCTCAACACGCTCTGGCCGAACCTCAAGGAGGTGCTGACCGAACTCTCCAAGGTGCGCGTCGTCGGCGCCCGGGACGCGGCGTTCATCTCGGCCATCGAAGAGACCCGAACGCGGCTGCGCGAGAGCGTGCAGGCCCAGGTCCGTGGCGTGATGGGCTATCTGAAGATGTACGACGCCGTGTTCGAGAAGCTGACCGGCGAAGGCAACGCCGGCGCGTTCCGCGACTTCCTGCTGCAGTCGCCCGACATGTTCGTCATGCTGGGCGAAGGCACGGGCACGCTGTCGCACATCGCCACCTTCTGGCGTTATCGCTTCCCCAAGGGCCGGCCGCTGACCGCGAGCATGGGCGAGCTGTTCGACATCCTGCAGGACTTCGAATCCAGCCTCGGCGCCGAGCCCCACCTCAGCCAGGCCGCCTAAGACCTACCCCCGGTTCGTCGCGAACGGCTCCTCGAGGCTCGGCTGCGGCTCGGTGAACCAGGCCGCGCCGTTTTCCGTCACATGGAAATGGTCCTCGAGCCGGATGCCGAAGGTCTCCGGCAGGACGATCATCGGCTCGTTGGAAAAGCACATGCCGGGCGCGAGCGGGGTCGTGTCGCCGCGCACCAGGTAGGGCGCTTCGTGGATCGAAAGCCCGATGCCGTGTCCGGTCCGGTGCGGCAATCCGGGCAGGCCGTAGTCGGGACCGAAGCCGGCGGCTTCCAGCACCCGGCGCGCCACGGCGTCGATCTCCTCGCAGGGGACCCCGGGCTTTACGGCGGCGAAGGCGGCGGCCTGGGCCTGGCGCTCCACCTCCCAGACGCGGCGGTGCTCGGCGCTCGGGCGGCCGAAGACGTAGGTGCGGGTGATGTCGGAGTTGTATCCCTGCACGCGGCAGCCGGTGTCGATCAGCACGATGTCGCCCTCGGCCAGCTTCTGCTCGCCGGGCAGGCCGTGCGGATAGGCGCTGGCGACCCCGAACTGCACCGCACAGAAGGACGAGCCGTCGTCGGCGCCGAGCGCCCGGTGCGCCTGATCGATGAAGCGGCGAACGGCGGTGGTGGTGATCCCGGGCTTGAGGATGCGGGCGGCGCGGCGGTGGACCTCCAGCGTCATGGCCTTGGCCTGGCTCATCAGGGCCAGTTCGGCCGGCGACTTGATCATCCGGCAGCCGTCGACGACCGGCGCGCCGTCAACCAGGGCGAGATCAGGCGCGGCCTTCGCTTGACCGTTGAAGACGAAAAACGGCAGGGCCGGATCGATGGCCAAGGTCTTCACGCCCAGCTCCGCCATAGCCGCGGCCGTGAGCGCGTAGGGGCTCTCGTGCTCCTCCCAGAGGCGCAAGCCCGCTTCGACGCCCAGCGAGGCCAGGAGCGAGCCGTCTTCGAAACGGGGGCAGACCATCACCGGCTCGCCCTCGCGCGGCAGCAGCAGGGCCACGAGCCGCTCAGTGGCGTTCCAGGCCACGCCGGCGAAATAGCGCAGCGACGGTCCCGCGCCGATCAGGATGGCGTCGGCGCCGATCCCGGACATCAGCGTGCGGGCCTTGGCCATCCGGGCCAGGCGCTCGTCGCGGCTGATCGCCGGCGCGGGGTTCGGCCAGGGGGCCAGGCCCGCCAGTTCGGCTTCCGCCGTCGATCCACCGATGGTCATGGAAATCTCCCTGGGCTCTGGCTTGTCTCTAAGTCGGCAAATAGAACTGCGCCATGGCCGGAAGTCAGGATTTCGCCGTCGATCCACGCAATGCCGATCTGCGGATCTATGTGAACGGGGACCTCGTCCCGCGAAGCGAGGCCAAGGTCTCGATCTTCGACGCCGGCTTCGTGCTGGGCGACGGGGTCTGGGAGGGCTTGCGGCTGCACAAGGGTGCGCTGGTCTTCCTTCAGGCCCACCTCGACCGGCTGTGGTGGGGGCTGGAGCGCATCAAGCTCGACATCGGCATGAGCCCGGAGGACCTCACGGGAGAGATTCGCCGCACGCTGGCCGCCAACCAGATGGAGCACGGCGCGCACCTGCGGCTGATGGTGACCCGCGGCGAGAAGGCTGCCGCCAACCAGGATCCCCGCAATTGGTTGGGCAAGCCCACCATCGTGATCACCGCGGAGTACAAGGAGCCCAGCCCGACCATCGTGACGCGCGGGCTGTCGCTGCATACCTCCACGATCCTCTGCACGCCGGCCGAGATGTTCGACATGCGGCTGAACTCGCACTCACGGCTGAACCTAATCCAGGCCTTGCTCGAAGCGATCGCGGCCGGCGCCGACGAGGCTCTGATGCTGGATCCCAGCGGCTGCGTCTCCAGTTGCAACGCCACCAACTTCTTCTGGGTGAAGGACGGCCGGGTGATGACCTCCACCGGCGACTACTGCTTCAACGGCGTGACGCGGGCCAATGTGATCGCGCTCTGCCGGCAGGAGGGGATTCCGATCACGCTCGGCGACTTCGAGCTGGACGACGTGCACGCCGCCGATGAGGCGTTCGTGACGGGCACCTTCGGCGGACTGACGCCGGTGCGGGAGATCGACGGGCAGGTGCTGCCGCAGGCGCTGCCGGGGCCGGTGACGACGCAGCTGCGGGCGGCCTACGAGGCGCTGAAGGACGCGCAGGCCCGATGACGATCCGGATCGCCATGTGGTCGGGACCGCGCAACATCTCGACGGCCATGATGCGCAGCTTCGAGAACCGGCCGGACTGCGCGGTGGTCGACGAGCCGTTTTACGCCGCCTACCTGGCGCAGACCGGGCTGGACCACCCGATGCGGGACGAGGTGCTGGCCTCGCAGCCCAACGATTGGCGCGCGGTCGTGGACGCCCTCGCCGACGCGCAGCCGGCGGCGCTCTGCTACGAAAAACACATGTCGCACCATCTGTTGCCGGGTTTCGGGCTGGAGTGGACGGCGCGCTGCCGCAACGCTTTCCTGATCCGGGAGCCGGAGGCGGTGCTGGCCTCCTACGTGGCCAAGCGGGCGGAGGTCAGGCTGGAGGACATCGGCGTGGTCAGGCAGCGCGAGCTGTTCGACCGCGAGGCCGACCGGCTGGGCAAGGCGCCGCCGGTGGTCAGGGGCTCCGACGTGCTGGCGGACCCGGAAGGCGTGCTGAGGAAGCTTTGCGAAGCCCTGGGAATTCACTTCGACGACGCCATGCTGAACTGGCCGGCGGGCCGGCGCGACAGCGACGGGGTCTGGGCGCCGGCCTGGTACGAGGCGGTCGAGCGCTCGACCGGGTTCGAGGCGCCGGCCGCCAAGGAAACCCCGGCCCTCACCGGCGAGCTCCAGCAGATCGCCGACGCCGCCAGGCCCCACTACGAGGCGCTGGCGGCGTATCGGCTCTAGGCCAGGTTCTTCTTGTAGAGCGCCGTCAGCTCCGCCCAGGCCTTCTCGGCGGAGGCCTCGTCGTAGACGGCGCTGCCCTTGACGCACCAGCCGTGGTTGGCGGGATAGACCTCGACCGTGGCCGGCCGCTTGGCCTCGGCGAAGGCCGCCTTGAGGATGTCCTTGGACTCCGGCTGGTTCTTGTCGTCGTTCTGCGCGACGGCCACCAGGTAGGCAGCGCTGGTCTTGGGGATCAGCAGGTGCGGGCTGTCCGGGTTCTTGGTGGTCAGGCCGCCGCCGTGGAACGAGCCCACCGCGCCGATCCGCGACGAGGCCGCGGCGGTGCGGAAGCTGAGCGGCCCACCCATGCAGTAGCCCTGCACGCCGACCTTCTTTTTCTTGTTGGTCTGCGGCTGGGCGTCGAGGAAGGCCACGTAGGCGGCGGCGTCCTTGTCGACCCCGTCGTTGCTCATGGCCTGGCGATAGCCCATGACCCGGGCGCGGTCCTCGGGCTTGTTGAAGTCGAAGCCCGGCGTCGCCACCACGCCCTTGATCGAGCGGTAGAAGGGGTTGGGCACGAGGACCACGTAGCCCTGGCTGGCGAGCCGGCGGCCCATGTCGCGGAAGGCGGGGCGCAGGCCTGCGATATCGGTCCAGATCAGGACGGCGGGCCAGGTCCCCTTGCCCGACGGATAGAAGAGCGCGGCGTCGGCGGTCCCGTCGGCGGTCTTCACCTCGACGTCCTTCTCCGTGACGTTGGCCTGAGCGTGGGCGGCGGAGCCCAGCCCCGCGACCGCCACGGCGGCCAGTCCGAAGGCGCGGCGCGAAACGGTGGGGTCGTAGATCAGGCCTACGTGGATATCGTCGTCACACATGTCGGTTTCCTCCCAGGGGGCGTTCAGCCTCTGGGACGATTGTGACGTTGTTATTTCGCGAGGGGAAGCGGGCGGCCCAGTTCCTCCCCTCTTGGGGAAGGCGGCGCGAAGCGCCGGAGGGGATCCGCACCAACTCGGAGGACCCCCTCAGTCGGCTTGGCCGACAGCTCCCCCAAAGGGCTACGGGATTCACGGATCTGCTTCGGTGATAGCGAGGAGATAGCCGCTGAGGTTGGCGGCGAAGACCTGCCAGCCGATGGCCATGGTCTTGGGGCCGGGCGGTTTGCCGTAGCAGTTCC
>Ga0307513_10013180_pt1 | contig 10156 bp, 13 predicted proteins | sample 15_EM_MG_FD_202174 | JGI IMG/M metagenome (GOLD analysis project Ga0307513, IMG submission 202174) | Populus trichocarpa ectomycorrhiza microbial communities from riparian zone in the Pacific Northwest, United States - 15_EM | ecosystem: Host-associated > Plants > Roots > Unclassified | place...
TTCTATCTTTCGGTGCTTGCGATGCTTTTCCAATTCCATAAACTGCGACTCTGCATGCTCCACCAAGAAGTTGAAGATTACACGTTGCAATGCTTCATGAAGGAATTCCGGCTCGCTCATGTAGTCAGGAGCACCAGTCTTCGGTGCCCAGTGGAGATCGTTACGGATTTGTTTGGCCATCTTCTGGAATAGGGGCTCCAGTTCTTGATAGTCAGGGTCGAGCCATGATCCGCGTGAGCCGGAGATGAGCTCAATCAGAAAATGCATCCTTTCATCCTCTTTCTCGTTCAGATCGACGCTAATCAGCTTGTTCCAAACCTGAAAAGGTATCTTTGAGGCGTGGCGGTGGTTCGGGTTCTTGGCGCGGGGGGAGAGACTGTGGACCGCCCACCATACGAGCAGCCAGAATGCAGACTCGTGTTAAGGTCGGGTCCGGGTCCGGGTGATCCGGTGTGCAGGAAGTTCACCGACAGTATCGCTGTCGGGCGAGTGAGCCAGCCGGGGTAGGACGGAGGCAGGAAGGAAGGTGAGGGGGCGCTTAGAGGTCGAACAGAGTAAGGGAGAGGAAACAGGGATCAGCCTATGTTGATTATCTGACTGCAGAACGTTGTACGAGAATTTACAGGTTATAAGGAAAGTAGATGAAACAAACGGGAGATCGAGCTAGGGAACTGAAACGACAGTGGTGGGGGTTACATGAGTGAAACGGAGTCCGAGGAAGAGGAGCGCAGGGAACGGGGGATCGTAGTCAGGGAGCGGCCAGGCAGGGATCTCGTCCGGGATACAGATGTAGTCTACGACGTTGCAAATACGGTGGTCTCGAAATACTTAGTACGGAAACAGTCCAGGGTCAGCGTTCCGAGAGGTGCCAACGGGCCACTGGGGCGAGCGGTCCAGTACGCGCGCTTGCAGACGAAGGCGGGGGCCGCTGAGGGCGCGTACCTAGCGATGACGCCATCGATGACGAATCAACTCTTGGCGTCTTGCCGGAGTAATGTCACGTTCCATCTCCGATCCTAACAACTCGGCGTCATGTCGGAGCTCGTGGAACTGCAGGTGGTTGGTTCTCAGCTCAGAACTCTGAAGGACGCAAAGAATCTCGTTTTGGTCTGACGCCGGCTGCGGAAATTTGCCAAGGCGTTTTGGCAATTTTGCCTCATAAAGCTGACGAGCCTTGCCCGAAAGTAGAGGTAAGTCACACAGGCCAAACCATCTCTCATTGGCAAGATGATGACCTGCGACTACTGCCCGAGCCATGAAGACGGGTGTACCCTGGCGTGCCATGAGCCAAACCCACAAAAGCAAATATCGACAACGAACCACAGTCTGACATTGAGCAAGCTGCTCTCTGTTGTTTCGGATCACCTCGGCGTGGTCGAAATCGATCAGCAGCGTAGGAGTATCGTGGGGCGATTTACTATCAAAGGGCATCAGTTATAACTGGTAGCCAATGACCCTGCAATTGTACATGCCTATGATTCAGCAGATACTGAACTGAGCGAAACTCCGTCGTTTGCGTGGTTCCAATCCCATCCGACGAGTTCCTCCGTGCGCCCTCATCAGGCTTCGTGAATAACACGTTGCCTTTGCTGACGTCACGATGGAGGACATTCCGCTCCATGTAAAGGCAACGAGTCACTAATTCTGCATGTCAGTCGCAAATCGGGGATGTGGTGTATAAGTGTCACCTTCCAGCAGATCCCAAATCGCGACCAAGGCATCGTAAGGCCTTTTAATCGCCATGAATGAATCACCCTGGCCTTTCAGCTCTAGGCGGACCTTGTGTCGGCGCCTCTTCCCCAACCCACACTCTACAGCGCGCCCATCCTCTTGTGTGACCGGCCCGAACTTGCCAACGCGGACCACTCCGGGTATCACTCCAGGACCATGGATCATCTTAAGAATACTGCCCTCCGTGTCGTCGACCGAGGCACCCTCGCAGCGGAGGTACTGCTCTTTAAGGATGGGGATAGATGCACCTTGCGACGTTTCAAAGATGACGGTCCAACGCCCGAGGGAGGGACACCACTTTGGTATACACCCCTGAAAGACCTCCCCTTGAAATCTTATTTCAAAAGTACCACCTTTCTCGCGTGCGATCGTCGTGTCGATCATCGCCTTCGGAGGGTTATTGATGTAGTGAAGAACCCTGCGGAGGAGGGTGTGTGGTAGTTTTCCCGACGGTAATGGCCCCCCTTGTCCTCTCTGGCCCCCCTGGCCTCTCTTGCGTCCCCCGGAAGGGCCTCCTCTGGGAGGCCTCCATGGGAGGCAATCGGTGCGATACACACCGGTGGGTTCCGCAAGGACGAGTGCAAAACCGTTGCACCCAAGGTAGAGGCCGAGTACAGCGACGCGATCAGGACGAGCGGCGAGTACGTATCCCGTATACGCAACGGCTTGCTCGATGTTGGCCTCTTCTGTCTGGCCCTCCGAGTGAACTGCGACCACAGCCTCTACGTCGACCCAGGCAACCTGGGGGGTGGCGGCGGCGGAAGGAGCGGTGAGGGGAGGGGAGGCAGAAGGAACGTACTCGGATTCAGAAACAGAAACGGCGTCGGAATTAGTGTCGGAACCAGCGTCGTCAGCGTCAGGAGAACCGGTGGCATCATGAGAAGTAGCGTCATAAGGAGAAGCAGCGTCATGAGGATCGGGACCTATGTTAGAGGTGTGGCCTCCTGGTGTCTCTGCCATGTTTGCGTTTGCGTCGGCACCTGCCGCTCTGCTGGCAGTGTGACTCTTCACTAGGGCGACTTGTGAGATCTCGAGCGCGAGGAGACCCGGATGACATAAGGGGCCCGCAAGGTGGCCTGTCAGCGTATTGGAACTAGTCATGATGAACTTGACGTTTGGTGTGACGTTTGGTGCCTGATCAGGACAAGACAAATGAGCATATTCCTGAATCGGCTCAAGACGTATAACGTACACCAGGAAGTGAGTCTATCAGAGAGTTGAGATAAACACAGCACTCTTCTTCGGTCAATTTATTTGGTGGATTTAAATTTTCCGAATCAGAACTGAAACCGGTTGGGACGTATTCATCCAGCTTGGATTGGAATTTGGCAGCACTCAGAGGGTGGACATGTGCAGTGAGTTCATTGCTGAACTCGACCCTGTTGTGAGCAGCGTAGTGTGTTGGCTCCATGACCACATGTTGTTGGGTCCAAGTCAGTGACAAAGCACGCGCTCCAAGCACCCCTGTTCTCCAAAGCTCCTGGTGAAACTCCTGGTGAACCAGCCGGAAGTCCTCGTTTTTTTTAGATGTTAGAAATCACCGTGCCGCTTGGGTGAGAGTCCAATTGCGGGCTCGGTTCACATGTTGCTGGTATCTGTTCTTTAGGTATTTGTGTATAAATAGCTAGCACTCTAGATATTATTTATTTGACTCCTATGTCTCGCCTGGGATCCCAAGTTGTGCGCACAGCTGGGTTCCTACCCAAGGGCAAAACCCCAATGCAGTGTCTGGGGACCCGGGCAGCATAAGTTTCATGGCTCCGCCACATTCACGTATAAAGAGCACAATGGTTGAGTGGTGGAGACCCTCATAGTTCTTCCCTTGCTCAATCCGCGTGTCATGCTATTCTTTGCCCCTTTTTTGTTTTGGTCCACTGTCCTATTCCTCGATTGGATAGTAACATACCTATCCACACTATTATGCCCCCTCGCGAGTCTGACCCCGGGACGGAATGCATATATTACCAGGTATAATAGTTTAGAGGTGGTTTAAGAGCTCAATTAAATGGGCTGCTTGCAAGCTGGTGGACTCGATGGCTGTCTTCAGTATCAAGAGCGTTGTACATTGTCGTGTCAGGAGAGTTGTCAGGCCTATGATAGTTGAGAAGGGGAAGGAAAAATAGAAAAAGGTATTCTCAGGTATCGTCTACCGGTACATTTCTGCCAAGTTGTGAGTTGTGAATCTGTGGAATAGCCGGAATGGAACGTGGAAAATGTAGCTCGCCCAGAGGGCAACGGTGCAACCCTCGCCTGTGGACAGTGAGAATGAGAGTTCCTTCTTACTGGTATACACGATTAAAAGTACTATATCTATTTTATTCGAGTTTATACAGTAATTATTGCGCATATCAGAGCATGGTGGGCCGTACCAAACAAAAGCAAGAGCTCGAACCACTACAGCAATTGTGTATATCTCAGGCGCTCCTCCAGGATTCGCCACAAATTCGCAATCAGCTTGATCACTCTTATCGTTATACTACATATTCGCACTTTGCACAAAGACTTCAGGATGGCTTCGATCTCAGAGATGCATATGGCTACTCCATCGTTGGACGAGGAAATCGAGTTCCTCCCTGTCTCTCAGTCATTCATATCTCGAGTAATGATTCATTTTCGTGTCTGGAGGTCTCACTTTAAGCGGAAGGACCCCCAACAAGTTTCACGCCCACCGACGGCCGAGTACCGTGTTTCAGACACAACTGAAGTGATAGAGCTGGATCTTGACGAGTACCTAGCAACTCCGAGCGCGTTGGCCTCTCCGTGTCTCAGCTTTCGTTCGAGTTTTCGTTCAGGGGTCTTCGATATTGACTCGGTTGTCGACCATGGCGATGACGCCGGAATAGTGACACACGCAAAGACCAGTGGACTAGAATCGTTCACGGCTTGCAATGCACTTGGGCTTCAAGGCCATCCTCCGCTGACAATGGTAGACGCTGACGGCGTCCCGCGAGCGAGTTTCTCTCCTGATTTTTGTGCACCACACATACAGTTTGAGGTATACACTCCGAGATTGTGGGCTTCGGTTGCTTATTGATTCGGACTAGGATACGCCTTCAACCACCAGTCATTTGACTCTATCTCCTAGCCCCATTCCTCTCACTTCATTGGATCACGAGGTACCTTTGGTTAATCCATTTGAAGCACTGCGAGCGTATGCAAACAGGGATTGGTCTCCGCTTGCCGATACCTCTGGTTCTGCCGAACGTCATCCTGTGCTTTATACCGAGACGATCAGACCCGCCGCGCATCCTACGACAGTGCCTTCTATAGACGAATGGGACATCGCACTTCGTGCACTTGCAATCGGGTCCTTGCGTTTGATTTTCTTCAGAAGTTGCCGTTGTCGAACTCTTTGCGGCCTAGCTGTGACGTATGGAGTATAGATACTTCTAATTCCTCTGTCAATGATGGGCGAAATGCTCATCGTCTCCGATTTGCACCGTCTCGGGCAAACGCCAAAAGATCTCGAGCAATGAGCAGGCTCGCAGCCATGCACGCAAGTTCCACATACGACTTGCTGAGACGAGCTTGGGAAGGGTGCGACGGATGGTTCGAGTACCAACGAATGTGGACCCTGGCGACATTCGTTTCCGGGAAGAGCTGCAGAGTCTGACGCGTAAAGGAGATGAATGTGTTTGGAGAGGACTGGAGACACAGGTTGGCGACGGCAGGAGTTCGACCACAAGTGAACCAATGGATGACGCAAAGTGAAGCAGAAAGAGCAATGTTTTGTTTATGTTATGACCAGCATCAGCAAGACGCTTGGGGGGCATAGTGTTTGAGTGTCTAGATAGCACTATCCAGAACACTTTGCACTATCCAGAACACTTTTCACTATCTAGACCACTTTTCACTCGCTAGGGAAGAAAGTTTGTTGTGTTTAGACTGAAAACACATCAAAGAACCCTTCTATGATAACAATTGCACAATGCAGTGTCTCCAATGGGTGGAATGGAGGTATTATACTGAGCTGCACACCAGTGTCCTTCAAGATAATTTCCTGGCAATTGTGGAGTTTTATAGGTTGGACAAGTCAGACCCCATCTTCCAACAGGATAATGACCCTAAACACACCTCTCAGAAGGCCTCAAAATGGTTCAAACAGAACAGCATCAATGTGTTGGAGTGGCATGCACAGTCACCTGACCTCAACCCAATTGAAATATGTGGCAACACCTCAAGTGGCAGCTCAATGAATACAAGGTCCCTCCTGCTGGTGTGCATGAGCTTTGGGACCAGTGAAGGTGGAATAGGAGAGAATACCAAAGGAGGTTTGTAGAAATCTGATTGAGAGCATGCCCAGAAGGTTAGGGCCAGTGATAAAGGGCAAAGAGTGCAAAACCAAATACTGACAATAAAACTGATTCATCAAGTGTGCCTGATCATAGAATGTATATTAAACCAATAGCAGGGACTAAAGTTCTGTACTTTGGTGTAACAAAGGACAAGATATCCACCTTTGTTATTAGAGATTCACATACATTTCCCTTTGTTCTCCAAGCCATGATTTGGCTCACAAGCAAATTTTGACCTTTTGTGAATCAGTTTTTTTGGTCACTGTATGTTCCTAACACTGGCAGAGTGCCTACCTGCATGCTGGTCAGAGATAACTTGCATCTCTTGTTCAACTTCACACTTGGTTGTTGAGGAGTTGCCATGCTCATATTCAAGCTCAGTTGCAGTACCACCAAATAATGGTTTGAGAGATTTGTGTCGATTACCTGAATTATACTGAGCATCATTTCTCAAGTCACATGGAGGTGAACTAGGCCTCTGCAGCTTATATTTTGACTAATTCAAATCTGTTCCCTCAGTGGGACAGGGCAAGTTAGCCTGACTGCTGCTACAAGCCGGTATACCAGTGCCTTTTTTTTGCTATCGAGCCATCTCAGTTCCCAGCTCATATGGCATCAGGGATCTCATAAGAACCATTCGATAAAACAGCTTCTTGCAATATGAACTCTTAGCATACCCAAGGCCCCATGCGCTGATCAACACCATGGGAAAGGGCCCACTGGTAATAGAGCACTGCGGCATCAATCACCGTACGTCATGCCTACAACGACGAGACGAAGCGAACCAGGTACGAGTATGGTACATGGTGTGACACAATTGAGACAGAGGTGATACAATACGATTCCACGAAAGTACAATATACACGACGACTTGGGGAGGGAATGGAGGCTGGATACGAAACATGGGAGGTTACGACCGTCGCAAGGTAGTCCTCCAATTCGAGTCTGCTACATTTACATGCCACACCAATTGAGATTACCTGCTTTGGTCTAAGTTGGCAAGCCAGCGCTCAGTCTTATCCACACTCCAATCACCATTGTTGAACGCGAAGTCGCTGATGAGAGCCCGGACTGGCTCAAATCCTCCCTTGCCGTCGTTGAATGAAACCCAGACTTCAGTCTCTCCGAATCCAATAATATCCGCGCAGCCATTCCCTGTCAAGTCGACAACAAATCTAGGGTGCTTGTTTACTTCCCAACCTTGCTCCACGCCGAAGTCGCTGACTACAAACTTGGCTGGCTGGAATGTACCATTCCCATTGTTGTACGAAACCCACACCCCTGCGACACCGAATCCGATGATGTCCCCTCTTCCGTCACCAGTAAGGTCGGCAATATAGCGAGGGTGCTGGTCGACCCGCCATCCCTGTTGGGTTCCAAAGTTGTCGAGGACGCGGGTGACAGGACCAAATTTGTCGTTTCCTTGGTTCAAAGAGACGTAGACGCCTGCTCCACCGCAGCCTATGATATCGACCCTCCCGTCACCCGTCAAGTCGGCAATGAAGCGAGGGTGTTGATCAACGCGCCAGCCACCAGCGTTGTAGCAGAGGTCGTCGATGACCGACTTGACGGGTGCAAATGTACCATCGCCCTTGTTGCGGCCTATGAAGACATGCGCCTCACCGAATCCTACGATATCGGGAAGACCGTCTCCCGTCGTGTCGCCAAGGAAGCGGAGGTGGCGATCGAGCCGCCAACCTCCAGCATCGTAGCCAAAGTCATTGAGCGCGATGTAGGTGGGCTGGAAGTTTGCATTCCCGTTGTTCCTGGAGACGACAACTCCACCATTGCCAAACCCAACGATGTCGCATCGTCCGACGTTTCGGATATCGCAAAGATAGCGGAGGTGCTTCTCCACGCGCCAGTTACCAGCGTTGTAGCCGAAGTCGGCGAGAACAAGCTTAACTGGCTTAGTGAAGCTGTTTTTGTCGCTGTTGAAGGAGACTAGGACGCCAATCTCCCCAAAACCGACGAGGTCGGCTCTTCTGTTGCCAGTGACGTCGCCGACGAGACGGACGTGTCGATCGATACGCCATCCTCCTGCATTGTAACCAAAGTCGTTGATCGCTGGAGTGGCCTGGACACTGACGTCGTCACGCATAATCACCACTCCATCTTGACCAAAGGCAACGATATCCGCAAACCCTGGGTTGGCGGTGGGAACTAGGAGCGTATGGTGAGCACGCATGTTGACATTTGGTTGTTGGTATACTTACTCGGTCGCTCTTGGGTGATTACTTTGGAGGTCATTTTCTGGAAGGAACAGACTCAAGCTACGTAGCGCAGTGCCTATCTACCTGCTACTATTGTGGGAGCCTTTATATAGCCTTTGACACCCTTACGCCGAACTCAAAGTGGGATGTAGATGTCCACTTATTCACTGTACTGAGACGAGTTCTAGCGCTCGGCATGCGAATGTGTCCCTTAAACCGGTTTATTTACTTCTAGACTACGACATGTAGCGCCCTGCTTTCGCCGATTTCATTGAGAACCCCGACATATGCCTTCCGCCATTACAGACATTTATTTAGTCTGTGTGACACCCTCGACAGGGGAGGAATGGCCACTGCAAGACTTTGGCCGAGAAGGTAGACCTCGGCGCTCTCAGAGGCCCAAAGGAAGGGCCATGCAGGGCAGGGGTTATTCTGGGCGGGTGTACGGGGTTTGCTGCTTCGATATGAAATCTAGTGTTCCCCAAAAACAAGCTAGTGGCAGTCCCAGGGACCAAAAGCCTAAATTGTGTATTCGTTGGCGCTTGGCTGGCCAGCTGACCAAGGCCCAGCGGCCACTGAGAGAACGTTCGCGAAGGGCTAGGATGACGGAAGCCATGCGCAAATCAGGAACATCATAACGAGACTGATCGAGGTCTGACGTAATGTGGCGTAAAATCGCAGCTGGTAGTTTACAATCGGCGAGAGTGGCCAAGAGGCCCTTAATAGAGGTGAAAATTTGAAGTTTTGTGCAACTCACAGGTCAGCAGGGGCATGCGCCGCTGGGTCACCAAATGCATCTGATTTGCCATTGTCATCACAGCTTCGTCAAGAGGTGAGTAGGATTCTCATCTAACCACCCATTGCAACCCTCCTCTATAGGTTCATCGGTCGCAGGAGGAGCGTCTTCGGGCATTTGATCAAAGGACTATACTCGCCGCAATCACCATCGTAGCGCTGGATGTTTTACATGTACTGATTCACATATAGTACTTCCAGTCACCAATTGGGTGCTTGGAGGCCGCGTATGTTTTGGATGCGGAATGTCACTGCATTTATGTGACTGGATAAGCCGTTTGGTCTTATTCAGTTATTCTCCTGAGCGGTATTCGATTTGACTACGGGCAAAGCTTTATGGTTGACGGTAGCTTATCCTCGTGCTCATCGCGTTCCTCATTTTCGGAATAAGCAGGAGGTCGGTCCTCCGTCTCAAGAGTAAGTGTGCTCCGCAAGTATTCGTCCTCGAGCTCAATACCGAGCACAATGTCTGAAAATTTGAGGCTTGCGAAGGGCGGAGTTTCGTACTTATATGCCGCCCTGGGTTTGAGGTCAATTCTAAGCTGCGATGATCATTTTTGCAGAGGAGGGTCTGAAGACGAAATGGTGCGGGGAGCGAAATTTTGATACTCCGGGGTTTCCCACCACCCCCGATCGATTGCAAGCAAGGGCAAAAGCTTGAGATGAAAACCCATCTGTCAAGGTGGTCCATGAGGCGAAACCCAAGCTCGCCGAGGAACACGCGCAGGTTGCGTTCTCATATATGATCCACTCTCGCAACCGCAGACACGAAGAAGGACAGAAAGTGACTTCAGATACCCCAGCACCATCTCTTCCTACTATCTCAGGGCAATAAAGAGGGGAGCCGAGGCCCAGGACAAGCCTACGTCCGATTGCCAGAGTCGGAGAATTCGTCTGTAGGGCGTCACCAATTTAATTAAGCGACTATCATTGTATTCGTGCGGTAATACTTGTGGTCGTTATCCTTACTTGGTTTTTGAGTTCAATTCCACCTTTTGTCGGTCGACAGAAGAGGGGCACGTGCCAACCAAACAAACAAAGAGATCTCCCTCTGCTCCCTAATCCAACATGTACAGACGCGACGGCCTCGAGAGAGACACAGCCAGCGTCCAACAGCGAAGC
>Ga0307513_10013181_pt1 | contig 10156 bp, 7 predicted proteins | sample 15_EM_MG_FD_202174 | JGI IMG/M metagenome (GOLD analysis project Ga0307513, IMG submission 202174) | Populus trichocarpa ectomycorrhiza microbial communities from riparian zone in the Pacific Northwest, United States - 15_EM | ecosystem: Host-associated > Plants > Roots > Unclassified | place...
CGGAGTGGGAAAGTGCTCGTTCTTTCGGCCGATGTGCCCTGCCGAGGGCTGCCTAGGCTGGAGGCGTGTTCCGAGACGAGCTACGAATGCTGTGGGCCGAGCCGCGGGTGCCGGACCCGCCGGCCCGGGTCGGGCGGGACTGGCTGCTGCTCGCCGCGGGCCTGATCGGCACGGCGTTGGAGGCGGCGCTGCGAGACGACATCGTCTGGTGGCCGGTGTCCGTACTCGTCACCGTCGGGCTGTGCATGACGACGTTGTGGCGCCGCACGCACCCACTGGCGATGGTCGTCCTCGCCTTCGGCTCAGGGATTCTGTTCACGCTGGTCGACGTGGTGGTCGCGCACCCGAAGCCGCTGGGGCTCTACACGGGCGTGATCATTCTCGTCCTGGTCTATGCGCTGCCACGCTGGGGATCCGGCCGGGACATCGTCCTCGGTTCAGCGGTGATGCTCACGACCTTCGGGCTTTCGGCGATCACCGACGATGTCCCCGCCCTCGATCATCTCGGCGGTTTCGTATTCCTGACCTTCCCGTGGCTGATCGGGGCGTCGGTGCGGTTCTGGTCGACCTACCGCGGGCGCGAGCTGGAACGCATGCGCACCCGTGAGCGGGAGGAGTTCGCCAGGGAGCTGCATGACACCGTGGCGCACCACGTCTCCGCCATCGTCATCCAGGCCCAGGCCGGCCGGGTGCTCGCCAACGCGGACCCGGCGACCGCCGTCGAAACCCTGGAGGGGGTCGAGGAAGAGGGCACGCGGACGCTGGAGGCGATGCGCACCATGGTCGGGGCACTGCGCGACAGTGACACCCGCGCCGAGCTGACCCCGCCGGCAGGCGTCGCCGACCTGAAACGCCTGGCCCGCAGTCCCGGCGGCAGTCTGCCGATCGATCTGCAGCTGCACGGCACGCTCGAGGGCCTTCCGCCGGCCGTGGACAGCGCTGTCTACCGCATCGTGCAGGAATCGGTGACCAACGCGATCCGTCACGCGGTGAATGCCACCACGGTCCTGATTCGGGTCACCGGTGAGCCGGACCGAGTCCTGGTAACGGTCCGGGACGACGGTGTGGTCGCAGGGCGCGGCCACAGCCGGAACGGGTACGGTCTCACCGGTCTGCACGAGCGGGCTGCCCTACTCGGCGGAACCCTCCGGGCAGGCCCCTGCCCCGACCGCGGCTGGCTGGTCGAGGCCGAGTTGCCGCGTGGGAGAGTGATGGACCGTGTCCATCCGCGTCCTGATCGCTGACGATCAGGCGATCATCCGCACCGGGCTACGGATCATGCTGCAGGCACAGCCCGACATCGAGGTCGTCGGCGAGGCGGTCGACGGCAGGGCAGCGGTGCAGTTTGCGCGTCGGCTGCGGCCGGACGTCTGCCTGTTCGACATCCGGATGCCCGGGCTGGATGGCCTGGAGGCGACCCGGCAGCTCGCCGGCCCCGGCACGGCCGACCCGATGGCGGTGGTGGTGATCACGACGTTCGACCTCGACGAATACGTCTACGGAGCACTGCGCGCCGGAGCACGCGGATTCCTGCTCAAGGATGCCGGGCCCGAACTGCTTGTCCAGGCCGTACGTGCCGCCGCAGACGGTGAGGCACTCATCGCGCCCAGCGTCACCGTGCGGCTGCTGGAGGCGTTTGCGAACGTGCCGACCGGGCGGACCTCGGCTCAGCCGATCGACCCGCTCACCACTCGTGAGGAGGAGGTGCTGCTCGCCGTCGCCGGAGGGCTCGCGAATGCCGAGATAGCCGACGCCCTGCATATCAGCCTGAGCACGGTGAAGACCCACCTGGCGAGCCTGATGGCGAAGCTCGGCGCTCGCAATCGCGTCGAAATCGCCATGTGGGCCTACGAAACCCGCAGGCTCACGCCCGGTCTGTCTGGGGACCAAACTCCTCAGCGGGGAACGGGGCTGGGTAGGACTCCGTGAAATCGGCCGACCGGCTGACCTTTTCCCAGGCGGTGGCCTCGGCCAGCTGGCGGTGCGAGTAGTCCAGCGACATCTCGACGGCGTTGACCCCGAGCAGCAAATGGGTCGGAGGGTTGGTGCGCCGGACGGCCTGCACGATGATCTCGGCACCGCGGTCGGGGTCTCCGGCGGGCCCGGCCTCGCTCTGCCGCATCCGGCTGTTCATGGAACCGACGGTCGGCTCGTACTCGGCCGGGATGGCGTGCACGGTCATGGACGACCCGGCCCAGTCGGTCTTGAATCCGCTGGGCTCGACGACCATGACCTTCACCCCGAAGGGCGCGGTCTCGACCGCGAGCACTCGGCTGAACCCGTCAACGGCGAACTTGGCGGCCTGGTAGCTGGCGATGCCGGGCGATCCCCCGACCCGGCCGCCGACGGACGAGAACTGCACGATCGTGCCGCCGCCTGCGTCCCGCAGCACGGGGATCGCCGCTTTGGACACGTTGTAGACACCCCAGAAGTTCGTCTCGAACTGGGTGCGGAAATCCTCCTCGGAGGTCGTCTCGATGGGCGAGACGTTCGCGTAGCCGGCGTTGTTGACGATCACGTCGAGGCCACCGAAACGGGCGACAGCCTGCTCGAACGCGGCGGCGACGGCGCTCGGGTCGGTCACGTCGAGGGCAACGGGCAGCAGGTCGTCGCCGTGCTCGGCGACCAGGTCGGCGAGCGCCTCCGGGCGGCGGGCGGTGGCGACGACCTGGTCGCCGGCCGCCAGGGCGGCCGTGACCAGGGAGCGGCCGAAGCCGCGGGAGGAACCGGTGATGAACCATGTCTTCTTCATGAGAATTAGTACAATACCGTTTCATTAATAACGCAACGACGTCTTGCTACCATGGCCGGATGACCACCGAGTTCCAGCGCGCCCGCAGCACGGCCGCGAAACAGCAGCGCGAGCAGGCGATCCTCGACGCCGCCGCCGCCCTCGGGGCCGAGCGAGGCATCCGGCAGGTCACCCTGACCGATATCGCCGATGTGGTCGGCATGCACAAGTCCGCGCTGCTGCGCTACTTCGAGACCCGGGAACAGATCTTCCTGCGCCTGACCGCGGCGGCCTGGCGGGAGTGGTCACCCGTTCTGCGCGCCGAACTCGCTGCCTTGACTCAGGCCTCCCCCGCCGCCGTCGCGGATGTCTTCGCCACCACCCTCACCGATCGTCCGATGTTCTGCGACCTGCTCGCGCAAGCGCCGCTGAACCTCGAACGCAACGTCTCGCTGGACTCGATACGGGCCTTCAAACTCGTGACACTGGAAGAGGTCACGCTGATCAGCAGCGAAATGCGCAAGCGGATGCCAAATCTGGACGAAGGCGACACGATCGACATCGTTGCGGCGGCGACCGGGCTCGCCGGGGCCTTCTGGCAGATGGCCACCCCGGGGCCGCAGATCGAGCAGCTTTATCGCAGCGACCCGCAGCTCGCGCACGCGGTGGTCGACGTGCAACCACGGCTGGCCCGCATCCTCACCGCCCAGCTGGCAGGGCTGCTCGCGGGTGCGCAATGAACGCCTCGTGCTGACGGGGTCGTACGCTCGTGAGGTGTTGTGCATCTCGCTGCTGGGCCCGCTCGAGGTCACCCGTGATGGCCTGGCTGTGCGGGTGCCTGCCGGCAAGGCATCGGAGCTGCTGGTGCGCCTGGCATTGGAGGCGGGTGCCTTCGTCCAGGCGGACCGGCTGGTGGATGACTTGTGGGCCGCTGGTGCGATCACCACTCGGCGTAACACGTTGCAGTCCAAGGTGGCCAGGCTGCGGCGGGCGCTCGGGGATCCGCTGCTGATCGCGAGTCGCGATGGCGGCTATGCGCTGGCCGTGGAGCCGTCCGAGGTCGATGCGCTCGCGGTGCTGAGGCATACGACCGCCGCGTCCGGTTTGTTCGAGGCCGGCGATGACCGCGGTGCCGCTGACGTGTGCCTGTCGACGCTGGCGCTGTTCAACGGGGATGTCCTTCCGGCCGCTGGGGATGGCGACTGGGTCAGCCCGCACCGGACACGGCTCGAAGAGACCCGCATGCGGCTCCTCGAGATCCAGTTCGCGGCGCGCTTGCGGCTCGGGGACGTCGGCGACGTGATCAGTGAGTTGGAAGCAGCGGTGGCCAGGTACCCGTTCCAGGAGGGACTGTGGGAGCTGCTGATCACGGCGTTGTACCGAGCCGGGCGCCAGGTCGATGCACTGGCGACCTACCAGCGGGTCAGGACCCGGCTGACCGAAGAACTCGGTCTCGATCCCCGGCCGCAACTTCAGCTCCTCGAGCAACGAATCCTGACCCAGGATCCGGTTCTCGGTATGCCGTCAAAGGCCGTAGACGTAGTCCAGCCTGATGCGTGGGCGGGAAATCTGCCCTCGATGTCCGCCGGGCTTGTCGGTCGCGAGCTGGACGTGACTGCCGTGTCCGGTCTGCTGGCCCGCGAGCGGCTCGTCGAGATCGTCGGCCCCGGAGGCATCGGGAAGACGGCGGTCGCCATCGCCGTCGGCCGGAAGCTGGCTTCCTCGCCCGCTGCGGCCAGTGGTGGCATCTGGTTGGCCAGGCTCGAGACCGCGGTCACGGCCCACGATGTGATCGACATGGTGATCGCGGCTCTGAACGTTCCCGGGGGTGAAGCGGCTCTGGTTGAGCGACTCAAAGGCAGCACCGCTGTGCTGATCCTCGACAACTGCGAACATGTCATCGATGCTGCCGCTGATCTCGTGGTCCGCCTGCTCGATGCCGCCCCCGGGTTACGGATCCTGTGCACGAGCCAACGTCCCCTCGACGTCGAGGGTGAGACGGTGTTCGAGCTCGCGCCGCTGGAGCTGTCCGATGCGGTCGAGTTGTTCACCCGTCGAGCCGCTGCGCAGCGGGTAAATCGCAGATCGAGCCCGGATGAGGACGCGGTGCTGGACCTGTGCCGCTCGCTTGATGGTCTGCCGCTGGCGATCGAACTCGCCGCAGCCCGAACCAAGACGCTGTCGATTGAGGACATCATCCGGCGTCTCGGTGATCGTTTCACCGTGTTGAGCGACCCGACCAGCCGAAAGCCCGAGCGCCGCCGGTCACTCAGGTCGACGATCCGGTGGAGCTATGAATTGCTGTTTCCGGACGACCAGCGAGGCCTCTGGGCCCTCGCCACTTTCTCCGGCGGTGCGCCGCTGCCTGCGGTGGAGTTCGTCCTCGAAGCACTCGACGTGCCGGCCGCCGCGGCGATCGACGTGGTCGGGCGGCTCGCAAGCCGCTCGCTGGTTATCGTCGATGCCGAAGATGTCTCGAAAGCCACTGGACGGGAAGGGGTATCGTTGCCGTCGGTTCGATATCGCCTGCTTGACAGCATCCGCGAGTTCGCGCTGGAATCGATGGCCGAGGCAGGGCTGTCCACGCCCGCCCTGGCCGCGCACGCCGCCTGGTTCGCCGCGGCGGCCGGATTCTCCACGGACGGAGTCCGCAGCGCTCGCCAGGGCGAGCATCTGGCTTTCGCGCGGATCGAGCGCGCCAATATCGACGCCGCATTGGCCTGGAGCACCGCGCACGACCCACTGCTCGCACTCAGCATCGTCAACGGGTTCGGTTGGGCCTGGGTCGTGCTCGGCGACAGCCGAGGCGCACAGCGGATCCTGACGGCCCTCGAGGCAGCCGGAGTTGCCGGGCAGCCCGGCGACCGGGCCGGTGCGCTCCTGCTCGCGTCGTGGATCGAAGCGTCGACCGGTGATCTCGAACCCGCCCGTAACCACATCGCGGCGGCGACCGAATTGGCCGACCTGATCGATGATGTCGGCCTGTTGGCCCGCTGTTCCTATTACCTCGCCTATGTGGTGTCGCATCACGGCGAATTCCGTGAGGCGATGGCATTGACCGCCCGCAGCCGGACGCTGTACGCCGGACTGGACCGGCCGTGGGATCAGGTCGCGAACGGGCTCTTCGCCGCCAGGGCTGCGATTTCGGCCGGTGACCGCGAGCGCGGCGTTGAGGCTGCCGATCAGGTGCGGCACTGGCTGCGCACGGTCGACGATCCGTGGCTGCACGTTCGCTGCGAGGCGATGCTCGGCGAACTGGCCCGGATCGAGCTGCGATTCGACGACGCCGTCATCCATCTGGCTCGGGCGGCGCAGACATCGCGGCGTCTGGGCTTCCTCCAGACCGAGGCGTACCAGGTCATGAGTCTGGCTCGAGCGCAGTGCCAGGCCGGCGATTACGAGGCAGGCGCTGCCAGCCTGGATCTCGCGATCGACAAGGCCCGGGCCACCGGTGATGTGCGCCTGGCGGCGTTGACTCGGGTTCACCTGGGCCGAGTCCTGCGTGCGCTCGGACAGTTCGCTCGAGCCCGGACGGCACTCGAAGCGGCGAACGCGTGGCATCACAGCTCCGGAGGTGGCGAGCAGGCCGCGCTCGGGGCGTGCCTGCTGGCCGCGATGGACGCCGCGGATCAGGTCGAGGGTGCGAAGCATCGTCTCGGGGTGATTCTCGAGGGTGCCAGACAGGCCGACGATGCTCCCGTCGAGGTCTTCGCCCTCGACGCGCTGGCCCGCCTCGCGGTGGTGGCGGGCGACCTCACCGCGGGCCGGGAGCTCTGTGCGGCAGCTGATCGGCGGATGGAGGCCGCTTCCCATTTCATCACCGAGCTGGACCGAGCCGACGCTCGATGGGTCAGGCAGACGGTCTGAGCGCTACGGCAGCCATCGGCTCCTCGCTTCGCCGGGCCCGATTGCCACGCTCGTTCAGCACCAGGAACGCCAGCAGCCCGGCTATCACGATGCCGATCCCGACCATCTGCGCCGGCCGCAATCGCTCGCTCAGCAGCAGGAACGACCAGAGGACGGCGAGCGCGGGCTGGACGACCTGGGCGATCCCGATCGTGCCGATCTGGATGGTCTTCTGCGCGAACACCATCAGGCCGTGCGCGGCGACTCCGGTGAGGAACGTGAGAATGAGCATGTAGCTCCAACCCGTGCCACTCATGCCGAACACGTCGCCGTGGGCGATCGCCAGCGGAAGCACGGCGAGAGCCGCGATCGGACTGACCGTCGACATGAAGGTGGCGACGTCCATGTCCCGGCGGAAGTGGCGGGTCGACACGACGTAGCTGGTCCACAGCAGCATCGCCAGTACCCCGAAAATGTTGCCTTGCATCGATGCGTCCCCGTTTGAGGGCGCATTGAGCAACACCATGGCGGCACCGCCGAAGGCCACGAGGGCAAACACCAGCGCCGGCGGATTGAGGTACTCCTGGAAGAGCCTGGCCCCGATCGGCACGATGAGGAACGGTGCGAGTGAACCGATCAGCGCGGCGTTGGCGACGCTGTTATGCGTTGCCCCGACAAAGAACGTCGCCAGGTTCAGCCCGAAGAAGACGCCAGGCACCAATGCCTGACGGACATGCCGCAGGGTGACCCGTCTGCCGGTGCTTCGCAGGTAGACGTTCCAGACCACGGTGACCGTGACCATCCTCCAGAACGCGACCAGGACGCCCGGCGAGTCGGCCCGTTTGACGAGGGTGGAGCTGAGCGAGAAGGCGACGACGACACCGACAACCGCGAGCGCTCCCCAGGTTCTCGCGTTGAGCGTGGGCGGCCGGGTCGGCACCGTCCAACGGATCAGGGAAGGCGGCCAGGGGCGGGCGGTTCGGGCGATATCGCCGGTTTCGGGTACTCGCATCACGTCGTTGACCGCCTCGTCTGCGTCGGCATCTGCGGCAGGACCCGAGGATGTGAGACAGCAGCTCCGAATCGACAGTAGCCGAACCGGCGCTCCTGCCGAGTGATCAGCGCCGTCCCATTTCGACTCGGAGCTGCGCCCATACCCCGCTCGCGGGTCACCTGATCGGGGTTATGAATCGGCTGCCGGGCGGATCCGCGGTCGCGCCCGAATGACGGCATCGGACGCGATCCAGGAGACGATCAGACTGTCCGGATAGTCGACCAGATGGTCGCGCGCCAAGGCGTCGACGAGTTCGCTGTTGTCGTCCAGGTGAGCGCGGGCGATCGCGACCACCTGCCGATCTCGGCTGGTCACCGCGACCTCCTCAGCCCGCCCGAGTCGCTGCGGGTGCCGCTCCAGCAGGGCAGCCATCGTGATGACGATGGCATCGTCGATGGTGTCGGCCTGCGCCAGGATCCAGGATCTCGATCTCGTGTCACCGCCGATCGCCTGCCTGATCGCCGTGTTTACCCCGTTGTCGGTCATGAATCGATCCTGCGTAGTGACGCTGACACCTCGCTGACCCTCGCGTCTCCTCAGGTGTCAGCGGAGCATCAGGGCGAGCGACCACGATCCAGATCAGCGAGTGCAACCGCTCGCATCGACCGTGGAGGCAGGCATGTTGACGCTCATTACTTCGTGGTCCTATCGGCATCGTCGTCTTGTCGTTGTCGCGTGGATCACCGTTCTCCTGGCCGTCAACGGCGCCGCCATGGCCTTCGGGGGTGAGAGCAAACAGGAGTTTCTGTCCCCGGGCACGGACTCCAAAGCGGCCGTCGAGCTTCTCCACGAACGGTTCCCGGCCCAGGCCGGTGACACCATCACGGTTGTTGTGCACGATGAGGCGGGCGCGACCTCACCCGCCGCACTGGCCGTTGCCCAACCGCTCGTCGCGAAGTTACGTCAATTGCCGCACGTCGTGGGCGTCACCGCAGCCTGGGACCCGGACGGTCGCGGGCAACTGTCCAGCGACGGAATGACCGCCTACGCCACTGTTCAGCTCGATACCACCGGTGCCCGGTTCCCGGTCGGCGTGGCAACGGAAATGATCGACCTCGCCGCCCAGGCCCGGGCCGACGGCACTCAGGTTGAGCTCGCCGGTCAGGCGATCGACAACGCCCAATCCACCAGCATCGGCGCGGAAGGCCCGGGCCTGCTGATCGCCGCGATCATCTTGCTGATCGCGTTCGGCTCGCTGGTTGCCATGGGGTTGCCCCTGGCCACCGCCCTGTTCGGGGTCGGGGTCGGTCTCGCCGCCGGCACCCTCCTGGCCAACATCATCGACGTACCCGAATGGGCAAGTTCGGTCGCGACGATGATCGGTCTCGGCGTCGGCATCGACTACGCGCTGCTGATCGTGACCCGCTATCGCAGCGAACTGGCTGCCGGTGGCAGTCCGAGCACAGCCGTGGCCCTGGCGATGGCTACCGCAGGGCGCTCGGTGGTGTTCGCCGGCGTCACGGTGGTCATCTCCCTGCTCGGCATGCTCACGATGAATCAGCCCTACGTGCCCGGGGTCGCCTTCTCCGCAGTGTTCACGGTGCTGGCTGTCATGCTCGCCGCTCTCACCCTGCTGCCTGCGTTGCTCGGGTTCGCCGGGCGCAATATCGACCGGTTGCGGCTGCCGTTTCGGCACCCGTCCGGCGATCGTCCCGGCCACGGGTTCTGGTACCGGTGGAGCCGAACCATCCAGCATCACCCCGTTGTGGCCGGGGTGGCCGGTGCGCTCGCTCTCGCACTGCTGATCATGCCCATTGCGGGACTGCGGCTGGGATACCCCGACGCCGGCAACGACCCCACCAGCCTCACCACCCGTCGCGCCTACGACCTGATGACCGACGGTTTCGGCGCCGGCTTCAACGGAACGTTCGTCCTGGTTGCCGACCGAGGAGATACCGAGGCGGTGGCCGCGCTGACCGACCTGCAGACCGCGCTCGCCGCAACACCGGGTGTGGCAGCGGTGTCGCCCCCGATCATCGCCCCCCACGCCGATGCGGCCGTCATCACCCTCACCCCCGCTGCCAGCCCTCAAGACCCGGCCACCGGCGAACTCCTCACCCGGCTACGGGAAGACGTCGTCCCCGACGCGCTTGCCGACTCCGGTGTCACCATCACCATCGGCGGCATCACCGCCGCCAACGCCGACCAGACCAGCAGCGTCGCGGCCCGACTACCGCTGTTCATCGCGGCGGTGATCCTGCTCTCGTTCGTGCTGCTGCTCGCGGTGTTCCGCTCGGTTCTCGTCGCTGTCAAAGCCGCGGTGCTGAACCTGCTTTCGATCATCGCGGCCTACGGCGTGGTCTCCTACGCGGCTCAGGGAGGCTGGTTCGGGCACCTGGTCGGCATCACCACGCCCACCCCGATCCCTGCCTTCATCCCGATGATGATGTTCGCGATCCTGTTCGGCTTGTCTATGGACTACGAGGTCTTCCTGCTCTCCCGAATCCGCGAGGAGTACCTGCGCACCCGAGACAACGCCACCGCTGTGGCGAACGGCCTGGCCGCCACCGCCAAGGTGATCACCG
>Ga0307513_10013182_pt1 | contig 10155 bp, 10 predicted proteins | sample 15_EM_MG_FD_202174 | JGI IMG/M metagenome (GOLD analysis project Ga0307513, IMG submission 202174) | Populus trichocarpa ectomycorrhiza microbial communities from riparian zone in the Pacific Northwest, United States - 15_EM | ecosystem: Host-associated > Plants > Roots > Unclassified | place...
GCGGTCGCGCAGGCCGTTGATCAGCGGGCCGCGCTCGCGGCGCTCGTCGGGGCTCATCGAGCCGAGGGACTTGAGCAGGTCGGAGATCGAGCCGGACTTGCCGAGGGCGGCGACCCGGACGGCCTCCAGGGCGGCGGCGTCGGCGGCCGCGTCGATCCTGGCCGTCAGCTCGGCTTCCAGTTGGGTGAGATCGGTCATGGGACGGGTGTCCTAGCGCGCGGCCGTGCGCGCGGAAAGGGAGACAGCAAAAAGCCCTCCGACGGCTTCGCCGGAGGGCTTTTCAAAAGGTCAGGGAGCGGGAAGCTCCGAAGGCCTCAAGCCAGCGCGGCGCGAACCTTTTCGGCGATGGCCTTGAACGCGGTCGGATCGGCGCCGGCGATGTCGGCGAGGACCTTGCGGTCCATTTCGATCCCGGCCTTGTCCAGGCCGAAGATAAATCGGGAATAGGTGAAGCCTTCCAGGCGGGCGGCCGCATTGATCCGCTGGATCCACAGGGCGCGGAAGCTGCGCTTGCGGACCTTGCGGTCGCGGTAGGCGTACTGGCCGGCCTTGTCCACCGCGGCCTTGGCCGTGCGGATGGTGTTCTTGCGGCGGCCGTAGAAGCCCTTGGCCTGTTCCAGGACCTTCTTGTGCTTGGCGTGGGCGGTGACGCCCCGTTTGACGCGAGCCATCTGTCAGATCCCTCTCAAAGGCCGTAGGGCAGGTACGACTTGATGGTCTTGGAGTCGGAGGGACTCATGACCTTCGTGCCGCGGTTCTGACGGATGTACTTGGCGCTGTGGCTGATCAGCCGGTGGCGCTTGCCCGCGACGCCGGCCTTGATCTTGCCGGTCGCAGTCAGTTTGAAGCGCTTTTTGGCGCCTGACTTGGTCTTCAGTTTCGGCATTTCACGTCGGGCGCCTTGCGGCCCCGTCCTCTGGTGCATTGATGAGCCGCCTTGGCATGCCATTGGCCAGGCGGCTCCGAAGAGGGGGGCAGATACGCGAAAGCCGGCCCGAAGGCAAGGTCACGCCGTGCGGATGAACTTCGTCAGCTTGCCCAGCTGCCAGGCCAGCACCGTCGCCGGCAGCACCAGCAGGGCGGTGAACGCGAACGGCGCGGCCGGCGAGATGGCCGAGAACATCCAGCCGGCATAGAGCGGCCCGCCGATGCGGGCCAGGGCGTTGTTGGACATGTTCACGCCCAGCATCTCGCCCTGCCGGTCCGGCGGGGTCGCCTTGGAGATCAGCGCCACCAGGTTGGGGAAGCAGATCGACTGGCCGAAGGCGACGACCGCCAGGCCCGCCAACGCCATCGGCCAGACCATGGCGCCGAACTGCACCAGCATGCCGACCAGCACCAGGATCAGCCCGGCCAGCAGCACGCGGGCTTCGCCGTAGCGGCGGACCAGCCAGCCCGTCGCCAGGCCCTGGCTGAAGGCGCCGACGGCGCCGATCACCATGAAGGCCGAGCCGATTTCCCGCGGGCCCCAGCCGAACCGCGCCTCGGTCCACAGGCCGTAGGTCGCCTCGATCCCGGCGAAGCCCGAGATGACCACGAAGCTGATCACCATGATCCGCCGGATCACCGGATCGCCGAACGCCTCGCGCAGCGCCGCGCGCCGGCCGCGGGGCCGCACGTCCGGCGTGCCCGGCCGGGTCTCGCGCACGAACAGCAGCACCGACAGCGCCGAGGCCAGCCCGAAGGCCGCCGCGGCGAACAGCGGCAGGTGGAACCCGATCGGCCCGAGCTTGGGCGCCGCCAGCAGCCCGCCCAGGGCCGGGCCGGTCATGAAGCCGGCGCTGAACGCCGAGCCCATCACCCCCATCCGGCCGGCGCGCTTGTCGGGCGGGGTGATGTCCGCCAGGCAACCCTGCAGGGTCGAGATGTTGCCGGCGAAGAACCCGCCGGTGAACCGCGCCGCGAAGGCGATCCAGATGTTCGGCGAGAACGCCAGGGCCACATAGGTCAGCGCCGAGATGGCGATGGTCAGGATCAGCACCGGACGCCGGCCGATCCGGTCCGACAGCCGTCCCCAGAACGGCTCGCCCAGGAACTGGCCCAGGCTGAAGCTGGAGAACAGCAGGGTGATCTGCCAGGCCTGCGCCTGGAACGCCTTGCCGAAGAACGGCAGCAGCGGGATCACCACCCCGAAGCCGGCGATGTTCAGGAACACCGCGAACATCAGGATGAACAGCGCGCGCAGGTCGGTCCTGGCCGCCGCCTCGGCGGGCGCAGCGCTCATGGTCGCCGCCGGCGGCGCGCCGCGGCAGCTATGGCGATCCTGGACATGGGGTGGGGCTTAGGCTGTCCGGTCAGGCCGGACAAGGGCCGCTGCGGCGAAGGCGGCGCGGCGGCGGGTGGTCCCCGACAGCCGCGCCGCGGCTATCGGGGAAACACGGGTGTGATCCTAGAGCGTGACAGCCTGAAGTGGATAACGGTTCAGGCGCCTGTCACGCTCTAAACTTTTGAAGATAGACCCTTTTTATCCGCTTCAAGAGATGCCGCTTGAAGCGGAAAGGGTCTAGCGCGGCGCCAGGATCATGATCATCTGGCGGCCTTCCATGCGGGGCTCATATTCCACCTTGGCCACCGGCTCGAAATCGGCCTTCACCTTCTGGAGCAGCTTCATGCCAAGCTCGGGGTGGGCCAGTTCGCGACCACGGAAGCGCAGGGTGACCTTCACCTTGTCGCCCTCTTCGAAGAAGCGGTGCATCGAGCGCTGCTTCACTTCGTAGTCGTGGATGTCGATATTCGGCCGCAGCTTGATCTCTTTGATCTCGACGACCTTTTGCCGCTTGCGCGCCTCGTTCTTCTTTTTCTGTTCCTGGAACTTGAACTTGCCGTAGTCCAGGATCTTGCAAACGGGCGGATCCGCGTTCGGCACGATCTCCACCAGGTCCAGGCCGGCCTCTTCGGCGGCCTCCAGGGCGGAGGATGTGGGCATCACGCCCTGCTTCTCGCCGTTCTGGTCGATGAGCAGAACGCGGGGAACGCGGATATCTTCGTTGATGCGCGGCCCGTCTTTGACGGGGGGCGCCTGCATGGGGCGGCGAATAGGCTTTTGCTCCTAGAGCTGTTGAAACGACAGAAGGCCTGGGGCGTCAGTATGCGCCCAGGCCGTTCAGGATCAGTATATGGCCTTGCGGGGGGCGCCGATCAAGCGCCCGCGCGCGCCGGGGCCGGCGTGACCGCGTTTGTCGCCTGCACCACGCTGGCCACGTCCAACTCCGCCAGGTTCGGCGCCTGCAGCACGGTCACATGGCCGCGGGGCGCCGAGAGCGCCGGATCCGAGGCGCCGGAAAACAGCACGATGGTCGGCGCGCCGGCCGCCGCCGCCAGATGCAACGGCCCGGTGTCGTTGCCCACCACCAGGCTGGCGCGCGCGCCCAGCACCGCGATGCGGGCGAAGTCGGTGCGGCCGGTGAGGTCGCGGGCCTGGCCCACCTTGCGCTGGATCTTGTGCGCCAGCTCGGTCTCCTGCGGACCGCCCAGCACCAGGATGTCGAAGCCGCGGTCGTAGAGGATCTTGCCCAGCTCGCCGTACTTCTCGGCGGGCCAGCGCTTCTCCGGCCGATGCGCCGATCCGCCGGGAATGAACAGCACATAGGGCCGGGGCCGCACGCCCCCCGGCCGTTCGGGCGGCGCGGACGCCAGGATCCAGGAGATGTCCGGCGGCGGGGCGCTGGCGGGCTCGGTCGGCGCATCGGGCCAGATGCCGGCGTGCTTCAGCTGGTCGGCCTGCCGCTCCAGCGTGTGCATGTTGTCGCGGTTCCTGTTGCGGTGCCCATGCGAGGCGGCGAACGCCACACCCGACCACTCGGGCGCCAGGGGCATCAGCCCCACGTGGATCAGGCCCGACCGCGACGAGGTCTGCAGGTCGTAGACCCGGTCGTAGCGGGCGCGCCGCAGCCGCATCAGCAGCGCGATCCACTGGCCCAGCCCCTGCGGCCGTCCGTCGACCTCCACGGCGTTGAAATAGGGGCACGCCTTGGCCAGGGCCTCGAAGGGCGGGGTGGTGAGCAGGGTGATGTGCGCGCCCGGATGGGCTTCGCGGATCTTCTTCATCGCCGCCAACGCCAGGACGAAGTCGCCCAGCGCCGACAGCTTGATGATCAGGATCTTCTTGAGGTCGCGGGCCATCTCAGCCCCGCGCCGCCAGCACGCGTTCATAGGCGGCCATGGTCGCCTCGCACATGGCGTCCACCGAATAGAGCCGGCTGGCCCGGTTGGCGGCGGCCTGGCCCATGGCGGTCAGCCGCAGCGGGCCGGCGTCCAGCGCCCGCCCGAGCGCCGCGGCCCAGGCGTCGGGGTCGCCGGGCTTCACCAGCCAGCCGGTCTCGCCGTGCACCACGGTCTCGACCGTCCCGCCGTGGTCGGAGGCCAGCACCGGCTTGCCCATCACTTGCGGCTCCACCGCCGTGCGGCCAAACGATTCCGGATGGGTCGAAGGCAGCACCGCCACGTGGGCGATCATATAGGCGGCCGGCATGTCCTCACAGTGGCCCACCACCCGGATCTGCTCGGTCAGGCCGGCGGCGGCGATCGCCGCCTCGATCTCGGCGCGATAGTCGACCCGGCCCTGATCGTCGCCGGCGAACAGGATCAGGAAATCCTCGCGGCCCTGGGCCTTCAACAGCCGCGCCGCCTCGATCAGGGTCAGATGGCCCTTCAGCCGCGTCAGCCGCCCGGCCAGCAGGAAGCGCATGCGCCCGTCCTTGTCGCCGACGCCCCAGGCCGCGCGCAGGCCGTCGATCCGGTCGGGGGTCACCCACCGGGGATTGAACCGCCCCAGGTCGATGCCGCGGGGGATGGAGACGATTTTCTCCGGCGCCAGGTGGTGTTCGGCCAGAACGTGGGCCCGGGTGTAGTCGGAATTGGCGATCACCAGATCGCCACGGGTCATCACCGCGTTGTACCAGCGTTTCAGCGGGGTCTTGGCGTTGTAGACGCCGTGATAGGTGGCCACGAACGGCGTCTTGGTGGACTGCGCCGCCCACAGCGCCGAGAACGCCGGGGCGCGCGAGCGGGCGTGGACGATGGACACCTTCTCGCGGCGGATCAGGTCCACCAGCCGCGCGGCGTTGCCCAGCATCACCAGCGGATTCTTGGTCTGCACGGGCATCTGGGCCAGCCGCGCGCCGTCGGCCTGCAGCCGCGAGGTCATGCGTCCGCCGCGGGTCGCAACCAGGGCCTTGCCGCCGGCGCGTACGACCGCGTGGGCGACATCGATGGTCGTCTGCTCCGCCCCGCCGGTTTCCAGCTCCGGGACGACCTGCAGAAGGGTGAAGTCAGGAGGCAGGCTCACGACCCCCTCCATAGCGTACGGGGGGGTTTGGTAAACCCCATGACCCGCTGACGGCGCGCCAGGCGCGGGCTATGCAGGCCATATGACGGAGACGAGCGGACATCTGACGCGTCCCGACGGCGGGAAACTGGCCTGGCGGCGTGTGGACGGGGCCGGCCCCACGGTGGTCTGGCTCGGCGGCTTCCGCTCCGACATGACCGGGACCAAGGCCCAGGCGCTGGCGGACTGGGCGCAGGCGCGCGGCCGGGCCTATGTCCGCTTCGACTATTTCGCCCACGGCGCGTCCGACGGCGAATTCCGCGACGGGACCATCACCCGCTGGCGCGCCGACGCCCTGGCGGTGCTGGACGAGCTGACCGAGGGGCCGCTGGTGCTGGTCGGCTCCTCAATGGGCGGCTGGATCGCCTGCCTGGCCGCCATGGTCCGGGCCGAACGGCTGCGGGGCATGGTGCTGATCGCCCCCGCGCCCGACTTCACTGAGAAGCTCATGGGCCCCGAACTCGGCGCCGAGGCCAGGGGCGCGCTGGAGACCGACGGCGTCTGGCTGCGGCCCTCGGACTACGGCGAGCCTTATCCGATCACCGCGGCCCTGCTCGACGACGGCGCGCGCTGGTCGATCCTGCCCGGCCCCGTGCCGATCGCCGCGCCCGTGCGCATCCTGCAGGGCGGCGAGGACCCCGACGTCCCCTGGCGCCACGCCCTGGAGCTGGCCCAGGGCCTGAAAGGCCACGACGTGGTCTTCACCCTGGTCAAGGACGGCGATCACCGCCTCTCGCGCCCCCAGGACATCGCCCGGCTGATCGCCGCGGTGGAGGAGTTCGCCTAACCGCCCGCCGCCAGCACGGCCCGCAACCCTTCGCGGTAGGTCGGAAACGCCGGGCGCCAGCCCAGCTCGGCCTTGGCCCGCGCATTGGCCACCCGCTTGCTCTCGGCATAGAAGCGCCGCGCCGCCGCCGGCAGGCTCGCCAGGTCCAGCGGGACCTCTGGCGGGACCGGCAGGCCCAGCAGGCGCGCGGCCTCGGCGATCACGTCGCCGGGGGGCGTGGGCTCGTCGTCGCACAGGTTGTAGACCCCGCCCGCCCGCGGCCGGGCGATGGAGGCTTCCAGCCCCGCGGCCAGGTCGTCCACATGGATGCGGGAGAACACCTGCCCCGGCGCGGCGATCCGCCGGGCGCGGCCCTCGCGCAGCCGGTCGAAGGCCGAGCGGCCGGGGCCGTAGATGCCGGGCAGCCGGAAGGCGGTCACCGTCAGGCCCATGCCGCGCCCCACCTCGAACCAGTCGCGCTCGGCGGCGACGCGTCGTGCGCCTTCCACCGACAGGGCCGCCAGCCGGCTCTCCTCGAACACCCAGCGCCCCTGGCGGTCGCCATAGACCCCGGTGGTGGAGAGATAGCCGATCCAGTCCGGGAAGGCCGCCGCCGTGGCGATCGCGGGCGCGAGCACGGGCAGGGCCGGGCAGCCCCCGGGGCCGGGGGGGGCGGTGATCAGGACGGCGCGGGCGCCGGCCGCCGCCTGCGCCACCCGCGCGCGATCGTCCAGGGGCACGGGCTCGACGCCGGCCGCGGCCAGCGCCGCCTCGGCCTGGGCGCTGCGGCAGGTCGCCGCCACATCCCAGCCCCGGGCGCCCAGCCGGGTCGCCAGCGCGCGGCCGGCGAAGCCGAACCCGAAGATCAGCAGTCGCACGCGCGCCTACTCCGCCGCCTGGGCCGCGGGCGGGGCCGCGGCGGCGGCCCGCCGCTCGGCGTTCCAATGGGACCGGCAGGGGATCTTGGTCAGGTCCGCCCGGTCGGCGTAGCGGCGCGCGGTCTCGGCCACCTCCAGCAGCAGGCCGTCCTCCAGGGTGATCGGCGAAAGCCCGTAGCCCAGCAGCCGGCGGTTCTCGACGCGCAGCTCGTTCTCCTGCGCCTCCTGCCGCGGGTTGGGCAGGCTGGAAATCTCGGCGCCGGTCAGCCGCGCCACCATCTGCGCCAGGTCCAGCACCCGCCAGCATTCGGTCATCTGGTTCATCACCTTCACCCGCTCGCCCCGCGCCGGCGGGTGCAGCAGCGCCAGCTCGATGCAGCGCACGGTGTCCTGCAGGTTGATGAAGGCCCGCGTCTGGCCGCCGGTCCCGTACATGGTCAGGGGATGGCCCAGCGCCGCCTGGATCAGGAACCGGTTGAGCACCGTGCCGTAGTCCCCGTCATAGTCGAAGCGGTTGATCAGCCGCGCGTCGCGCCGGGTCTCGGCGGTCTGGGCGCCCCAGACGATGCCCTGGTGCAGGTCGGTGATCGGCAGGCCGTCGTTCTTCGCATAGAACTGGAACAGCAGCGCGTCCTGGGTCTTGGTCAGGTGGTAGATCGAGCCGGGATCGGCCGGATAGAGGATCTCCCGCTCCGCCCAGCCGTCCGGCGTCTCCATCCGCACCGTAAGGTAGCCCTCGGGGATCGGCGCGCCGGTCGTCCCGTAGCCGTAGACCCCCATGGTCCCCAGGTGCGCCAGGTGGATGTCCAGGCCGCTCTCGACGATGGCCGCCAGCACGTCGTGGGTGGCGCTCAGGTTGTTGGTGACGGTGTAGCGCTTGTGCCGCGCCGACTTCATCGAATAGGGCGCGGCCCGCTGCTCGGCGAAATGCACGATCGCCTGCGGTCGCCAGGTCGTCAGCAGGTCCAGCAGCGCGTCGTAGTCCTGGCCGACGGTCAGGGGGTGGAAGTCGATGCGATGGCCGCTCACCGCCTCCCACGCCGCCAGCCGCGCCGGCAGGTCGAGGATCGGGGTCAGAGACTGCACCCCCAGTTCGATGTCGATGCGGCGGCGCGACAGGTTGTCGACGATCGCCACCTCGTGGCCCCGCGCCGACAGGTGAAGCGCGGTGGGCCAGCCGCAGAAGCCGTCGCCGCCCAGGACGAGCACCCGCATCGACGTTCCCTTCCTCCCCCGTTGTGCTTGAAGGGCTAACGCAGCAGGGGGGTTTTCGGAAGCGCCCGCGTCGACGGACGCGGCCGAAGGCCGTAAGAAGCGCGCTCGGACGCGACAGGCGGGAGAGCCATATCCATGACCGTGATCGTCACCGGCGCCGCCGGCTTCGTCGGCCTGCATGTGACCGAGCGGCTGCTGGCGCGCGGCGAGCGCGTGGTCGGCGTCGACGACTTCAACACCTATTACGACCCGGCGCTGAAGGCCGCCCGCGCCGCCCGGCTCGAGGGCCGGGCCGACTTCCGCATGGTCCGCATGGACATCGCCGACGCGCCCGCGCTGGCCGCCCTGGTGGCGGAGACCGGCGCGCACAGGATGGTGCACCTCGCCGCCCAGGCCGGGGTCCGCTACTCGATCGAGAATCCCTTCGCCTACGAACGCTCCAACCTGGCCGGCCACCTGGCGGTGCTGGAGGCCTGCCGTGGGATCGAGGGGTTCGAGCACCTGGTCTACGCGTCCTCCAGCTCGGTCTATGGCGACCGGCCCGGCGCCGGCGAAGGCTTCCGCGAGGATGACGCCGCCGCCGAGCCGGTGTCGCTCTACGCCGCCACCAAGCGGGCCGGCGAGCTGATGGGCTCGGCCTACGCCAGGCTCTATGGCTTCCCCCAGACGGGGCTGCGGTTCTTCACCGTCTACGGGCCGTGGGGCCGGCCGGACATGGCCTATTTCTCCTTCACCCGGAAGATCCTGGCGGGCGAGCCGATCGAGGTGTTCGGCGAGGGCAGGATGGCCCGGGACTTCACCTATATCGACGACATCGTCGACGGCGTGATCGGCGCGCTGGACCGCCCCCCGCCGCGCGGCGACAACCGCATCCTCAATATCGGCGACAGCCGGCCCGTCGGCCTGATGGAGATGATCTCGACCCTGGAGCAGGCGCTGGGCCGCGAGGCGGTGAAGCGGTTCGTGCCCATGCAGCCCGGCGACGTCACCACCACCTACGCCGACGTCTCCAAGCTCGCCGCCCTCACCGGCTACGCCCCCAAGGTGGCGCTGGAGGAGGGGATCCCGCGGTTCGTGGAATGGTACCGGGGGTTCTACGGCGGCTAAAGCAGCGCCTGGATCGCCGCGCGCGCCGCGTCGGCCAGGTCCGGCCGGCGCAGGGCGAAGGCCACGTTGGCGCGCAGCAGGCCGATCTTGTCGCCGCAGTCGTAGGTGACGCCCTCATATTCGAGCGCGTGGAAGGCCTGGGCCTTCATCAGCTGCGCCATGCCGTCGGTCAGCTGGATCTCGCCGCCCGCGCCCTTGCCCTGGCGTTCCAGCAGCTCGAAGATTTCCGGCTGCAGGATGTAGCGGCCCGAGATGAACAGGTTCGAGGGCTCGGTCCCCGGGGCCGGCTTCTCGACCATGCCGGTCATCCGGTTCAGCCGGCCGGCCTGGCCCTCCAGGGCGACGATGCCGTACTTGTGGGCCTCGCCCTCGGGCGCCGGTTCGACGGCGATGATGTTGCCGCCGACCTTGTCGTGGGCGGCCACGCACTGGGCCAGGGCCGGGGTGTCGGCGGCCATCAGCATGTCGGGCAGCATCACGGCGAAGGGCTCGTCGGCGATGATGTCGCGGGCGCACCACACCGCGTGCCCCAGCCCCAGCGGCGCCATCTGGCGCACGAAGCTCATCTGGCCGGGCTTGAGCACGTCGCGGCGCATGTCGGCCAGGATGTCCAGCTTGCCCTTGGCCTCGAGCGCGTTCTCGATCTCGGGATTGGCGTCGAAATAGTCCTCGATGGCGCCCTGGCCGCGGCTGACGATGAACACGAAGTGCTCGATGCCGGCGGCCAGCGCCTCCGCGACGATGTAGGACAGGATCGGCCGGTCGACGACGTTCAGCATGTTCTTGGGCGTGGTCTTGGCGCCGGGCAGCACCCGGGTCCCCAGGCCCGCCACCGGCAGCACCGCCTTGCGCACGCGTTTCGT
>Ga0307513_10013183_pt1 | contig 10154 bp, 13 predicted proteins | sample 15_EM_MG_FD_202174 | JGI IMG/M metagenome (GOLD analysis project Ga0307513, IMG submission 202174) | Populus trichocarpa ectomycorrhiza microbial communities from riparian zone in the Pacific Northwest, United States - 15_EM | ecosystem: Host-associated > Plants > Roots > Unclassified | place...
ATAGACTCTCCAATCTATCACAATGAGATCCTGCTTTCATGCCTCAATGTGATGAAGGAGAGGTTAAAGAGGAATATCTGCAACCTGGATGACCATACTGTCCTCAGTGATGTTGAGGATCTTCCCACACAGAGGGCTACCCACATTGGGGGTACTCTGGAGTATGCATGCTGTTTCTGGACAAAACATCTTATAAAGGTTTCCAGTGGCAGCAGTGGAGCTGAAGATGCACATCAGGCAATAAATGAGTTCTTTGAGACCGGCTTTCTGTTTTGGATTGAGGTCCTCATCCTCATGGAAAGGCTCAACATTGGTATTTATGCTCTCAATGAAATCCAGCAATGGTGTATGTTGGTAGGTCACATATTTTTAGACTTTTGCTGGAGCCCATGTTCATGTATGTTCAGACAGGAGTTCCTGACAGGTGGACCAGTGACAGCAAGCATTTCATCTTGGAAAATTTTGATGCAATCTCCAACTCTCCTTTCCAAATATATGGCTCTGCTCTCACACTTTGCCCTTCATCATCCTGGATCCATGAGTGCTACCCCCAAAAGGTTAAGGTGGTGGTGGGACCAACTGAATGGGGAGCATGCACCCGCACAGTTTCCTGCATTGATTTCACACCAACTCTTGCATACCATAACAACACTATTGCTACTGGCTTGCACAGTGTCATCACTATCTTTAATGTATTGACAGGCAGTGTCAGGGCCACTCTTCACCCTAAGCTCTACTGCGCCAAAGGTGGAGTCAACCGGAGAACAAATCAATCCGGAGACAAACCACAACCACAACAGCTTTTAGTGGTCGCTTCTTCCGGTAGGTGTTCCTGCTGCACAACTGGGTTAACCAGATAGGACAATCACGAGCCTTTTCAATAGGATGTGAGCCTCAAACCGAGGGCTTATCACGAAGAGCGACGGTCTTGACTCTGCCGAAGAGTGAAGGATAAACGTCGATTAAGTGATAGAACTGAGTGGAGGAGAGCAAGAGGGGGCTGGGGTTTCTTCCGAAGGAAACTACTCGCTTGTCCGTAACAACACAGTAGGGTTGAGAAGGGGAGAGGATTTCCTGGAATTTCAAAGCTAAGGAGACACCAGCCACAATCTATCTACCTATATAGGAAGAGTGGTCGTGACAGTGACGGATGTAACCGGAACAATGCGAAACCAGTGTGAGGGAGAGAAAGGAGAGAAAGAATAGAAAGAGTGAATGTGTGGGAACTATCAAAACCTAAAAGGGTAACAAGTACCAAAAACGGAAAGATAGTGGTCAGAGATCGATAAAGGAGTGATCGATGTGAAACAGGGGGTAATGATCAATGATGCAGATGAATGTGAAACGTGTAGGAGGAATGAATGTGATGGAGCATCAAAGTTGAGTTCGAAACGTGTCCGAGAGAGTCCAGAATAAGAGTCCAGATCGTGATGTCATAAACGTGTCATGATGATGCAATGATGACGAAGGAATGAAGTCATTGGTGACGATGGTGGAGTAGAATGATGTCATGAATGACGTCGAAGGTCTAGGTCAGAGAACCAGAGTGGGCGGCAAGATAAGACACGGGCGGTGATGAGCTCGGGCGAGCGGTGTTGCGAGATATGGGCGGTGATGGGGAATAGAATGAACCCTTGATGGTGGGAAGAAGGTTCGGACCGAAGGTAGCGTCCAGGGGGTAGTTGGAAAGCATATAAGCAGGGTGGATATGCGATCAATCCCCATCAAACCTTTCTACCACTTCACCAACCGCAGCAACACCTTACCCTTTATGTCTATCCGGAATGCGGCCTCTGTTGATAACTCTGTTGGTTCTCGTGCCGTCTACGTCGCTCCCGACAATCGGGGAGAAATCACCCGCTGTGACAACCGAGGTCATACGCGGAGTCGGATCGATCCCAATGCCGCCTATCCCAGTCCCATCGAGGCTAGTATACTCCTGTTGTTCTCGAGTGGTCTAAATGCTAACCTCTTTGAGCAGATCATGGACCGGATGCGCTCCGGAGATGTCAACGACATCCTCGGAGAGTGTCACTACGATGATAGGCTCTGGGGTTATGCGATCAGGACCGCCGAGACATGGAGAACGAGCGACAGGGAGCAGTGGAGAGATCCTGTCCTAGCTTTGTTGTTTAGGATGGGATCGTTCAACTGGGAGGGCGAAGACAAATTGATGAACCAGGCGAAGCAAGCTATTCGTTTGGGAACTGCTACCAGCGTTCGGATCTGGACGAGGGTCATGGAGATCCAGGAACGGGTAGGTCCATCGAGTTTGGGATAATTAAATCCTAACTGATGAACCATCAGCGAGATGCCTTGGAGCGAGAGTGGCGTCAAAGTGTGACTGATGCCACTGCTGTCTTCGGTCGAATCGATAAGGACTTGTCCGCGTTAGGAGGTCGGGTCGGCCTTGATGAACACAAGCTGGAAGGTCATGAGGCGATGATCAAGAGCTTCGAAGATGACTACAGCAAGATCTTGTTTCGAGTTCATGAGCTGGAGCAGGGACGGAGGGCTCAGCTGAACTTGATCGAATCCTTGCAGACGGATGTCGCCTTCTTCGAGTCGAACAGCGCCGTGGACGCTCAGAGGATAGAAGCCTTGGAAGGGAGGCTTGACGATTTGACCAATCTCGTGGGGCACATGCAGAGCAAACTCTGTACCTGTGGTGACAAGGTAAGAGTCTTCTTGTTGTGACCTTAACCACAACGTTGACTCTTAGTAGCAGTCGCCTGATGTTCCTACCGAGGAGTCGGGATTGGAGTATTCCTCTGATTCGTCGTATCATGAAGCTCCTTCAGCTGGAGAGAGTCGAATCCTGATGGTGCCTATGGGTGATCTGGAAGTGGCCGTGAACCAGGTAGGTTCAGGGGGTTAGTCCAGTCCGTTTGTTTCTGGACTAAACATCTGAACCCAGGATGCCAGTTCCGCCGAGGTACCAACAGATGCGCCGATGGAAGAAGAGGAAGAAGAGAGTTCGGGTTCTTCTGCCGAGGAAAGGTCGATGTCGCCGCTTCATCAGGAAGAAGAAGTCCTTCCTATCGTGTCTCAAGAAGAATTCGAGTTGATGAGTCGGGTCCTTGATGAACAACCTATCCTAGGGTCTTCTGTGAGTGGGCAGCGTTGCATCCGCTCAGCTGGGAGTCTTCCGTTGGCCAAGTACCATCCTTACGTCCGTTCGAACTACTTCAAAGGGCAACTCCGCGGTCTTCCCTCATCAGAGGCATTCCGTTCCAACTATCTTCGAGCAAGAAGAACTGGGCGTGTTGCGAGAAGTAGTTGTGGAAGAGAGGCGGACGATGAATGCTCAGGAGTTGAGAGCGGTCGTTCTTCACTCGAGCCAGAGAGGCTTGATGATCCGGCAAGTCCTCGAGTCGCTGAGTCAAGTGATGGATCAGATTCAGATCCAACAACTCTTGCTGCTTGCGCGCTCAAATCTCATGGAGACGGTCGAGGAATCGGGTGGAGTTGGAGCTTCGGAAGGCGGGACCTTGGCTGAGGAGGTGGCTGAGAGTGTTCTTGCCGAGGACCAGGGAGAGGTCCATGACTTCGAGGGGAACAATAACTAGTCGCACTGTATATCATCATGGAGGGCAATTGACCCTAGTGAACCAATATGATGTCTTCTTTTCTTGTCTTTATGCATCGTGTGTCGTAAGGGAGGAGGGGAAAGGAAAATGAAAGGAGTGTGATGTTCGAGTTGGTCGTCGAGTATCGAGAATGTCTTGTGTTTTTGTTGATTTATAAAATTTTTAAACGGGGTTTTCTTCATGACAGCAAACGCGCTGACAGGCAGCCAGACAGCTGTTCTCTCTGGGCATACTGCCTATGTTATATCCCTAGCCTTCTCATCAGATGGAACATGGCTTGTATCTGGAGGCCATGATGAAACCATCAAGCTCTGGGATGTCCAGACTGGTGGAGTTGTTAAGACATTCTGTGGCCATACTGACACAGTCCTCTCTGTTTCTATTTCAGTTGACAATACCACTATTGCTTCAGGATCTGCAGATAAAACAATTTGTTTGTGGAACATTGGAACAGGTGTATGTCAGGTTATAAAGGAATGCAGTGATTGGATTACAACTGTCAGCTTCTCCCCCACAAACCCTCAACTCCTCCTGTCTGCATCTGGTGGTGGTACTGTGCAGAAATGGGGCACAGATGGTCATCAGATTGGTCCCCCAATTCCTGGCTCCCATGTTGCATTCTCTCCAGATGGCACTCAGTTTGTCTCATGTAATGAGTCAGCTGTTACCATTTGGAACACTGATTCTGGTGAAACTGTTGTGGAGGTCCACCTAACAAATGCTAAACCTGACTATTGTTGTTTCTCTCCTGATGGGGGGTTCATTGCTTGTGCTGCTAGTCATACTATCTACATCTGGGACATCACTGGCCCAGACCCTCACCTTATCAAAACTCTTGTTGGACACATAGATAAAGTCACCTCCCTTGTCTTCTCCTCTTCCCTCACCCTCATCTCAGCAACTACAGATGAATCAATCAAGTTCTGGGAAATTGGTGCCTCATCAGCAAACCCAGTTGTACCTCACTCAACCCCAATCAGGGCTGTCAGTCTCCAGGCAAAGGATGGGTTGGCTTTCTCAGTTGATTCAGCAGGGGTGGTGAGGACCTGGAGCATCTTGACTGGCTTCTGCAAGGAATCCTTTGAAACTCAAGCCAAAGATATTGGTGTAGGAGATATCCAACTACTGGGTGATAGATTGATCATTATTGGATACAAGAAGGATCAGCAGGAAATTTGTATGTGGGATGCTGAGCAAGGTGAACTCCAAACAGTGGGCAAAAATGGTATGATACCCTGGGGTCTTAGGATATCAGGAGATGGATCCAGAGTTTTTTGTGTGGATTACTTTGACATCCAAGCCTGGTCTATACAGACAGGGGAACATACAGGCGAGATACGAATGCAGTCAGGGAGACCATATTGCCTTGACCCCCTCTGGATAGATGGTTCAAAAGTTATGGTTCGCTGTGAAGAGTCATCAACCCTGGGGTGGGACTTTGGGATTCCAGGCTCAACTCCCATTGAGATATCTCCAACACCCCCAGATAGACCCCATCTGGATTTTATTGGTAGTGCAACCAAATCAACCACTGATCCAATTGGGATTGAGGATAGAATCACTGGAGAGGTAGTTTTTCAACTACATGGTAGATATGCACAACCTTCTGCTGCACAGTGGGATGGTCAATATCTGATTGCTGGTTATAAGACAGGAGAGGTGTTGATTCTGGATTTTAGTGATATGCTTCATTGATAGGGATTTGTAGGATCATGTAGTAGTGTTCATAACCTGTACAATAAGTACTTTTCTATGCAATTGCCAACCTGTTCTAAACCCTCTCTGTTGAGTGATACCTCAAGAGATGGATTGTGGCTTGGATACTATTCTGAAGTGGCTTCAGTTGAACTGGACTTGAGCAAACTCAATGTTTGCTCCAACCACATTCATCTGACACAGGTGATCACGTTCCCATCCCCAATGCAAAGCTCAAAACAGCAAACAGGGAAAATAGATTACAAGACAATAGTGAAGCAGATCACATACTTTATCTATAATATACTCACGGTCAAAGATAGATAACGGTTTCAGTAAGACATTTTTCGAACTTAAGCGATAGGGAAAAAAAAGTCCGGGGTACGGGTTAATGGCCACATTAACACCCATCGTTCCAAACTGGACGAAAAGGAGAGTGGGGGTACGAAAAAGAAAAGAGAGAAGGGAGGATGGCGCGTTGGTGTCGCCTGTGAGGGTCGGTTGCAGACCGATCAACGATATCGAAAAGTCCGAAAAGCACCGAGGTTAAACAGCAAGCGAGTTACAACTCCGGAACGCCTGAGAACCGTCCCTGCCCGTGCCCCCCGTGGTGAGATATGGGAGTCACGAAAGTCATAGAACTGTGCCCGTCACCCACAGGAGGTGGATACGTCGTCGGATCAGAAGGGTTCTAGAGAGAGAGAAAGACAAAACGAAGCGTCGTAAGAGACTAGCCTCACCCCACGCAGAGGAACCGGAAGCGGATACAAGGGAACTCATGTAGTAGGGGTTGTACGGGAGACTCGGACTGGTCGGACTGAGGATGGGAGAAGTCGGCGGCTGCGTCTTCCAATACTCCGAAACTTCTTGGATCTGAGGTTGCGGTTGGGTTCCTCCAGCCTGTCGCCTCCGCCGTCTGATGAAAATGAACGCGACGACCGCAAGGATGGTAAGCGGCACAACGCCTCCCACCACACCTACACAAGCGCACAAAGACACGCATACAATCAGCCACCAAAGTTCAACCCGTCAAGGACAAATCGGACTCACCCCCAACGATCGCACCAGCGTTGGTTTTACTGTTGGTAATGATTGGGGGGAGCGAATCGGTCGAAGAAGGCCTACGGGCACTCGTCAAAACCGTGCTGCTCCCCGAAGTGAGCGTGTTCATCTCAGGTTCGACTTCCGGGTCCCCTATCCCACGACTCCCGCGTCAAGAACCACGACCAAAGGAGATGATGGAGAGGAAAAAGACTTACGACCGACGGACATGGCCACGGTATCGCTGTAAGTTTGATCCGGAAGCGTCGTAACATTGTAGAATGCCCATTGCGGTACCGCAGTCCCCGGTGGAATGTCGTGGGGATACCTTGAAAAAAAAAACGATTTTGGTGAGACTGAACCCGCGCAAAGCGAAAAAAACAAAAGAGCCGAGCGCACTGCGTTACATAAACATTATTGCACTGTGTGATCCACCTCTGCCACCTACGCAGAAACCCAAAAACCATCAGTCCACAGATAACCCAACCACAAAAAACCGCATATATCCGCCAAAGGAAAAAGGAAGGACTCACGAATAGATCATACCCCCTTGACACGACGAGCACGCCATATAAAGGCTATATGCGGGTGAGTCCGAATCCAGCATCAGTTCGAACAGATCATCGCGGCCGCCGGCTCGAAAGGGTCGGGAGGGAGGGAAGGGTAACGCACCTGTACATAACGCTATCGCAATCGCATGTGAGGTCAGAGGTACTATCGCGTTGAGGAGGAACGTAGTTCTGCGTGCTGTTCAACGGTGGGATCGTATAGGAACCTATATTGTATGGAAAAACACGTCCAAAGGTCAGAGGGGGTTCTCCCGCCACCATCGCCATATATGCGGGTCCCGACCGCACTCACCGATACCGCGACACGTCAGCGTTCATCATGGAACTAATCGTGCATGCATCTTGCCCAAGCGAGTTCTGGTTCTACAGAGGCATACAATCCCCACGTGAGCGCCCGCAAGAAATCGCGACTAGCCCCTTCCTCGGAGGCGAGGTGAGAGGGGGGGGCATCTCCGAACTACTACGTACCCATTCCCAACCCGGACTGCAGACGGCCATCTCAGATTGAGCCCGCACGTGGGGGACCAAACGCAGACAGCGCGAAGAGTGCCGCGGTCGTCGCCCAAAGCCGTTTCGAGTTCATGACGCGAGGGTTCAAGACAAGGGAGGACTTGGGAGGATGACAGCCCGTTGCCGGTTTGGTAAACCCAGGGGATAGTCAAGACCGCTTATCCGCGGGCGGCGCGTGCCCTGGTTGGATCATCTATTTGAGAAAGGAAAGGCAGGCACCCCGGATGGGGCGGCGCCGTGTCCCGCTGATAAGTAGTCGACACTATAGGCGGACACCTGTCAATTGTTCTAGGCATGTTTGTCCCCCTTTGTAATCAGACGGCCGACGCCACCATCCGACACGTTGGTGATCCCTGGTCTCAGCTTCACGAAGGAGAAAGCAAAGACACGACGTGGGTATCGGATGCGAGATGGACCCTAAGCTTCAGATCCACCCTTCAGAGGGATTTACAGACCTCGATCACCCCGCGATCATGAGTCCAGATCGCAGCAAGCCATGGAAAATATACAATCCATAGTCCTCCGCGTATAGGGGCGACGTAACAAACAAAGAGACCAAGAGCAACAAGTGAGATCACGACGTAGTGTATACGTTAGTTATCCAATCGGTTCAGTAGATGAAAGGAAGGAGAAAAATAAATGAGTGCAAGTTTGGGAACCGCTTGGCAATCAGACCTCGGGGACACCAGAATAGGCCCCGCGGATGTTGTGGGCTGGAGTGGTGTATGTGACTGAGCTCTGCGGGCTCTGAGGGGGGAAAGTTGACGGATCGGAGGGTTCTAGGGAAAAAACGTCAAGATGGATTTCTAGGCTCGGCGCCGCTCAACAAACGACTTACGTATGGAGTGAATGGCACGGCGGTCATTGGAGGGCCATACACCGAGGGGGTACGTTGCTTGTATGGATACAGCCCGTCTGGGTTTAGGATCTGTTGTTGTTGAGCCTGCTGCTGCTTACGGTGGCGCATATAGAGGAACACGGCGACGGCAAGAATCGTGGGCGGAACAACGGAGCCGACAACACCTGTTGGATATCCAGGGTCAGGTCCAGTTATCACTCGAAATCAAGGTTCCGAGATGTACCGCCAACAATTGCCCCAATGTTCGGTCCGTTGCTTGAATCATCATCACCGTTGCTGGAATCGTTCGTGGGGTCCGACGAACCGCCAGTCGAGGTCTTGGTGTTGGTAAACCCGAGGGTAGACCTCCCAGAGCTGCTGCTGACGGTGCTCAGCGGTGGTGGCGTCACCTCGGGAGTACCTGACGACAAATTGTCAACGCAACGGAGATTTGCTTGAGATCAAACTCACCTCCGAGATTCATCGCGGTAGTATCGTTGTACGTTTGACCAGGTGCCGTCTTTGCGTTCGATGTCAGCACAAACGTGTCACTGGATGGCGGAAATACCGTTTACCGTGACATTGAAGTACGCCCAGTGCGGAACAGCGGTGCCTTGGGGGATATCAACCGGGTACCTGATTCGATCCAAGATCGTCGGCGACGCGAAACGTTTGTGGCACGAGGGATCAACTTACTGTGAGACGTAGACGTTCTCGCGGGCCGCTATCCAGGTCGTCCGTCTTGATGGAGTGGTCAGTAAGTAGCCCAAAGGTGTGGTCGTGCAAGATTTGGCGGGTATAACCGCCCTAACACGAAGCGCATGCCATGTAGAGGCTGGACAACGAGAGGTAAATCAGCACAAGGGCATATCGGAGAGGATGAGATCCCGTACTTGTACATTACGGTGTTACAGTCGTAATCCAGGTCACCGGAATGATCAACCCTTGGGGGAAGGTAATATTGGGTACTGTTGAGAGGCGGATAGGTGTACAACGCTGGGAACGGGTGCGCAATGCTCAGAAACGGCGCGAAAAATACACATGGTGAGCCGACTCACCCAGGCTACGACACGATGCATCCATCATGGAGCCGACGGCGCACGGGTCCTGTCCGAGAGAATTCTCGTTCTACAAACCCATTCAGCGGATGCGTTCCAAAGGAAAGAACCGAATACCAGGACGCACCCAGGTCCAACCAGCCGGACACGAGGCCATATCGAACTGGGCCCATACTCCCGGTACAAAGAGCGAAGCGAGCGGAAGGATTCTGGAGAGGAATCTGGGGACCATGGCGGGTGGAGGAGAGGGTCGACGAGAGAGGTGGCGGGGGAGAGGGACAGGAGAGGGACAGGGCGGTCTAAAGCCAACCTTGACAAGAACATCATTCAGCCCGATTAAGTATCACCAAGTGAGAAGGGTAAGCCCCACTCGCGCACTGACGCTCATTCGCCTCCATCACTGCTCCGGCCCGGAGGTATCGAGTAACGGTGGTATAACGGCCGCACGGAACGGATACACAGTTTGTCCATGGTTCAGGTATGGGGGAAACGGATTGCGGGTGCTGGAAAGCTCATCGAACTTGATAGTAGCGTGCACACTCCGAAACGACCCCAATGTACTCACGCTTGGTCAACCCTACGGCCCTTCACTTCGCAAATGGGGGATCTTTTGACGGCGGGTGACTGAACCACCAATTCAATGGATTACGGGCCGGTTTTTCTTTCACCCCTCCTGTTCAGAGTGTTCTGTCGTTTACGGGTCACCGACTTGTCTGCAGGGGTAGAGACAAGTTAATAGGGCCGACAAGCGGCAGGACCCGGGACTCGAACCGAACGACTAAGGTCAAGCCCACCCCAACTGTAGATTCTCCAATCCTACCGTGCGAACGAACGTATAGAGTTCCCGCGAAAA
>Ga0307513_10013184_pt1 | contig 10154 bp, 7 predicted proteins | sample 15_EM_MG_FD_202174 | JGI IMG/M metagenome (GOLD analysis project Ga0307513, IMG submission 202174) | Populus trichocarpa ectomycorrhiza microbial communities from riparian zone in the Pacific Northwest, United States - 15_EM | ecosystem: Host-associated > Plants > Roots > Unclassified | place...
TCCGGTGATGGCCTCGACCGTCGCGCGGCCTTGCCCGACCGACGGCTGCGCGGGCGCCGGCGCCGCGGCCTCGACGCTACTCGCGTGCGCCGGCCGCGGCACGACGGCGACGCGCGACGCCCCCGAACGTGCGGCGGTCGCCGGCGCGTCGTCGCGGCCGTGCCACATCACGATCGCCACGACGATCGCGACCACCGCGAGCCCGACGACCATGCCAAGGGTGCGCGCGCGAGATTTCATGCACGCGAGCATGGCGTACCCACCGGGCGCCTGACCAGCCAGGAGAGCCAGACTCCGGGTGACGTGGCGGCCATGAACACGAAATGCTTGCGCGTTTCTTCCCCGACAGCCACCTCGACGTGATCGGCATCGCCCCCGGCGCCGCGACCGCGAAGCCGGTGTATCGCGTCGACGGCGATCAGCTCGCGCAGCTCGATGCCGCGCTCGCGAGCGCGACCGACCTCGACAGCGTGCGCGCCGCGCTGCGCGACCGCCTCGATCGCTTGCGCTGGCAGCCCGCGGCGTCGCTGATCGGCCCGCTCGAGGTCCAGGCCACGAACGTGGGCCAACGCCTCGGCAAGCTGGCCGTGCTGCGCGTCGTCGGTGGCGATCTCGCGGTGCCGCCCGAGGAGATCGCGCCGATCATCGCGGTGCTGCCGCACCTCGTGCGCAACGCGGTCGATCACGGCCTCGAGGAGTCCGGCGAGCGCGGCGCCAAATCTCCCGAAGGCACGCTCGTGCTCGAGTTCAAGGACACCGGCACCGAGTGGCAGATCGTGCTCACCGATGACGGCCGCGGCATCGACGTCGAGAAGCTGCGCGCGAAGGCGCTCGCGCTCGGCATCCTGCGCCCGACCGATCAACCCACGCACGACGAGCTGTGCGCGCTGATCTTCGCGTCCAAGCTGTCGACCGCCGACGAGGTCTCCGAGATCTCGGGTCGCGGCGAAGGCATGGCCGCGGTCGCCCACGCCGTTGCCAGCATCGGCGCGGCGATCGTCGTCCAATCGACCCGGGCGTCGGCACCCGCATGACGATCACCGTCCCCAAGTTCCGCGCGGCGCACAAGGTGGCCGCGTGAGAGGTCTACGGCGATCTCGCCGCCGGCCTGCTGACGTAGCCGCGGCGCGCGGGTCTGGGCCGCGCGTCAGTGGAACGTGTGGAAGATGTTCAGGTGGGCGTGGCTCGCGTCCCTGCCGATCGCCCAGTAGGCGAGCAGCCGGATGAAGCCGTTGGCCTGGGCGTAGTCGACCAGCGTGTGGGAGTTGGTGGTGCTGAACACCTCGCACGTGGTGTCGTTGACGTCGGTCATGGGCGTGACGCCCACCGCGGACGCCATCCCCAGGCTGGCGATCTGAGGTCGGGCCGGCCTCAGCCGCTCCACGATCCGGTGTGGGCGAGCTGCTTCGCGAAGCCGGGCTCGGACCACGAGAACGGGATCGCGCCGTCGAGCAACACGCCGCGTCCCACGCGAAACCGCACCAGGCGCTCGGCTCCCGCGAACGCCGCGAGCTCGGGGCCGTCCCAGAGGATCTCCGTCGTCCCGGTGAGCGACAGCAGCGCGCCCGTCGAGAAGTCGACGATCGCGAGGCCCGCCCGCGGATCGTCGTGGAGGTTGCCGAGCGTCATGAAGAAGTTGTTGCCGAAGAAGTCGGGCATCGTGAGCGTGGTGCCGTCGTCCGAGAGTCGGACGAAGCCGGGCTTGCCGCCGCGGTGCGAGACATCGACGTCGCTGCCGTGCGCGCTCGCGATGAACAGCGTGTCGGCCCGGCGAACGACGTCGCGGGCACGCGGCGACAGCGCGCCGCCCAGCACCTCGGGTTCGGCGCGCGTGCGATCGGCGACCGCGAGCGGCGTCCGCGCCTGGATGTACTTCGGGCAGTTGCCGAAGCTCTCGCGGACCGCGATGGTGATGCGCCCGGGCTCGAGCGCGGCGATCACGCCGTTCGCGCGGTTGCGCCGCCGCGTGTGCAGCTGGATCCCGAGCATGCCGATCGGCGCGCCGACCGCGAGCCCCGCGGTGAACGGATCGCCGGCAGCCGCGTGCGCCGCGATCACGAGCGTGCGCGCGTCGGGCGTGGACACGAAGCCCGGCGCGCCGACGAGCATCGTCGCGAACGGCGCGCCGGCATCGAGCGTCCCGAGGATCACGTAGAACAGCTCGGCGAACAGCTCGCGGTGCTCGTCGGGCATCGCCTCGCGCACGAACCGGAGCTGCCTGGGCAGGTCGACGCCGGCCCGCACCTGCACGGCTTGCTCGCCGGGATGGAACTCGAACGCCATCACGCCACCAGCTGGCTCGTTTTCGTGGCGGGCATCGGGATGAAGCGCGGCAGCGCCTCGATCCGCGCGAGCCAGCCTCGCACGTTCGCGTACGCCGCGAGCGAGACGCCGCCCTCGGGCGCGCGGGCCGTGTACGCGTACATCGCGACGTCGGCGAGCGTGGGCGAATCCCCGACGAGGAACGCGCGCGTGGCGAGCAGCGCGTCCATGCGCTGGAACAGCTGGTGCGCGACCGCGTGCAGCGGCTCGAAGTCGACCGATCGGCCAAACACGGCGGCGACGCGCGCGCTGGCCGGGCCGGCGGCGAGCGGACCCGCGGCGACCGAGAACCAGCGCTGCACCGCCGCCTCGCCGACCGCGTCGCGCGGCAGCCACGCAGCGTCCGCCGCGTAACGCCGCGCGAGATACACGAGGATCGCGTTGCTGTCCGCGAGCGTGACGTCGCCGTCGTCGAGCACCGGGATCTGCGCGAACGGGTTCTTCGCCACGAACGCCGGCGACTTCTGTTCGGCGCGCGCGAGGTCCACGTCGACGTGCTCGTACGGCAGATCGAGCAACGACAGAAACAGCTCGACGCGGTGGCAGTGTCCCGACAGCGGATGGCGATGCAGCTTGAGGTTCGTCATGACGACATCCTGCGCGCTCCGGTCGTCCGCAAGAATACTCGTCGATCGCAAGTCATTATTGCATGTGGCACACTAATGCGATGGACCGCTTCGATGCGTTCGGCGCGTTCGCCGCTGTCGCCGACACCGGAGGCTTCGCGGCCGCCGCGCGCCGCCTCGGGCGCTCGCCCGCGGCCGTGACCCGCACGATCGCGGCCCTCGAGGCCGAGCTCGGCACGGCGCTGTTCCGCCGCACCACGCGCGTCGTCACGCTGACCGAGGCCGGGGCGCGGTTCCTCGTTTCGGTGCGGCGGATCCTCATCGATGTCGCCGAGTCCTCGGCCGCTGCGACCGGCTCGCACGCAGCGGTCGGCGGGAGCCTCGTGTTCACGGCCTCGGTGATGTTCGGCCGCGTCCACGTCGTGCCGGTGCTGCTGCGCTTCCTCGCCCGCCATCCCGAGATCCGCGCGCGCGCGCTGCTGGTCGATCGCGTCGTCGATCTGGTCGAGGAAGGCGTAGATGTCGCGATCCGGATCGCGCACCTCGGCGACTCGGCGCTGCGCGCGGTTCGCGTCGGCGAGGTGCGCCGCGTCACCTGCGCGGCGCCGGCGTACCTCGCCGAGCACGGCAGGCCGCGCACGCCGGCGGACCTCAAGCGCCACGCAGTGATCGCGTTCTCCGCGGGTCCGCCGCCGCGCGAATGGGCGTATCCGCGGGCGCGTCGGGCGCAGCGCGTCCGGATCGAGCCACGGCTCGCCACGAACAGCACCGAGGCGAGCATCGCGGCGGCGATCGCCGGCCACGGGATCACGCGCGCGCTGTCGTATCAGGTCGCCGACGACGTCCGCGCCGGCCGGCTCGCCGTGGTGCTCGCCGAGCACGAGCCCCAGCCGGTGCCGATCCACGTGGTCCACGCCGGCGGCGTCGGCGCACCCGCTCGGATCCGCGCGTTCGTGGACTACGTCGCCGAGGCGCTGCGTGCCGACAAGCGGCTCGATCCGAAGCTCAAGCGGTGACCGCCTTCGCGAGGAGCGTTGCGACGGTCGTGGGCCTTGGCCGCGCGTCAGTGGAACGTGTGGAAGACGCCGTTGGCTTGCCGCACACCCGAGGCGACGCGGCGGTCCGAGCGTGTTCTGCCGTGCTGCGCGTTCGGCTACGGGGCGGGGGGGAGTGGCGCTGGCGGGGGCGGCGCTGGTGGTGGTGGCGCTGGTGGCGCTGGTGGTGCCGGCGCAGCGGCTGGCGCATTCGGCGCAGCGCTCCATTTCAGCGCGATCGCATACGAGTAGCCGCGGCCCGACTTGGGCGCGTAGATCGCATCGGCGCCGCGCTCGCACGCGCGCGCCTGGACGATGCGAACCACGTCGTGCATCGATTCTGGCGACGGCAGACCGAACGTCTCGAGCTCGATGAACGGACGCTGCGGCCGGGCGTTGATCGTCTCGAGCGTGCAGCCGGGTGGCTTCGCGGGAAATCGTTGCGGTGCGGCCGATGCGCACGCGATGCCCGCGAGCGCGAACGCGGCGGTCAGTACCTCCGCGCGCATCCAGCTTCGAACGTGCCGGCCGCCGATAGAGTCCGGACCGGCGGCGCGCGCGACGACCTCCGAGAAGTGAGCCCGGTCCTCGGCAGCGTTCACGATCTTTGCCACGGCGCGACGATACCAGCTCCACCGGCGGGCGGCGGCGCGTGAGATCGATCAGGACCTTGTGATTCTCATTGACGGTCGCCCCGGCGGTGAGCCGCGCGCACTCTGCGCGACGCAGCTGCCGTGCTGGCGGCCGCGCGTGATGTGCGTGATCGCCGCGCGCGCGACGCGACGATCGCGGTGCTGCGCACGCAGGGTGCGAACATCCCCGAGTCCCCCGCGAGCGCCGCCGATGCGCACGGCGTGTGCGAGCACGGCGACTACTGGGACCCTGCGCGCAACTGCGGGAATGCAGAGATCGTCGCCGAGCTCCACGCCGCGCTTGATTGAGCGGGCCCTCCTGACCAGGCACCCGGGTGCAACCCCACCCAACACGGGGCGTGGGGGTTGGTCGACTACCCTGGTTAACAATGAAGTTTTCCGGGCTCTGGCTGACGTTCGTTGCAACGCTGGTGGCGTGCGGCGACAACCCGCTGATCGACAACCCGCCCGTGGTGGGGGATCAGCAGATCACGGTGGCCGAGGACACGTCGGTGTCGATCGACGTCGGCGCCGTGGATCCCGAGGGCAGCCACGTCCAGGTGACGTTCACGGCGCCGGCCCACGGCACGATCGTGCAGGACGAGCAGCGATTGACCTACACGCCGGCGCCGGACTACCACGGGCCCGACGCGATCGTGGTCACGGCCCGTCACGTCTACAGTAGCGCCACCGCGACCATCTCGATCACGGTCACGTCGGTCAACGATGCCCCGGTGGCGCTCACGGACACCCGGGCGGGCGCGGAGGACACCGCGGCCACGGTCGAGACCGCCACGCTGACCGCCAACGACCGCGACCTCGACGGTGATACGCTGACCGTCACCGCGGTCGGCGCGGCCACCCACGGCACGGTGGCGCTCGCCGCGGGCGTGGTGACATTCACCCCCGAGGCCGACTTCGTCGGCACCGGGACCTTCGAGTACACGGTCAGCGACGGCACCGCCACCGCCACCGGCTTGGTCGCGGTCGCGGTCGGTGGCCTCAACGATGCGCCGGTGGCGACCGACGACGTGTTCACCACCGCCGAGGACAACGCGGTGACGATCACCGCCGCCTCGCTGACCGGCAACGACACCGACATCGAGGGCCAGAGTCTCTCGGTGGCCGAGGTCACCGCGGCCACCCACGGCACGGTCGCGCTGGTCGGCGGCGTCGTGACCTTCACGCCGGCCCTCGACTTCCACGGCGACGCCGGCTTCGACTACACGGTGTCCGACGGCGGTGACAGCGACGCCGGCCACGTGACGGTGACCGTCGCGGCGGTCAACGATCTGCCGATCGTCGCCGTCGCCACCGCCAGCACCAACGAGGACACCGCGGTCACGCTCACGCTCAGCGGCTCCGACGTCGACGGCACCCCGCTGACGTTCGCGGTCGTCGCCGGCCCCAGCGCCGGCACGCTCGGCGAAATCACGCAGCTCACGCCGACCTCCGCCTCCGTGGTCTACACGCCCGCCGCCAACTCGCACGTCGACGACTCGTTCAGCTTCCGCGCCAACGACGGCACCGCCGATTCGGCGACCGCCATCGCCACGGTCACCGTCGCGTCCGTCAACGACAGCCCCACCGCCAGCGGCGCAGTCCTCGCGCTGAACGAGGACGCCACCGCCGACGTCGCGCTCGCCGGCGCCGATCTCGACGGCGACAGCCTCAGCTTCGCGATCGTCACGGGCCCGGCCCACGGCGCGCTCGGCTCCGTCACGACGCCGACCTCGACCACCGCGCGCGTCACCTACACGCCGGCAGCCAACTACCAGGGCCCCGACAGCTTCACCTTCACGGTCAACGACGGCACCGCCACCTCGGCGTTGGCCACCGCCGTCATCACGGTCAACCCGATCAATGACGCGCCGGTCGCCAACGACGGCACCGTCACGACCAGCGAGGACGCGACGTTCACGTTCACGATCTCGGGCAGCGACCTCGACAGCGCGACGCTCAACCTGCTGCTCGACACCAACCCGAGCCACGGCACCATCATCGACGTGGCCCGCGCCACGCCGACGTCCTACGACATCACCTACGCACCGGCGCCCGACTACAACGGGGACGACAGCTTCGTCTTCCACGCCAGCGACGGTAGCCTGAGCTCGGCCGTCGCCACCGTGACGATTCACGTGACTGCAGTCAACGATCCGCCGATCGCGACGGCGGGCGCGGTCATCACCAACGAGGACACCGACGCGGTGATCACGCTGGTCGGTACCGACGTCGACGGCAACCCGCTCAGCTTTTCGATCGTGACGTCGCCGGCCACCGGCACGCTCGGCGGCATCACGTCGACGTCGTCGACCACCGCCACGGTGACCTACACTCCGCCGGCCAACGGCACCACCGACGCTTCGTTCACGTTCCGCGTCCGTGACGGCAACCTCGACTCGGCGCCGGTCACCGTGACGATCGACGTGGTGCCGGTCAACGACGCGCCGGTCGCCACCGCCGCCGCCTCCTCCACCGACGAGGACACCGCCGTCACCGTCACGTTCGCCGGCACCGACCTCGACGCCGGCGCCACGCTCACGGCGGCGATCGAGAGCGGGCCGAGCCACGGCACCCTCGGTTCGCTCACCCGCGCGAGCGCGACCAGCTTCACCGCCCTGTACACCCCGGCCGCCAACTACTTCGGCGCCGACACCATCAACTTCCACGTCGATGACAGCACCGTGAGCTCGGCAGTCGCGGCGGTGACGCTCACGATCGCGTCGGTCAACGACGCCCCGATCGCCAGCGCCGGCACCAGCGTCGTCGACGAGGACGGCAGCGTCGACACGCTCCTGTCGGGCCTCGACAACGACGGCACCCAGCTCACCTTCACCATCGTGATCCCGCCGACCCACGGCACGCTCGGGACCACTGTCGTGGACGGCCTGAACACTGCGCACGTGCCCTATGTCGCGACGGCCAACTACAACGGTCCCGACAGCTACACCTTCACGGTCAGCGACGGCACTGCGACCTCGGCGTCGAGCACCCACAGCATCACGGTGAACCCGATCAACGACGCGCCGGTCGCCACCGCCGCCACCGTCACCACCAACGAGGATACCGCGGTCACCGTCACGTTCGCCGGCACTGACCTCGACGCCGGCGCCACGCTCACGGCGGCGATCGAGAGCGGGCCGAGCCACGGCACCCTCGGTTCGCTCACCCGCGCGAGCGCGACCAGCTTCACCGCGCTCTACACCCCGGCCACGAACTACAACGGCTCCGACAGCATCAGCTTCCACGTCAACGACGGCACCGCCAACTCCCCGACCCAGGCGGTGACGGTGACCATCGCCGCCGTCAACGACGCGCCCACCGCCAGCGTCGGGAGCTCCACCGTCAGCGAGGACGTCGGCGGCGACACGCTCATGTCCGGCGCGGACGTCGAGAACAGCGCGCTCACGTTCACCATCGTCACGCCGCCGGCGCACGGCACGCTCGGCACGATCAGCTCGCTTGGCCCGAGCCTGGCGCGGGTGGCCTACAGCCCCGCGGCCAACTACAACGGCCCCGACAGCTACACCTTCACGGTCGGCGACGGCGTCGCGACCTCGGCCGCGGTCACCAACACCATCACGGTGAGCCCGGTCAACGACGCCCCGACCGCGGTCGGCGGCAACGCGAGCACCAGTCCTGGCACCCCGGTCGTGTTGACGCTCCAGGGCGCCGACCTCGAGGCCGACGCGCTCACGTTCACGGTCGCCACCGGTCCCGCCAGCGGCTCGCTCGGCGCCATCAGCCAGGTCACGCCGACCAGCGCGTCGGTCACGTACACGCCGGCCCCCGGCTCGTCGGCGAACGCCACGTTCACCTTCCGCTCCAACGACGGCAACGTGTTCTCGGCCCCGGCGACGTTCTCCGTCGTCGTCACCGCCGTGTGCGCCGATGGCTGGGTCGACGAGCTCGAGGCTTGCGACGACGGCGGTACCAGCGACGGCGACGGCTGCTCGGCCGGCTGCACCGTCGAGACGGGCTGGGCCTGCGCCGGCTCGCCCAGCGCCTGCGACGCGGTCTGCGGCGACGGCATCCTGGTCGCCGGTGAGGAGGCCTGCGACGACGGCAACCTGGTCAACACCGACGGCTGCACCAGTCAGTGTGTCATCGGGCAGGTCTGCTCGACGGCCAACCCGCGCATCGGCGGCTTCGGCAACCAGTTCACCGTCGATCCCGCCACCGGGCACTGCTACGTCGGCGTCAACTTCAGCTCCGAGACCTGGCACTTCGCCTCGAACCAGTGCGGCGGCTTCGGCGGCTACCTCGCCACCGTCGCCGACGCCGCGGAGCAGGCCCTGGTGTCGTCGGTGCGAGACACCACGCGGTCGCCGTGGATCGGCGCCAGCGATCTCGCCGTCGAGGGGACGCTCGCGTGGCAGAAGATCGGCGAGCCCTTCACCTACACCAACTTCGCGTCCAACCAGCCGGATCACACCGCAGCCGCGCCGCACTGCGTGCAGTACCTGAGCGGCGCGTCGGGCCAGTGGCGCGCGGTCAGCTGCAACGACACCAGCGGCCTCGGCCGCATCTGCGAGCTCGACCCGCCGGCGACCACGTGCGGCAACGGCGCCATCGAGACGGCCCTCGGCGAGCAGTGCGACGACGGCAACACCGACGACGGCGACGGCTGCACCGCGACCTGTCAGCACCAGGTGTTCATCAGCGAGTACATCGAGGGATCGCTCGACAGCGGCCTCGGCCAGATCGACGCCATCGAGCTCTACAACCCCAGCTCGAGCCGGGTGATCTTGCCGTCCCTGTGTCTGCTCCAGGCCTTCGCCAATGGCGCGACCAGCGGCAACCAGTCGGTGCTCGGTCAGAACGACCCCAACGAGCGCACCATCGAGGCCCATGGCACGCTCGTGCTCTGCACCCTCATCGGCCCGGCCGGTCCGTACCAGACAGTTTGTAACACCGGTATCGCGCCCGGCACGCTGCACAAGTCGTATGCCTTCAACGGCCTCCAGGCGCTGACCGGCAACGACTTCTTTGCACTCAAGTGCGGGACGGTGTCGGGGCAGCTCGGCACCACCGGCGCCTACGTCGACGTGATCGGCATCCTCGGTGACAACCCGGGCACGGCCTGGGGCTCGGGGGCGGTGACCACGAGCAATCACACGCTGCGCCGCAAGTGCGGCCTGCAGCAGCCGCGCACCGACCCGCTCGCTCCGTGGGATCCGACGCTCGAGTGGGATAGCTTCCCAGTCGATGATATTAGCGATCTCGGCAACTACGATTGTCCGTGAGCGGCGGGCCGGGGCCGGGGCCGGGCAGGGTGAGAGAGGGTGGGGAGATCGCGCGGGGTGCCTGTGGACGGGGCCTCGGTCCGTGACCTGGGCGCGGTGACGTCGCTGGTTGACGAGGTCGCCCAGCTCACCGCCCTCGTTGCCCCGCCCACAGTCCCGACGCCCGCGCGCGTTCCGCATGCCGAGGTGACGGGGAGCTGCGGGCCATGGCCGACCCCCACGTGGGGGGCGTGGAGGGCAGGCGCCCGATCTTGCCTCGGTCCCTTCGTTGGCTCGGCGCCGAAGGCGCGCGTTCCGGAACCGGGAATGAAATTCCCGTCCGGACAACCTCGTGCAGGCTGCGGCGTGGTGAGT
>Ga0307513_10013185_pt1 | contig 10153 bp, 7 predicted proteins | sample 15_EM_MG_FD_202174 | JGI IMG/M metagenome (GOLD analysis project Ga0307513, IMG submission 202174) | Populus trichocarpa ectomycorrhiza microbial communities from riparian zone in the Pacific Northwest, United States - 15_EM | ecosystem: Host-associated > Plants > Roots > Unclassified | place...
TGCCTCTCCTAGTAAGGCGCCTCGTATATTCCTTTTGTTATGTCTCAACGGGGGGCTGAGTTTGCAGTGTTTTCCCCTCGCGTAGCTGAGAAGGGAAATTCCAACGTCCTAGCACATTTCTCTTCTATTTGAGTTTTTACGGTAGTCTATGCGATCAGGCTGGGGACGAAAATGTTGCCGTCGTAGGATTATATTGCGATTTCCTTGCCCAACAAGAACCGTCAACCACAAATATGTTGGGCGCTATCCTCAAGCAACTTATCAGGAGGGAAGGAATCCCGGAGCATATACGGAGGGCTTTCCACAGGGCCAAAAAAGAGTTCGGCGGCCGCAGTCTCCTTCTTCCTGATATGGTAGAAATTCTAAAAAAGACTATTACGTCGCTACGGCGGGTATTTATCTGCATCGACGCCGAAGCGCCGACGGGAGCTCCTTGACTCGCTGGGAGAAGTTGCTCGGGTGTCACCAATCACGCGAGTATTTCTTACTGGGAGGCCCCATATCGACGGCGAAATCGGGAAATGTTTTACCGGGGCGGTTAGGATACCAGTCAGTTCTACCCATATGGATGTTAAGAACTATCTGGAAATGAGGCTGGGTGGTGACACTGATCCTAATGTAATGGATGAAGAATTACGGGCGGATATTATGGGAATCATCCCGAAGATCTCGGAAAGGTAAGCATGAATATCAAATACCTTGCCAATACAAGTCCGAGGGATGATCCACTAACGGTGGTGTCTAGTTTCCTCCTCGTTTCTCTCAACATGGATGCAGTTCTGGGCGAGATTACTCTCCATCAAAGAAGAAGGAAGCTTGATGAGATGACCAAAGGGGAGGGTCTCGGAGATGTTTACACGGCAACCATCTCACGAATCAAGTCTCTGCAAGGAGGCAGGTCAAAACTGGGCCTGCAAGTTCTAATGTGGGTATCGCATGCGGAGCGGCCGTTCCATCTCGATGAGTTATGCCATGCCCTCGGGGTGGAAGAAGGATCTACCGACTTGAATATTCGAAATATTCCTGCGATAGAAACGCTACAAGCATGCTCACTAGGGCTTGTCACGGTGGAGAAGTCCTCCTCTACGGTCCGGCTCGTCCACTATACTCTGCAAGAGTACCTCTCCAATAACCCCCACTTGTTTCTTAAGCCCCACTCGACGATCGCTGAAGTTTGTTTGGCCTACCTCAATTTTGGGCACGTGAGGGGGTTTTCACCGTCTCTTCGTTCTGTCCCATCAACCGCCCCTTTTGTCGAGTATGCTTCTTGTTACTGGGGTGAACATGCCAAGCGGGAAACAAGTGATGATGTGAAAACGCTGTCATTGAAACTGTTCGATGGATATGATAAACACATATCTTCGAAGATACTATTACTGCGTGGCATACCCCCTTGGGAACAGCCGTTTGATCGGGAAGGCACCCCTAGAGGATTCACAGGGCTTCACTGTGCTGCATACTTCGGATGTGTGGAGATAACAGTGGCTTTATTGAAAACAAACAAAGGAGATGTGCGTGCAACTGATTTTGGCGGTTATACAGCACTCGCCTGGGCTGCTGAGAGGGGGCACGAGGGGGTCGTGAGGATGTTACTACAACGGAGCGAGATTGATCCCGACAAAGCGGATAAGTGGAACAGAACACCGCTCTGGCTGGCTGCCGACAATGGGCACGAGGGGGTTGTCAGGATACTGCTGGAACGGAGCGACGTCAACCCCGACGGAGAGGATACACGGGGCCGAACACCGTTGTCGCGGGCTGCTTGGAACGGGCACGAGGGGGTCGTGAGGATACTGCTGAAGCGGGGCGACGTCAATCCCAATAGACTTGACCTCGGCCAAAGGCCGCTCTGGGACGCTGCCGAGAACGGGCATGAGGGGATTGTGAGGGTACTGCTCGAACGGGCAACGTCGGCCCTGACAGAGTTGGGTACTGGGGAGAAACGCTGCTCCATCTGGCTGCCCGTTGTGGACATGAAGGGGTCGCAAAGATGCTGCTGGAAATGGAAGTTAATTCAAGTCGAGTGGACCTTAAGGGCAGAACCCCGCTCCACGTGGCGGCCAGGTGTGGGCATGAGCGGGTTGTGAGTATGCTACTGGAGCGGGGCGACGTTAATCCCAATATAGTTGACCCCGCATATGGCCGGACACCACTTTGCTGGGCTGCTGAGAGTGGGCACGGGGGTGTCGTGAGGATGTTACTACAACGGAGCGAGATTGATCCCGACAAAGCGGATAAGTGGAACAGAACACCGCTCTGGCTGGCTGCCGACAATGGGCACGAGGGGGTTGTGAGGACACTCCTGGAACGGGATGACGTCAACCCCGACGCAGTTGACACTGAATATCGCCGAACACCGCTCCTATGGGCTGCCGAGAATGGGAATGAGGAGATCGTGATGGCATTGCTTGAGCGGAACGATGTCACTCCCGACAAACCAGATCCGTGGAGCCGAACGCCGCTCTGGCTGGCTGCCGAAAATGGGCATGAGGGGGTCGTGAGGATACTCCTGGAGCGGGGCGACGTCAATCCCAACACACTTGACACCATATACGGCCAAACACCGCTCCGGTGCGCTGCCAAGAACGGGCATGATGGGGTCGTACAGATGCTGCAAGAGCGGAGCGATGCCAACCCCGACACGGAATATCGTTCGACACCCCTCCCGTGCGCGGCCAGGGGTGAGCATTTGTGATCGTGATGGTACTTCTGGAACGGGACGACGTCGATCCCGGTAGGGTAGGGTGGGTGGATTAAGCCGAACACCGCTCTCGTAGGCCCGGGAGTGGGTATGAGCGAATTGCACAGCTGCGGGAGCGGACGAGCTCGAATCCCAAATGTCCACCAAGCCTGAAATTAACGGAACCCTCCCTCACCTAGCCCCCGAAACTCTCTAAGCCTCACTCTAAAGGCACTCGCAGGTTTTCATATCCCAGAATCAGACCCATCACTTCCCTCTTCACCTACAAGCTCACCCCGCTCTAGCGCAACTAACTCGAAACAAAATTCCAAGCCCGCCCCCCGACAGTTCTTTACACTTTAATTGCCAAGCTCCACACATGTTAAACCCTGGAGCCACTCGCCTGGAATGTCTTGTTCTCTCCTTTGTTCCCCCAAATCACCCCTTCCTCTTTCCCATTTATCATTACCACGTTTTGTAGTTGATTTTCTCTATACCCACGCCTTGCCGGTGTGTTTCTATACTCCCTTATCTCTTTATACACACCCTCTTAGTTTTTCCCCTATTTCTCACCCCCGTTGTCCCAGCGACTCAATTTCTATTTACTTGTACAAGTATTATCGCATAAAATAGACAATTGTACTGTGTTATAAGCAGGGCGGATGGAAGCTTCATAGACATGGGCATATATTAGATTAGACACACTCTCTATACACATGAAAGCGGTTGCAGGAATCAGCCGGGAAGAGCCTGTGGTGCGTGATCAAGAGTTTGCCTCGTCACTCATACTTGGCCACTCACTTGTTTACCGTATTGGGGTAAACTCCTCTCCTTGCCAATACAAAAACCGGCATCGCTCTTTGCTCCCCATATCTCGCCTTGAACTGAACGCCACAATTAACACAATACCCGCCACCCTAAGTCTACACCCCTCCCGCTTAATCTCCCTCGCAGGTTCCGTAAATCTCCACTACTCTAATAACTATGCAGAAGCTCCTCTGGATGTGTTGGAGGCTTAGCAGAAGGCGGGCCTTGTTTACGGGGGTGAAAGAATCTCCCGGAGATATCGACGCCCGGAGACGTCGAGTTGTCTACCGGTATTGGATGCGTCCATACTTCTGCGCTCCTCCATATGTGCACTTCCCGATATCTGCACTCCTTCGACGCTCCTAACAGTACAAAATTCTACCATCGTGATGGGATTATCATACCATCACTTAAGAGTGGGTAACGGTGAAGGCTGAAAGAACTGTTTCCGATCACCAAAAATAATAATACTTGACTGACAAAACTACCCCGTTATCTCTAACTTACTACGTCAGAGCATACGCAATCATTAAAGAAAATACAAAAAAAGTCCCCTAAGCCGAGCTCATGTTTGACATGGCGCGCCATGCATGAGAACACTGGCTAAGTTAGGTCCAAGGTTGATATACTAATATTATATGCGGCCGTGCTATTGATCAAACGATATACGTGTACTACTCGAACCCCAACCCCAGGCAGTTCTCGATTGCAACTAGGCGCTACTAACCGTGTCTATTAATGAAATTCGCCATTCCCTTTCCGAGGATGTGTTATTTCCGGTCCAGTTAGAGAGCGGAATTAGGCTTTAGATGGCGTTTCTCATTGGCTGCTTCGGACCAACTCGAGCTAGCCAACAATAATCGATTGTTTAGGCCAAAATCTGGGGGGCAATACGATATCTCTTACTGGGCCGGAAATAACACATCTTGGGACGGGGTTAGCGAATTTCATCAGTGGATACGGTATCCCTGGGGGGGTATCACTTTACAAAAATTGAAGGTCAGGTAGTTTTGTCCCTTACCGTAGCAGCCCAAGTTGCAGAAACAGTAGATTAGCTGAGGCCCCTCACAACATGCAGTTGCGAAATGGCCGACCTACAGAATTCGAGAATGGTTCGACAAAGGACTTAAACACGAGGACTTGGTAGCATATGGAGAGCAGGAGGATGCTGCCGAGGAGAAGCCAAGTTGGATTCACGATTTCCTGACCCTAAATGCTATAAATGCTGGTGCCCAAAAATCAAAATTGGGGGTTTTTTTTCTTGCATATTCTATACAAACCCTCCTCCCCCGGGATCTAAAGTTTCTTTTTTTTCACATAGGGCTGCTAATAGAAATTAGTAAATTTACGGCGTGTCACCGGTGCGCATGGTATCGATCGTATCCCAAGTGATGTAAACATACGGTTCGGGCTCGATTTGGAGGCGGGTCATGACATAGGATGGCTCTCGGGGTGAAGCCGCTACGGGGGGGGGGGGCGGCGGGAAGTTTTGTTTCCATCATAAGGAGAATAACTTAGAGGGTTTTTTGAGTCATGTAGCGAACTCAGTCGAATGGTATAATCATTTGAAAATCACTAGCATTCTTGTGCAGGTTTTGGGTTGCACGAACCATATATATTGTATATTTCCGGGGGGTATGAAAGAGTTGTATTGGAGCACTACTCACCTCTTCAACATAGCATTCCTAGAGCATTAACTGTGGGGGGGAATGTGGTGAATTCATGTAACCCCAAAAGACTCCAGATATAGCATTATATTAAAAGAGCGCTAAAGTGTGGTTATTCGAGCGCCCCAATAATTTGTCTCCTTGGCACACGCAATCTTTTAATTTGGGATAGAGCCTTGCATTTCCTATCGGGCAAGATTAGAGTACTTTTTTCACAAATACCAGAAGTGGTTTGCGGTGGTTTTAGTTCTTTGGTGTAAGCCTGGAATACAAAGTTAAGTCACAAACATTGCATTCTTTCAACATCGCAAGTACAAGTACTCGGCGAAAAAGAAAGTCCGTCCTCGAGCTTTGCCTGTGATACCCGAGTTTTACACTAGGACACCACCTATTGCCATGAGCCTCAATACTAATCAAGCGCAGTTCCTAATCGGCCTCCCGGCTTGTGGGTTGGGCCGAGTATATTGAAATGGTGTGTTAAGCTGCGCGCTTTGCCATTTGTGATGAGAGGGAGGAAGTGATTGCTGGCCAGAAAGCCATTCAAGAAATTAAGAGGGAATCCGGCCCTGCCTGGGGTGTTATCTGTAAGAACACTCCCGTTTGAAAGGTACCCACAGCCACACCGGTACACCCTGGTATAATAGCTGTGGCTGTTGCTCGGCTAGAGCCATCATACCACGGCAGCCACAGTTACATGAATGTACCAGTGTAATCACAAGAACTTTTCAGGCGTGAATGAACACAAAACAAGCTCGTATCGGCGGTGGGGTACATCCCCCTGTCGAGTATAGTCTACCACATGTCCCCCGGAGGTATCCGCGCTGCTGACCTTGCGTGGACCTCACGATCTCAAGCCCGGGAGGTCAAAGTGAGCTGAGAATAAAGCTTTACGGTCGGGCTGTGAGCATAGCCGCAGTGCCCTCTATCTCGGTTGCATTTTTTTCATTCCGGGCCCCATTAGGGCACCGCAGTTTTTCTCTCATTGGCTTGAGGCTGAGCTGTGGTGTGCACGGGGACGGAGGGATTAGCGAATTTATCCACTAAACCTTTACCGAGCTTTCCTAACTTCTCCCTTATCCTCAAAAATGGCCTAGAATGTGGAGTTGACTTTTAGTTTATCAAAATAACATTCTATCACACTCGAATAAACTATCTGGCTCAATAGAAGATATGGTCTTCTAATAGTAGTCTTTATTTTATTTTTTATGTTGTAGAGATATACGCAAGTGCAACTATATAAAAAAAAGACGGGGGTGGAGGAAAACGGACTTTTTGTTTCCATTTACACTTGAAGCGCTTGGAGTGCGAAGATTGTCTGGATTCTCGGTTGGGCGGGTGGCTGGTGTCGACTGTGGGGATGAGAAAACTAGCTCTGATTTCGAGTGGCAGTGAATGCACTCGGGAAAGATAAAAGCAGTTAGGGCGCTAACATTATTAAAATGCTTGCGTCTCCAGCTGTATTGAAGCTTGGTATGGGAATTTCCAGCTGAGTGTTCCGCCTCAACTCAGCTGCCAATGGTCAGCGTGTTGTCGACATATCGCTTAAACCCTCATTGAATCGGCCACGTGCTAGTAGGTTCAAATAAAGTTTTTATCCTAGTCCTCGTTCGAAAGCGAAATAAGGAGCTGCAAGCTGACTCTTTTTAGCTAGGACTAAGCTTTTCAAGGGTTTTACTTTGACGCAATTGCACAGTACCGGTACCGGTGCATGTAGGATTCGTCTCAGCCGTCTCTTATTTCAACGTAAAAGTGGCCGGCTCATTCCAGTTTATGCGGTAGCGAATACTGTACGGAAATGCGGGCTGAAGTTTGGTAGGTTCCACAGGCCCGGGTGAGGGCAGGAAGCTCGCTTGTGGAACATAGGCCCTGTGCTCGTACAAGTACCTCCGTTGGCGCTGCGCTCTGCTTACGCGTCTTTGCTAAGAAAGCTTCCGTGAGCCGAATACCCCCGTATCTGGTGGTGACTCCAGCAAGATACCGCCTCGCGGAGGCCTTGGCGAAGACGGGCGGGTAGAATAATACGTTAAATTAGAGTGATGATGATGCGATGCCCCGTGCATGAGGGGAGGATAGAAGTCAGGATTACAAAGCCTTGGCAACCATGACCTGGTCAACGTCTGAGAGAAGAAAGGAGTGGTAGGCAATGACGCAAACTTCTTGCAGTGAAGGAGTTTTCTTCACTGACAAATATTGCCCAAGAGTTCTTACTTCCAACTCCGAACTCCCACTTCTGCGTAAAACTCACCCTATTGCTAGTGCGGGGTGCAATAGGGTGACCGCACCCCCGGACATAACTGTCGGACGCCTTGGAAACAACGCCTGAGGCGGCGCCGGAGAGATTCTAGGAATACTTAGTGACACAAACTTGCTGTGAAGATTAATCCTTATTATCCTAAGATAGTAGCGACCGCTGATCCAGACTTACGCGTCGCATGGGTATTACATGTCCATAGTGTGAGCTGCGAAGGAGTTTTCCTTCTCAAATACCTGCCCAGAGTACCAACTTCCCACTTCCAACATTTGTTTCTGAATGTGGCGCCGTCAGTCTATTGCTAATAATCGCCTCCAATGACGATCGGACCAGTGCGCATCTCCAGGGCCTTATAAGTTTTCCCGTCCTCTTTCTTCAGGTCATAGAGATCTCCGGTTTCTGAGGAAGTCAGATTCTCACGGCATACGACCCTACCCAAACCCCTCAAAGGCGGAATCCAGACAACAGACTATGGCGCTGATGTCGTTCGGGCACCAGCAAGTCACTGGGAATATCAACTCTTTCAACAATGCTATCAGCAATACCGTCAACATTATAGGACTAGATGCCGAGCAGCACCATATTATGCAATGGCTATCACCACTTGAGCCACAGCGAAGGCACCAAGGTGTGAGGACTGACCGACTCGATACCGTGGGAAATTGGGTACTCGAAACCAGCAAGTTTAGGAGATGGCGTGATGCGGCAGATGGTTGTGTTGAGCCAGTGCTGTTTTGTTCCGGGAACCCGGGTGTGGGGAAAACCAATATCAGGTAGGAAGGACTCCTCCCTAAGAAAGACAATGCGGGCGTGGCTGACGATCAGTAATTAATAGTTCCCTGGCTATTGATAGTCTATGCGATCAGGCCTGGGGCAAAGATGTTGCCGTCGTGGGACTGTATTGCGATTTCCTTGCTCAGCAGGAACAGTCCGCCGCAAATATATTGGGCGCCATCCTCAAGCAACTTATTAGTAGGAGAGGAGTCCCGGAGCATATACGGAAGGCTTTCCAGAAGGCCAGGGGAGAGTTCGGAGGCCGCGGCCTCCTGCTTCCCCATATGGTAGAAATTCTAAAAAAGACGATTACACCGCTACCGCGGGTATTTATCTGCGTCGATGCATTAGACGAATGCACTCCAAAGAACCGGCGGGACCTCCTTGAGTCACTGCGAGAGATCACTCGGGTGTCACCAATCACGCGAGTATTTCTTACTGGGAGGCCCCATATCGATGGCGAAATCAAGAAATGGTTTACCGAGGCGGCTAGGATACCGGTCACTCCTACCTACGCGGATATTAGGAACTATCTGGAGATGAGGTTGGAGGGTGACACTGATCCTAATGCAATGGATGACGAACTACGGGCGGATATTATGGGAATCATCCCGGAGAAGATCTCGGAAAGGTAAGCATGGATATCAAATACCTTGCCAATATAAATCCGAGGTATGATTCACTAACGGTGGTGCCTAGTTTCCTCCTCATCTCTCTAAACATGGATGCAGTTCTGGGGGGGATTACTCTCCATCAAAGAAGAAGGAAGCTTGATGAGATGACCAAAGGGGGGGGCCTCGGAGATGCTTATGCTGCAACCATCTCACGAATCAAGGCCCTGAAAGGAGGTAGATCAAAGCTTGGCATGGATGTTCTAATGTGGGTATCGCATGCGGAGCGGCCGTTACACGTCGACGAGTTATGTCATGCCCTCGGGGTAGAAGAAGGATCTATCGACTTGAATACTCGAAATATTCCTGCAATAGAAACACTGCTGGAATGCTCACTAGGGCTTGTCACGGTCGAGAAATCCTCCTCTACTGTCCGGCTTGTCCACTACACTCTGCAAGAGTACCTCTCTAATAACCCCCACTTGTTTCTCAAGCCCCACTCGACGATCGCCGAAGTCTGTTTGACCTACCTCAATTCCCGGCACGTGAGGGGCTTTTCCCCTACTCTTAATTCCGTCCCACCGACCGCCCCTTTTGCCGAATATGCTTCCTGTTACTGGGGTCAACATGCCAAGCAGGAAGCTAGTCAAAATGTGAAAACACTTGCATTGAAGCTACTCGATGGGTACGATAAGCACATATCTTCGAAGATACTGTTATTGCGTGGGGTGCACCCCTGGCAGCAACCGCTTGATCGGGAAGGCGCCCCCGAGGGATTTACAGGGCTTCACGGCGCCGCATACCTCGGATGGGTCGAGATAGCAGTGGCTTTATTGGAGACAAATAAATGGGATGTGTGTGCAGCTGACTTGAGGGGTAACACAGCACTCTCCTGGGCTGCTAGGAGGGGGAATGAGGGGATCATAAAGGTGCTGCTGGACCGGAGCGACGTCAACCCCAACCAACTGGGTGCTTGGGGCAAAAGCCCGCTCTGGCTGGCTGCCGGGAGTGGGCATGAGGGGGTGGTGAAAATATTTCTGGAACAGAGCGACATAATCCCCGAGGAAGCGGGTGAGTGGGGCCAAACACCTCTCTGGCGGGCTGCCATGAACGGGCACGAGGGGGTCATTAAGATACTACTCGAACGGAGCGACGTCAATCCCGACAAACCGGATAACTGGGGCCGAACACCGCTCCACGTGGCTGCCATGAATGGACATGAGCAGGCTGTGAAGGTACTTCTGGGACGGGGCGACGCCAATCCCGACATAACTGACCCCAAATACGGCCGAACGCCACTCTCCGAGGCTGCCGAGGGTGGGCATGCGGGGGTCGTGAGGGCACTACTTAAACGGCATGACGT
>Ga0307513_10013187_pt1 | contig 10152 bp, 13 predicted proteins | sample 15_EM_MG_FD_202174 | JGI IMG/M metagenome (GOLD analysis project Ga0307513, IMG submission 202174) | Populus trichocarpa ectomycorrhiza microbial communities from riparian zone in the Pacific Northwest, United States - 15_EM | ecosystem: Host-associated > Plants > Roots > Unclassified | place...
AAGAAAAATCTTTATCATTATTTTACGCACGTTTATATTGAGCCTTCCTAGACACGTCTCCGTCTACGATAAAGTACCCTGGTCTTACCCATCTCGCTTGTTCTTAGAGATCTGGTACCACCTAACACCTATAAAGACAACCCCCACAAGGGTCAGCGATTTCATGGGTTTTGATGTGACAGAGACGTCCTTTATACTGCTGCGTTGCTGGCGTCGAGCCCAACAATCTCCCTCAATCAGGTCCAGGATCGGCCCAGTGGCTGTGGAGGCATCTGCCATCGAGTTCTGGGATTGCCAGGGTACATGTAAAGACAACCCTCACAAGGGTCAGCGAGTTCATGGGTTTCGATGCGACAGGGACGTACCTTATACCATTGCGTAGCTGGCATCGAGCCCAACACCCTGCTGCAAACGCAATCAAAATCCGTCCAACGGCTGTGTAGATATCTGCCATTGAGTAAAATATCGCCAGCTTGATACTGGATCCACCCGCCACAGAAGACAGCGATTTCCTGAGTCTTCATGTGACAGGGACGTACCTTATACCATTGCGTAGCTGGCATCGAGCCCAACGACCTCCCGCAATCAGATTCGGGATCGGAGCTGTTGTCGTGGAGGAATCTGCCATCGAGTTCTGGGATGGCCAGGGTACCTATAAAGACAACTCCCACAAGGGTCAGCGATTTCATGGGCCTTGATGCGACAGAGATGTCCTTTATACCGCTGCGTAGCTGGCGTCGAGCTCAACAATCTCCTGCAGTCAGATCCAGAATTGGCCCAGCGGTCGTGGAGGAATCTGACATCGAGCTCTGGGAGCGCCAGGGTACCTATAAAGACAACCCCCACAAGGGTCAGCGATTTCATGGGCTTTGATGCGACAGAGACGTCCTTTATACCGCTGCGTAGCTGGCGTCGAGCCCAACAATCTCCTGCAATCAGATCCAGCATCGGAGAAGTGGTTGTGGAGGAATCTGCCATCGAGTTCTGGGATCGCCAGTATCCCACACCATTCAACCCTGTAACTTCATGAATAATAGCCCTCTGGGGATGAATCTTATACCGCTGGATAGCTGGCATCGAGCCCAGGAACGTCCCTGTATCGGATTCAGGATCAATTGTAGGGCTGTGGTGGAGTGTTGCAGCTGTGGCCCCGGAGTGTGGATGTTGACACGGAGTGTTGTGAAGAAAAGAATGTGTCGCGTCGCCTCCAGTTTGAGGATGAGTGCCAAGAAACCACCAGGCCCTAGAGAGTGTTATGGCTATCACTCGCTTTCAGACTGGAGTGAGCTGGCATTTTCTCTCATTCAAAGAGTACTCATCTTCTGAAAATGGAACTCTGAGTGCGAGTGTGACTCTGCCCCGGGGTCTTTAGCGTAAATCTAAGATTACGGGTACTATGGCTTTCTCACCTGGCACCAGCACTAACTATATTTTCTGTGCGAAGAAATACCCCTGCCTCACCCTAGGGCTGGGCCTCAGACTCGGAGAACTTGAAGGCTTGGAGGGTGCTCAGGGGTAGTGGTAAATCCTGATGTGCGATGGTGTTGAGGTTGAAGTCTGGATGGATAGGACGCAGGGTTGCTTAGTTGCATGTGTCCAGACGGAACCCGGTACTGAGCAGGGTGTCCAGAGGCACTAGACGCAACCAGATGTGGCGCCTGACTACAGGACGCACAGGACGCCCAGGAGGCAGAGTCCACACTATGAGAGTCAGGACGCAACACCACCGCATCTGACGCAGGATAGCTTTGTGCTGATGAGGAGTAGGAGTCTTGTTCGTCCTTTGAGGGCTCTGTATGTATTCGTCATTGTGTCGTACGGCGGGAGCGAGGGAGCCTCCGGGAAGAGGTCAGCCCTTGCTAGGGGGGCAAAGGACAGGGTCCCAAGTAAAGGGCGCGCCAGGTTGGCAAGCTTGTCCACAGGGAGATGGGATCTGACTTTTGAGTGCGGGCGGTTGGTCTTCCACGAGAGGGGCATTACATTGGGATGGAGGCGGGTGCAGAGTCCCCTATGCAAGTCTGGGGCCCTATACTTGAGTAGGGAGGGCAAGGTCGGGCATGGTCGGCCAGCTGCAGGGTTGACCGTGGGTGTGGCGCAAATCAGTCTGAGGCCAGCCATGTGTCGCTTGTGCTGGACAATGGCCAGCAGAGGAGGAATGCAGGCTTCTGGTGCTAGGACAGGTATTGGGGTTGATCTGAAGCAGTTCGAGACCCAGCGTTGGACTTGGCGCCAGTAGATGTCCATCTTCGTGAGCATTCCCCTCCTGGGGACCATAAGGTCGGCACCATACAGGGGGGTGGGGAGGAGCAGGGATATCGCTAGGCGATGTGCAAGATGGGGGGAGAGGCCTGAGCCAGGCGGTGAGAGTCCTTTGACAGTAGCAAAGGCCCCTTGGGCCAGTCCTAGTCTCTTGGAAAGGTGTGCCGACGATGCCAGGTTGGGTGTGAACCAGTACCCGAGCCACCTCACGCAGGGGAGAGGTGGGAATATCTGGCCATCCAGGCATATTGGGGGAGGGGTTGGGGATCCAGGGGGGTCTCTCTGAAGGGGGGTCCTCCAATGAATGAGTTCGATTTTGGGAACACTAAAGCCCACCTCTCGAGCCCTTGCCCGGGCCCTTACTCGCCCGAACGGCCTTTGTAGTGTTCTGATGTCGTCCTGTCGGATGTGGACGCCGCCGATAGCGCAAAGTCATCAACGGATGACAGGGAAAGGCCTTTTGGGATTTGAATGTGTAGAGACGCCACATATATGATGAACAGTAGGGGAGATATCGAGGAGCCTTGTGGAGTGCCTACTTGGACAGGAGAGAAGGTTTTGGGGGATCCTTGGAACAACAGGCGACAGGTCCGCTGGGAGAGGAAAGAGCCAATCCAGGATACCATGTAGTGGGGAACACGTGCTTTTTTGAGGGATGAGCACAGGATAGGGGCATTAAAGTTATCAAACCCGCCTTTAATGTACAGGAAAAGGGTGGAGAATCTGAGCCAAAGGCGTTGAAGGGTCCTGACTGTGTCTACCAAGGAGATTGCTGCATCAAATGACGAAAGGGCGGGAAGGGAGCCACACTGGTTGCTATGAACCAGCTTCAGCGTCCTGGCAGTCAGGGAAAGGCGGAAGGCGACTACACTCTCAAGGATCTTGGAGACTGTCAGTACCAGGACGATGAGTCTGAACAAGGTAGGTGAGTGATAGGAGGGTTTGCTAGGTTAACTCAGCACTATACCATTGGCCTTCTTCATCGAGACCGGGTGATAGCCAAACTTCAGGAGGGGTCCTAAGAGGTCCTTGAGTAGCCGTGGGGCTGTGAGGTGGACTCTCTTCCAAATGGAGTAGGGGATCGTGTCTGGCCCCAGCGCGGAGGAGGAGAAGCACTTTCGAAGGGCGGCCGGTATTTCTCCAGGGAGGAGGGGGTCGCCTCATGTGTGGGGTCTCAAGATGGACAGAACAATAGGGAGGGGTTTCGGGGGAAAGAAGTGAAGAAGTAGGACTTGGTTGACCTCTGCCGGGGAGGTAGCGTCAGGGATGTTAGGGAACCTAGGAGTGACTCTTCCTACAACGAACTTCTTCGTGGTCCATATGGTGCATGGCGTGGCGTCCGCCAGGAAGCATTTCAAATGTTGGGCCTTCGCAGCCTTAATTGACTTGAAATATCCTTGGTGGAAAGCATGGCTATTGCCCTGTCTTGTGGGTCATTCGAGGCGCGGGCCATCCGAGAGGATGAATAGAACTCTTTCCGAAGGGTCGATAATAGCGGGGACCACCACGGTTTGGCCCTGATGGACTGTCGGCAGGAGGGGGTGTGGGTTTTGAGGAGTTGGATCAGTGTGCCTCGGTGGGAATCAAACCATTGTTCGAAGGCATGCCTAGTGGGGAGGGCCGGAGGTGGGGGGATCTTGGTGTCTTTAAGCTCAGGTTCAACGCGAGGCAAGTGCGTCCTGACCCAGTTTGGGGCCGGCGGCGGCGGGCAGGTGATTGGGTGCGCCATCCTTATCACGATAGGGACATAGTCAGACCCAGTGGAGGGGAGGTCACTTGCCCATTCTTGGAAGAAAGGCCCCAGGGCATGGGACGCGAATGTGATGTCTAGAACTGAGGACCTGGAGGATCCATGAAGCGGGAAGCGGGTGTGTATCGCCTGGGTGTTTACAAGAGTATATCCATGCTTGGCGGCCCTGGAGAAGTACTGGAAGGAAGCCTTGAGTTCGGAGGAGTTGTGTTTTCTGAGCGGGTCGGCGGATGGGTGGTGGATGTTGAAATCACCTACTACTAGGGTAGGGAAGGGAGAGAGAGGGAGGGCCAGGGCGGGTGCGACTATTCTTTCTGTAATGGTCTTTCCCCACACACGGTAGCAGTGGATTATGGAGAACCTCTCCAGTGTCGTGCCGAAGAGGGAGGGGGCGGCAATCTCAAGCGTAGCTGTTAGGCGCACGGACTCCCCGTAAAGATTTACAGGGCAAAGTTACCCTGCCTTGACACGCACGAACTTCGAAGGAAAAAACTAACAGCCCCCTCCAGCCCTGGCGTTGGGACGGCGCGTCATCACTAGCTGCCTGGGTAGTCGCGTCCCAACACCAAAGACTACTATCAATGGAACACATCCTATAACACGGTATACATCGCAGCCGTCGGTCCGACAGGATCCCGTTTGCGGGGTATATGAGGGGTGACGTTCGGGCACATTATGCAAGTGGAGGCAGGTGAATCGAATGTCGGCGCATAAGGTTACAGACACTTGAAGACAGACAGTCGGAAGGGTGGGTTGCAGGTAACGGGACGTTTCGCACGAAAGTTAGTCCCCTCGTACCTACAAAGTCATGTAGAGTATGAAGGAGGTAACCATGCCAAGTAAGTGGATCGGGGGCATCCACAGAGGACAAGTTGGGAAAAGATGGAGTCCAAGGGAAGAAGCCCAGAGGTACGATCCCGAGGACTAGACGTGTAATGCCGGAAGACCAGAATATGACATGCAGTCGCATATTGAATTCTCGACGGAACCAACCAACGAAGAATAGCCATCTTCGGTCCAGCGAGTTAGAGTACCCTTGATGAGCACGGGGGCAAGATAATTCGTAACCATTGTTGTCAACGGATAAACGGATGAGCTGACACCTGACTTGGTCTCTACACCATCAGGGATCACAGATGCGCAGACCGCTAAGTTGACCATGGGAGTAAAAGGTGTGGTAGAGAGTTTTCAGGGTCTACGAGTGTTCGCACTCAGGTGAAGTTCGCAGAGTTGCGGGCAAGATACTTAATTAGTATAGAGTTAGCATGTATACCACGATTGCTCAGACGCGGAATATAAATATTGAAGCATCTTCGCTGCTATTAGACACAACAAGCCCGGAGAACAGATCTTATCAATATAATAAGTTATCTACACTTTTATATCGTTACCAATACTTCGACTATCTATACCGAAGTGAATTATTATATCTAGCCTACATTACTCGTGTCTTCTTAATGAGTTCTCCAATATAACTAGGATTAAGGTCCTAGCTGTGCGAATACCTCACGCCGAAGCTACCACCTAACAGGTCGACCATACTCGAGTTAACGTCTCAGGCTCAGGGGGGTGGGACTTGGCCTGATGAATATGGTGATCTTCCAGGGGTTCTGAATCGGAACCGGATATGTCCACAGTGCCGTCCTGCCCACGCCCGGGGCCAAGCTCCTCCATTGTCGTGCACTCCACACTTCCGAATTCTGGTCTGGTCGCCACAGCCTCTGATCTGGGAGTCCTAATGTGTTTTCCAATTCAGGGCTCCTTTGAACAATGCCCCTCAGGACTCTAACCCACTGCTTCTCAGATGGCCCAGTTTCTGAATCCCGGTGTCGTGAATCCCCGGTACGTCTGTTAGGTGGTAGCTTCGGCGTGAGGTATTCCGACAGCCAGGACCTGAATCGCGTTATATCGGAGAACTAGCCAAGAAGACGCAAGTACTATAGGCTAGATATAACAATATACTTCGGGGTAGATAGTCAAAGTATTTGTAACGATCAGATAAAAACTTATTATATTGATAAGATGTCTTCTCCGTGCTTGTTGTGTCTAATAGCAGCGAAGATGCTTGGATATTTATATTTTGCGTCTGAGCAATCGCGGTATACATGCTAACTCTATACATGCTAACTCTATACTAACTAAGTATCTTGCTCACTATTCTGCAAACTTCACCTGAGTGCAAACAGTCGTAGACCCTGAAAACTCTCTACCACACCTTTTGCTCCCATGGCCAACTTATCGGTCTGCGCTTCTGTTATTCCTGATGGCGTGGAGACCACCTCTGGTGTCAACTCATGCATTCATCCATTGACAACACTTGTTACTAACTATCTTGCCCCCATGCTGACCAAGGGTAGTCTAACTCACTAGACAGAAGATGGCAAATCTTCTTTTGTTGGTTCAGTTGAGAATTCGATATGCAACTGCATGTTCTATTCTGGTCTTCCGGCATTGCACGACTTGTCCTCGGGATCGTACCAATGGGCCTTTTCCCACGGACTCCATCTTTTAGCAACCTGTCCTTTGTGGATACCCCCGATCTACTTACTGGGAATAGTTACCTTCTTCATACTCTACACGTCTTTGTCTGTACGAGGGGACTATCTTTTGTGCAACATGTCCTGTTACCTTCGACCCATTCTTCCAACTGTTTGTCCTCAAGTGTCTGTAGCTCTATGCGCCGCGATCCGATTCACCTGCCTCCATCTGCATAAGGTGCCCGAAGGTCTCCGCCCATATACCCTCCGAACAGGGCCCTGTCAGATGGACGGCCGCGACATATATGGTCTGATAAGATGTGTTCCATTGACAGTGGGCTTTGGTATTGGGACGCCACAACCCCGGTGGCCAGTGATGACGAGCCGTTCCAACGCCGAGGCTGAAGGGGGGTCTTATCTTTTTCCTTCGAAATTGGTCCGTGTCAAGGTAGGGTAACTCTGCCCTGTAAATGCTTACAGAGAGTCCGTGCCCCTAACACGAGCTCCCCTTTTCGTAGTGTTCATCCCGACTACTCTTTTATTATACAATTTATCTTCCATTTCAAGCTCCACATAGTAGGGGTAAAAACCAGCGCCGTTTACTGGTCCACCGATTGAAAACCTTTCTTATGTTACTCAACCACTTGCGGGCCTGGCATTTCCGGGTTTTCTCTATGAAACCTTTCCACCTCTTCCTGCACGTTTTTCAAACCTTCAGGTGGCTCCCCAGTATTCTCATCCTCTGTGCAGGCTTTCCCTTTGACACAATACAGAACCACTTTCATCAGTTTATTCCTTCTTCGAACCCTTCCTGTGTAGCAAATGATCTCGCTCTTGACGATTGTTTCTACCTCCCACTCTAAATCCCCATCAATGACTTCGGGATCTAGTGGGGGTTGTTCGCGATTTGGTCGGTTCGAGGCTCTGTAGGGTTCTAACAGCGAAACGTGAAACACGAGGTGAATTTTCCACCGCGGCGATATTTCCAATTTATATACCCTCCTTCCTTTCCTTTCCAAACCCTTTCAAGGGCCATATAGTTGTGGACTCACCTTCTTCGATGGTCTTTTGGTACGTATGTTCTTCGCATTCAACATTACCAAGTCGCCTACCTTGATGCTGGGTTGTTCCGTGGCTTTTGGTCGTAATATTTCCTCATCGATTCCCGTGTCTTCTCTAGAGTTTGTTTCGCTGGTCGATGTATGTCCTGCATCCAGTGTGCATACATTGTCGCCCCGGGGTTATGAGCTTCCCTTTCTTTCATCCATTCCATCTCTGAGTGAAAGCCGTAGTTCCCGAAGAAGGGGGTCATTTTGTGTGCGTTGGTTGCTAAGTTATTTTAAGCGTGTTCAGCTAACCGGAATAGTTGGTGCCCCTCGTTCTGATCATAATTGACAAATGTCCGTAAGTAGCCTTCCAGCACTTGGTTGGTTCTTTCCGTTTGGCCGTCACTCTGAGGGTGCTATGGCGTTGACATGTGTCGTTTGACTCCTAGCACCTTGCAAAATGATTCCCAAAATTCACAGGAACACTTCGCATCCATATCCGATATAATCTCGGTTAGTAATCCGTGAGGCTTCCAGATTGCCCCAAGGAAGGGATCCACAACATCCTTTGCACTCGCATTTTCATGGAGGCCGATAAAATGAGGGATATTTGTGAACCGGTCTACAACTACGATTATCTGGGTCTTACCCTGAGATTCTGGTAACTGCCTGATAAAGTCCGTCGACATCGAGGTCCTGGCGGCGTAGGGTACTTTGAGAGGTGGAAGTAATCCATACTTGGCATGCCGTGGGGATTTACTGTGTTGACATTCGTCGCAAGATCGTACAGAGTCACTGATCGAATCTGCAACTTCTTTCCAGTAGAAATCCCTTGTTACTATCTCAATCGTTTTTTCCTGTCCAAAGCGCTCGGCTACCAACGAGTACTGACAGCCTTGTGCTATCTCGGTCTGCAGGGAATCGTCCTCGGGGAAGTACAATCGATTTTTGTAGAATAGCAACCCGTCCTTTTCTATCCATTCGTCGCGCATCTTTTTTCCAACCTCCCTTAACCTGACCAGTTCACGGCCACGTTCCGGCCACCTTGAATCCCCTTTCCCAGCCACTCTAATTTTGTCTGGAAATGAATCGTTCATCGTCCGCGTCAGGGCTGCATTGACGTGAGCCCTTGATAACCTTTCCCTTTCTTTCATCAACCCAGGGTGATAGCCGATATGAGCTTCGCTAAAGAATTCCTTGTCATCTATGCCTCCATGAAGAAAACATATTCTGACTCCTTCTTCTTTACCCGTGATAGATCGCTTAGGACTTAGATCACTTGACCCGAAACCCATGTTTCCTCTCTCGGTTATTCCTACATCATCTACTTCCATGGCGTCGCCGTCGGCAATTCTTTCAATGATAAGTTGCGCTATCCGATCCCCTGCTTTAAACAAGCAGTCCATTTCGCCATGATTTCGAAGTATGACCTTGTCTTCTCCGGGGTAATCCGCATCTATTACACCACCGCCCACTGCTATGCCCATCTTGGTAGCTATCCCACTTCTTGTGACTAGCCTTCCGTAGGTTCCCTGCGGCAATCCTATTGCAATACGCGTTTCCAGCATTGTCTGTCCTTTTACTGGTACCAGCCCGTCTGTTAAGGCATAGATGTCATGACCGGCCGCGAATCGTGATCCTTTCGTCGGGATTATAGGCTTCTCTGAAAGTGTCATTATCCTGAGGCTTGTGGAATCGCTTTTTTCTAGGACGAGGGCTGTCTCTGCGCTTCCCTTTTGCTGAATTACGGAAATTTGAAAATGTTCAGATTTCACAATTGACTGTTCACTCTGACGAGCTCCCTCCTCAGGACCGTACTCCGGCCGTCTACTGAACGCGTTGGGTTTCCCGCCCCAGCTTCAAGGTCGGTAGACTATTTTGAAGTTATAGTTTGTTAACTCCTGCGCCAATCGAATTTGTCGTTGGTACCACACTTTGTTGGTCAGGAATGGTGTAGATATTGGTGGTGGGTATATACCGTCATGGGTTCTTCTTCACCCCCGAGATACCTTTTGCATTCCCTGAACGCTTCCATTATTGCGAGTAACTCCTTGTCATGTATTTCATAATTGCTTTCCGCGCTGTTCAACTTTCGAGAATGAAAAGCCACTGGGTGAAGCCGTCTTCCCTAGTATTAGGATCGGACGCATCCAAGCGCAGAGTCACTGGCGTCCGTTTGGACCACCGTTTTTCTTCCCGGGTAAAAATGCGATAAAATTGGTGCCGCTGTAAACCTCTTTTTCAACTCCTCAAGTGCCTCCTCCTGCTCTCTTCCACAGTGAAAGTCCTTTGGGCTCCTTTTCAATGTTTCAGTTATTGGTTTGCAAACCTTCGAGAAGTCTTTGATCAATCGTCCATAAAGGTTTGCCAATCCAATGAAGATTTTGTTAGGTGGTAGCTTCGGCGTGAGGTATTCCGACAGCTAAGACCAAGATCGTAATTATATCGGAGAACTCGTTAAGAAGACACGAGTAATGTAGGCTAGATATAATAATTCGCTTCGGTATAGATCGTCGAAGTATTGGTAACGATATAAAAGTGTAGAATAACTTATTATATTGATAAGATCTCTTCTCCGTGCTTGTTGTTCTTAATAGCAGCGAAGATGCTTCGATATTTA
>Ga0307513_10013188_pt1 | contig 10152 bp, 7 predicted proteins | sample 15_EM_MG_FD_202174 | JGI IMG/M metagenome (GOLD analysis project Ga0307513, IMG submission 202174) | Populus trichocarpa ectomycorrhiza microbial communities from riparian zone in the Pacific Northwest, United States - 15_EM | ecosystem: Host-associated > Plants > Roots > Unclassified | place...
TGCTCCATCTTCATGGCCTCCAGCACGACCAGCGGCTGGCCCTGCGCGACGGCAGCGCCCACCTCGGCGAGCACTCGTATCACCCCACCGGGCATCGGGGCCAGCAGTGATCCGGCCGCCGTGGCCGCGTTCGGGTCCGGGAACCGCGGCACCTCCGCCAGCGCCGCCGCCCCGTCCGGCCCGTCCACGTACGACACATCGGCCGCCCGCTGCACCGCGTAGCGCCGCCGCACCCCGCCGAACTCCAGCACCACCCCGTCCGGGGTGGCGCTCACCAACACCGCGTCGACGGCGTCGCCGTTGACGGCCGCGGAGAACGGCCGCACCCGGTAGCGGACGTCCAGCTCCTGCTCGCCGCGCACGTACGTGACGCGCTGGTGCAGCCCGCCCACGTTCCGGAACCCGGACGGGATCGTCGCCAGCACCGCGGCCTCAGCCCGATTGCGCGCCTGCGCGGCCAGCGCCGCCGCGACGGCGAACGGAGCCGGATCCGGCGCCGCACCGAGCTGGGCCGGATCGTGCCTGGTCAGGTAACCGGTGTCGGTCTTCCCGGCCTGGAACTCCGCCTCGCGCAGGATCCCGACGAGCAGGTCGCGGTTGGTCGTCACGCCGTGGATCCGCGCGGTGGCCAATGCCCGTGCCAGCGCGCGGACGGCATCGGCGCGGGTCGCACCGTGCGCGATCACCTTGGCCAGCATCGGGTCGTAGTGCGGGCTGACGACGGATCCGTCGGCCACCCCTGCATCGACGCGTACATCGCCGTCGATCGCGAAGGCGTGCAGCGTGCCCGTGGCCGGCAGGAACCCGGCGGCGACGTCCTCGGCGTACAGGCGCACCTCGATCGCGTGCCCGTCGATCCGCGCATCGGTGACCGACTCCGGCAGCGGCGCGCCCTCGGCCACCCGCAGCTGCACCTCGACGAGATCCAGCCCCGTGATCAGCTCGGTGACCGGGTGCTCCACCTGCAGGCGCGTGTTGACCTCGAGGAACCCGAACGTGCCGTCCTGCGCGAGCACGAACTCGACGGTCCCGACCCCGGTGTAGCCCATGGTCTTGCCCGCCGCGACCGCGGCCGCACCCAGCTCGGCCCGCAGCGCCTCGTCGACGGCGGGGGATGGGGCCTCCTCGACGATCTTCTGATAGCGCCGCTGGATCGAGCACTCGCGCTCGAACAGGTGCACGACGTTGCCGTGCGTGTCGCCGACGATCTGCACCTCGACGTGCCGCGGATCGACGACGAACCGCTCCAGGAACACCGTGCCGTCGCCGAACGCCGACGCGGCCTCGCGGCGCGCGCCCTCGACTGCGTCGGTCAGCTCGCCGGGCCCGTTCACCACCCGCATGCCGCGCCCGCCGCCGCCGAACGCGGCCTTGACCAGCAGCGGATAGCCGATCCGCGCACCCGTGGCGGCGAGATCGGTGTCCTCGGAGAGCGTGGCGCCGGGCAGCACCGGCACCCCGGCGGCCTCCATCATCGCCTTGGCCTCGGTCTTCGAGCCCATCGACGCGATGGCCTCGGGTGTGGGCCCGACGAAGGTGATGCCGGCCGCCGCGCAGTCGCGCGCGAAGCCGGCGTTCTCCGAGAGGAACCCGTACCCGGGATGGACGGCGTCGGCGCCGGTCAGCCGCGCCGCCTCGATGATCTTGTCGCCGCGCAGGTACGTCTCCGCGGGCGAGGCGCCGGGCAGCCGCACCGCCTCGTCGGCGAGCGCGACGAACGGGGCGTCGGCGTCGGGATCGGAGAACACCGCGACCGTCGCGATGCCCAGCCGGTGCGCGGTGCGCATGACGCGGGCGGCGATCTCCCCGCGGTTGGCGACCAGGAGCTTCGAGATCATGAGCTCACATCCGGAAGACGCCGAAGCCACGACGGCCGGCGACGGGGTTGGAATGCACGGCCGAGAGCGCCATGCCGAGCACAGTGCGCGTGTCGCGCGGATCGACGAGGCCGTCGTCGTAGAGCCGCGCGGTGACGGCGAACGCGTGCGACTCCTTCTCGATCTGCGCCTCGATGAACGCCGTGCGCTGCTTGTCGGCGTCCTCGTCGAACGCCTTGCCCTGGCTCGTCGCCGAGGCCCGTCCGACGATCGACATCACCCCCGCGAGCTGCGTGGCTCCCATGACGGCGAGCTTCGCGCCGGGCCAGGCGAACATCAGCCGCGGGTCGTACGCGCGCCCGGACATGCCGTAGTTGCCCGCGCCGAACGAGCTGGCCATGTTGATCGTGAGGTGCGGGACGGCGCTGTTCGTGACGGCGTTGATCATCTTGGCGCCGTCCTTGATGATGCCGCCCTGCTCGTAGTCGGTGCCGACCATGTAGCCGGTGGTGTTCTGCAGGAACACCAGCGGGGTGTCGGTCTGGTTGGCGAGCAGGATGAACTCACTGGCCTTCTTGGCCTCCTCGCTGAACAGCACGCCGCGGTGGTTGGCCAGGATCCCGACGGGATAGCCGTGGATCTGCGCCCAGCCCGTCACCAGCGAGGTGCCGTAGAGCGGCTTGTACTCGTCGAAGTCGGAGTCGTCGACCGTGCGGGCGAGGATCTCCCGCGGATCGAACGGCACCTTCGTGTCGCGGGAGACGATGCCGAGGATCTCGTCGGGGTCGTAGCGGGGATCCCGAGACGCGCCCGGCGCCGGCCCGAGCTTGCGCCAGTTCAGCCGTTTGACGATGGCGCGGCCCAGCCGGATCGCGTCCAGCTCGTCGGTGGCGAAGTAGTCCGAGAGCCCCGACACCCGGGAGTGCATCTCCGCACCGCCCAGCGCCTCGTCGTCGGCGTCCTCGCCGGTGGCCATCTTGACCAGCGGCGGACCGCCGAGGAACACCTTCGCGCCCTTGTCGACGAGCACCGCGTAGTCGCACATGCCGGGCACGTACGCGCCGCCGGCCGTCGAGTTGCCGAAGACCAGCGCGATCGTCGGGATCGCCAGCGCCGACAGCTCGGTGAGCTCGTGGAAGATCCGACCGGCCGGCACGAAGAGATCCAGCTGGGTGGGCAGGTCCGCGCCACCCGACTCCACCAGGTTGATCACCGGCAGCCGGTTGAGCCGGGCGATCTCCAGCGCGCGCAGCGTCTTCTTCAGCGAGTACGGGTTCATCGCGCCGCCGCGCACCGTCGGGTCGTGCCCGATGACCAGGCACTCGACGCCGGACACCACACCGATGCCGGTGAGCACCGTGGCGCCGACGGTGAAGTCGGTGCCCCACGCAGCCAGCGGCGACAGCTCCAGGAACGGGCTGTCCGGGTCGAGCAACAGCTCCAGCCGCTCGCGAACGGGCAGCTTGCCGCGCTTGCGGTGGCGCTCCATGTACTTCTCGCCACCGCCCGCGACCACCTTGTCGAGCTCGGCGTTGAGCTCGTCGAGCACCGCGAGCTGGTGCTTGCGGTTGGCGACGAACTCCTCCGCCGCGGTGTCGACGTGCGAGATCAGGGCGGGCATTCAGTCTCCGTAGTGCTTCGCGTGGGCGTCGCGCACGACGTTCTTCTGGATCTTGCCGGTGGACGTGCGCGGCAGCTCGTCGACGACGATCACCGATTTGGGCACCTTGTAGCCGTCCAGCCGCTGCTTGAGCGCGCCGATCAGCGCGGCCTCGTCGATCGTGGTGCCCGGCTTCGGCACGACCACCGCCGTGATCGCCTCGCTCCACCGCTCGTGCGGCAGCCCGACGACCACCGCCTCCGCGACGTCCGACGATGCGGCGTAGACCGCCTTCTCCACCTCGATCGACGCGACGTTCTCGCCACCGGTCTTGATCACGTCCTTGAAGCGGTCGGCGAACCACAGCACGCCGTCCTCGTCGAACCGGCCGACGTCGCCCGAGTGGAACCAGCCGTGCGCGAACGCCGCGTCGGTGGCCTCGGCGTTGTCGAGATACCCCGTCATCGTCGACGGCCCGCGGTAGACGATCTCCCCCTGCTCACCGTGCGGGAGCAGGTTCCCGTCGGCGTCCATGATCGCGACCTGGACACCGGTGAGCGGGGTGCCGACCGCGCCGATGTGGCTGAGCTGGTGCTCCGGCCGGAACAGCGTGGTGATCGGGCTCATCTCGGTCTGGCCGAACAGGAGCGCGAAATCGCACCCGTAGCCGTCGAGACAGGCGCGGATCAGCGCGTCGGGCATGGGAGCCATGGCGTAGACCGCGCGCTTCAGGCTGCCCAGATCGCGGTCGGCGAAGGAGGGGTGTTCGAGCGCCGCGCGGTACATCATCGGCAGCCCGAACACCTGCGTGATCCGCTGCCGCTCGATCGTGTCGAGGAAGATCTCCGGATCGAAGCCGCGCAGCACGTGGATCGTGGCGCCGACCAGCACCGCGGGCGTGCAGAACGCGTTGAGCTGCGCGGTGTGGAACATCGGCATCATCGCGGCGAAGCTGTCGGCGGCGTTCCAGCCCGAGTCCAGCGCCGCCGACATCGACTCCAGGTAGACGGCCAGGTGGCTCGCCATCACGCCCTTGGGGAACGACGTGGTGCCCGACGTGTAGAGGTAGGTGATCGGGTCGCGGTCCTCTACGAAGACGCCGGGCTCGTTCGGGAGGGTGTCCGCGGTGACGTCGTCGAGCGTCGTCCACGCCTCGCCGGACTCGTAGGGGGCGTGCGTGCCCGGGATGACGATCACGTCGGGCACGTCGGACTTGCGCAACGCTTCGCTGATCACGCCCACGAGCTGCGTCTCCACGACGATGCCCCGTGAGCGGGAGTGCCCGAGCACGTACGCGATCTCGTCGGGGCGCCAGCCGAGGTTGATCGGCACGCAGACCACACCGAGCTTCGCGCAGGCGTAGTAGACGGCGAGGAACTCCGCGCTGTTGCCGGACGCGAGCGCCAGCGCGTCGCCGCGGGCGTACCCACGGGCGGCCAGGCCGTGCGCAATGCGGTTCACCCACGCGTTGAGCTCGGCGTAGGTCCACTCGCGGTCGCCGTCGACGACAGCCCGTCGGGTGGGCCGGGCGAACGCGGTGCGGCTGAGGGAGTCGCCGACGTTCACGCGCTGGATGAGATTGGTCATCAGTAGCTCCTGGGCAGGCCGAGACCGTGTTGTGCGACGTAGTTCAGGATCATCTCGCGGTTCACGGGCGCGATGCGGAGCAAACGGGCGAGCCCCCAGTACGGCAGCAGCCCGTACTCGCTGGCCAGGCCGTTGCCGCCGTGGGTCTGCACCGCGGCGTCGATGGCGGCGAGCGCGGCCTCGGCCGCGGCGTACTTCGCCATGTTCGACGCCTCGCCGGCCGGTTCGCCGCGATCATGCAGCCAGGCCGCCTTCGCCGTCATCAGTGCGGCGAGCTCGGTCTCGATGCGGGCCTTGGCCAGCGGGTGCGAGACACCCTGGTGGGCGCCGATCGGGCGGTCCCACACCTGCCGGGAGTTCGCGTAGGCGGCCGCCTTGGCGAGCGCGTGGCGGGCGATGCCGACACAGATCGCGGCGCCCGTGATGCGCTCCGGGTTGAGCCCGCGGAACACCTGCCGGAACCCGGCGCCCTCCTCGCCCACCAGCGCCGATGCCGGCAACCGCATGTCGTCGAAGTGCAGCGTGAACTGCTTCTCCGGCAGCATCACGTCGACGGGTAGCGGCGACTTCAGCAGGCCCGGGGTCTCGGTCGGGACTACGAACAGCGAGAGCCGCGCATTGCCGGTGTCGTCAGTGCCGGTGCGCGCGACGAGCAGGAGTGCCGCGGCCTCGTCGACCCCGGAGATGTAGTACTTCGTGCCGTTGACCACCCACTCGTCACCCTCGCGGCGGGCGGTGGTGGCGAGCTTGTGGGTGTTGGAGCCGGCGTCGGGCTCGGTGATCGCGAAGACGACCTTCGTGGTGCCGTCGGCCAGCCCGGGGAGCCAGCGCTTGCGCAGCTCGTCGCTGCCGAAGTCGGCGATCACCTCCGCCGAGATGGCCGCCGAGACCAGCAGGAGCAGCAGCGGCGTGCCCTGCGCGGCGAGCTCCTCGCACACGATGGTCAGCTCGGCGAGCCCGCCGCCACCACCGCCGTGCTCCTCGGGCACCGAGACGCCGATGAACCCGGCGTCGCCCATCGTCGTCCACAGCTCGGCGCACGGGGTGCCCGCACGCGCGTGCTCGACGTAGTAGTCGGGCCCGAACCGCCTGCCGATCGCACCCACCGCGGCACGCAGGTCGCGGTGCTCGTCGCTGTCGAGGAAGTCCACGCGGCTGCCACCTCAATGTGATTCACGGTTCACTCGTGACGACCGTAGCGTCCGACTGCCATGATGACCAGATGTCGAGCCCGCACGCGACGAAACGTCGCGATCCCGAGCGCCGCGACCGCATCCTCGCGGCAGCCGCTCGATTGGCGGCCAACCGCGGGTTCCACACCGTCGGGATGGCCGAGATCGGCGCCGAGGCGGGCATCGTCGGCTCCGGGATCTACCGGCACTTCCCGAACAAGGACGCGATCCTGGTCGAGCTCCTCGACGAAGGGATGGCTCGTCTTCAGCGCGGCACCGCGGCGGCCATCGCGGCCGACACCGGCGATCACGAGACCATGTCCGCGCTGGTGAGAGATCACATCACAGTGGCGATTACGCTCCGCGCACTGCTCGCCGTCTACCACCGCGAGATCCACAACCTGCCGGAGGACGCGCGCAGGCGGCTGCGCCGCGCCCAGCGCCACTACGTCGAGGACTGGGTCCACACGCTGGCCCCGCTGCGCCGCGATCTGTCCGACGCCGAGCTGCGCCTCGCCATCCACGCCGCCGTCGGCGCGATCCAGTCCACGCTCTTCTTCCGCAGCGGGCTCAAGCCCGCGCGGCTGGCCGCCCTGCTCGACGTGATGGCACACGGATGCCTCGGCATCCCGCCCGCGTCGAGTGAATTCAGATTGACTGAGACCTTGTCCGCGTGACCGGCGTCACCCATGCTGGGCGGCATGGACACCCCTGTCGAGCACGACGTGACCACCCTGCGCGGCCGACGCGCCGTGCACCGGTGGGAGCGCACGTCCGTCGGTGACGTGTTCGAGCGCGTCACGTGGAGCTACCCGGACGAGGTGGCGATCACGGGTGCGCCGGGCGCGTACGGCGAGGAGCGATTCGCCCGCGTCACCTATCGGCAGGCCGATGCGATCTGCAACCAGCTCGCGCACGCGCTGGCCGCCCAGGGCCTCCAACCCGGCGACCGGGTGCTGCTGTTCTGCGAGAACACGGTCGAGGCGTTCCTCGCGAAGATCGGCATCGCCAAGGCCGGGATGGTCGCGGTGCCGCTCAATCCCAGCCTCGCCCCCGACGTCGTCGAGCACCTGATCGGGCTCACCGAGCCGAAGGTCGCGATCGTCGACGCCGAGCTGTGGCCACGCGCGGAGGCACCCTTCGCGGCGACCGGACTGTCGGTGGCAGCGTTCGTGCAGGTCGGCGGAGCTCACGGCCCGTCCTTCGGGGAGCTCCTCGCCGGGCAACCCGAGACCGAGCCCGAGGTCGAGATCCACGGCGACGACGTGTGGGAGCTGCTGTTCACCTCCGGCACCACCGCGATGCCCAAGGGCGCGATGGTCACGCACGGCTCGACGTACCTGGCGGCGATGAACTTCGCGCTGTCGCTCTCCCGCGGGGTGCGCCACGACTGCGACCTCAAGATCGCCACGTTCCTGCCGATGATCTACCACATCGGCGACCAGCTGTTCACGTTCTCCGCGTTCCTGGCCGGCGGCTCGATCGTGCTGGGCCGCCGCCCGACCCCGGACGCCGTCACGGCGGCGATCGCGGCCGAACGCCCGTCGGCCCTGTGGGCCGGATCGCCGCAGTTCGTCACGGCGCTGGCCGACACGCTCGACAAGGACCCGTCGCTCGACGTCTCGTCGCTGAAGATGCTGGTCTACGGCTGGGGCGCGCTCTCCCCCGCGCTGCTTGCGGGGCTGGAGAAGCGCATCGGCCCGGAGTTCATCACGCTCGGGATCTTCGGCCAGACCGAGGCCATCGCCTGCCACCGCTTCTGGCCCACCAAGTGGCCGGAGGTGCACCAGGCCACCGCGCCCGCCCTCAACTACGTGGGCGTGCCCAGCCCACTGCTCGCCTCCGACGTCGTCGACGAGCTGGGTGCACCGGTCCGCGGCGAACCGGGCGAGGCCGTGTACCGCTCCCCGATCATGACCGCGGGCTACTACCGGAACCCGGAGGCCACGGCCGAGGCGTTCCGCGGCGGCTGGTTCCACTCCGGCGACTCCACCCAGGTCGACGAGCACGGCCTGCGGATCATGGTCGACCGCTACAAGGACATCGTGAAGACCGGCGGCGAGAACGTCTCGTCCCAGCGCGTCGAAGCCGTCCTCTACGGACACCCGGCCGTCCTGCGGGTCGCGGTGATCGGGCTGCCGCACGAGCGGTGGGGCGAGGCCGTCACCGCGGTGGTGGTGCCCCACGAGGGCTCGACCATCTCCGAGGAAGAGCTCGTGGCGTACTGCCGCGAGCGCCTCGCCGGCTTCGAGACGCCGAAGGCGGTGATCTTCGCGCAGGAACTCCCGGAAACGGTGGGCGGCAAGATCCTGAAGTACAAACTCCGCGCGAGACACTCCGACCACTTCCGATGATCGGGTCGAGGTCGAAGTTTGCGCGGTCAGAACCGCGCAAGGTTCGACCTCAACGCGATCTTCACAGCGTGCACGATCTCGCGCGGGTAGCGCAGGACCGTCGCGGCGGGGAACCGCAACACCTCCCAGCCGGCGCGGGTGAGGTAGGCCTGCCGAGCGAGGTCGCGCCGGGCCCGCTCCGGGGTGAGGTGTTCGCGGCCGTCGTACTCGATCGCGAGCCTCCGATCGGGATAGGCGAGGTCCAGGAGGTAGGGCCCGACCGGGTGCTGGAGCACCGGGCACGGCAGACCGGCCTGCACCAGGGCGAGGCGGATCCGCGTCTCCATCGGCGAATCCGACAGCGGGTTCGCCAGCCGCGCGACGGCCGGCAGCTGCGCCGCGCCGCGGGCGTTCGGATGCCGGTACCCGAGGCGGACGATCTCCCGCGGATCGAACCCGTGCTTGTGCGCCAGCGCGTCGACGGCGACCACCGCCTCCACAAGCGGCGGACGGCGACCCAGGTCGAACGCCGTGCGCAGTGGGCTCGTGACCGCGACGCCGCCGACCGTCGCCACCTCCTCGAGGAAGAGTCGGTCGTAGCGCATCACGAGGCCAGCCCGCGAAGCCTGCCCGCGGCCCGGCACGACCACTTCGACCGGCCCATCCGCAGGTCCGCAGGACGCGTCGAGGAGTTCGGCGGCAGCGAACCCGGCGACCACCCCGTTCCCTTCCACGAGCAGAAACGCTGCCCGCGCCCGCACGGCAAGATCCACCTCCGCGTCGGCCGCGATGTAGACACCGGTGAAGAGCCGCCGGAATCGCGGCCCGCGCAGCTGCGCCTTGGTGACCGCGCCGGCGACAAGGGCGTCGCGCCCGCGAAACGGTGTTCTCAGATCCACCCGGCTTTGACGGATCCGGCCGCCCCGCGGTTCCTGATCGCGTCGAGGTCGAAGAAATCGCGGTTTCAGCAGCGCAAAGTTCGACCTCGACGCGATCTTGGTAGCCTGCCGGACTCGTGAGCCACTACTTCGAGTCCCCGTCGGGCCCTGCCGGGCCACTCGGGACCGTCGAGATCGAGGTGGCGGGGCGTCGGTTGCAGCTGCAGACCGCGGCGGGGGTGTTCGCCCGCGACGGGCTGGACAAGGGCACGGCCGTGCTGCTGGACCACGCCCCTCTGCCACCGACCAGGGGCGATCTGCTCGATCTCGGCTGCGGGTACGGGCCGATCGCGCTGACCCTGGCCGTGCGGGCGCCGCGGGCCACGGTGTGGGCGGTGGACGTGAACGAGCGGGCTCGCGAGCTGACCGCCGCGAACGCCGAGGCGGCGGGCCTCGCCAACGTGCGCGTCGTGGCGCCGGAGGACGTGCCGGAGGATGTCCGGTTCGCCGCGATCTGGTCCAACCCGCCGATCCGCATCGGCAAGCAGGCGCTGCACGAGCTGCTGCTGCAGTGGCTGCCGCGCCTCGCCGACGGCGCACCGGCGCTGATGGTCGTCCAGAAGAACCTGGGGTCCGATTCGCTGCAGCGCTGGCTCACCGAGCAGGGTTGGCCCACCGAACGGCTGACGAGTCGCAACGCGTTCCGCCTGCTGCGCGCTATCCCTGCCGTCGACGGCAACCCGTAGCGTCGGCGGGCATGTCGCC
>Ga0307513_10013189_pt1 | contig 10152 bp, 10 predicted proteins | sample 15_EM_MG_FD_202174 | JGI IMG/M metagenome (GOLD analysis project Ga0307513, IMG submission 202174) | Populus trichocarpa ectomycorrhiza microbial communities from riparian zone in the Pacific Northwest, United States - 15_EM | ecosystem: Host-associated > Plants > Roots > Unclassified | place...
AGATCGGGATGCAGAAATCGCCACATCGGCAGGTCAAACCAAAGCCCAAGGGCAGGGGATGAGCGAGAAGGTCTATGGCCTGCACGCCGTGCGGGCGCTGCTCACGCGGCACGCAGAACGCGTCACCGGAGTCACGATCGCCGAGCAACGCGCCGATTCGCGCATGACGGAAATCCAGACGCTGGCGCAGAAGGCCGGCAAGACGGTGAAGCGCGCGCCACCGGCGACGTTCAAGACGCTGTTCGGCGATGCCGTGCACCAGGGCGTGTATGTGGAGGTCCAGCCGCTTGCGGTCTGGCGTGAGGAAGAGTTGATCGCGGCGATCGTGAAGCAGCTTGAAGCGGCCCAGCTCCCGACGGGCACGGGCAAGGCGCCATTCGTGCTGGTACTCGACGGTGTGCAGGATCCTCACAACCTGGGTGCGTGTTTGCGTACGGCAGACGCATGCGGCGCGCTCGCAGTTGTGATCCCGAAGGATCGCGCCGCGCAGATGAACGCCACCGTGCGCAAGGTGGCGGCCGGAGCCGCCGAAACCACGCCCATTGCCGTCGTCACCAACCTTGCGCGCACGTTGCGTCTGCTCAAGGAAGCGGGCCTGTGGATCGTGGGTGCAGATGCCGAAGCGCCGAAACTCGCGCATGAGTCAGACCTCAGTGGCCCGATTGCCCTCGTGATGGGTGCCGAAGGCTCAGGTCTTCGCCAGCTGACCCGCGAGACCTGCGACCTCACGGTCCGGCTGCCTCAGCAGGGTGCCGTAGAGAGCCTGAATGTGTCGGTAGCCAGCGGAATGCTGCTGTACGAGGCCCTGCGCCAGCGTCTTTCCGCCAAAAAGGGCCGCTGATCGCCTAAGTGCTTGAAAAACATGCCTAGGCATGTGTTTTTCGGCTTGCGAACCAGACGGCCCTTGAGTATTCTTCGCGCCCGTTTTGAACCGGGTGAGGCCCTCAAAGGCGTCAGCCGGTTCTCCTTGCCACATCGCCAACCTCAGGCGGGTGGCTAACATCCACAAGGAGAATTCATGAGGCATTACGAAATCGTGTTCCTGGTCCATCCTGACCAGAGCGAACAAGTGCCGGCCATGGTCGAGCGCTACCGCGGAATGATTTCCGCCGGTGGTGGCAACGTGCACCGTCACGAAGACTGGGGCCGCCGCCAGCTCACGTTCCCCATCTCGAAGGTTCACAAGGCGCACTACGTGCTGCTGAACATCGAATGCGACCAGAAGACGCTGACCGAGCTCACCGGCGCGTTCCGGTTCTCCGATGCGGTGCTGCGTCACCTCGTCGTGAACATGGACGAAGCCGTGACCGAGCCGTCGCCGATGGCGAAGGCCGCTCAGGAAGAGAAAGAAGGCGGTCCGCGCCGCAGCCGCGACGATTCGCCGTTCGCGAGCGATGACGACGACATGGGAGTAAACGCGTAATGAAAGACGATAAACCGCGTCGTAGTGGTCCTGGTGGCGGCGGTGGCGGTGGCAACCGCTCGTTCTCGCGCCGTCGCAAGTTCTGCCGTTTCACCGCCGAAGGCGTGAAGCAGATCGACTACAAGGATCTGGGCACGTTGAAGCAATACATTACCGAGACGGGCAAGATCGTTCCGAGCCGCATCACGGGCACGAAAGCGTTCTACCAGCGCCAGCTCTCGTCGGCGATCAAGCGTGCGCGATACCTCGCGCTGCTGCCGTACACCGACCAGCATTGAGGCCATCATGGACGTCATTCTTTTAACGAAAGTGGCCAACTTAGGCACCATCGGCGATCGCGTGAAGGTGAAGTCCGGCTACGGCCGCAACTTCCTGCTGCCGAAGGGCAAGGCCACGCTCGCCACTCCTGAAAACGTCAAGAAGTTCGAGGCGCGTCGCGCGGAACTGGAGAAGGCTGCGCGCGAGCAGTTCCAGGATGCGGAAAGCCGCGCTGCCGCGTTCAAGGAGTTCAAGCTTCTGATCACCGCGAAGGCGGGAACCGAAGGCAAGCTGTTCGGCTCGATCGGCACGGCGGACATCGCCGAGGCCGCCACGAAAGCCGGCCACAAGGTCGCGCGCGCGGAAGTGCGCCTCCCCACGGGTCCGTTGCGCATGGTCGGCGAGCACGTGATCACCCTGCACCTGCATACCGATATCGACGTGCAGCTGCCGGTGGTGATCACCGCCGAAGACTGAGAAGGCCAGAGAGAAGGCTAAAGAAATAAATCACTTGGAATCGAAGAGATTCCGGAGTGAAAAAAATCAGGCGCCTCGGGATACACTCCCGCGGCGCCTTTTCTTTTGATGGCGCAACAGCGGGGACTTTCACCACATGTCGAGCACGCCGAAACTCCGTCGCGAATATCCAGGTACGAGCGATTTGCGCACGCCGCCGCATTCCGAGGAAGCCGAACAGGCGGTGCTCGGCGGATTGATGCTGGACCGGTCTGCCTGGGACAACGTGGGTGACGTCGTCGTCGCGGATCATTTCTTCCGGCCCGACCACAAGCTAATCTTCGAGAGCATCGCCGCGCTCGCAGCCGAAGCGCAGCCCTGCGATCCGGTCACGGTGTCCGAGCACCTGCAGCGCCTCGGCAAGCTCAACGATGCCGGTGGCCTTGCCTATCTGGGCACGCTGACCCGCGACACTCCCGGTGCTGCCAACGCGCGCGCCTATGCCGAAATCGTCAAAGAGCGGGCGCTGCTGCGCGAACTCGTGAGCGCGGGCGGCGAAATCGCAAGCTCCGTGTGGAGCGAGGAGGGCGAGAGTGCCCGCGACCTCGTCGAAAGAGCGGAGCGGCGCATCTTTGCGATCGCCGAAGGGTCGAGCCGCGGCAAAGGCTACGTAAGCGCGCGCCAGGCATTGCCCGCGCTCATCGATCAGATCGACGACCTGTACAACAACCCCAACAAGCCGCGCGGCCTGCCTACCGGCTTCATCGATTTCGACTCCAAGACCGGCGGACTGCGTGGGGGCGATCTGCTGATCATCGCCGGCCGGCCTTCGATGGGCAAGACCACACTTGCGATCAACATCGCGGAGAACGCGGCGCTCAAGGATGGCGTGCGTGCATCGGTCGCCATCTTCTCGCTCGAAATGCCCGCAGATCAGCTGCTCACGCGCATGTTGTCGTCTCTCGGCAGCGTGAATCTGGGCAACATCCGCAGCGGCAAGTTGTCCGAAGACGACTGGCCGCGCATCACCGGCGCGACCAAGCAGCTGCAGGAAGCCAAGATTTTCATCGACGACACGCCGGCGCTCACGCCGACGGAGCTTCGCGCGCGCGCGCGCCGCATCAAGCGCGAACACGGCCTGGATCTCATCGTCGTCGACTATCTACAGCTCATGTCAGTGCCGGGCACGAAAGAGAATCGTGCCACGGAAATCTCGGAAATTTCCCGCGGCCTCAAGGCGCTGGCCAAGGAAATCCACTGTCCCGTCATCGCGTTGTCGCAGCTGAATCGTGGCGTCGAGCAGCGCGAGAACAAGCGGCCGGTGATGTCGGATCTTCGTGAATGCGTCGCCGGGGACACGCTGGTTTGTCTGACGGACGGCCGACGCGTCCCCATTGCTTCGCTCGTCGGTCAGACGCCGGAGGTCTGGGCATTGGATGAAGATCAGAGCGTTGTTTCCGCCCGCGCCGAAATCGTATGGTCGACGGGCCTGAAGCCGGTATACGACTTGAAACTCGCAAGCGGCGCATGTGTGCGCGCGACTGCCGATCATCGCGTCATGACAGGCGAGAAGTGGAAGCCCATCCGTGATTGCGTCCCAGGCGATCGAATTGCGATCGCCCGGAAAATGCCGGAACCAACGGCGCCCCTGCAGTGGCCCGAACATTGGCTCGTGCTGCTCGGGCACCTCGTTGGCGATGGGAGTTACCTCAAACATCAGCCGTTGCGATATACAACCGCTTCCGAAGAAAACAGCGCCGCTGTTAGAGCAAGCGCTGAGATGTTTGGTTGCAAAGTGACGCGTCATGCAGGGGTAGGGAACTGGCATCAACTCGTCATTTCCGGGAACGGGAATCGATGGCACCCAGCAGGCGTAGGGAAGTGGCTTCGCGAATTGGGCGTCTTCAATCAGCGTTCGCATGAGAAGCGCTTGCCAGAGCAAGTCTTCCAACTCGCGAAGGGCCAGATAGCAATCTTGCTTCGTCATCTGTGGGCAACCGATGGGTCCATCGGAATGCGAAAGCCTGGTTCCCGCGGTGCGCCTCGGGTGTACTTTTCGACCTGCAGTCCCTGGCTAGCGCGCGACGTTGCAGCGCTCTTGCTGCGTTTGGGAATCGTCGCTCGGCAGCGCCAGGTCACGCAGGGGAATGGACGACCCGTTCACACCGTCGATGTTTCGGGGCGCGAAGACCAGCTTGCGTTCATAGCTCAAGTCGCAGGCTTTGGACCGCGCGCCGATCTGGCCAAACAACTCGCGTCATTTTTGGTAGGGAAGAGGAGCAACACGAACGTTGACACTCTTCCACAGAGCGTCTTCCGCACGGTGCAAGCGCGCATGCTGGAGCGCGGAGTCACCGGAAGGGCAATGGCGCAGTTGCGAAAAACCGCCTACGGCGGCATATCGCACTTCCAATTCGCGCCGTCGCGTGCGTTGATTTCTGACTACTCTGAGTTGTTAGACGATCCAGATCTGGCTAGGTGGGCCGAGAGCCCCTTGTTCTGGGATCGCGTCGTCGCCGTCGAGCCTGCCGGTGATGTGGAAACTTACGATCTAACTGTTCCGAAATTTCATAACTGGCTTGCCGATGGTGTTGCGACGCACAATTCGGGGGCTATTGAACAGGATGCAGACATGATCCTGCTCATCTACCGCGAAGAGGTTTACAACAAGGAGACGCCGAAGAAGGGCGTCGCCGACATCGACCTCGCCAAACACCGTAACGGTGAAACCGGCGATATCCGGCTCACCTTCCGCGGCCAGTTCGCGCGCTTCGAGAACTATGCGGATCCGGCGTACGGCGAAGGAATCATGCGTTGATCCGGTTGATTCGCGCGCTGGTGGATACCGCGGCGCTGCGCCACAACCTGGGTACCATCCGCGGGTATGCGCCGCGCGCGAAGGTCATGGCGGTCGTCAAAGCCAATGCTTACGGTCATGGACTCGTCTCGACGGCACTGGCGCTGGCTGATGCCGACAGTTTCGCGGTGGCACGGCTCGAAGAGGGCATGGCACTGCGTGCCGCCGGAGTTCGCGCGCCCATCGTGCTGCTCGAAGGCGTATTCAGCGCCGAACAACTCGCCGAGGCCGCGAATCATGGCTTCGAGCTCGTGGTGCACGATCCACTGCAGCTCAGATTGTTGGAGGCGCACCGTGGCGCTGAAAGATTCGTCATCTGGGTGAAGATCGACACTGGAATGAATCGCCTGGGGTTTCGCTCCGAGGCTTTTCCCGGCGCGCTTGCGCGGCTTCGCGCGCTGACGGTACCGGTGCTGGAACTCCGCGTCATGACGCATCTCGCGCGTGCCGACGAACGCGCGGTCGAGATGACGCGCGAACAGGTCGGCAGGTTCGAAGCTGCGCTCGCGGCCTCGGGTCTCACGGGCGCCCAGCGTGTTCCGACCAGCATCGCCAATTCGGCGGGCATACTCGGCTGGCCGCGCGCGCACGGCGACTGGGTGAGGCCGGGCCTAGCGCTCTACGGCGTTTCACCTTTCGCCGGCGAGTCGGCGCAGAAGTTTGGACTCAGGCCGGTCATGACGCTCGAAACCACCGTGCTCACAGTGCGCGACGTGAAGCGCGGCGAAACCGTGGGATACGCGGGTGCGTGGCGTGCGGAGCGCGACAGTTCGATCGCGATCCTGGCGGCGGGCTACGGCGACGGACTTCCACGCCATCTCGACAATGGCACGCCTGCGCTCATCGGCGCCGCGCGTTGTCCGCTGGTGGGTCGCGTGTCGATGGACATGATCGCGGTGGACATCACCGGTGCGCCAAAGGTGGCCACGGGCAACAAGGCCATCATCTGGGGCGAAGGGTTGCCGGTGGACGAGGTGGCGGTGCACGCCGGCACCATCCCTTACGAACTGCTGTGCGGCGTGAGCCAGCGGGTGCCGCTGGAGCTGAAGTAGTCCTCTGAACCGCGACTGGCGGCACATTGGCGGATGATGACGTCACCGACAGTCGACAATCCGGAGTACTTTCCCGGGAACGGAGAGTGACATGACGTTCAGGTCGCTGAGAGAAGGCAGGCAGCTTTCGCAGGAGAAGGTCGCCGAGATGAGCGGCCTCAGCCTCAGGACCATTCAACGGCTGGAGGCCGGGCATCGCGTGAGCTACGCCTCGCTGCGGGCACTCGCCGTGACGCTGGAGACGGACATCGATGCTCTGGAGCGGGAGCTGTATGCCATGAAACAAACTACGGATGAATTCGTCGAGATACCCAGGTGGGTGCGAAGTTTCAATACGTATTGGCATGGCGGATCGCCTCGCGTGAGTCGAAGGCAGGCGCACCTGATGGAAGCCATCTGTATCGGGGGCGGCGTTGTGTTGCTCACCTTGTCCTTCGTCGTCGCAGCCGACTTCATGAAGACGCTGCTTCGCGTGGCGACAGGATTTCACCTGGTGATTGGTTACGTCGTGTCCATCAGCATTCGTGTCATCGACACGTACAAGCTCTGGCCGGAGGCCGGAATGTCCCTGCAGGAGTGGTGGGCGTGGAGACCAGCTCGCACGCTCCGAGGCACGGTCATCGACTACGGACTGGTGCTGGTGATCGTCGGTCTTTTTTTCGGATTGTTGTCCTTGTTGACCAACTAGAAAGAAAAAGGCCGGAGCTTTTCAGCTCCGGCCCCGTTTTCTGGCAGGTGGGGTTGCCCCCATTTCGTCAGGCTTCGAAGAACCCCATCTTCACGCCCGCGAGCTGGATCACGTCATTGTCCGTGAGCCTGCGAGCCTGGCTGCCAATGGCGGTGCCGTTGACCAGCGGAAAGTTGTTAGGCGTATCGCTGTCGACGTGCACGATGAAGAACCCATCCTGGCGGCGCGTGATCGCGGCCACCTGGATGCCCGGGCGGCCGAGCGTGGTCAGAGCCTTGTTCAGTTCGAGCTCGCGGCCCGCAAACGACCCCGAGAGCACCTGCAGCTTGGCTTTCTTGACCGGCGTCTTGCCGTCGATTCCCTTGCGCATGCCGCTCGCGGATACATCCGCCGAAACCTTTTCGGCCCGGTCCTTGGCCGCCTGCATCTTCTCGGCGGCCGGGCGCGACGACGGCTGGATGACCATCGTCTTTTCGAATTCGTCCTGGGCTTCGTCGTCTTCGACGAACCGCAGCTGATGGTGGCCGACAGTGACGACGTCGCCGTGCTGCATAGCATGCTTCTTGATGAGCTTGCCGTTCACGTACGTGCCGTTGGTGCTGTTCAGATCCTCGAGGAACGAGTCGTTGAGGATGTTGATGATCAGCGAGTGATGACCCGACACCGCCGAGTTGTCGATGCGGATGTCGTTATCGGGGAGCCGGCCAATCGTGTACCGCTCCTTGTTCATGTTGTATTCGGCGAGGACCTGGTTATCCAGGCTTAAGACCAAGCGTGCCATTGAGTGCGCCTTCCCTATAAACCTGAGGGCCTATAAACCTGAGGGGCCTTAACTAAACCAGCCCAGAAGTTTGTCCATCACACCGCGACTCGCGGGGAACGCTTCGTTCGCCTGCGCGAGCACCACCGAGACGTTGTCACGACCACCGTTCTCGTTGGCTAACTGAATCAACTGCTTAGCAACCGTATCTAGATTAGCACCAAAGGTACTTATAGTTAAACGAATGTCTTCATCTTCGACCATGTCGGACAGGCCGTCCGAGCAAAGAATGAAGATATCGCCCTTGTCGACCGGGTGCTCCTGCACTTCGACGTCGACCTGAGGTTCGACACCCAGAGCCCGGGTCACGTAGTTCTTGTTGGCCGCCCGCTGCGCTTCCTCGGGTGAATAGAAACCACGATCCACCAGCTCCTGGAGCAGCGAATGGTCCATGGTGACCTGCGCAATCTGGCTGCCGCGCTGGCGGTACAGCCGGGAATCGCCGACGTGTGCGATGGAAATTCGGTTGTCGTAAAACAGCGCCGCTACGACAGTCGTGCCCATGCCTTCGCACTCGGCCTGCGAGCGCGCGGTCTGATAGATGATCTTGTTCGCGCGCGTAATGGCGTCGCGCAGAACGATGGAGGGTCGGGTCAGGCCGGTGGCACGATCGAGCGAACCCAGGTCTTCGCGCGCGAGACCTTCGCGAACCAGATTGGTGATGGTCTTGACGGCAATGCCGCTCGCGACTTCGCCCGCGTTGTATCCGCCCATGCCATCGGCAAGGACTAACAAGCCCACGTCGACATCGGAGGCGATCGTGTCCTCGTTGTGCTCACGTACGCGGCCCGTGTCGGTCTGCCCGACAAAAGTCAGCTTGCCCTTGAGGGTCATGAGTGGCCCCGGAACCTTCGATGTTCTGCGTGTTCTTCGATCACACCAATGCTCAATGCTCAATGGACAAAAGAGACCGTTACGGTCGAAATGCGCCCGTAGACTTCCCCGCAAGCGCCATAACCTACCAGCAGCGCCGGCACACGCCTTCGCAATAAGTCACACTTCAAGCCGGTGCGTATCGGCAAATCAACGACCTAGGGACGCAATGCTAATGCCATTAGGGCCGGGGCGCACCGGACTACTGCACACTAGGTCCTCCGCTGGCTCCGGCATCTTTCAAGGCATGAACTTCGTCACGTTTTCCGGGCACCCCGCCCGAGGTTCTTAGGATGGCCAAACCGGCGATCGTCTTCGTCTGCGCCGACTGTGGCGCCGAGACCCTCAAATGGCAGGGTCAATGCCCGCAATGCTCTCACTGGAACACCCTGGAGCAGCGGACGGTGACACGTCGTCCGTCCGGCCCGGCGTCGGCCGCGCCCCCGTCGATGGACCTTGCCGACCTCGCGACCGAGCTGCCGCGCCTCGAAACGGGCATGGGCGAGCTCGACCGCGTCCTGGGCGGCGGGCTGATTCCCGGTTCGGTCACGTTGCTAGGCGGAGAGCCGGGCATAGGCAAATCCACGCTGCTGCTTCAGCTCGCGAACCATGCCGCCCGCCACACCCCGACGCTGTACCTGTCGGCGGAAGAGTCGGTGGCGCAGATCGGCCTGCGCGCCCGGCGGCTCGGCGTGGGCGGTTCGCACCTGCGCGTGGTCGCCGACACCGACCTCGAGGCCATGATGACCCGCGCCCGCGAGGAGGGCGTGAAGCTGCTCATTGTCGACTCCATCCAGACCGTGCAACTCGCCTCGATCGGCACGGCGGCCGGTGCGATCACGCAACTCAAGGAATGTACGGCTCAACTGGTGCGCTTTGCCAAGAGCACGGGCGTCAGCGTCATCATCATTGGTCATGTGACCAAGGACGGCGCCATCGCCGGTCCGCGCGTGCTCGAACACCTGGTCGACACCGTGCTCTATTTCGAAAGCGATGCATCCAGCCGTTTTCGCAACGTGCGAGCCACCAAGAACCGGTTCGGCTCAGTGGGCGAACTGGCGTTCTTCCATATGGGCGAAGCAGGCCTGCGCGAGGTGCGCAATCCTTCGGCGATCTTCCTGGCGCGCTCCGGCGCGCCGGCACCCGGCAGCGTCGTTGCCGTCACACGCGATGGCCGCCGGCCGCTGCTCGTCGAACTCCAGGGCCTCGTGGATCGCATGCGTTTCGGATCGCCTAGGCGGGTCGCGCAGGGGCTCGATGCCCAACGCGTCGCCATGCTGTTGGCGGTCATGAATCGGCACGCAGGAGTCTCATTGCAGGAACACGACGTGTTCGTGAACCTCGTAGGCGGGCTCGAGGTCACGGAAACCGCGTGCGATCTGCCGGTGGCACTGGCGCTGGCGTCGAGCCTGGCCGATAAACCCATCGCGCAAGACCTGGTGGCCTTCGGCGAACTCGGCCTGACGGGCGAATTGCGTCCCGTGGCCTATGGAGAAGAGCGCCTGCGCGAAGCGGCAAAGCAGGGCTTCACCGTGGCGCTCATCCCGAAGGACAACGCACCTCGAACGCCTATCGAAGGTCTGCGGGTGCGCGAATACACGCGGCTCGATGACGCGCTCAACGCGGCGCTGGGCTGATGGGCGAAAAAGCTTTTCATGGACGGCGCCGCTTCGGCGCCGTTTTCCGTTGTGGGCGTCAGCCCTGAGAAATGGCCGTTTTCCGTTG
>Ga0307513_10013190_pt1 | contig 10151 bp, 9 predicted proteins | sample 15_EM_MG_FD_202174 | JGI IMG/M metagenome (GOLD analysis project Ga0307513, IMG submission 202174) | Populus trichocarpa ectomycorrhiza microbial communities from riparian zone in the Pacific Northwest, United States - 15_EM | ecosystem: Host-associated > Plants > Roots > Unclassified | place...
AGTGGCTCAGGCATATTGTGGGTAAGTTTTGAACAACATTGTCAAAGAACCTAGGGGGTTCATTCAGAAAATACCTGGTGGGTAATTTGGCAGGTTTCTTTTGAACAAACTCACAACTTACCCACTGATCAAATTGAGATCAAAGTGGTGAGTAAGTTTTGAATGAACTCACAACTTAACCACTGGGCAAAGTGGGAGCGAATTGGTTATAAACTCTCAAAAAACTCTCAATTTGCCTGCCAGGTAAGACCCCCTCTGCCCCCAGTGGGAGGGACTTGACAAGGGCCTGGAACGAGCAAGTGGGCATGATTGGAGGCCTTGGCAAAGTCGCACAGGGTGCTTAGAAGGGTTTTTTGAAGTGGAAAACTGTAAAGAAAATGTAGTAGAAAGTATAAATACTATTAGCCTATTTTTTGTTCCAAAAAGTGTAATTAAATTCAGACTTTTCCCAAGATCCTGGATGGCATAACAAGAAAAGTTTGAACTTAATTACACTTTTTTAAGATCCAAAATAGGCTAATAGTATTTATACTCTCCACTACATTTTCTTTACAGTTTTCTGCTTCAGAAAACCCTTCTGTGTACCCTGTGTTGGGAAGTGAGCAATAGTCAGAAATGGTAGAATGAGATGACGGAAAGAGTGATAATGGGAACTACACCAGTTGGAGACAAGATCTGAGTGAATGGTGGACAGAAAATGGAGCCAGGACATGGGAGAAACAAATGGAAGCAAAGGGGAGGTGGCTGGGCCAGAAAGTCATGGAATGAAAAGTCTTGAAGTTGAAGGTCGGTCGGAAATGTTTGTGAGGCATATCGAGCATATATCCAATGAGATATGGATTGTGCGCTTGCAAAAATCGGGGTAGGTCAGTGCTGACACATGTCAAGAGCATTGGCTTGTTTTAGATATATCACAATCTATTTAGTATTATCCTCAGTTTTATCTTGTGAGTATATATGTTGGACAAATGGTAAAGTAATATTTTAAATGTTCCTAGAATGTATCTGGTAATTTATATTGGAGAAGTTAATAGAAATTTTGTCAAGCCAACTGATCTCTGGGGAGATCTACAGAATCACTGCCAAATTCTGCCAAACATATGCAATAAGGGCAATAGCTAGGATGATTGGCATCAGCCACAGAAGAATGGAGACAAGTAATTGGACTGGTGACAATCAATAGTTACAAATTAGAAGACCTATATCTCTGGTAAACAACTACCATGGTTGCACCAGTCTTTGAACATCCTATCAGCAAGGACTTCTGCTGTAGCAGATGTGATCATGCTGTCCAACTGAAAGGCCAGATCAAAGCACACCACTGCTCCTACAAAGGCAGCCAGATCATCAAAGGCTCTTGCCAACCCTAGTTTCCCACCTTGTAACATCTCTACTTTAATGTAAAAGCCCCCCTAGCCATTCCAAACAAGACCTACTTGACCCTATCACTCTTTTCATAAGGAAATATTCATTGAATTCATACAAGGATGTCCTAATTTAAGCAATGACCCTCCCTTGGGATATGCATATCTTCTTGTGTTGTGAAAACTGGCTAGAGGAGGTTGAAGGGATTACTGGAGCACAGATATACAATATCACCTAGAATATACTCCCAAGATTTCAGCCAGAGATTTGTGCATCAGTCAATATGTATGTCTTGAAGCTAGTACAAGAGCTTGAGAGGACTGACCCTGGTCAGAGGTTGGCTATTGGAGACTATGACAAGTAAGTGCATCTCCAGCATTGAACCATCCAGTATCATTTATGCAACCATTTAGCTCTGGGTGTTTCATATCCTTTGAGAAACCCCCTCTCACTACCCTCCAGAGTAAAGGGTTCAAAAGAATTTCCAAGGACATTGCAAAGGCCACTCTAGGATCTCGAGCATGGCCAGCCCTACCAACAGAGGTGATCAACACTGCGATTGGTGCCCGTTTTGAATACAGAGAAATATTCATAGGCAAGGACAACATCAGATATCAAACCCTGGTGTTCCAGGCAAATGCAGAAGCAGAAAACAGGACATTGAGGGCATTAGCAACCAAGGGAAAGCATCACAAACTTAGAGTCATTGTGTTTAGTGTTGACAATCTCAGCCCCGGGTTGTTTTACAAGCACTGGAGTGGGATTTATAAATTGTAGACATCCCAGTAGTTAATCTAGTCCTGCATTGATTGGAGGCTCAAGTGCTCATTGGCATCTGTCCAATGTCAGTTTGAGGTACAGCTTGAAGACAACACGCTACATGATGTTAGCATATAATATTAAACAGCCTAGTCTGGCACAATCATATTATAATGTAAAATTGTACAGATGGGTGTGGTGCAGGGGGGCACAAAAAAAGAAACTTGGAACCAAGATGGATAAGGTGTGAATAAATGAGCTGCAGGGCACAAACTGGACCTGAGGGCAATGATCTCTATGATAGCAGTTTTGATTCAAAAAAGTTGGGAACTCCGCCAGGTCACAAAAATAACTATGTTGCACATAGTGAAGTCCTTACTCAATGACACAATACCACATTCCCAACTCCTGGTGGGAACAGGGCCCAGTGATAGCCTACACTGGGGGCAAGGGTACTCCAAAATGAGTGGGAACATTTTAGGAACATTGCAGGGTCTGGGTCAATTTTCCTCCATTGTAACTAACAGACACATTTGGGGAACATTTGGAATGTATCTGCACAATGAAACTGAAATGTTCCCAACAGACACATTTAGGGTACATTTGAAGTGTGTTTCAACAATGAAACTGAAATGTTTCCAATAGCAACATTTAATATGTTCCCAGAAATAAGTTTTAGATATTCTTAGGTCCACTTCCAAGTGGGGACATCTTGAGTACATGGCCCATATGTAGGAACATTGAAGGAACATGAGGTACAAGGGTCATTCCTGCCAACAACATTTGAAGATTTTTTGTGGTGACAGGTTAGGAACATTTTTGTAAGTGTATCTGAGAACATTTTAAATGATATTGTTAGGAACATTTCAGTTTCATTGTACAGATACATTCTAAATGTTCCCCAAATGTGCCTGTTAGTTATAATGGAGGAAAATTGACCCAGACCTTACAATGTTCCTAAAATATTCTCACTCATTTCTGGGTACCCTTGCCCCCAGTGTCAAGGTGTTGAAGCCTCATGGCATCAGCCCTGCCATTTGACTCGCAGAAAGCCAAGGACAACTCCAAGACTTTGATCTTCTTATCTCTCTTGGTGACGACCTTCTCCAAATCCAAGATCCTTTTCATATTGATGGCAATCCTTCTGTTAAGATCATCCTCAGTGAATTGCCTGAGGTCCAACAAAGCCCTGATGTCCATGTTGATATGACTAAAGACCTTCCTAGCATTAGTCACACTCCTGCCCCACTCTCACTCCAAGCCTTTGTTCTATCAGGAAATGATTAGTGATTATTCATCAATCACATGGTCATTTCCTCACCTGTTCCTGGATCTGGAGAACCCTTTGCCAGATCCTCAAACTCATGGCCATCCCATGGCAAACAGCTTGAGTGGCTTGATGAAGCTGCTTGTCTTCTCCCTCCCAATCAAAGAGACCCATCCTGAACAGCTGGCTCAAGGCTGGATCCCTCCATTCATCACTGTCACAGTTTCACCAGACTTCAGAACCCCTGATCGTGTAACCCCAGAGGTGATCATCATAGTGACACTCTCTGAGGACGTCATTGATATTGGGACTGTGCATTCGTTCCATAATCTGCGACAACAACACATCAGGTCCAATCTAGAGCCAAGGACAAACCAAGACTTACTTTAAGTGGTTGTGGATACAGGCCTGCTCCATCAATCTGACTTGATGGGTGAGAACAATTGTTGAATCAGGTAATGTCACCCCAATTATTGGGAGTGAGGTACACAGGGTGAGTACCAGTAACATTGCTAGTGTTTGCCTCATTGCGGACGGACATAGAAGGTAAAGCATAGAGTGGCCGGTGAAGTGGCGAAGAATTGATGGGTAAGTTCAGCATCCCAGCTGAGCTTATATGCATTCCAGATATCCCCCTCCTGCCATTACCATTGGCCCAGATATCTTCCCATCATCAAGGGTCTACTCTATTCCCCATCACCACCCATACTTCACATCACTGCTCACACAAGCTCATCACCACCCACAACAACATCTGCCGCCCAGCTCAGTCATCCTCTATCGACATCTGACATCATGATCACACCATTGCACAATATTATTTATCATCATTGTATCATTCTTCTCCAATCATTGCATCATTCTTCTCCAATCATTGCATCATCATGACACATTTATGACATCATAACCTAGACCCTCACTCTGGACTTTCATGGACACATTTCACATTCATCACGCATCACAGATCTTATCTCTTGTTTCATGCAATCACTCCCTTGATCATCAGACCCACTATAGCCTCAATTGGTTATATTGTTCCCACACCCTCATTCCTTTCTATTGTCTCTCTCCTTTTTCTTCCTTCACACAGCTCCAGTCACACAAGTCACTGTCATGGCCTCTCTTCATATATAGGTAGTTAGATTGTGGCTGGTGTTTCCTTAGCTTTGCAATTCCAGGATATCCTCTCCCCTTCTTAGCCCACTGTGCTACTATGGACAAGTGAGTCTTTATCCTAGGAAGAAACCCTAGCACCCCTCTTGCTCTCCTCCACTCAGTTCTATCACCTTATCGCTGAATCAAGGTGCTCATCATGATAAGCCCTTAGGTTTGAGGCACACATCCACCTCAGTTGGCTCATGATTGTCCTTTGTGACTCAGGGAACACCTACTGGAAGAACGCGACTACCTGGCTAGGGTAGTTATCTTTTCTTTAGTGTGAGACTTGGTATAGTCTCTGGGCTAGAAAAGATCGTTAGCACAGCAGAGCTTAGGGTAAGGAGTGACCCTGACATATGCAAAAACAGACACCAATATAGTTTTATTCTGCATTGGCTTGGTGCTGGGACAGTTCCCACACTATATTCAAGTAGTAGAGTATACCCTGTTATTGGCCACCACCAATCTTCTTGGAGAACTTTACAAGGGGGGTGATGTTGGTTCACAAGCTACATTACAATTTTTTCTGCTGTTGCATTTCATCCAGAACAAATGGAACCCCCCAAAATACACTTTCACTATCTTCCATTTCCTCATCCTCTATTCATCCTATAAAGAAGAATATCTTGCAAAACCCAGCATTATCACACAGTACATCTCCAGGATTATTTTATTTGGCTGTGGAGCTATCTTCAATGAAATCAAGAAGTTGATGATCAAAGATAAGCAAGGTTACTTCTCATACATTATCTAAACTTGTTATGTGTCAGCTATCAGTGGCTCATCCTTATACCTCTTAGGATTGCACCTGACTTTTGTCCATATCTCTCCCTCCAGCCAGACCATATCCTCTCCCCTATTTATCACACCTAGAACCTACTCAAGAAGTTTAGCCATGAGCAGGAACAAACCATCAATACAAACCTTATTGATGACTTCTGCACAATCATTGTTGGGAATCCCACTGTGACCCTGAGTGGGATTTGAGCTATGTTCCATAAGCTCCTCAATAAAATCAAGGAGCAGAGGAAGAAGTTGCTGATGGGTATTGATCTGGAAGGGCTGGTCACATACCCTAGTGTGTTGGTGGATGAACCAGATAACCTCACCATGTCAGAGCCAACCTCAATAGCTAACCCTGAGCACCAGTGAGGAACATAGGGGATCAGGTGACAAGAGATAAGAGGAGAGGTGTGGAAGGAGGGAAACACTAAAAGGGGACAGAGGGGAGATGCTAAGAGAGTCTCAGTGCTATGTTCACCTAGGCTGTAACATTGGCAAACAAGGGTGGACAAGGTCTTGTCAGTTATTCCCATGAATGGCCAGATATGCAGTCATCTGGCCAACTGGAGTCTAGCTGGTCCCAACTTGCTAGACAAAGGCAGATTAGTAACCTGCAGACAAGATCTGTCCCCCCTGTATGGCCAACTGGCCAGATCTTCTCTTCTCCACCATTAAATATCATCCTAATAGGGTTTCGGAAAATCAATATTGGTATTTACTATTTTCAATTCAAAACCATTATTATAGGAAACTCAGTTTATTTTCGCTAGCCCAGGGAGAACCTGGTGTAAAATTCATATTACAGACATAATGACATGGGGTCAAGGGGAACAAATGGGGAAATGTTGCTATTTCTGGGGCAGGTGATATTCACAGTGGGCAACGGGGCCTTTTCCACCCTGGAATACCCCCTGTTTATGGTGTGACTAGGTTAGATTTTTCTCACATTTTCCTTCTTAGTTTACCGTCCGAAAACTCTCAGTAATATTGATCCGTAAATCCTGGGAAAAGGGCAAAATATTCCGATGAGGAATATAGTGATCGGAGATAGCTGATTGGCTCATGGCGTGGAATATTTCACCTAATCCGCAAAATTTTCCATCCACAATCAAGAGTGAATTCCTTCCACTTTTCGAAATATTTACTGGTTCAGAAAACATGTGTAAAAAATAACCTATTACACCCGTGATCCAAAGGTAATCCGGCATGGAAAAATGCCCAGTGCCCACTGTGATTGCAGGTGATATCATTATGCACAAGCAGAGGTGAGACCTTATGGTAACAAAAAGGGTGGATGTGGTGTGATCCAAAAGCAGCAAGTCACCCCCTGAGTGATGCTGGTTGTAATGACAAACCAGAATTGTCACAAGTGTTGTGACCATATTGCATGCCAGCATTGCCTGTAAAATGTGACAGTTCTAATATTACAAATGATTATCTATCCAGAGCTCTGAGGTTCGCGAGCCTCAACCTGAGTCTCTTCATGACCCATAGACTGACTCTCCACATCCACTCCCACTCAACGACAACTTTTGCCTTCTACCTATCCACCTCTGTACCCCCTTTTCCAACAGCACTGCCCTGAGCTCTGGCAGTAGATTGCAACTCCAGGTCACCATTGAGGGTGTGCTTGCGAGTGGCAGAAAATTCCCAGCAATGCAGGAGCATATTGGGTTGTGTTGAGGATATTGGTAGCCAAAGGTGGCTCCATCAGAGTGGAGGTCATTGTTGAAACTTTATGTGCCAACAGTCAGAGTCAAACTTGTTGAAACTTTATGTGTCAAGCTCGGAGTCGAACACGCGACTCCCAGAACCGGTATTGGTTGACGCTCTATAGCCGTCCCGGACCGGTGCTCCATGTTCCGGAGTTACGATATCACGATGTGTAATCGGCCCGGACTATAGACTGCGCACTTTGATCATTAGGATCAAACACAACCAAACATGGTCTGTGCGCACCATCATATTAGTATATATACCTGTCCTTAGACGACCTAATATGATATCGCTTCTTGTTCTCTCACCACTACCATGTCTGCTTTTCAAACCATCAAAGCTCTTACCCAGGTAAGGTAGAGTACTGTGTGTATATAGAATATACCATTGCTCAACAAAACTCACAACACTGCTGAACCGGCTCAGTCCGTGTTTGCACCCGTCCCAGAGTTACGATATCACTATGTGTAATTGGCCTGGTTAGATGCCATGCATGACCTCATAGATGGTCCATGCATTGTCCATGCAGTGGCTTGTCACAACTGTATAGTTGTGACACCTATTCATTAGATTAGTATATAGTCTTATCCTTAGATGACCTAATACAATATTGCTTCTTGTTCTCAACCCACCACCACTACCACTCTTCAAGCCCTCAAGCTCTTTACAAGGTAAGATAGAGTACTATATATATAGAATATATATTTGCTCAACAGTCATAGTGGGGGTGGTGCAGGGACCAGAGTGTTTGTCCTTGTATAGGATTTTATCAGATTTATTGGAGGAAGGTTGTAGGATACATGGGAACCTGGAGCAATTAGCAGGGCTGGTAGCAGAGCTGAGAGTTGGAGACAGCACAGTCTCCTTATTACCAATAGCAATGCAAGCGGTATTCCAAGCATTGGTGTACCAGATCACAAGGATTGCTGGGGTGGTGCAAGTGCGCCAAGGAAACTGTCAAGAATTCTGTAATATTGAGTTCATGCACCTGGGGTGAGTGCAACACATACAACAATGCTGGCCATGGTAAGGCCAAAGTAGGATGAGAACAAATGAATTGGTGAGAGTCTAGTAGGGGGTTTTGTAGCATGGAATCATGGGTGTACTACAAAAAACACAGTCAAAATGATGGCAGCTTTCCAGAACATATGGGGGAATAGACCTTTGAAGTGGCTGTGAGAGTGCTGTAGAAATGGCAAGTGTGATGAGGAGGATGAACATCTTGGTAGGGATGTGACAAACAATGTCCCATACAAAATGCCCAAAGGTGCCCATCTGCTTCCCAACAACTCTGTGTGGTTGGCAGTGTGATGGGGTAGGTATGGAGGAGAGGGAGATTGGGAACACACTTGGAGTCAAGGTGCCATGAGCACATGAGAATGACCAGGCTCACCACATGGGTAATACTGGGGGCAAGGGGTGGTGTCCTGAGCTGGTACATCACAAGTCCATTCAGAATGTTCCCAGCAAGTTTCCCTGCAGTGTTCCTGGGTCAAATGGCTAGTACATTCATAGTGTTCCAGGTCATGTGACCAGGGTGTCCCCATCAGGAACATCATGGGAACATTCAAAATTTTCCCAAAGAAAGTATCCAGAATTTTCCTGAGTGGCTCATTCAGAATTTCCTTTGTGATGTTCCCAGCAGTGCGATCACAGTGTTCCCAGCCAGTAAAACTCAAAACGAACCAGAACGATGGCACCAAAATGTTCCTGAGTGGCACATTCAGAATGTCCTTGAAATTCCACCCATGGTGCACCACTTTCAGTAAATTTTGGGTAAACTTTGGGGAAATGCTGGATACATTCAAAATGTCCCCAGTTTTCCAGTTTCCTTGAGATGTCCTTGCAGTGTTCCCAGAGTTTACCCAAAATTTACTGAAAGTGGTGCACCATGGGTGGAATTTCAAGGACATTCTGAATGTGCCACTCAGGAACATTTTGGTGCCATCGTTCTGGTTCGTTTTGAGTTTTACTGGCTGGGAACACTGTGATCGCACTGCTGGGAACATCACAAAGGAAATTCTGAATGAGCCACTCAGGAAAATTCTGGGTACTTTCTTTGGGAAAATTTTGAATGTTCCCATGATGTTCCTGATGGGGACACCCTGGTCACATGATCTGGAACACTGTGAATGTACCAGCCATTTCCTGACCCAGGAACACTGCAGGGAAACTGGTTGGGAAAATTCTGAATGGACTTGAGATGTACCAGGTGGGTTTTTGCCCAGTACTTTGTCCATGTCCTTGTGATGGACTTGTGATGTACCAGCCCAGGATACCACCCCTTGCCCCCAGTGATAGGAAGAGTGGTCGTGACAGTGACAGGTGTAACCGGAACAATACTAAACCAGTGTAGGGAGAGAAAGGAGAGAAAGAATAGAAATGAATGAGTGTGTGGGAACTACCAAAACCTAAAAGGGTAACATATACCAAAAATGGGAAGGTAGCGGTCGGAACTGATGAACGAGTGATCAGAGTGAAACAGGGGATAAGGATCAATGATGCTGATGAAGGTGAAATGTGCAGGAGGAATGAATGTGATGTGGCATCAAAGATGAGTCCAAAACATATCCATGAAAGTCCAGAATGAGAGTCCAGGTCATGATGTCATAGATGATGCAATGATGATGATGGAGTGAATGATATCAGAATATCGTCAGAAGTGATGTCAAGGGTCAAGGCTCGAGTACTGTGGCTGATTGAGCTGAGCAGTGGATGACGTTGTGGGCAGTGATGAACTCGCGTGAGCAGTGTCCCACCCTGATTTTTGCGACTACTCGATCCTCAAGTTATGTGGTCTCTGCTCCCTCCACTCTCAAGCTCCTCTGGTGTCTCGATGTCCGCTTGCATCTCAATGTTTCTGCTCATGTCTCAACATTTCTGCTCATGTCTCGACATTTCCACTTGTGTTTCGACATTTTTGTTTGCATCTCGATGTTTTCACTCACGTCTCGATGTTTTCCCCTTTTCTTCTCACACTGGGGGCGAGGGCCTATGGAAACTAGTGAATACATTGTAAATACATTGAAGACACTGGTTCAATTTACTCAGCCCTTTACCACCAGATACATTCTGGGAACATTTCAAATGTTACTTTGCTATT